>Ga0105046_10018292_pt1 | contig 10671 bp, 10 predicted proteins | sample MAT03_FD_78385 | JGI IMG/M metagenome (GOLD analysis project Ga0105046, IMG submission 78385) | Freshwater microbial communities from Lake Fryxell liftoff mats and glacier meltwater in Antarctica - MAT-03 (megahit assembly) | ecosystem: Environmental > Aquatic > Freshwater > Ice > Liftoff...
AATTCGATTTCCTTAGGGATTTGTTACTGCTTAGAATTACGGTTGATAATGTAGCGGAACCCGTCACTATCCGCAGATAATTTGACTCATCTCGATGATCGCCACCACCGTAACCCTCCCAAAACTACGTTTCGGGAGGGTTACAGCTGCCTGTCGAGGTGGTTTCGAGCTAGAAGTGTCGACAATATTGCTCAATTCAAGCTCGAAAGCTCTCTGGATTGCGTTAGCCGGTTTTGCTAATCTTCGCCAGCGACCCGCGAAGCGTCGAGGCGTGTGCCTTGAAGTTCGGGAAGCGATGTCGCCTGGAGATAGAAAGGCATGGCCCGATCACGGCGAACCAAATATCGATCTACTTCTCAGCGGGCGGTTGGTCTTTTGGCATCTACACTTCCACTACCAATCCAGCGGATTGCAGAGACCCAAATTGGATCAAAGATCCTGCTTCTTGGGATACCGGCACTTATCGTTGCCGGCGTTCTTCAGCTAGATTGGAGCAGTGGCTTTCCGCATCTGTCTATCGATCACAATCGAGCCGCGCAGCTGAAAGATGTAGCGAGGGACGAGATCGAGAGATTCAAGCCAGGTCAGATTCAAGAATGGGAAGACTCAGCTGCTAAGATTTGGAACAGTGGCAAAGTTGACCCGCAGCCTGCGGATAACTCGTTTTCCAATTTTCCGAGGTATGCCCCGCAACAGCCCTTTCAACAGCCATTGAGTCAACAACCGAATTACAACGCGTACCCTCAGCAGTCGCTAACCCACCAGCAACCGCCGCCCTACTTCCAACCAACTTATCAACCGCCACCGACGTACTACCAACCTCAGCAATATCAAAGCTACCAACCAATCCAGAACGGCCAGTGGCGTCAATAGCGATCAGCCATTGAGCTCTCGAACTCAAGCTCCCGTCATATTCGCCGCAACTTTCTTTATTAGTTCTTGCGTTTGCGGCAGGTCGACACTAGCCCATTCTGCGTGTTGTATCGGAACGGTAATGAACTCGGAGACTCCAGCAAGACGAGCCGACTCGATCGCAACGGCTCCGTCACCCAGGCCTAGCGTCAGTTCGTCACTGGTCATCAACTCCTTTAAGCGATCTAAGACTTTATCGGCCTCCGCATTGTCTTGAACGCGAGTACGCGCGCGAGTCTCGTTGATTGCCATCGAACTGGCCAGTCCAATAAGAGGCGATATAGGGCCTCGAGTTCCGGTGAGAATCGTATAACGCACGCCCTTTGCACGCTCGAATGCGTTGAGTTTTCGAAGAAACTCAGAATCTGGAATCAGCTCCACGCAGGCTTCTCCCAATCCATCGTGGATCAAGGAGGTAAGGATCGTGATGAATGATTGCGTTCCTTTTTTCATTTTAATTAAGGCATCCGATATCTCGAGCACGTCTGCATATTGAGCGAGCGCGGATCCGCGATTTGGGGGACAGATCATGGTCAAGTGATCGACTACGCCTGTTATAGAAGTTTTCTTTGGCTCTACGGGTGACTCCAAAGCCCATCGCGTTACCAAGCCACCCATGCTGTGCGCCACGATGGAGACCTTCGTATCGGGCGATTCTCGATGAAGCTCACGCAATAAATCCCTCAGGACACCACCGGACTCTGGAATGGAACCATCATTCAGGTAATCGAAAATTGCCAATCGAGTATTCGACGGATAGTTCAAGCATTGTTGTAGGGATTTCGCAAATTGCTCGGCCGAATCCTGATCCCCTTGGAGTCCGCCAATGACCAAGATTATACGCTGTGGCAATTTATCGATTGCAAGCTGTTCGACGTTATCACTATCCTTGCCACGTACTAGAAATCGAATTCCATATTCGGGTTTCTGGAAGGGTTTGGCTGATTCTCGTAACTGATTGCGAATAGATTGCCATTGCTGAATGAATGCCGGCTGATTTGGCCTAGGCGAGACATCTTGGGCCTCCAAATTCTTGGTGGAAAACGCTCCGAAAAGTACAACTCCGCTAACCAGAACAAGTTCTGAAATCAAATTTTTAATCTTCATTAACATCATTTCAACAACCCCATCCCGAACCATCCCAATAAAACAATATATTGCAGCGACGCTGTAGATTCTAACCTATTGTAATCATCTTGGCTCGACCAACAATATTGTTTTGGGATTCGTAAAGTTGACTTCCATTCCTTCAAATGTAGCGGGCGTGGAGCAAGCCACTCGGAGAGATAAACGCGGCTTCGCCGCATATATTCTGGTTCCGGGCTCTGCCTGGAATCCCAGGCGTTTGAGGCTCCTGCCTCCTCAGTGCTTGTGGTTGAAATATAACGAGTCAGAGCCTCTTTCAATTGGCATTCCAGGCAGAGCCTGGAACGAGGGAAGGCATTCTAAAGCTCTTGACGAGTTTCGCTACCTTCGTAGGGGTTTATGCTTCGAAGTGGTTGGATTCCCAGATCGATTGATATGCACCGATACTTTCAAAGTAAGCGATCATATCTGCATAAAATTCATGTGCCCCCAAAGTCGCACTATCACCGATGATGATCAGTTTTCTTCTCGCCCTGGTAAGAGCCACATTCATTCGGCGTATGTCACTCAAAAAGCCAACTTCAGCATCCGCGTTCGACCGAACCAACGAGATTAAGATTGCTTCTTTTTCGCGTCCCTGAAAACCATCGACGGTATCAATGTCGACTGCTTTGAATGGACAACGTTGGCGAATCCAACGGACTTGGGCTGCATACGGTCCGATCACTGCAATGTCAGACGGCGCAATACCGAGACTGCATAGTTCCGAAACTTGCTTTAGAATCCATGCACCTTCTTCCGGGTTGAATCGACTTTCTCCATCAGGTTCTAGCTGTTCATCCCAGCCAGCGCCAGCCGTATCCACAAAGGAAATAGCGGATTGAGTTACCGACCATGTTGTATCTGTTTCGCTCGAACAACTTGCATCGCCGATAAGATCATAAAGAAGGTGAGAGCTTACGGAACTGTGCGCGATCAATTGGCCTTCATAGAAGCAGTCCGAGGAATACTTCATGATCTGTTGATGCATTCGATACTGTACAGAAAGTTGTTTTGTTACCTTCGATCCATAGAGCGCGACCAGTCGTTCCATAAGGCTGATCGCGAATCCTTCCTTTGCAGCTTCGGTCGATAGTATTGTCGGTGGCAATTGACAGTGATCGCCGGCGAGGATTATTCGATCAGCCTTTAGGATCGCCGGCCAGCATCCCGGTTCAGTGCTTTGACATGCTTCATCAATGACAACCGTATCAAAATGGCGATTTCCGAGAATTTCAGGATCGAAATTAGTTGTCGCGCATATGACATCGGCTTTATCAAGAACGCTTGTTATGATCTGGCGTTCGTACAGTTTTGCATCTTCTCGCAAACGGCGAGCTTCTTGTCGCTTATCGCCACGTGCTCCTGGAGCAGGCTTGGCACGTGTAAACTTCTCTGCCTTGCGAGCAATCTTGGTCGACTCGCGCATCATATCGGCGACGATTGCCATTCCCGGATCGGATTCGACGAGCGAATCCAATGTATAGGCTTGAAATTCTTCCTGGACTCTTGCCGGATGCCCAATGCGGACGACGCGTAGGCCTTTTCGAACGAGTTTTTCAAGCAAGTTATCGACGCCCGTATTGCTCGGTGCGCATGCCAGTATTTTCTGGCCATTGGAAACTGCTTGACGTATCATTTCGGCAACAGTCGTCGTCTTGCCTGTTCCTGGCGGTCCATGAATGATGGCTACATCTCGTGACGAGAGGGCAAAAGTAATCGCTTCACGCTGCGATACGTTAACGTCGTTATCGAACTGGGATTTATCGATTTCAGTTGGAATATTTGCATCAAATTGCGGTTCTCGATCGCCGAGCAAAACATCGCGCATCTGAGCAATCCGACCACTTGCGTTTTTGATTGCCTTTAGTGCCGCTAACTGACGGTTTCGAGTTATCTCGTCTGAGGAGAGATCCAGGCGAAATCGTTCTCCTTCTGGTTGTTCGTCGAATGCGACTTCTAGCGAGGTTGCCGAGCGACGGCTAACGATTCCGAAACCGCCATCACCTTCAATCACTTCGTCCGTGGCGACGACAGGAGAGCCAACTCGAAATCTATTCCAGGGCAAAACCAGAGTACGATTTCGCTTGACAAAGGTAATCAGATACCGGCCGCCCAAACCGGTTCGCTCTTCGGCGATCACCAAATCAAGAAGCGTTTCTCCTCTCGCTTCGGCGTTTGCTTGTGAACGGCTCTTGCGACGTTCCTGCATGCGAGCCCGCTCCGCCTCCGATTCCATTTCCAACCAATCTGCTAACTGTTGGAAATGCTTTTCTACGGAGTACTGCATAGTCGTCCAAGATAGGGGGCGAAATTCACAGCGGCCGTATTTCGCAAACGAACATGCGGACACGATTGAAGTAGGTTAGCCGAAAGCTTACGCCTTTGCCACGCCACAGGGAAAGTTCTTAGTGCTTAGAGCTTTTAATGGGCTGCGGTTCTGGTCAAATCTGAATTCAATTTACGTTTCTTCATTGATGACGCTTTGTCTAAAGTCATCCGAACAGCATTTAGAAGATCGATTGAATCGTAGGGCTTAAAAATGAAACGAGACCTATCTTGTTGCGGCATCTGAGTCAGTTCTGGATCAAAACCGCTACAGAAGATGACCGGAATGTCAGGTGATGATTTCGATATTTCGCGGTATGCATCCCGACCGCTTCGTTTAGGCATTCGAACAATCATGACTCCCTTGATGATGTATCTACTCGCTGGTAAATCGGTGACCATCGATTACTTCGAAATGTTTCGAAACATTTTGCTTACAGTCTTTGCGTCTGTCGTAATGGGATTGGTTTGCAACTCGATTCTCCGAAAGCTGAAATTATTTCACGCGAGCACCGAGCGGTACCTTGCAATAATTTCAATGGTCGCTATTTGTTTTATTTGAACAATCAGCGACTGTCTACTTTCGCATATCTTTTAAGTGTAGATCTAAGGCGCCCGTGGACATTCGAATCTCGACGATCGATAGGAGCAACGACAGGGCTAGTAAGAACAGCCCAACTCCGAAAACGATAGTCCCAATTTGGTACCATCCAATAAACAACAAGCCCATGCAAACTGTGCATGACAACAGACTCAGAATCCCAAGAGTTTGCATGTCTCTAATAAGCCTTATGCGTTCACGTAGGTTGTCGATCTGTTGAAGATAAACTTCTTTTGGAGACTCCAAATGATCTGAGTGCAGTTTGCGAATAATGCTGGCAAGTCCGAGGAATCGATTCGTATAAGCCAGCATCAAAAGCGAGATGGTCGAGAAAAGTAAAGCTGGTGTTGTAAGGTCAATTTTCATGCAAAAAACACTCAGCAGATTAAAACGGGGGATCTGAGGAGTCGTCGGACGCGGCTTCTGAAAACGCATCGTTTGGATCGTCGAATTTTCCGCTGGCGCCCGTGGATTCTGCTCCACTCAGGACTGTGAAGCTCATCGCCTCGGCACTCAAAAAGTATTTCGTCTCACTCTGCGGGTCACGCTGCCATTTTCGACCGGAGAGTCTGTAAACAGCCTCAATCTCGTCACCAACCTTGAGATCATCCGCTCGGTCGCATGTGTCACCCAAGAAATCGAGGGGAATAAAGTTTGTAAACTTCCCTAGATTTTGTTCCAAGACGACTAATCGTTTCCTAAAACCTTTTTGGCCGAATGTCTTGGTATCTTCGATCAAATGGACAAAACCGCGAACTTTCGTATCAGACATGAATCAACAAACCTGTGAACAATTGGACTCTCGGTAAAACAACGGGTGGTAGATTTTCCCACAGCAGTTACAAGCTTAGCGTATTGCAACCATTGATCATACAGGGTTCGCACTAGGGGCTTTTTACGCCACTTATTGATCGAGCGATCCTTAAGGGTGAAATCTTGGGCGTGCGAATTCTTACGAATCCGGCTAACCAAACATAGTGCCCAAACGTAGCGACTGTACAATAAGACGAAATATAAGACAATATTTCATACGATTTATCGTTCGCTAGTCTCGGTATCAATCTTCGTGATGATGGTCAATGAATTCAAACTCATCCGCTAGATCAACCAAACTTTCCGTAACTCCCACCAAGCCTTATGTGGGTATGGACCTTAGTCATGAGTCAATCCAAGGATACCGAATCCTGCACCGTTTGGGTGTTGGCGGGATGGCCGAAGTATACTTGGCATTTCATGAAACGCTCCAGCGTCACGTCGCCATCAAGGTGCTTCGATCGGACTTGGCCACCTCGTCGGATCATTCAACGCGGTTTTTGCAGGAGGCCCGTGCTGCTGCCTCGCTGATACACCCGAACATTGTCCAAGTCTATGACGTTGGGAGTTCGGGCATTTTTCAGTTTATCGCCCAAGAGTATATTCCAGGAATTACACTCCGGAGTTTGATTCAACGACGAGGAGTCTTGTCGGTAAGCGAAGGGCTCTCGATCACACTTCAGATTGCCTCGGCCCTTTCGAAGGCGGCATCGGTTGGTGTGGTTCATCGAGATATCAAACCCGACAATATTTTGCTTACCTCCGAGGGAGAGGTGAAGGTCGCCGACTTCGGGCTCGCGCGGGCTCGATCGCAAAACCTTAACTTGACCGAAGTGGGAGTTGCTCTGGGAACACCGCTCTATATGAGTCCCGAACAGATTCAGGGTAAAACTGTTGATGCCCGCAGTGACCTTTACTCGCTTGGTATCACCGCCTACGAGATGTTTGCTGGTCAACCGCCGTTTAAGGGGGATACTCCGCTAGCTCTTGCGTTACAGCACGTCCAAAATGTTCCTCCTGATCTCTCTGTCGCGCGACCGGATTTAGACCTTGAGGTCGTTGCGATCATCAATAAGTTGTTAGCTAAGGATGTTGATGAACGTTTCGCAACGGCAGCCGATTTAATTCGATCTATTCGCAAAGTCTCCGATTCCCTCTCGCTCTCTGTGTCGCTTGAGCATCCCCATCCATTAAGTGGGATTATCGTCGAGATGCCGGTTGCTATCGGTGCCCATACAACTCGACTGCAAACTCTTGCTCTACGAGAAACGTCAGGCAAATCGAAATCCAAACGCGGATTGCCGCGTGCTGTATGGTTAGCCGCGTTGGCTTGTGTCGCGGCGGCGATTGGATCCGTCTTCTTGGTCACTCAATTGGATAGAAAGCCATTGATTGAACCTCCAGGGAAATGGGGCACTATGGTAAAGAAGCGAACGGATGTGGTTGAACAATTCTTCTATGCCATGACCTCGAATAGGCCTGCCGATTGGGAAGCCGTTGCACAGTACTTTCCGCCAGAAGATTCACCTCTCCAAAAAGGTTACAACATTAAAGCTTGGCTTCATTTGGCTTGGCACGCTATCTCCATCAATAAGGTAGAAGATGCGATTTCGGCAACGGACCAAATTCTCAAAATGAATAGCGTTGAGCCAATCATGCTGATCTCTGCTCGGATTGCCAAATCGATTGCACTTCAAAAGGCTGGAAATGCATCTGAATCTAGTAAATTGCTCAAAGATTCCAAAGACCTTTTTGCGTCTCTGGATGAAAAAGAACGCAAGCGAGTCGAAAGCACATTGCCTCCCATTGGGTTGAGTCACTGGTACAGCCGAGATTAGAGCAAAACTTTATTGTTATAGCGAATCATTAAAACTAGCGCTCACGACTCAGGAAGGCAATGCGAATTTATAAAATGCATGACGGACCTCGGTTTACTCGGGCGAAGCGACGGTGCATGCAAAATCAAGTCTGGCTGCAATCTTTCCATCGACAGTTACTTTTCCCGTCATGAAATAGGCAGTGGAAACGACTTCGTTTAGGGTGACCTCCATTTGAATGGTATCGCCGGGGCGTACCATTTTCTTGAACTTTACATTGTCCAAACGAGTTGCGACAGGAACTGCACCTTCTTTGGGCGTAAATTGACTCAACAGGATTGCTCCACTTTGGAGACAGCATTCGCAGAGAATCACTCCGGGCACGAGAGGGTAGTTCGGGAAATGTCCTTGAACAAAAAAGTCGGAGGGCGAAAACGTTTTGCGACAGATGATCGTCTTTTCGTTCTGCTCAATTACTTCATCTACCAAAAGCATTGGCGCTCGATGTGGAATCGCTTGATGAATAGCGGCAAGGGAGTTGCCTGTGGTCGATGTCATCGCTTAAGGACTTTCTATAGTTTCAATTGAGGGAAGAGTAAACGACAGAAGTCTTACGACTTCCGCTACTTTCGTCTAGTCGGTTGGCAGGGTGTGACCCATTTTATCGCGTTTCGTCGCAAGGTAGCTTGCGTTGTGAACGTTCACGGGTGAAATGATTGGGACTTGGTCTATGACCGTCAAATCGAAGCCTCGCAGATTGAAGGCTTCCGTCTTTTTGGGGTTATTAGTTAGCAACCGAATTTCGCGAAGTCCGATATCTTTGAGTATTTGAATTCCGATCCCGTAGTCTCGCATGTCCGCCTTAAATCCGAGCGCATGATTGGCCTGGACCGTGTCCATTCCTTCCTCCTGCAGCGCATAGGCTCTAATCTTCTGAGCCAATCCGATTCCTCGACCTTCCTGTGGAAGATAAACCAACACACCCACACCCTCAGCGGAAATCTTTTGAAGTGCTATCTCAAGCTGAGCGCCACAATCGCACCGCAACGACTGGATCAAGTCGCCGGTAAAACAGCTGCTGTGCATGCGAACCAGTGGGATTTTGCGATCGGGACTCGTGCTTGCGACGTCTCCCATGACGAGTGCAATAGGTTCTTGAGTTTCAAATTGCACTCCGTAAACATAGATGTCGAAGTCACCAAACTTTGTTGGCAGCTTGGCCTGAGCGACACGGGTGACTAGCTTCTCGTTAAGGCGTCGGTGGGCGATCAACTGCTCGACTGTAATGATGGGAAGCTTGTGCTGGTCAGCTAGAATCAATAGTTCGTCACGTGTAGCCCGATCTCCAGATTCATTTAGTATCTCGCAAAGTACACCGGCCGGAGCCAAGCCGGCCATTCTAGCTAAGTCCACTGCTGTCTCGGTATGGCCAGCTCTACGAAGTACCCCCCCTTCCATCGCGACAAGCGGATAGACGTGGCCGGGTCTAACGAAGTCTTTTTTGTGAGAAGTTGGCGAGGCCAACCTTCGGATCGTTTCGGCTCTTTCTGATGCAGTAATACCCGTTTTGCAGCCAGCGAAATCGACTGGGGTCATGAATGCTGTTTGTAGAGGGGCCGTATTGTCTTGGACAATGGGCTTTAAATCCAATCGCTCGCAAACGTTGCTGAGTACGGGTGCGCATAGCTGGCCATGCCCTTTCAGCATGAAATTGATCGTCTCAGTCGTTGCTAGCTCGGCTGCACAGATGAAATCGCCCTCATTTTCGCGATCTTCATCGTCCAGAACGATCACGACACGCCCAGCACGAATGGCGTCGACAGCTTCTTGGATGGAACTAAATGCTCTTGGCATATTTTCTTGGTTCTTTCAACTTGGCAGATCCCTTATAATCTTCCTATGAGTATACCAACACGTCGAATATCTGTTACCTTCCCTAACATCATTTTGGGTACCGGAACAGGGATGATTGTGCTCATCAATAGTGAGAATAGGAATGCATGGGTTTTCGGTCCACGCATTCACCATCGTTTCGCTTTCGCTTTTATTGTTTTTTATTGCCTTACACTTGGCCAAACGCTCCAAGGCTTATGCGAAGACACTCAAAAGAACTCGCCAAACAAAGAAGCGAAATTTGCGAATAATTCAGACAAAGCTCTCGTCCGGATTGAGCGAGATGTAGTCTTTTCTGAAGGGTTAGGATACAAGCTGACTGCAGATCTTTATCGCCCTGTGTCGGACGAACTTTGTCCGATTGTGATCATGATTCATGGAGGCGCTTGGATTGCCGGCGACAAATGGCAAGTTGCAGATCATGCAAAGCAAATGGCCAGAAGCGGGTTCGTTGTCATGGCAATCAACTACCGCTTATCCCCCAAATTTCAGTGGCCGGCACATCTAGACGATTGCTTTGCTGCATTAGACTGGATGAAATCGCATGCGGATCAGTGGAAGGGTGACACAAATCGTATCGGTACCTGGGGATATTCCGCGGGAGCACAACTGGCCTTGATGACCGCAATGAATCCCCGAGAAAACTCTTCAAAAATTAAGGCAGTAGTCGCTGGAGGTGCCCCTTGTGATTTGACATTTGTCCCCGAGAACACCAAAGCCTTATCGGTATTTCTCGGAGGAACTCGTTCGGAGGTTCCCGAAAGATATCGCGACGCTTCTCCAATTTCGTTTATCTCGAAAGACGATCCGCCCGCATATTTTTTTCATGGCGAAGAAGACTTTTTGGTGCCACTTTCAAATAGTCTTGAAATGCGGGACTCGCTGGTCGCGGCCGGTATTCAGGCCATTCATCGGACGGTACTTGGAAAAGGTCATCTGATCGCATTCCTCGACCCTCAAGCTCGCTTAGAAGCAATTCAATTTCTTCAAACACATTTGAAATAGTGATTTGACGGAGGGCGGCAAATCTCAGCCGGTAGTATAAGAAATCGTCCCACTTAGAAAGTCAACAACAAGTCGAACTCCCCATATTTTTTCGAACTCGTGCTTGTGCTCAGTCCGGAGGACGTTTCTCTGACTTTAATTCGATTACCAAAAAGAGAACCGCGATGCGGAGCACGA
>Ga0105046_10018293_pt1 | contig 10671 bp, 4 predicted proteins | sample MAT03_FD_78385 | JGI IMG/M metagenome (GOLD analysis project Ga0105046, IMG submission 78385) | Freshwater microbial communities from Lake Fryxell liftoff mats and glacier meltwater in Antarctica - MAT-03 (megahit assembly) | ecosystem: Environmental > Aquatic > Freshwater > Ice > Liftoff...
GGCTTTCATGTTCCCGACAGAAACCGAAGTAAATGAGACAGCAAATCGCCAAACAACCTGCAATCATCGTCCAAATCGGTTGGTATTCGACGCCGTCGCTTGCAGTACGAATAAACAGGTTGAGCCCTCGGATGTCCAAGTCCGCAATCCGGCTCATCGATAACGATAATGCGTTGCTGGTGGCGTGTACAAGTATCCCAGGGATGACGCTGCCCGTTTGCCAAGCGATCCACCCGAGAATCAATCCCATGCAGGTCGCCGAGATGGATTGCTGGAGCACACCGTGCGAGATTCCGAAGACAACCGCCGTGATCATGATCGCGCGAACGGGTGAGCCTTCGCGGGCAAGACCTCCGAACATGAAACCGCGATAGGCCAGTTCTTCACAAACACCAGGCAACACTGCCATTAATAGTACGACGAGAATCCAAGGTGCCGAAGCAATCTGGTCGGTAAAAGGCTTCAGCGATTCAATCGCTGCTTCACTGATCGGATAGATAGCGCTGATCCAACTTGCAAGTAACACAAGAATCGGATGCAGTGTGACTGCGAATATCACAGCGATTGGAAGCGTAATCGGTGACGATGGCATCGTCAAACGCAGGCTAAGCCGTAACGAGCGAGTGCAAATGATCGCCATCAATAGCGTTGGCGCTAGGATCAATCCGATCTGGGGAACGATGATCAACTGTGCCATTCCCGCGAACGTCTGCGGCATTGTCGTGACGGCTAACTTGCCGAAGAACAAAGCGATCAACACGAGCGCGGCAGCGACGTACGCTTGGCCTGGCGTTGCCACGGATCGTCGATCTTGCCATAGTCGGCGGGCCCATTGCGAGAACTCCCATTGATCGCCACCAGCAAACAAGACCGATTCCGTTTCGAACTGGCGTCGCGCCCAACGAGTCGCCAAACAAAGGGCTCCGAGCGTGACACCAAGAACCATCGGCAGGTGCATTAGCGCCGACGAGTATTGACCTTCCACGAGAGTACGAACCATCAGAAACATGCCCGTGACGGGGATCAAGCTGGTTCCCATCGACAGCGTCGTTCCCGGCATCATCGGCAACAATACCAAAGGCATCGATACCATCATCAGCGGCATCAAGTAATATTGTCCTTCCTTGCTGCTTTTCGCCATCGCGGCAACCGCAAGGGCGACGGCGCTGAAGAGCGCGGAAAGCGGCAACAGCGCAACAATAAGCCACAACAGCGGTATCAACGGGGGCGATGAAAAAGCCTCGGACGCTCCCAAAGCCGCCGATGCCATTTGACGGAACACAAGTGCGCTGGTGACAAGCATGCTGCCGACATTCAAGATCGCCGTCATCATGCTGAACGTCGTGACCGCAAGCAGCTTACCCCAGACAATCTCGCCGCGGAGCGCGGGGCTGCACAACAGTGTCTCGAGCGTTCCCCGCTCCTTTTCGCCGGCAACCAAGTCGATCGCAGGATAAAACGCGCCTGTCATTGCCCAGACAAGCATGATAAACGGCAACATTTTGCTCCAGAAAGCCGCATCACGCACGCTCGTCGGCGCGATGTCCCGTGACACGACACCAAACGGTTGCAGAAGTGACATTTCTAAATTTCGCGATGACATCAGCGCCGTCACCCAGCGCTCTCGCCATCGATTGAGAATTCCAGAAACGCGATCGCGGGCGACCAGTGACTGGTCCGAGGCGATGTTGAACACCAACTCCAGGTTCGCGGCAGCGGGGCCAAGTGTGATCGATTCATCACCATCTGCAGATCGAACGATACCAGACGTCATTTCTGGCGGAACGATAATGACAATGTCATAGATCGCATCGCGTACCCATGCTTCTGAGGCAAGTTTCAGCAAATCTTTCGTTGCATACTCGTCCCAGCGATACCGAACGACCTCGATCGATTGTTTTTGTTTTTGTTTTTGGTTTTGGTGGTTGTCGCGAAGTTCTTTTGCGAAGCCATCGTCGGCCAACAGTGGAGGAAGGCCGTCTAGATGTTCGCCGCCAACGACACAAACGACTGTGGGATACTCACGGCTGAACTGCGCGATCTGTAGCAGCAGCATTCCGAGCAGTGGATAGAGCAAAATTGGCAATACGATGATCGTGAACAGCGTACGACGATCGCGCGATTGATCTCGCATCTCGCGGGCATAGATTAGCCAGACGTTAGACCAGCGAGGTTTTTGTGACTCATGCGGTGAATCATTGTCTTCGCGATTGATCAAATTCATGCGAAGCTGACTCCCTTTTCATCGGGGACCGATTCGTACTTTGAAATCAGCGAAAAGAAAAGTTCTTCGAGGGCATCCTGGCCATGACGGGTTTGCAATTGCTCAAGCGTACCTGTGTCCAGAATACGACCATCGTGCATGATCGCAATGTGGTCGCATAGTCGTTCGACCTCGCTCATGATGTGAGTAGAAAAAATCAAGCATTTTCCGGCGTCTCGCAGAGACCGGACAACCGCAAGAAGGTTTCGAGCGACCATCACATCAAGTCCCAAAGTCGCTTCGTCAAACACCAACACCGGTGGATCATGAACAAGCGCTCGCGCGATCGAGACCTTCTGCTTCATACCGGTCGACATCTTCGAACCGGGGCAGTCTCGAAACTCGGTCATGCGAAGTTGAGTGAACAGAGTTTCAATTCGCTCGGCAAGATGATCGTTCGACATGCCATGGAGCTTACCGAAGAACTCGACCATCTCTTTGGCGGTCATTCGGTCGTAGATCGCAGTGTTGTTACTGACAAAGCCGATTCGTGACCGAACTTCGAAAGGTTGGGTGACGACGTCATAGCCACGAACTCGAACAGTGCCGGAAGTCGGTCTCAGGACGGTGCTGATGATGCGTAGAACGGTTGTCTTGCCTGCACCATTTGCACCCAATAATCCAAAGATCTCGCCCGGAGCGACCCGAAAGCTGACTCGATCGACGGCAACGAAGGTGCCTCGATGTAAATCAGAATAGGTTTTCGTTAGCTCCGAGACTTCGATCATGTCCGCTTTTGCCAATTATGCCAAACACGCGGTGCGACGGCGCGTTTGAATGGTGCACTGTCGTGGCTCGCGGACAAAAAACGACCGCTTTCAAGTTTACGTCACAATCAAGAGCACGGCGTCTCATTTCTCAAGTCGATTCGCTACATTCGGCAACCGGCCTTTCGCATTCCCCACCGTAAAACTTCGATGGCTTCGGCTAGGAGAGTTGATCGCGATGGCGATTATGTTTGCGATGCTTTGTTTCTACGCAACGCTCGGCTGTCCCAATCGGCCCACCGGCATTGCTGCCGGTCAACAGTTGGCGGAAAGCTGAATCAGGCCATGGCCATTGAAGTTCCCATCGTCACGCCTGGCGCGGGAAGATTGCTCGAGCCCATCAGGTACTCGTCAATCGCTCGAGCGGCACATCGGCCTTCATTGATTGCCCAAACGACAAGGCTCTGACCGCGACGACAATCGCCAGCGGCAAACACGCCAGGAATGCTGGTCGTGAAGTGGCCGTGCTTCGCTTCGAAGTTGCTGCGCTGGTCAACCTTGATACCAAGCTTTTCGGCGAGGTATGCCTCAGGACCAAGGAAACCCATCGCGAGCAGAATCAGTTGCGCCGGCCACTCTTTCGCAGAACCGGCGACCTCTTCCATCGACCATCCGCCTTTGTCAGTCTTCGTCCACAGCACCTGGACCGTTTTGACGCCACGCAGCCGCCCGTGTTCATCCGCCAAGAACTCTTTGGAAAGAATCTGGAACTCGCGTGGATCGCGTCCAAACTTTGCTTCAGCTTCTTCGTGACCGTAGTCGACCTTGTAAGTTCGCGGCCATTCGGGCCAAGGATTATCCGCAGCTCGTTCGAGCGGCGGCTTGGGTAACAATTCAAAGTTCGCGAGCGAACGACAACCGTGCCTCAAGCTTGTGCCGATACAGTCGGTTCCCGTGTCTCCACCACCGATCACAACGACATCTTTGCCTTCGGCGCTGATGAAGGACCCGTTGAGCGAATCGCCATGAACGCTTTGCTTTGTGTTTGACGTTAAAAAATCCATCGCGAAGTGAACGCCCTTGAGCTCTCGCCCAGGAAGCGGAAGATCGCGTGGCTTCGTCGCTCCACAAGCAAGCAACAACGCGTCATAGTCGTCAATCAACATCTTCGGATCGACGTTATCACCAACGTTTGCGCCGGTGACGAACTTGATTCCTTCGGCAGTCATCTTGTCGACACGGCGCTGGACAGCAGCCTTGGAAAGCTTCATGTTTGGAATGCCGTACTGGAGTAAGCCTCCGATTCGGTCGGCGCGTTCATAGACGGTGACATGGTGTCCGGCCTGATTCAGTTGATCTGCGGCCGAGAGACCCGCAGGACCACTGCCGACGATCGCGACTTTCTTGCCCGTTCGTTCCGCAGGAATTTGCGGCGTGATCCAGCCTTCGTCCCAGGCACGGTCGACGATGGCATTCTCGATGTTCTTGATCGTCACCGGTGGATGATTGATCCCCAGCACGCATGCACCTTCACACGGCGCAGGGCAAGTTCGACCGGTGAACTCAGGGAAATTGTTGGTCTTGTGCAACCGTTCGATCGCTTCTTTCCAGCGATTGTTGTAGACCAGGTCATTCCATTCGGGGATCAAATTGTCGATCGGGCACCCGGTCGTCGATTGGCAAAACGGCACGCCGCAGTCCATGCAACGAGCGCCTTGCTCTCGCAATTGCTCGTTCCGTGGTTCGGTGTATATCTCGTCGTAGTCGTTGATTCGTACCACTGGCAGACGCCAAGGCACTTTCTTGCGATCGAACTCTGTAAATCCGGTTGGCTTACCCATGATATTTCCTAATGTTTTTATATTTCGTTTTGTTTTAGAAGATCGAACCTTAAACCGTTGCAGGCTCAGGCTTCGGTTGGCTCTTCTTGGCTTCTTCAAGAACCGCCTTGTAATCGGTCGGCATCACTTTGATGCACTTCTTCATGAACGACGACCAATCGGCTAGCGCTCGTTCTGCTTGTTCGCTGCCGGTAAACGCTTGGTGACGCTGAATCATTTCCTTTACCATTTGCTCTTCCTCACCAGCGGTGATTTTCTCCAGTTCAACCGTTGACAAATTACAATTCAAATTGAACTTGCCGTCTAAATCCCAGACGTACGCGATTCCACCCGACATGCCTGCGGCGAAGTTGCGTCCGGTCTTGCCGAGAATGACAACGTGCCCGCCAGTCATGTATTCACATCCGTGATCGCCCACGCCTTCGACGACCGCGGCCGCACCGCTGTTACGGACGCAGAACCGTTCTGCAGCCCGACCGCGAAAGTAAGCTTCGCCGCTGGTCGCTCCGTACAAGCAAACGTTGCCGACAAGGATATTGTCCTCGGCCACGAAGCTGCTTTCTCGAGGCGGGAAGACAACCACGCGACCGCCTGACAAGCCTTTCCCGACGTAATCGTTCGCGTCACCTTCCAGCTCGATCGTGATACCGTGAGCTAAGAAAGCGCCAAGGCTTTGACCGGCCGAACCAGATAGCCGAATTCGGATCGTGTCATCGGGCAAACCGGCTTGACCATATCGTTTCGCCACTTCATGCGACGTAATCGTTCCCACGGTTCGGTTGATGTTCACCACCGGCGAATCAATGATCACCGCCTCACCACGTTCTAACGCGGGCTTTGCGGCGTCGACAATCTTGGTCATGTCGAGTGACTTTTCCAAGCCGTGGTCTTGAGGCATCGACCAGCGAGTGCCGACGTTTTCGTGCATCTTTACCGCCGGTGCAAGAACCGACGTCAAATCGAGCCCGTCGCTTTTCCAGTGCTTAATCGCATCATCGGTACGGAGCACTTCGCTTCGTCCGACCATGTCATCGATCGTGCGGAAACCAAGTCTCGCCATGATTCGACGCGCGTCTTCAGCGACCATGAATAGATAGTTGACGACGTGCTCCGGACGACCTTCAAACTTCTTGCGAAGCTCTGGATCTTGCGTTGCAATTCCAACCGGGCAAGTGTTCAAGTGACATTTTCGCATCATGATGCATCCGAGCGCAATCAACGGAGCCGTTGCGAAACCAAACTCTTCGGCACCAAGCAGGGCAGCGATAACGACGTCGCGACCGGTCTTCAAACCGCCGTCGGTTTGCAGGACGACACGACTGCGAAGGTTATTGAGCACCAAAACTTGATGCGCTTCGGCAATCCCCATTTCCCATGGCAAACCAGCATGCTTGATGCTCGTCAGCGGCGATGCTCCCGTTCCACCGGTATCACCGGCAATCAAGATGTGATCGGCGTGAGCCTTTGCAACACCCGATGCGACGACACCCACGCCCACTTCGCTGACGAGCTTGACGCTAATCCGGGCCGATGGGTTGCTGTTCTTCAAATCGTGAATAAGCTGAGCCAAGTCCTCGATCGAGTAGATATCGTGGTGTGGCGGCGGACTGATCAGACCAACACCCGGCGTGCTGTAACGAATCCGCGCGATGTTCTTGTCGACCTTCTTGCCAGGCAACTCACCGCCTTCACCGGGCTTCGCGCCTTGAGAAATCTTGATTTGCAACTCATCCGCGTTGGTCAAGTATTCAATCGTGACCCCGAAACGTCCCGATGCAACTTGCTTGATCGCGGAACGTTTGCTGTCGCCGTTAGGCATGGGCGTGAAGCGAACTGGGTCTTCACCGCCCTCACCCGTGTTGCTCTTACCACCCAGTCGATTCATCGCGATCGCGAGCGTTTCATGCGACTCGGCGCTGATACTTCCGAAGCTCATCGCACCGGTACAGAACCGCTTGACGATCTCCTTCGCAGGTTGCACTTCGTCGAGGTGAATGGATGGCCCGGCGACGCCTTCTTTGAACTCAAGCAATCCGCGGAGACTGCAACGGTTCTTGTTGTCTTCGTTGATCGTCCGAGCGAAACGCCAATATGCGTCTTCGTTGTTATTCCTCGCTGCGACTTGCAAATCCGAGATCGCGGCGGGCGACCAGGCATGCTTTTCCCCTTCTGCTCGCCAATGAAACTCGCCGAGGTTCGGCAACTGAGTCAGCTTATCATCGGCCCGTTTCGGATACCCTAGCGAATGACGCCGAAGTGTTTCTTCGGCAAGAATATCAAACGTGACACCTTGAATTCGGCTTGCCGAACCCGTGAAGCAGACTTCGATGACTTCATCCTTCAGACCCAGTGCCTCAAAAATCTGGGCACCCTTATAGCTTTGCAGAGTGCTGATGCCCATCTTGGCCATCACTTTCAGCATCCCCTTGGCGACCGCCTTGCGATAAGCCGAAACGACTTTGTCATCGTCCTTGAATTCGCTTGTCAGCAATCCGTCACGTCGAGCTTGCCATAGAGATTCAAACGCGAGATAGGGGTTGATCGCATCGGCACCGTAGCCGATCAACAAGCAGTGATGATGCACTTCGCGTGCTTCACCGCTCTCGATGATCACGCCGACGCGAGTTCGCTTGGCCTGCTTGATCAAGTGTTGGTGAACAGCTCCGACGGCCAGCAGCGAACTGACCGGAACTCGCGTTGCCGAACAGCCGCGATCCGAAAGAATCAATAGCTCGATTCCTGCATCGGCGGCTGCCTCGGCTTCGATGGCGATCCGTTCAAGTGTTTGAAGCAGACCGGCTTTACCGAGTTCGCGATCGAACGTGATATCGATCACGCAGCTCCGCCAATCCGTATCACGAATGTGCTTCATCGCGCCGATCTCTTCGTTGGTCACGATCGGGTGATCGATCAACAGTCGATGACAATGCTCGGGAGTCGCTTCAAGCAAGTTTCGTTCAGGCCCGATGTAGCATTCCAGCGACATGATAACCTCTTCGCGAATCGAATCGATCGCAGGATTGGTCACTTGTGCGAAAAGCTGTTTGAAGTAGTCATAGATCATGCGCGGCTTGTCAGACAAACAAGCAAGAGCACTGTCATTGCCCATCGAGCCAACGGGGTCTCGCGATTCTTGGATCATCGGACGAAGCATGAAGTTCATCGTTTCGGCCGTGTATCCGAACGCCTGCATCCTCGGCAACAGTGTTTCACTGTCGAAGCCATGACCTTCCGCTTCGGGATGAAAATCACTTAAACGGAGTCGCTTTTCGCGGAGCCATTGTCCGTACGGCTTCTTCTTTGCAATGCCTGACTTCAATTCTTCATCAGGAATCAATCGTCCCTCGACAAAGTCGATCAGAAACATTCGACCGGGCTGCAAGCGACCTTTCTCTTTTACGAGCGCCGGATCAACGGGCAATACACCCACTTCGCTTGCCATGATGACGCGATCGTCATGGGTGATGTAGTAACGGCTTGGGCGGAGACCATTTCGGTCAAGCGTTGCACCGATGTATTGTCCGTCGGTGAACACGATCGATGCCGGGCCGTCCCAGGGTTCCATCATGCAAGAGAAATACTCATAAAACGCTCGCTTTTCTTCCGGCATGGATTCATGCATTTGCCATGCTTCGGGCACCATCATCATCATCGCTTCTTGCAACGTGCGTCCGTTCATCAGCAAAAACTCAAGCACGTTGTCGAACGTTCCCGAGTCGCTTAGATTCGGTTCGATAACAGGGAATAGCTTCTTCAAGTCATCGCCAAACAAATCGCAGCTCGCAGAACCCTCGCGTGCTCGCATCCAGTTCTTGTTTCCACGAAGCGTGTTGATTTCACCGTTGTGGCTCATGAAACGAAGCGGTTGCGCTCGGTCCCACGAAGGGAACGTATTGGTCGAGAAACGACTATGCACCATCGCGAGGTGTGTCTTGAAGTCTTCGTCGCGCAAATCAGGAAAGTAAGGAAGAACTTGCGCCGGTGTCAGCATCCCCTTGTAAATGATGACCTTGGTGCTGAGCGAGCAAACATAGAACATCAACGCTTGGGACAAATTTTTGTCGCCCCGAAGCGCATGACTTGCTTGCTTGCGAATGAGGTAAAGCTTCCGTTCGAAAGCGGCCTCATCCAAGCCTACGCTTGCGCCCACGAAAAGCATTTCGATAAACGGTTCGCTCTTTTTCGCCGCCGGACCGATGTCTGCGAAATCGGTTTCTTGCGGAACCTCGCGCCAACCAATAAGTGTTTGTCCCGTTTCCGCGATGATGCGCTCGACGGTGTCCTTGCAATGCTTTCGCTGGGACGCATCCATCGGCAAGAAAATTACACCTGCCGAATAAGATCCGCGCTTGGGTAGGTCAGCCCCGATATCTCGCTTAGCGACTTTGCGGAGGAACTCATCCGGCATACCGCAAAGAATTCCTGAACCATCACCCGTGTTTGTCTCGCACCCGCACCCGCCCCGGTGGTCCATGTTTTGCAGAATCGTATCGGCATCGAGCACGATCTGATGACTAGGAATGCCTTTGATCTGGGCAATGAAACCGACACCACAAGAGTCCTTTTCGAACTCGGGGTCATACAAGCCTTGCTTGGGTGGTAGGTGGGTAAGATCGCTCATATCGCGGTCCTTTCCGTTATCGGAATCGTAGTGTGAATGTTAAACGGGATGTTTGGATGACCGCATATGCAGTCGCTTCCAAACCAATGTCTTCGGAACTTCAATTTGAAACGGCTCATGCAACTACGGAAACGCCTTTCTCCGTAGGATTGGAACTTGAACCTTTTTTGTTTTTCGGCGGCTTGGTAGCTGGTTCCATCGGGTGCCCAATCAGCATCGATGCGAATTCGTCCGCCGCCCGCGTCGGTTTTCCCGCCCGCTTCACGATGATGCCCAGCGGACGGGTAAGCTTCATCTGTTTACAGGCGACCACTCGCAGCGAACCATCGGCGGTCTCTTTGCGGACCGTCGCTTCGGGAAGAATGCTGATTCCGCTGTTTGCCTCGACCGCGCGAATCATGGAATCGATGTTGTCAAATTCCATCGTCACGTCAACCGTCACGCCGTTTCGCGTTAGAAAGGCATCGACAGCCCGACGAACCTTGAGCGAAGAATCGAAACCTACCAACTCGCAACCGTTAAGCTGCGAGATTTCGATCTCAGGAAGCTTTGCAAACGGATGATCCGGAGCGCAAATCACTCTCATCGGCTCTTGTTGCCAAGCGATCGCCTTGAGCTTGCTCGACGACCTTGCATAACTGACAAAACCTAAATCGACGGTTCCATCTTCGACCAACTTTGCCACCCCTTCACTGGAGGAGTATTCGAACCGAACGTTAACGTCGGGAAAACGTCGGCGAAACTCCAGTTTCGCAGCCGGCATGTAAGCCGAACCGATCGAGTAGATCGCACCGACATTCAAAAGGCCGGCGACCTTTCCACCGATCGAACGGACTTCCTGCTCGATGCGGTGATAACTTCGAAGCAGGGGTTGGACTTGGCGAAAGTAGCAATCCCCAGCCTGTGTCAGTACCAAGGGCCGGTGAGTTCGGTCGAGAAGCTGGACACCGAGGTCCTCTTCCAACTGCTGAACGGCTTGGCTCACCGCGCTTTGGGTGAGCGCAAATTCCCCGGCAGCACGCGAAAAACTGCGGTACTCAGCGACGGAACAGAACAGCTCAAGCGGGCGAAACTGCATTAACCCAGCCAAACAGTATTAAAATTACTAATTGTCAAGTGCTTCCATACAAAATTAAACTTATGCGCAGACTAAGAACTGTCAGACCGTTCGTCAAGCGGAATGAGGGCAATTCACGCAAAGAATTCGCGCGGCCTTAGGATTATTGAGGCATTGCGGCA
>Ga0105046_10018295_pt1 | contig 10671 bp, 6 predicted proteins | sample MAT03_FD_78385 | JGI IMG/M metagenome (GOLD analysis project Ga0105046, IMG submission 78385) | Freshwater microbial communities from Lake Fryxell liftoff mats and glacier meltwater in Antarctica - MAT-03 (megahit assembly) | ecosystem: Environmental > Aquatic > Freshwater > Ice > Liftoff...
AAGTAAAAATACTTCGTTCCGTAATTTGTAATTCCGATGAGAAGTTAACACCTGGAGAAGTAAAGATCATTGATGGTAATAGGCTTTGGGTTTCTTGTTGTGATGGGTTTCTGGAAATTATTCAACTTCAGGCTGCCGGAAAAAGAGCAATGATGACTGCAGACTTCCTCAGAGGCATAAAATCAGATTATCTTCATTTTGAATCTACCTGATAAAAGAGCTATGCTAAGATGTCCTAAACACTGCTATTTTAAGCTATAGTTATCAACAAACCCCCGGGGTTATTAACTTTTTTGATTGATTAATGCTAAAACTCTTGATTTTACACATTATTAGCTTATATTTGCGTAAGGTTATCCAACTTAGTATTAATTTAAAATCAGGAAAAATGAACAAACAGGAATTGATTGTTGCAATTGCAGCAGATTCGGGGTTAACTAAAGCTGACTCTAAAAAAGCCCTTGATGCTTTCATTTCAGCAACTTCAAAGAGCCTTAAAAAAGGTGATCGCGTTGCATTGGTAGGTTTTGGTTCATTCTCGGTTTCAAAGCGTGCAGCCCGTAAAGGCCGTAACCCGCAAACCGGTAAAGAGATCAAAATTGCTGCTAAAAAAGTTGTCAAATTCAAACCAGGCGCAGAACTCTCGAAGAATGTAAAATAAGCCTGTAATAGCGTATTCAAAAGGAAGGCTGTGCTCAATTGGGTGCAGCCTTCCTTTAATAAGGCAGGAATTGCCTGTACCAGACTATATATTTAATACCATGATTATTTCTCAACCCATTTGAATATCCTTCCTTCTGAAATCTCAATTTTCTCATTATCAACCAACCATGTAATAGCTCTTATTACTTTCTCTTCGTTGATATTTCTGCAAGCTTCAACCAAAGCATCTACTGACTGGCTTTGCTCTTTAAGAAGTGGTTTAATTATTCCAACAACATTATTAAAATCGAGTTCACTCAATCCTGCTCTATTGCGCTTCAAACAAACATCGCAAACTCCACACCGCCTGATGTCAGTCTGACCAAAATAACTAATGAGCATCTTACTTCTGCAGCTACTTGTAGATGTCACATAATGAATGATCGATTCGAGTCTCTTATATGCATCCTTTTTTCGGTTAAAATAATGCTCCGGGGATATCTTCAGATCAACAGCCCTTATTAATTCACTTGAGAAGGTTAATTGAGGTTTATCCCGCCTTGGAATATATGTCAAAACCTCCTGTTGCATAAGAAATTTAAGCGCATTTATAATTTCCGAAGGTAAAACAGATAAGCGATTCGCAAGTTCAACTTCATTAATTGTTGCCGGCTCAGTAAATATGCCACCATAAGACCTGAGAATTGTTTTAATTAATGGATCATAACTGGCATTTTCTACCTGAAATTTATAAAGGTCATCTTTTCTGATATTAAAAATTATTCGTGATGGAGATCCAACAGCTTCGTTCAGCGTAATAAAACCTTCCCGTTCAATAAATTTTAATGCATTAAATACCAATATTGGTTTAAAATTAAAATGCTTACAAAAATCAGTAATCTCAAAATCGAAAGCCAAATCACGTCCAGTACCTGGTGTTAGTTGATAGTAGTTACCTAAAGACTGGTATATCTGTCTTATAAGGTCAGGCTCAGGGTATGATAACTCCAGGTTATGCCGTGCATCTATTATATCTGACTCCTCAAAAAGCAATATACCGTAAGCCTTCTTCTCATCACGGCCGGCGCGTCCAGCCTCCTGAAAATAAGCTTCAATACTTTCGGGAAGATCAAGATGCACAACAATCCGAACATCAGCCTTATCTATTCCCATCCCAAATGCGTTCGTTGAAACCATAATTCTGCTTCTACCACTTTTCCAGTTATCCTGCTTTCTTTCCCTATCCCCTGCCGACAACCCGGCATTGTAATAGTCAGCACTAATCCCATTTTTTACAAGAAACTCTGCTATTTCCCTTGTTTTTCGCCTATTCCTGACATAAACAATACCCGTACCAGGAACATTGCGTAGTATTTTAAGCAAGCGCTTATGCTTATTTTCTTCATTAAAAACGACATAAGCAAGGTTACGCCTCTCAAAGCTTTTTTCGAACAGATTATTTTGTTTAAAACCAAGCTTTAGTTGTATGTCTTTTACAACGGTGCGCGTTGCTGTAGCTGTCAGCGCGAGAATTGGCACACCCGGCAATAACTGCCTGATTTCTGCTATCCGGAGGTAGGGTGGCCTAAAGTCGTAACCCCACTGCGAAATGCAATGTGCTTCGTCAACTGCTATCAGACTAACTTTGAGTGAAGGTATTATTTCAAGGAAACGCTGAGAAAGCAACCGCTCAGGTGAAAGGTACAAAAATCTGATTGAACCATGAAACACATGGTTAATTGCCAGATCAATTTCTCTGGGACTCATACCGGAATAGATTGCCTCGGCGGTTATCCCGCGCTTTCGAAGGTTTTCAACCTGATCTTTCATCAAAGCAATCAGGGGAGTAATCACTATGGTGACACCTTCAAGCATCAATCCCGGAACCTGAAAACAAATGGATTTTCCTCCGCCAGTTGGAAGTAAAGCCAGGGCATCCTTCCCGTTGAGCACAGAGTTAATAATATCTTCCTGTACCGGACGAAAAGAAGAATATCCCCAGTATTTCGATAGTACCTGATGTATGGTCATTCCTGTCGCCAAGGGTTCTTCTTTAGTGAATATTCAAAGATACTAATTTCCACTGGCCTAAGACTTCAGCCGATTGCAAGTAGGTTGTATTATGGAAGTTTTTCTCAAATCGTCCAAAATCCCTATAAAGTTCAAAATAAAACGCATTCCCCGGTTATTGGTAATGCTATATCTTTGTAAAAAACACTCTATGGGTAAACCTGTTTTCTTGATCGGATACATGGGAAGCGGTAAGTCAACCAATGGCAGGAAACTTGCCCGCATTATAGGATATTTCCATTTTGATCTTGACGAAGAGATAGAAAAACTTGTGGGGAAAAATATCAATCAGATTTTTTCCGAAGAAGGAGAAGATGCATTCAGACTTTTGGAGCATTCTGTACTGGTTTCGTTAACCAATCGAAAAAATATTGTGGTTTCCACCGGCGGAGGCACCCCTTGCTATTACAATAACCTGCAACTTATGAAAGATGTCGGTGTTATTGTGTATATCAAAATGAAACCTGAATCCCTGGCAAAAAGGTTACAATCCTCTAAAGTAAAAAGACCCATCTTAGTGCGTGCGCAAGCCGGCGATCTTTCTGCTTTTATTGCAAAGCACCTTGCTCAAAGAGAAGATTTTTACAAACAGGCACATTTGACAATAAAAGGAGAAAACCTTGATTTTGATATCCTTCTGAATTCTGTGAAAGAATATCTATAGGCAAAACTGAACTTTCCCTTTTGTCAGCCAGATCAACTATTTAAACCTTCTTTGAGTTCAAGCAAACAAACGTTCTCTACATGTTGTGTGTGTGGAAACATATCTACCGGTTGTATTGCTTTAATATTATACTTTTCCTTCAACAAAATCAGATCTCTTGCCTGTGTTGCCGGATTACAACTCACATAGACAATTCTGGAAGGAGAAGCCTCCAAAATCCACAATACAACCTTTTCATGCATACCTGCCCTTGGAGGATCCGTTATAATTACATCCGGCTTTCCATGTGCAGTTAAAAATTCCTGAGTAAGTACCTTGACCATGTCACCTGCAAAGAAGTTTGTATTTGCAATATTGTTGATGCCGGAGTTAACTTCAGCATCCTTTACAGCAGCCTCTACATATTCAATACCAATCACTTTCGATGCTTTGGCAGCTATGAAGTTAGCAATGGTTCCTGTTCCTGTATATAGATCATAAACGACTTCATCACCCTTTAAACCGGCAAATTCACGGGCAACTTTATAAAGTTCAAGTGCCTGAACTGAATTGGTCTGAAAAAAAGAAAGCGGACCAATCCTGAAATGGAGATTCTCCATTTGTTCGGTCATAAAAGCTTCCCCTTTAAATAAAACCGGCTCCAGATCGCTAATGGTATCATTGTGCTTTTGATTCACAACATAATAAAGTGAAGTAATCTGCGGAAATCTTTCTGACAGAAAATTCATTACCATATCGATCACTTCTGAGGAACCAGTTCCGAAAACCATAATTACCATTAGGTCGCCGGTATTGGAGTTGCGGATAATCAGGTTGCGTAAATCACCATTGAATTTACGGATATCGTAAAATGATAAGCTTTTGCTTTTCGCGAACATTTTTACAGCGAGTCTTATCTCATTTGTTGGTTCCGGCTGCAACCAGCATTTTTCAATATCTACGATTCTGTCGAACATACCTGGTATATGAAACCCAAGCGCGTCCATATCGCGCTCAGCCGGATCAATATTCATCTCATCCTGGGTGAGCCATCGGTAAGGGGAAAAGGTATATTCGAGTTTATTCCTGTAAAACTCGGTGTTGGCAGAAGCCAGAATTGGTTTGATTTCAGGGTATTCAAGATGACCGATGCGGCTGAAGTTGTCAGAAACCTGTTTTTGTTTATAGCGCAATTGTTCCCTGTACGACATACTCTGCCAGCGGCAACCACCGCAGATCCCAAAATGGCTGCACACAGGCTCAACACGGCTGGGTGAATAGCTGTGGAAGCGTATAGCCCTTCCTTCCAGAAAACGCCTTTTACGGGACACAATCCGGATATCGCAAACATCGCCGGGCACCACGAAAGGAACGAATATTACCATATCATTGTATCTGGCAATGGCATTCCCTTCGGCACCTGCATCCAGGATTTCTATATTTTCAATAATCAGCGGACCTTCGTTTTTTACCTTTCTACGCATTACTTATTTGATTGATGCAGCAAAAGTACAATAATCGCTGTAACCGGCTAATATAAACAAAGCAGGCTGCCGGAACCCGGCAGCCTGCAATTATCAATTCAATTAACCTACTGCTATTTAATAGTGTAGGTCATTGTGGCAAGGTTCACTCTAACTGTGTATGTTCCGGCAGTTGCAGGAACAGGAATAGCAGTAGGATCAGGTTCAGATTCGGTCGGCCTGAGGATTAAAATTCCGCCATCGCTGGTACCACTTGCATCGGTTCCATACTGTGGAGCCCATTGTCCAAGTGTTTCGATAAACTTAAGGAAGGTAGCGCCACCATTCAGCGTTGTGGTAATTTCAAAAATACCAGGGGCAACTTTAATCATCGGAGTAGCACCGGCATTATCCCAACCTGCAGGAGTTCCATCACCAAGGAGATATAGTTGTTCTGAAACTTTGGTAATGGTATAGGTAAGTGCCAATGTATCAGCCACTACCCTATAGTCACCAACGAGTTCAGGAGCAGGAATTCCAGGAGGATCAGGCTCTGCTTCTGTCGGCCGGTAAGCCAGCGATCCGCCTTCGCTCGTTCCATCATTGGTTCCCCATTGCGGAGCCCATTGTCCACGAACTGAAATGAACTTGACAAATTTACCAGCTCCGGCAAGATTTGCTACTATACCAAACTGAGCTCCGCCCAGATGAGTCATTTCAAGTGCATTAGCATTATTCCAGCCTGGCTCGGTTGCATCACCAAGCATGTAAATAGGCTTAACGATAACGATATCAGCATACGGGGTAATGGTAAGTTTGGTGGTTGCAGAATATAAATTTTCATAAACTGTGGTTGGAACAATGGTAGCCATAATCCTGAAAACAAGATTATGTGCTACACCTGCTTCCAATTCCATCAAACCAACAAGTTTGGCATTCATCTGTGCAACAGTCATGTTGAACGATGTACTTTCTCCGGATGTTAGACTAACCTGGCTGGCAAAATTATCAGCTTCGGTATCCATCTGTAAAGTATAGTTCACACTTCCCAGTTTATCTGAATTGAGGAGTTCCCAGTTTCTGCCGGCAAATACATCGTAAGTGACTGATGACCATGTAAAAGGCGAAAATTGAACGTCAGCATTTTCAGCACTAAGAACATAAATTGCATCGTTTGCAGGGGATGACATAACCGGGGCACTTGATTTAGACATATCAAGAACCGGTTCATATCCCTCCTTCTTGCAGGAAGTGAAAACCACAGTTCCTGCAAGGGCTATCATTAAAAACAGTGTTTTTTTCATATTTTCAGTTTTTAAAATCTTAATATCCTATGTTTTGATCTAAGTTCGGGTTAGCCCCAAGGTCGGCTGAAGGGATCGGGTACAGGTTACGGAATGAACCGGTTGCTGTGCCTTCAGGTGTACGGCCTTTCCATGGCCACAGGTAGTCGGCAGTAGTGAACTTATTATACCTGATAAGGTCGGTACGTCTGTGACCTTCCCAGTAAAGTTCACGGGCACGTTCGTCGAGGATGAAATCCAGCGTGAGCTGACTACTGGATATATTGCCAAAGTCGTCACCATAAGCCCTGGTTCTTAATTGATTGACATAGTCAAGTGCAGTTCCGGCATTGCCACCGCCACCTCTTAATACACACTCGGCATACATCAGGTAAACATCGGCCAGGCGGAACATTGGATAATCGGTACAGACAAAATCAGGATGTGGGCGAATCGCTTCAGATCCATCAGCGTTCACATTTTTGAATTTGGTAATTGCATAGCCTTCGGTAAACTGTCCAATATCTACAATTTCAAGAGACTGCCCATCTGTCCAGAACATTGCCCTTGCATCGAAACTGGTACGTTCCACGGTATATGTATAATCAGGCGTGCCGAGTTTCATTGTAATTATATAAGTACCGGCCTCAGGAATTGTGATGTTTGTTCCATCAAATTCGAGAATACCGTCAGGTCCGGTATCACCGTAATTAATAGCCCATGCATCGTTGGCACGAAATTTCATCTGAGCTGCAGTAAGATCGAGCATAGCTGACCAAAGTCCGGTTGCCGGATCAAAAGTCATGTTCTGGTCTGAATCCCAACCACCGGCAGTAGCATCACCAATTATACCCCAATCAGTTTTAACCATGGTGTAGGTTAAATCGTTCATGTTAACATTCAGTTTATAGTAACCAGTTTCTGCAGGTGTTATATTGGCTCCATCAGGTTCCAGAGTTCCGTCAAAGCCGTCGTCACCATAGTTTGCATCCCATGAAGGACCGGTCGTAAATTTAAACTGTTTACCTGCTTCAACGTAGATGTATCCTTCGTAGTTACCATCGCTGAGAATAGAGGCAAGTTGGGTGGAATTGGCAGGGTCCCATGTAGGATCCTGATAATCACCGGGAACATAAATAACCGGATAGTCAACTTTTAGCTTACGCGGTTTTGGAGAAGAATACAGTCCTGAGTTTGTAACATTCGGATAAAACTTCTGAACCAGTGCTTTGGTTGTGCGGAGACCGCCCCAACCTCCACCAACGCCAAATTCGGCAGCTGGCATGGTACCGCCTATAGCAGCATGAATGAGGTAAACCATACCTCCATAAGAACGGGTATATTCTCCATCGTAATTAATGGCGAAGATCATCTCCGGACTGGTATGGTTGTCGGCCATAAAGTTATTCTGGTATTGCGGTGCAAGCTGGTATCCGGCACTCAGAACTTTTTCGCAATAGGTTATACATTCCGCATTTTTATTCTGGCCAATGTAAACCGTAGCATTCTGATAGAGTTTTGCCAGCAGAGTCCAAGCAGCAGCCTGGTCAGCCCTGCCATATTCGAAACGGGGAGCGCCAAGTTTCTCTTCAATATCCTTTAGTTCACTCTCAATATAAGCATAGAGTTCAGCCTGGGTTGTTTGTCTGGGGAAGAATGCGCCAGGCAAATCATCTTCTGTAATAAACGGAGGATTGCCAAACAGGTCGAGTGCATGCCAGTAAGCCAACGCTCTTACAAAACGGGCTTCTGCATTGTAACGCTGAATATTTGCATCAGAATTTCCATTGGTTGCCCTGATGTATTCATTCGAGATCGCCACAGTAAAGAATATTCTGGAATAAATAGCTCCAATAAACTGATCATTGGGCGACCATGTCTGCCAGTGAAAATCCTTAATGGTAGCATCGTTCCAGGCAATTACAGCCTCGTCGGTTGAAAGCTCCTGAGCATTCCAGTATTGACGGATGTAATTCGAGAATCCTTCATCTATCCCGCCTATATCCGGATTACCGGAAGGTCCTTGTTGACCACTTACTGCAAAGGATGCATAAAGCTTTGCCAATCCTTGAAGATACGCTTCAGGACTATCGTAAACATTGTCAGATGTGGTTGTATTCTTGTCTAATGGGGTGACATCCAGATCCTTGATACAAGATGCCGTAATGACTGCTAAAAACAAGGCAGCCATTGATATTTTGAGGTACTTTTTCATATCAATTCGCAATTAAAGGTTTAAGTTAATACCGAAAACAAACGTACGTGCACGCGGATAGAAATTGTTATCGATACCGCCATCAACCTCAGGGTCAAGGCCGTTATAATTGGTAATAACAAGCGCATTCTGTACGGTGAAACTGAAACGTGCATCAAGTTTCTGATTGAACAGCTCATTAAAACTATAGCCAACACTGATGTTATCGAGGCGGAAGAATGAAGCATTTTCAATATAGAAATCTGACCAGTATTGTGGTGTGTTGAACTTCGTAAGGTTAACCTGAGTCGGGAGGTTGTTAAAATATCCTGACTGATTGTAAAGGCTGCTGTAAACTGCTCTGTCGGAAGCTACATTGTTGTAAACATAATTGCCAAGGTTAACCCTTGCTGACAACATAGCATCAAACTTTTTGTAGCGGAGACTGGATGATAATCCCATAACTACATCGGGAGCCGGTTTTTGATAATGATATTTATTCAGCTCATTACCGGAAACATTTCCTCCATCACCGCTGCGGTCGATATATAAACCTTCAATTGGCATACCGCTGGCATCATAAACCTGCTGGAATACATAAAATGAATTGGCAGCGTAGCCCAAATTGTTGTTTTGAATAAAATTACCTACACCACCGCTGATACCACCAACCGGAACGCCGGTATAATCAGGATCGTCATTCAGGGAAATCTTGGTAATCTCATTTTTGTTGTAGGAAACATTATATCCGATATTCCACAATACATCTTTGGTGACAACCGGTTTCACGTCGATCATAAATTCAATTCCACGGTTCTCGAGGCTTCCAACATTGGTTGTAAGGAAGTTTGAGAAGTTACTGCCAACGGCAATGGGAATATAACCGATAAGATCTTCAGTCTGCCTTACATAATAATCCAGAGCGCCACTAACCCTGTTGTCATAGAATCCATAATCCAACCCAACATTGTAGGTTGTTGTTGATTCCCACTTCAGATTAATATCATAAGGATTGGGGCGCAGAGTTGGATAGAAAGTGCTTCCAAACTGATAGTTGGCGGTAGGTTCGCTAATCTGATAAACTGCCAGATAAGGATAATAGTTATCACCAATATCCTGCTGGCCGGTAACACCATAACCCAAACGGAGTTTAAGTTCCGAAAGATTCTGAACATCTTTTGCAAAATTTTCTTCATTGATTTTCCATGCCAATGCTACAGCCGGGAACATTCCCCAACGATTGGTTTCAGAAAAACGCGAAGAACCGTCGTTACGCAGGGTAACAGTCAAAAGGTATTTATTGTCCAGTGTATAATTCAACCTTCCGAAGAAAGAGACCAGGAAGTTTTCGTTAATATATTCAGTACTGTCCTGAATAACGGTTTCATCGCCATTGCGTGAGAAGTTGGTCCCTTCTCTCTGAAAATGTTGCCATGAATAACCCGCTGTAACATCGAATTTACTCTTTATACTACTGATTTCTTTTACATAATTGAGGTAAAAGTCAAACAATTCCATGCTTTTATCCTGGGTATAATCAATCTTCTGACCAATAGCCTGCCTGAAAGTCCATGCGGCTTCATTTGGAGCATTGTTGATTCCATCACTACTGGAGCGGTCGAAAGCCAAATTAACATTGGCTCTCAATTCAGGTAAAAAATGGAATTTGTAGTCGAACTGGGCGTTACCCAACATACGGGTGACTGTCGAATTGTTGGTTGTTTGGTTAAGCAAGGCAACCGGATTACTTACGCCAATTGGATTGGGGTATCCATTGGGATTCATCGAGCCATCGGCAAGCGTATCAGCAAGGTTTACCCAGGTGTGATAACCCCCAAAACGGGTGTTCCCATTCATGACAGGTTGAGTTGGATCGTAAGCTACTGCTGAACCAACAGCACCGGCATTGCTAAATTCGTATTTCGACTGACTTCCCTTGAAATTAAGGTCAACTTTCAGGTGGTCGTTCAGTAAAACAGGATTCAGGGCAATTGCACCTGACAAACGGTTCATATTGGTGTTCTTCAGAATACCATCCTGATTTGTATAGCCAACAGAAGCGCGGTAAGGCAGTTGTTTAAGATTACCGGCAACGCTCAGGTTGTGGTCCTGAGTAAATGAGGTGCCATAGATTTCTTTCTGCCAGTCGGTGTTTTCATTTCCAAGCCTTTTAAGAGCTTTGTTATCAAGTCCTGAAAAGCCCTGAGCTTTCAAATCATTGACAAGTGTTTTATAATCATCGCCCGAAAAAAGCTCAATAGTTGAAGGAACAGTATTCAATGAGAAATTACCACCATAATTAATGGCCATTTTCTTACCACCGGCTGAAGATCCTTTTTTGGTGGTAATCAGAATAACTCCGTTTGAAGCACGTGA
>Ga0105046_10018296_pt1 | contig 10669 bp, 6 predicted proteins | sample MAT03_FD_78385 | JGI IMG/M metagenome (GOLD analysis project Ga0105046, IMG submission 78385) | Freshwater microbial communities from Lake Fryxell liftoff mats and glacier meltwater in Antarctica - MAT-03 (megahit assembly) | ecosystem: Environmental > Aquatic > Freshwater > Ice > Liftoff...
CAGTATTTTTTGTTGTACTTTTCCAGCAGGGTTCTTAAGCATTTATAATGGCTTTAACAATATGTGGTTGGTCGGATGGATACAATGTATCTAATTACAGACATCAATTAGCCATATTATGCGATAATTCTGTTGTAGGTTGGGGGGACAACACTTATAATCAATTAGGAAATCCTGCTTCGCATATTTCAACCTATCTTAGTACAAATGCCATTCCAGTAATTTTCCCAACACCTACTAAAATTTTATCTGTAGCTACCACTTATTATTCTTCAGCAGCTGTCGATGAAGACGGACAAGTTTGGATTTGGGGTGGGGACATTACAAGTAATAATCCTCCGTTACCTTTTACAGGAACAACGGTTCCAGTATTATTAAATTATTCTGGTTCCCCAATAAATAATGCTATTCAAGTTGCAGGGGGTGATCAACACATATTAATATTATTGCGCGATGGCTCCGTATTAGGTTATGGATCAGGGTTTGCTGGACAATTAGGTAATGGAACTTATGCATCCACAAACACAGCCTTAAAAGTCAAAACTACTTCGACTACAGACTTATCTGACATTGCATTTATAGCTGCCGGAGGATCACATTCATTGGCATTAGACATTTCCGGAAATATTTTTTCTTGGGGTGCTAATGGAAATGGTCAACTTGGACTGGGAAATCAGGGATCACCAGTAGTATACGCAACAGAATGCACCACTATAACTGATGTGTCCGCCATTGCAGCTGGAGAACAACATAGTTTGTGCATTTCCATTGGTCAGGCTTATGGTTGGGGCCTTAACGATGATTATCAAAGTGGGCAAACTAGTTTAGGCACATCCTATAATTCTCCTCAATTAATTAGCTTCCCCTCTGGTACAAAATCAATCATTCAAATTTATTCCGGCCAAAAACATTCTTTAGCACAAAGTGACGATAACAAATTGTATGGGTGGGGAGATAACTCACGGTGGCAACTAGCAATTAATCCCAATTCCACAAGCCTCAATAGATCATTGCCCATTGAAATTTCCAATGGACAAAATGACGCTGAGCTACTAGATAATTTCAAAATATCTTGCGACAATGATATTAATTATTGTTACCTAAACTATACTGTTAGCGGCTCAGAATCTTGGCCAAATATTAGTCAACCCACCTGTTATGCAAACAGTATTTTAATAAAAGAGGTGCTATTCATTCCCAAATCATGTACTTTAGATATAACCAATATGACCATAATATTCGGTCCTAATGGCCGAATTATCCTCGAAGTAGGTTCCGGATCAGATGCTGGCGCACAATTAATTTTAAACAATGCAACACTCACTGCCGCAGGCGATTGTATGTGGAAAGGTATTGAAGTACGCGGAAATGCTGCAGTTAATTCTGACAATTCATGGCAGGCTAAAGTGACCATTAATACCGGATCTCTTATTGAGAATGCTCACAATGCAGTTACCTTAGGAAGATGGGACGAAGGCTATTATGCCTGTTTTGAATCACAACCGATTGTTGATCCTTCAGGATTCGATTTAACCGGTTCAGGAGGACAAATCGAATGTGACGATGCAACATTTCAGAATAATGCCACCGACATCCGTTTTGCTCCCTACACCAGACTTTCAGCCAGTACTATTGAAAATTCACATTTTCTGGGCGGGCAGTTGCGTGATAACAGATATGGATCCACTTCAACATTACCATTTAATATTTTCTATGCCCGTAAGAATAATTCCCAACGTGCTGTTTATGGAATACGCCAATGGCAAAACTTTATTGTAGAAATAGAAGGTAATGACTTTGAGGATTATGAAGAAGCAATTTTTTTAACCGCTAGTCGATTAAGAATTATAGGAAACGATTTCACCAATTGCCGTATGGGTATTAATAGTATTTCAACAGTGTCAGTTCTTATTTACGGAGGAGAGGTAGAAGGAAATACTTTTAATAATATTAGAATACACATTAATGCTGGAGGTGGGAGGTATTTGAATATTTCCAACCAAAATGAATTTAATCCTAATGCAGCTTCCCAAGCATCTAATTTATGTGCTATCAATCTGAATAACGAAACCGCATTTGACATTGTCGATAATAATTTTACCAGTTTAAGGTTTGGTATTGTTTCAAATAATTCGGGAGTTTCTGGTGGTTTGATCAGATATCGTCTTGGACCAGATGGCAATCTTTTCACCGACTGCTGGCGAAGCATTCAAATGCAGGGTAACAATGGTAATTTGAGAATAAAGTGCAATACTTATAACAATGTTGGTGGTGGAGCAAGTTATAACACCAACTGGTTTTTAAATTTAGGAGGTACGCTAGCCAATCAAGGTTTTTTCAGCTCGACCCGTCAAACTGTTCAAGCTGGAAACTGGTTTGAACAAGAGCTCATTAGAAATGAACTTTCAAGTTTTTCTACTAATCAATTTACTTACTTCAGACATGGAGCAGGATCTCCTGATGAAGTGATCCCGGCAGTTGCAGGATTGGGAATGATTAATATTGATGCAACTTCAATAGCCATGAGCACTTTTGATGAGGCTTGTGACCCAATCGTAATTCCTACCAATGGCGAACCAGACCGACTGGCCTTTTACGAAAATGTTATTGATTCATTGAATTTGGAAATGGATACTTTGGTTGGCAGTATTGATAATCAATTCACAGATTCCCTGGTTGCCATCATTGATAACTTTTATCCACAGGATACCATACTTGACCGCCTGCGCTCCAACGGACCATTATCAGACACCGTGCTAATTAAAGCAATAAACACGGTTGATGCTTTAGACGATTACGCCGTTTATGAAGTCCTGTTTGTAAATTCACCTTATTCTGAAGAGGTTCTAAATTCACTAAATGGTCGTGATCCTGAAATAGATGAAGGAATGCGAGAAGCATTAAACTTAGTGCAGGGGATTAATCCTCCATATACTACAATTACTTCTTTAAATAAAGAAATTGACTACTATAAAGGAGATAAAAGATTGTTAATCAATAGTTATGTCACTCGTTTGTCTTCCCAGGATTCAGTTCAAAAGGCCATTCAAGTTCTAGAAGCAGAAAATTCATATGAAGACCGCCAAACCGTTTTTGGCACCTACATCACCATGGGTGAACTCGACAGCGCGGCTACAAAATTGGAGCTCCTTCTCACTTCCGGTTTAGCAGAGGCAGATTGGTTGGAACTAAGCGAAATTTTACTATCTTTAACATCCGAAGGTAAAACCTGGTTTGATATGTCCGATATAGAAGCAAATGTATTAAGAGAAATTGCCACCCAGGAAGAAAATACGCTAGCCAAAATTCAATCACAAAATGTTTTGCATTTGGTGTATGGTGATACTTTCCCAGTGATGATTGATGATGAGGAAATTTACTTAAGACAGATGGAGAAGCCAAAGGAAGATACAAAGTTTGCTTTTGAAAATAATAAATTTCAACTTTATCCTAATCCTGCAAATGACAACGTAGAAATAAGATTAAGCAATAACAAAGAATTTATTTCTTACATTGTTTTGATAAACAATCTTGGGAATATTGTTTTAAATCAAAAAACAGGGGAAAAACAATCTGCTTGTCAATTAAACACCAGCCAACTCCCTTCCGGTTTGTATTTAATGAAAGTAAATGTAACAAGCGGACCAACTTACAGCAATAAATTAATGATTGTGAAATGAAAAAAATAATTTTAGTCCTTTTACAATTAACCCTGCTCACACCTCCTTCCCAAGCACAACATTGGGAAGGAGTTGGAGGAGGGACTGATCAGCAGCCTCATATTGTGAGAGGAATGCTTGAGTTTAACAATAAACTTGTAATTGGTGGAGCATTTGATTCTTTAGGTTATTCGGGCATAGTTTCAATGGGGTTTGGTTATTGGAATAATCAGAATTGGGTATCAGGAAATACAGTTTTTTTTTCGGGTTATCCAAATTGTTTTGCCGAATATCAGGGAAATCTGTATGTAGGAGGAGAATTCAGTAGAATCAATGGTAACAAGTATTGTAGAACAATTGCGAAATTGGATTCAACAGGTTCCTGGTTACCATTAGGATCTGGAATTACAAGCAATGGAGAAGTCAGAAGTATGGCTATTTACAATGGAGATTTATATGTTGGGGGAGGATTTTATCAGGTTGATAGTAACATTGCTGCAACTCATATAGCCAGGTGGGATGGCACCCAATGGCATGCCATTGGACCCGGAATACAGGGTTCCTCCGGAGTGAATGATATGACCGTATTTCAAAATCAGTTATATGTCGGTGGAGTTATGACAAGCGCCAGTGGAGTGCAGACATCAGGAATTGGTAGATGGAACGGTACCACCTGGGATTCCCTGGGAACTGGATTGAATGGACCTGCTAAATCGCTTTTTGCCGATTCTATAAACAATAGATTGTATGTAGGTGGTTCATTTACCATAGCCGGAGGCATTAGTACCCCTACCGGAGTTGCTTATTGGGACGGAAATAACTGGTTTGCTGTTGGAACATTACCCTATATGTCTTCATGGGATATAATTGTACATGATGGAATATTATATAACACTGCAGTTCATGATATAGGGGTATGTGCTTCTGGCGATACTATCAAATACCTGGGTTGGTTTGACAGTGTTAATTGGAATCCTGTTCCTGGAGGTTTGAGCTCTTCTGGATTAACTATGTATGAATTTCAAAATGAATTATATGTGGGAGGAGCAATGTTATATGCTGGCGACAGTATTGTTAACGGCATAGCCAAATGGATTCCCGGAAGTTTAGGATTGAATGAATCTGCAATAGAAAAACCGTCACTAAAAATCACCCCTAACCCCGCCAAAGATGATGTTGAGATGGAGTTTTATTTAACAAAGGAAACTGCATTGAAGCTACTTATTACAGATATTAATGGTAAAGAAATAAAGGAAGAGGAGTTTTCCGGCAATAGCAAAATCATTCATAAAGTAAATACTTCCGCATTTGCATCCGGAGTATATCTGTTTTCTGTTTATGATGGGTTGCAATTGTTAGGGAGTGGGAAGGTGGTGGTTGAGCATTAATCAGAATTTTACTATCTTTAACATCCGAAGGAAAAACATGGTTTGATAGGACCGATGGAGAAGAGGATGTATTAAGAGAAATTGCCATATAGGAAGAAAACACGCTTGCAAAAGTGCATTCACAACACAGAAAGTATTCTAGAGTTTTCAGAAGAATTAAGAGAACATTTTACAATGTGTTCCAGAAAATAATTTCATCAAAAAAGCCCCTTCGCATTGCGGAGAGGCTTTTTTGTTACTAATTTATTTTGTTACTTTTTATCTTCTTTCACTTCTTCAAAATCTACATCAGTAACATTTCCTGCATCAGCAGTCTGCTCCTGCCCTGCTTCACCTTGGTTGGGTGCCTGCTTACCGCCCTCGGCACCCTGACCTGCATTATACATTTCGGTGGTTGCAACTTGCCAGGCAGCATTCAAAGTTGCCATTGCAGTGTCAATACCGGCAACGTTGCGAATTTTGTGAGCTTCTTTCAAATCGTTAAGCGCTTTTTGAATGGGCTCTTTTTTATCGGCCGAAATTTTATCACCAAATTCAGTAAGTTGTTTTTCTGTTTGGAAGATTAAAGAATCTGCCTGATTAACTTTTTCAACTTCCTCTTTAGTTTTTTTATCTGAATCGGCATTGGCTTCAGCTTCATTTTTCATTCGCTTGATATCATCATCGGTTAAACCGGAAGAAGCTTCGATACGGATGTTTTGACTTTTACCTGTTGCTTTATCTTTAGCAGTAACACTCAAGATACCATTTGCATCAATATCGAAGGTCACTTCAATTTGTGGAACGCCACGTTGTGATGGTGGCAATCCATCGAGGTGAAATTTACCAATGGTACGGTTATCTTTTGCCATTGGACGCTCACCTTGCATTACGTGAATTTCCACTGAAGGTTGATTATCGGAAGCGGTAGAAAAAACCTCTGATTTGCGGGAAGGGATGGTGGTGTTCGACTCAATAAGTTTTGTAAAAACACCACCCATTGTTTCAATCCCCAAAGAAAGAGGAGTAACATCCAACAGCAACACATCTTTAACTTCTCCGGTCAATACCGCACCTTGTATTGCAGCGCCTACAGCAACCACTTCATCAGGATTCACACCTTTGGAAGGTTTTTTACCGAAGAATTTCTCCACCAGTTCCTGAATAGCAGGCATACGTGTAGAACCTCCAACAAGAATTACTTCATCCACTTCAGAGGCAGCTAATTTTGCGTCGGCAAGTGCTTTTTTCAATGGCCCGAGTGTACGTTGGATTAACACATCGGCCAGTTGTTCAAACTTAGCACGTGTAAGAGTTTTTACAAGGTGTTTTGGTATTCCATCAACCGGCATAATATAGGGCAGGTTAATTTCTGTTTGAGTAGAACTCGACAATTCAATTTTAGCTTTTTCAGCAGCTTCCTTCAAACGTTGCATCGCCATCGGATCTTTTCTAAGATCGAGACCTTCGTCGCTTTGAAATTCGGCAGCAAGCCAGTCAATAATTACCTGATCAAAATCATCACCACCTAAATGTGTATCACCATTAGTTGATTTCACTTCAAATACTCCTTCACCAAGTTCAAGTATTGAAATATCAAAAGTACCACCACCCAAATCGAACACGGCTACTTTGGTATCGTGATGTTTTTTATCGAGACCATAAGCAAGAGCAGCAGCGGTTGGTTCGTTTATAATTCTTAAAACTTTCAAGCCTGAAATTTCACCGGCTTCTTTAGTTGCCTGACGTTGTGCATCGTTAAAATATGCAGGAACGGTAACAACAGCTTCAGTAACTTCATGACCTAAATAATCTTCAGCAGTTTTTTTCATCTTCTGAAGAATCATTGCAGAGATTTCCTGAGGTGTGTAGGCACGATCACCAATTTTCACTCTTGCAGTATTATTATCGCCCTTCACTACTTCATAAGGAACACGTGAAATTTCTGTGGCTACCTTATCATATGTTTCTCCCATAAACCTTTTTATAGAAGCAATAGTTTGACGGGGATTAGTGATCGCCTGACGTTTAGCAGGATCACCCACTTTGCGTTCGCCATCCTTAATAAAAGCAACAATTGAAGGTGTTGTTCTGCGACCTTCACTGTTTGGTATTACTACAGGTTCATTACCTTCCATAACGGCAACACACGAATTTGTGGTTCCCAGATCAATTCCTATAACTTTTCTCATCTGATTTAATATTTTAATTTAGTTATTGTGCCAATGTCAATGATTGTGCCATGGCACTTTTCAGGAAATATTGTCATAATAGGAACAAACCAGCCTAAAGGAGCCGGTTAAATATGACAAAACGACATTCCAAAGAGACTATTGAAAGTTAAGAGCGGAAGTATAAGGACCGGTTTTCAATAGATTAAGTGATGCAGGATCCATTGATTTGTTAGGAGAAACCTGGATGAACCTGCTGGAGAAAATTCCCGTTCCGCCCTCTACATTTGAATATTCCGGAATACTGGTAAGAACACTGGTTGTGGCCTGATTAATTGCAATATAATTGGCTAAAAACTCCGCTCCGGCTGTGAAGATAAAGTCTAAAGTACCGGCATATCTAACCATGTTCGGATCAACATCAATTTGGTCGGCCACAAACTTATAAAAATCTTCACCCTCAATTTCCTGAATCAAATTTGTTACTTGCTCAGGATTGGAAACCAATCGATTAGGGAAAATCCAGTCGATATATTTTGGTGTTATCACTCCGGATCCAAACACCTCTTCGGCATACTTGAAGCGGATGGTGAGGTTGTAAACTTTACCATTTTTGGCAGTCACATATTCCACTTTGTAAGGAAACTGACTTGCCCATTGAACCTGATTTGAAGAAGCAATTGAAGGTCTTATGATCCTGAGACTGTCCACAATAGGGGTTTGAGCAGAAAACACATTGCCACTTTGGGTATTCGTAACAACAATTTTATATTCGCTATCGCGGGAAATGGTTTCGCCATTGCTTTTGTAAAGAACATTTGGTGTGGCAGCAAAAATTCCATCTTGTTTATCCGCACCAATGAATCTGGTTAATGGAAATGAACCTAAAACAGAACCATCTTTAATACGCACCATTTGCACATCCAGAATATCGGGGTAGTAGATAGAATCTGCTACCTGAGCCATAGTGAGCGCATTTCCGGCACCCAAATAGGCCTTTTGAATTCTGACATAATGGATACTGTCGGATGGGTTTATCAAACCATAAATAACTCCAATTTCCTTATAAGGCGCATTTAATTCGATATCGTTATCGCAGGAACTTATAGTGAGTCCTGACAGTATAAAAAGAGCAAGAATTACATTTTTCATTTTCATGCACCAAAAGTAATACAAAGTACAATCACTTTTGTGGAATTTAGTACCTTTGAATGTTTATCAAAAACAACCTTGAAAAAAATCACCACACCCGCCTCAATTTCTGCCAAATGGATAATACCGGCACTTTTGCTGTTTTCCTTATCCTCTAATTCTCAAATAGTTAAAGAGAAATTTGATCAATTATCGGTAAGTGAGAACTTCGACAGCATTAGCACTTATTGGACAACATTAGCCAATGCCGACAATCTTTTCATAGTTCAGGATGGAGAATATATACTTCAGCGAAAATCAAATACTGCTCCGTATGCCATAATTGCAAATTTTGAGGAACAGTTTACCAGCTACAGGGCGGTTACTTCTATGAAACTTGATAAATCAATGAGCGATGATGCCACCGTTGGTGTTTTGTTTATGATGCAGCCGGAGGGTCAGGGAGGGTTTTTATGTGAGGTAAACAAAAAAAAAGAATATCGGATTCGGCAAATTGTGAATGGAGCCTATAAGTACCTCACAGGAAGTTCAAAAGATGGCGGCTGGCAAAAAAGTTCTTATTTGAATGAGCCCAATTTTTCTAACATGATTGAAATCAGAACTGCCAACAGGAATTATGATTTATATTTCAACAGTAATTTTATTCTTTCTTTCTCTGAACCCACCTACAAATCAGGTAAGATGGGACTTATTATAGGGCCGGCTTCAAGAGGGAAAGTTGATTTTATGTATGTGTTTACTATCGCCGATGCAAGTGCCGTTGCCCAAAATAACGAGGGCGCATACGGAAATAATGGCGTTGCTGCCGGTGGGCCGGATATTATTGAATTTGCTGAATCAATTATTCTTTTAAAAACTCAAATCAATAAACTGAATGAGGAAAATGAAGATCTGAGGAAAACTATTTCAGCAATGAAGAGTGGCACACAAGAATCAGATGTGACCATTAAAAATTATGAAAAACAAGTGAAAGCGCTGCAAGATCAGGTGAAGAAAAAAGAAGTTTCGGTTGATTCTTTGAACAAAGTGAATACTGAACTATTAAAATATAAAGAACTTGTTGGTGGAAATGAAGATGGTGATTTAGTGATCAATTTATCAAAGACGCTCAAAGCTGAAAAAGAAAAAAACGCTCGTCTTGAAGAAGAGATCAAACAACTTAAAGGAAACAGTAAATCTACTCCGGCAAAAAGCGGATCAACCGGTGACAAACCAATAGGAAACACGGAAAACAGTTCTGAACCCAAAAAAGATTCTAACGTATATTCGCTTCCTAAATAAATTCCGCTTTTAATACCGGCTAGCCCTCCGATTCAAAATAGCACACTCTTTTTTTTGATGTAAATTATAAAACAAAGCACCTTCATGTCAACCTATACTGAAATAAAAAAAGTGACCACTCATACTCTTTTGGAGATGAAGCGATCAGGAGTAAAAATTTCGATGCTCACAGCATACGATTTTTCATTTGGACGAATTCTGGATGATGCAGGCATTGATGTGATCCTTGTTGGGGATTCTGCGTCTAATGTGATGGCAGGACATGAAACTACACTCCCAATCACACTCGACCAGATGATTTATCATGCCTCGTCGGTGGTTAGAGCAGTAAAAAGGGCATTGGTGGTGGTTGATTTACCCTTCGGATCGTATCAGGGAAATTCGAAGGAGGCTTTGAATTCATCAATACGAATTATGAAAGAATCAGGCGCCCATGCCGTGAAAATGGAAGGTGGAAGAGAGGTGTGTGAATCGGTCAGCAGAATATTATCGGCAGGTGTTCCTGTGATGGGCCATTTAGGATTGACACCACAATCGATTTATAAATTTGGTACGTATGTGGTTAGAGCTAAGGAAGAGGCCGAAGCACAACGTTTGCTCGAAGATGCCCGGTTACTGGAAGATGCGGGCTGCTTTGGAATTGTACTGGAAAAAATTCCTGCCACCCTAGCAAAACAAGTTGCCGAAAGCGTTAAAATTCCTATTATTGGTATTGGTGCCGGCAATGGCGTTGATGGCCAGGTGCTCGTTCTTCATGATATGTTAGGCATTAATAAAGACTTTAATCCAAGATTCCTCCGACGCTATGCAGATCTTTACGAAGTAATAAAATCGGCTACTGCAAATTATATTTCGGATGTGAAGAAAAAGGATTTTCCTAATGAGAAAGAGCAGTATTGATTGTTTGATTTTTATGATTTATTATGATTGATTTATTATGATTGATTTATTATGATGGACTTACTTGATATATTTATTTGATGGGCTTAGATAATTTGGAAGTGCTTTTTGAAGACAATCATTTGCTCGCAGTGAATAA
>Ga0105046_10018297_pt1 | contig 10668 bp, 7 predicted proteins | sample MAT03_FD_78385 | JGI IMG/M metagenome (GOLD analysis project Ga0105046, IMG submission 78385) | Freshwater microbial communities from Lake Fryxell liftoff mats and glacier meltwater in Antarctica - MAT-03 (megahit assembly) | ecosystem: Environmental > Aquatic > Freshwater > Ice > Liftoff...
CATCCGTCGTATCAGGAAGCCGTGAAGCGGGTCCGCGACGGCATGATCGGCAAGGTCGTCTTCCTCGACGCCGCCTACTACTGCGGCGCGACGTGGGGCGGCATGGACAAGTTCCTCCGGGAGAACCCCGGCAATCCCGAAGCCCGCCTCCGCGCCTGGGGCCTCGACCGCACCCTCTCCGGCGACGTCATCACCGAGCAGAACATCCACGCGCTGGACGTCGCCTCGTGGTTCCTCGACGCCGCGCCCCTCAAAGCCTACGGCACCGGCGGCAAGGAGCGCCCCTTCCTCGGCGATTGCTGGGACCACTTCTCCGTCATCTACCAGTTCCCTGGCGGCGTGAACGTGAGCTTCGCCTCGCGCCAGTTCGGCTACGCCATTGATGACATCCTCTGCCGCGTCCACGGCCTCGACGGCACCGCCGAGACGCATTACTTCGGCGAAGTCTGGGTGAAGTCCAAGGACGACGGTTTCAACGGCGGGCGCATGGGCAACCTCTACACCGACGGCGCGGTCAACAACATCGCCACCTTCCACCAGGCCATCCGCGCCGGCGACTTCCGCAACCCGACCGTCGCCCCCAGCGTGCGCAGCAACCTCACCACCATCCTCGGCCGCACCGCCGCCTATCGCGGCCGTGAAGTGACCTGGGAAGAAATGCTCCGCAGCGCCGAAGCCTTCAAGTTCGATCCCGCCGGGCTGAAGGCGTGAAAGATTCCCGCCGCTGGCCCGTCAGCTGCGCTTCATTTCCATGTTAGGCCGCTCGACTACGCCATGCTCACTTCCAACCAACAGAAGACAGCGTTGATTGCACCGTTGCTGCCTTTGAGGTTTCTCGTGCGTCCCGAGCGTCGCGCCAAAAAGCCGACCGGGATGGAGAGCTTATCGGAGTCTGCGTGCTTTCATCGGTTGCACGACTTGCTCTGGACGTTGCGCGACGCAGATGCGGTTGCGCTGTTGAGCGAGGACGAGCGAGCAGCACTGGTAGAGTTCACCCGAGTATTTCAGTCGCTGCCGTGGCGCGTCATCGAGGCGCATCCGCACATCAGCGAGTTGCCCGGCGATGACCTGTCACCGTTGCTTCCGGCTGGCGAGAGGTTGCTGGGGATGCTTGAGGCGCGGACTGCGAGTTCACAGCGATTCGCACGGTTGCGCCAGTTATCCGGATTATTTAGAGTGAGCCATGACCACGCGGCCTAACCATGCGCTCCAACGGCGGCGGGCCAGCGCAGTTGCCATCGGCGCGCCTCTTGGCCGCCGTCGCTGAGTTTGGGTCGCGGCGACACTACGCGCATCTCGTGAAACAAGGCTTTGAAGACAGTGGGATCGAGATTCGTTCGTCTGACGGCAGGCGCAGCCTTCGGTTCCATAGCCGGAGCGGTGATTACTTCGTCGCCAGCGTCGAGGGAGATGGCCCACTGGCGGCTTTGCGGGTTTGGGGCTATGTCGACTGCCACCTACTCGTGGATCTATTCGCATCCCTTTCCCACGACTGGCAAGGCTGGCAGGGCGAGCGCACTTGGGCTTCAATCGAGGGCGAGTTTCGCATTATTGCGACCACGACTCGCACCGGGCGCGTCACACTCATGGTCGAACTTACACACACCGATGGCACGGACGATTGGCGAGTCAGCGTTCCCATCTTTGCTGAGGCCGGACAGCTTGACAGTATCGCCCATCGAGTCGCGTCCTTTTTCAGTTAGTACAGCAACAACTCAGCCTGCCCCGCCCAACCGTGCGTTGCTCCACCGAGCCAAGAGGCTGCGGTCTTGCTAAACTAACAGCCTCCTGACCTCGGCTCCTACCAAGTTGTGACGGAACGCAAAAGCGCGCCCGGTTGCCCGGGCGCGCTGTGGTTGGGCCGCCACGGGCAGCCCGATTCCTGAAGCCCGGCGCTACACCTTGACGGGTTGCTTCTTCGGGGCCGAGGCGGAGCCGACCACCACCTTGAACCCGAACGGCTCCAGGGCGTTTTCCTTGCCCAGGTTCAGCGCCAGCAACAGCGCACGCGCCTTGGCCACGCGGTTCAGCCCGGTGCCATCGCTGCGGATGCTCTGCCCATTGGCCACGCCGAGCGTGTTGTTGGCTTTCTCATAGAGCAACTGCGCCTGGCGCTCGTGATCCTTGGCCGCCGCCCGCCCACTTTGGTTTGGCGCGATCCACTCGGAATGTTAGCCTGCCAGCCTTGAAGCGCCCCGCCCAGAATCCGCCGCGCCAGCCCGCCGCCGCCCCCCCGCGTGCGCCCGCGCCCCGACCGCTCAGCCGGTCCCGGCGGTGGCTGTTTCGCGCCCTGGCGGCGGGGCTGGTGCCCTTGCTCTTGCTGGGGGCCGCCGAGCTGGCCTTGCGCCTCGTGGGCTACGGGCACTCGACGGCTTTCTTCAAGCGGGCCACCATCCAGGGCCAGGCTTGCCTGGTGGAGAACGACAAGTTTGGGCTGCGTTTCTTCCCGCCAGAATTGGCGCGCAGCCCGGCACCCGTCGTGATGGCAACGCCGAAGCCGCCCGGCCGTTACCGGGTTTTCCTGCTGGGGGAATCCGCGGCGTTGGGCGACCCCGCGCCGGCCTTCGGCGTCGGGCGCTACCTCCAGGTGCTGTTGCGCGAACGCTATCCCAAGGCCGATTTTGAAGTCGTGTGCGTGGCGATGACGGCCATCAACTCGCACGCGCTGCTGCCGCTGGCGCGCGAATGTGCGGGCCACGAAGGCGACCTATGGATCATCTACATGGGCAACAACGAGATGGTCGGGCCCTTCGGCGCGGCGACGGTCTTCGGCGCGCAGGCCCCGCCCGCCTGGCTCGTGCGCCTCCGGCTGGCGCTGGGGCAGACGCGGCTCATGCAGGCGATGTCGGCGTTGAGTGACCGCTGGCGCGGGGCCGGCCGCGCGCGGACTTGGGAGGGCATGAAGCTGTTCGTGGAGCATCAACTCGCGCCCGATGATCCCGCCCGGGCCACGGTGCATCGCAACTTCCGCGCGAACCTGGAAGGGATGCTTCGGGCGGGGGAGCGCGCCGGCGTGCCCATCGTCTTGAGCACGGTGGCCGTGAACTTGAAGGACTTCGCTCCGCTGGCTTCCCGGCCCGGCCTGGCCCGCGGCACCAATCTGCCGCCGGAGTTCGCCCCGCTCCTGGCGACCGCCGCAGCGGCTCAGGCGGCGGGCGACTGGCCGGGCGCGCTGGCGGCCTACGAGCGGGCTGCGGCCCTGGCACCGGGTCACGCGGAAGTGCAGTTCCGGCTGGGCCAATGCCAACTGGCGCGGTTCAACCACGAACCGACCACGAACCTGGGGAGCAACGCGTTCGGAGTTCCGGCTTCAGCCGGTTTCCCGGAACCCGACCGGCTGAAGCCGGGACTCCAAGCGCGCGCCGCGGCACAAGCCCGCTTCTCCCAAGCCCGCGACGAGGATGCCTTGCCGTTCCGCACCGACGCACGGCTCAACGCCATCATCACGGAAACCGGACGCGCCCACGCCGAGCGCGGAGTTCGCCTCTTCGACGCGGAGGCGGTGATGGCGGCGCAGAGTGCGGCGGGGATTCCGGGCGACGAATCCTTTTACGAGCATGTGCATTTCAACTTCGACGGGAATTACCGGCTGGCGCGGGCGCTGGCGGAGACGATTTCCGGTCAGTTGCCGGCCCGCCTCACCCAGCCCGCCGCGCCCGCTTGGGCCAGCCAGGAAGAGTGCGAACGCGCGCTGGGGTTGACCGATTGGAACCGCGTCGAGGTGCTGGACAACGTCGTGCGCCGGCTCCAGCAACCGCCCTTCGCGGGGCAGCCCGACGCGGCGCAGCGCTTGAAGCTGTGGCGGACGCGGCTCAGCGAGGTGCGCAAGAAGCTGACCCCCACCAACGCCATCGCCGCCCGCGCCCTCTACCGCGAGGCGCTTCAGCGCGCCCCGGGCGACTTCCGGTTGCACTGGAACCAGGCCGAGTTTCTGGAGGCGATCCGCGATCTGCCGGGCGCGACGATGGCCTGGCGCGAGGTGCAGGCGCGGCTGCCGCATCATCACGTGGGGCACTATCAGGTCGGGCGGTTGCTGGCGGAGCAAGGTCAGCGCGCCGAGGCCCGCCAAGGGCTTAACCAGGCCGTGGAGTTGCGGCCGGACTTGGGTGCCGGCTGGTATGAGCTGGGCCGGCTCAGCCTGGCGGAGGGCCACCACGAGGAAGCCTTGGGCCACTTCGCGCGCGCACGCCAACTCGTCCCGCAGGATCCGAACATTCCCTTGCAGGTGGCGAAAACCCTGGCCCAGTTGAAGCGGCCGGCGGAGGCGCTGCAATCGGCCCGCGAGGCGCTGCGGCTCGACCCCAGCTTCTGGCAGGCGCACAGCTTTCTGGGCGAGGAATTGGCCTTCGCCGGGCAGACCAGTGAGGCGCAGCGGGAGTTTGAAGCCGTGTTGAAACTGAACCCCAGGAACGCCCTGGCGCATCTGAACCTGGGGGTTGCCTTGTTCAAGCAAAACCAGCGGGCGGAAGCGGTGCGTGAATTCGAAGCGGCGCTCCGGCTGGACCCGCAACTCCGACCGGCGCGGAATTACCTCGAACAGCTCAAGTCACTCCCGACGCCCAGCCCCTGATGGGCCGTGCGACCGCGCTGAGGGCGAGCCAGGGAGTCGGAGCGCGGCTGTCTCAGCCGCAGCCGCGTTCGCCAGTTGAGGCCGCAGGCTTCTGCCTCCGCGTCTGCTGGGGCGGTCGCCCTTACCTTGCGGCGGTCGTAAGCACCCGACGAAGTAGCCGGCTTGTCCCCTATTCCCCGCGGCTGCGGCTGAGACAGCCGCGCTCCGCAACTGCATGGATACGGCTTAGGGTGAGGCTGGCAGCTTCTCAGGAAGCAGAGTTTTTCCCGGCCCCAGCCCGCGCCGCCCGTACGGGTAAAATGTCCCGTACGGGACATTTTACCGGTACGGGCCCCTGCCGGTCGCGACCGATCCCCGACAACTTGGGCAGCCGCCCGCCGGCCGATCGGGAGCGAAATCCACGTTGCCGCGCACGCGCTTTCACCTAAGCTCCCCGCGCCGCCAACCACAGCGCCCGCGCTCCGCAGCCACGTGAATCACACCATCCCCAAACCTCAGCGCCGCCTCATCGCGGTCCCGTGCTGCGGGAATTCTCCTCGCCATGGAACCGCGTGAAGCCCTGGTAGCGCTGAATCTCGTCGAGGGCGTTGGCCCGGTGCGCGTGCGCCAACTCCTGGAGCACTTCGGTGACGCGCCGGCGATCCTCCGCGCCAGCCGGCAGCAGCTCGCGCAGGTCCGCGGCATCGGCGAGGACACGGCGGAGGCCATCGCGACTTGGGAGCAGACCGTGGACCTGGCGGCGGAGTTGAAGCGCATCGCGGACTTCGGCTGCCGCGTGGTGGTGCAGACGGATGAAGAATACCCCGCGTCGCTGCGGGAGATTTACGATCCGCCGGTGGTGCTGTACGTGAAGGGCGCTTTGCTGCCGCAGGACAAGAACGCCGTGGCCATCGTTGGCTCGCGGCAGGTGTCGCATTACGGCGTGGAGACCGCGCGCAAGCTCGCCTACCAGCTCGCCTATGTCGGCGTCACGGTCGTGAGCGGCGGCGCGCGCGGCGTGGACACCTCGGCGCATCAGGGCGCGCTCGCGGCGAAGGGCCGCACCGTCGCGGTGCTCGGGACGGGCATCAACCTTGTCGTGCCGCCGGAGAACCGGGAGTTGTTCGAGCGCATCGCGGCGAATGGCGCGGTGCTGACGCAGTTCCCGTTCAATCGCCAGGCCGACCGCCAGAGTTTTCCCATCCGCAATCGCATCGTCGCCGGCATGACGCTGGGCACGGTGGTGGTCGAGGCGGGGTTGGTCAGCGGCGCGCTCATCACGGCCAATTTCGCCACCGAGTACGGCCGGCAAGTCTTTGCCGTGCCGGGGCGGATTGATTCTCCCAACAGCCGCGGCTGCCACGATCTCATCAAGAAGGGCGCCAAACTTTGCGAAGGCGCGGAGGACATCCTGAGCGAGTTCGAGTATCTCTTTCCGCCCAGCAACCGTCCGGCCTCCGCCGCCGCGACCGGCACCCTGCCGGCGCTCACCCTCAACGAGAACGAGCAGACGGTGCTCGACCAACTCGGACGCGAAGAACTCACCATGGACGATGTCATCCGCCGCAGCGGGTTGGCGCCGTCGTCCGTGAGCGTCGCTCTGCTGGGCCTGGAGATGAAGCGACTGGTGAAGCAATTGCCGGGGAGACTGTTTGTGCGGAACACGTAAGAATGACGAAAGAAGCCCGACCTCCGCTTGCGCCCTTCCCGGAACGGCTCCCCGCAGATTCGGAGACGACCACAGATGAGGTCCATGCTCGTTCCATCTGCGGTCGTCTCCGAATCTGCGGGGAACGGCTCATCGGAAGGCGTGCTTCGGCCTTCGGGTTTCATTCGTCATTCGTCATTCGTCATTCGTCCTTTGCCCCCCTCCTCCTGCTCATGGGTGCCTTGACTCTCTCCGCCGAAACCAACGATGCGCGCGGCCTCCAGTTTTTCGGCTTCGATCGTTTCGGCACTTTCACCCAAACCGACGGCGCGAAGCCCGGCGAACGGGTGCTGACCTCGCCTATCCTCGCGCCGCGGATCGCGTGGAATGAGTTGATCGTCGCTTGGAACGCCGTCACTCCGCCCGGCACCGGCCTGCGCGTCGAGGCGCGGGCGTTTATCGGCGAACGGGCGACGAAGTTTTACACGCTGGGCGTCTGGGCCAGCGACGCCACGCGGCATCCGCGCGAGAGCGTGCCCGGCCAGAAAGACGCCGATGGCCACGTGGACACCGACACGCTGATTCTGACGCAGCCGGCGAAGCGCTGCCAACTCCGCGTCACGCTCGACGGCGGAACGAATTGGCCGGAGTTGAAATTCCTCACCGCCTCACTCCTCGACAGCCGCGCACGCCCCGCGCCGCTCTCGCCGGAGAAGGCCGCTTGGGGTGTGACCTTGCCCGTGCCCGAGCGCTCGCAGATGGGTTACGAAGGCGGCTCGGCCTGGTGCAGCCCGACGACCATTTCCATGCTGCTGGGCTTCTGGGCGGAGAAACTCAAACGCCCCGAACTCGATCACCTGACGCCCGCGGTGGTGAAGGGAGTTTTCGATCCGAAATGGGAAGGCACCGGCAACTGGGTCTTCAATACCGCGTTCGCCGGCTCGCTGCCGGGCTTGCGCGGTTGCACCGTGCGGCTGAGCGATCTGGCGGAGGCCGAGGCTTGGATCGCGCGCGGCTATCCGGTCGGGTTGTCGCTCTGCTACAACCGCCTGCGGGCCAAGAGCCGCGAGCCGAGCGGGCATCTCGTCGTGTTGGTGGGCTTCACCGCGGAGGGCGACCCGATCATCAACGACCCCGGCACGCGGAAGAATGTCCGCAAAGTCTTCCCGCGCGCCCAACTGCTGGATGCCTGGACTTACTCCAAGAATGCGGCTTACCTCGTCTATCCCGCGGACGCGAAGCTGCCGGTGGACCGCTGGGGGCATTGGAGCGGGCCGGGGGCGGGGGCCGTGAAGGATTGAGCAACAGCGGAGGGGATTCGGCCCTTCGGTGCATCCCGAAGTTGTCGGTGCTGGCTGTGTGGAGCGACGCGGGGTGACGCGCCAGCGTTTGGAGTGCGTCCGGCTGGCCGGCGCTTTTCGACCTCGCACCGCACCCGAAAGCGGGAGCAAGCTCCCCGCACTCCAAACGCTGCGCGCGGCCCAACCCGCCATGCTTGCCGACCACCGTATAGCTGTATAGCTGCTCCGGCGTTGTTCACCGGCGGGGGCGAGCGCCTTCCCTTCCGCTCGCCACCCCCGCCGGTGAACAACGCCGCCGCGCGCGCTACTTTGGTGACGGCTCCGACACGAATACCGACCACCGCTCGTTTGACGAGCACATCCCAACCCCTCGCCCGGAGCCGTCACCCGGGCCGGATACGCATCCTCAGGTGCCGACGACTGACGTCTCACTATACAGACTGCGCCCCGGTCCCAACCCAAAGTAATCCATCATGAACACCACCACCACCACCACCGCAGACCTCACCCCCGCCCCCGCCCCGCTTCCGGCCCCCGCGGCCTGGATCGGGCTGGACTGGGGTCATCACGAGCACGCCTTCGCCCTCCAAACCGCCACCGGCGCCACCGAGGAAGGCACGCTCACCCAATCCGCCGAAACCCTCCACGCCTGGCTGCAAGCCCTGGCGCAGCGCTTCGGCGGCCGCCCCGTCGCCGTGGGCCTGGAAACCAGCCGCGGCGCCGTCGTGGCCGCCCTGCTCCAGTATCCCTGGATCACGATCTATCCCATCAACCCCGTCACCAGCGCCCGCTACCGCAAGACCTTCACCCCCTCCGGTGCCAGCGACGACCTGCCCGACGCCCGCGTCCTTCTCGAGTTGGTCCGCGACCACACCGCCAAACTCCGCCCGCTCGAACCCGAAGACTCCCAGACGGTCAAGCTGGCCGGCCTGGTCGAGGCCCGGCGCGACCTGGTGGACCGCCGCACGCAAGTGCTCAATCAAATCACCAGCCTGCTGCGCGGCTACTATCCGCAGGCCCTCGAACTGGTCGGCGACCTCGACACCGCACTGGCCGTGGACTTCCTGCGCCGCTGGCCCGACCTGCTCACCCTCAAGGCCGTCAAACCCGGCGTCCTCAAACGCTTCTACTACACCCATCACCTGCGCCGGCCCGAATTGCTGGAGCAGCGGCTTGCGCTCGTCCGCCAGGCCGTGGTCCTGACCCCCGACGACGCCCGCGTGAGCGTGGCGGTGCTGCAACTGCGCTGCCTCTTGGACCAGTTGCGCGCCTTGCGTCAGCACGTCGCGATCTTCGACCAGGAAATCAAAACCGTCTTTGCGGCCCATCCCGAAGCGGCGCTCTTCCGCGAGCTGCCCGGCGCGGGTCCGGCGCTGGCCCCGCGCCTCTGCGTGGCCTTCGGCACGATCCGCACGCTCTACCCCGATCCGGCCAGTTTCCAGAAACATGCCGGCGTGGCCCCGGTGCGGGAGAAGAGCGGGCGCTCCTGCTGGACGCACTGGCGCTGGCAGGCGCCGGTATTTTTGCGGCAGAGCCTGGTCGAGTGGGCGGGGCTGACCGTGGTGTATTCGGCCTGGGCCAAAGTGTATTACCAACGGATGAAAGCCAAAGGCAAGGGGCACCACGTCATCCTGCGGAGCCTGGCCTTCAAGTGGATCCGCGTGCTCTGGAAGTGTTGGCAGACCCGCACGCCCTACGACGAAGCCGTCTATCTGCGCCAGCTCGCCCGCCGCAAAAGCCCCAACGCCGTTGCCGCCTGAACCATGCGCCGCCCCCCAAAAACTCCTTGCCCAGACCTGCTCAGGTGTTGGGATGCACCGCTGCGGGGCGGCGACTCGGTGAGCCGTTGCACCGCCCGCGGCCCCCCGCTACGTTCGCCGCCCCATGCTCACCGAATCCTCCGTCCGCGACGCGTTGAAGGGCGTCAAGTATCCGGGCTACAGCCGCGACATCATCTCCTTCGGCCTCGTCAAACAAATCACCGCTGCCGACGGCGTCATTCGCGTGCGCTTGGAACTGACTTCCCCCAACCCCGAAGCCGCCGCCCGCATCAAGGCCGATGCCGAGCAGGCGCTGCGCGGCTTGCCGGGCGTTCAAAGCGTCGAGGTGGAAGTCCATCAGCCTGTCGGCGGAGCCCCCGCGACCGGCCCAAATCCCTTTGCCGGCCAGAGCCACGTGCCGGGCGTGCGCAAGATTGTCGCCGTCGCCAGCGGCAAGGGCGGAGTCGGCAAATCCACCGTCTCCGTCAACCTCGCCTGCGCTTTGCAGCACCTCGGCGCGCGCGTCGGCCTGCTGGACTGCGACATCTATGGCCCGAGCATTCCCTTGATGATGGGCGTTCGCGAGCGCCCCACCATCAGCGAGCGCGAGTTGATGGTTCCGCCCGTCGGCCACGGCGTAAAGCTCATGAGCATCGGCTTCCTCCTCGACGGCGACCAACCGGTGATCTGGCGCGGACCGATGATCATGAAAACCATCCAGCAATTCTTCAGCGCCGTGGAGTGGGGCGAACTCGACTATCTCCTCGTGGACCTCCCGCCCGGCACCGGCGACGCCCAACTCTCCCTGTGCCAGACCGTCCCGCTCGACGGCGGGGTCATCATCACCACGCCGCAGGAAGCCTCGCTCGGCGTCGTGCGCAAGGGCATTGCCATGTTCCAGAAAGTGAACGTGCCCATCCTCGGCATTGTGGAAAACATGAGTTACTTCGTGACGCCCGGCGGCGAGCGGGTGGAGATCTTTGGTCACGGCGGTGGCCGCGCCGAAGCGACGCGGCAGAAAGTCCCCTTCCTCGGCGAAATCCCCCTGTTCACCGAAATCCGAATGGGCGGCGACGAAGGCCGGCCCGTGGTGGTCTCCGCCCCGGAGGCCCCGCCCGCCCAAGCCTTCCTGACCGTCGCGCGAAATGTGCGCGAGCGGGTCGGCTAGCCTTGCTCGCGGGCCCCGGGTGGCGGCGCACTGCCATTTAGTTAAGCCGGAAGGGAGTCGGGGTGATCGACGCTTGCTCTTGAGCCTGCTGCTTAATCGTAATCTTCTCCGGTGCGCTGAGATTAGGATTAAGAGCAAGAGCAAGAGCAAGAGCAAGCGCCCCGGTGGACGGCTTAACTAAATGGCAGTGGGGTGGCGGCGGGAGTCGGCCGACGGCGGCGTCATCCAACCGCTCGGGCGGA
>Ga0105046_10018301_pt1 | contig 10667 bp, 9 predicted proteins | sample MAT03_FD_78385 | JGI IMG/M metagenome (GOLD analysis project Ga0105046, IMG submission 78385) | Freshwater microbial communities from Lake Fryxell liftoff mats and glacier meltwater in Antarctica - MAT-03 (megahit assembly) | ecosystem: Environmental > Aquatic > Freshwater > Ice > Liftoff...
CGATGCGCATTGTTCCTAGAAGCCGGTCTTCCCACGCCAGTTTGCGCCGGGGATCGCGGATGATCCGGTCCACCGCGTCGCGCAGGTATGGATTGACCATGCGAACCAGCAAATCGTCCACATAGTCCGTGTACCCTTTGAGGGTGAACAACGCATCCACCCCGGCACGGCGGGCAATCATCGCGCCGCCAGATTCTTCGAGGAACGCCGCCCGCGCCCACTTCATCAAGGCTTCATCCTGGCCGGCGTCCGACATGAATTGGTAGCCGCGGCGATGCGCGAGGTATCCGATCAGCGCGTGCGTGGCGTTGTGGCCGTAGAGTTTGGCTTCCTCGAATGGCAGCAAATCCCGTTTCTCTTCGAAGACGCGGATGCCGCGCTGAAAACTGGCGTCGGCAATGCGCGTAATCAAAATCCGATTGAACTCCTCCACCAACAAGGCGCGGTTCAAATCCGCAGTCAGCGGCGCCAGACGTTGGCTGTTGATCTCGGTGGCGTCGGTGACCACCTTGCTCATCTTGCCGATGACGGTGTTGAGGAACTGACAGCGCTCGGGGAGCCGGGCGGCGTCTTCTGAACTGAGCCGGGCGCGCACGGCGGCTTCGAGAATTTCCGCGGCGTGATTGTGGTTCTCGCCGGCGTAGAGGACGCTCGGTGACGTTTTCTGCGCGAGACCCTCGGCCAGAATTGCGGCCACGGAGGCATCGCCCCGGTCGAAAAACTCGACGCTCGGCAATGCGGTGGCCAGTTCACCGGCTTCGATCACGGCGGCAACCAAGGCGGCGCGGTCGGCCGGCACGTTCGGATTGAAAATTTCGACGCCGCTGACTTTGTGGGTTTGGACGCCGGTGCGGGTGGCGACATTGACGGCGTAGGTGCCGTGGGCACGACGCAAGGCGGCGACGACGTCCGGCACCACTTCCGCCACGACGAGCCGGTCAAAGTTCCGCGCCTGATACGCCTCCAACAAAAAGAGCCCGCCTTGAATCGCGCCAAATCCGAATCCAACAAACGTGCGTTTTTGCATGGGGCGCACATATACCAATCCGCCGGCGCAGTTGACAGCACAGAAATCATCCCCGATAAACGGCGCATTCACATGAACGATCTCGCTCCCATCCGCGCCAAACGCGCGTTCATCATTGATATGGACGGCGTGATTTACCACGGCAACCGGCTGATGCCGGGGGTGCCGGAGTTTCTGCACTGGTTGCGCGCGGAGGGGAAACGATTTCTCTTTTTGACGAACAGTAGCGAGCGGTCGCCGCGCGAGTTGCAACAGAAACTCGCCCGGCTTGGCTTGGAAGTCGGCGAGGAACATTTTTACACGAGCGCGCTGGCCACGGCGGCGTTTCTGGCCAGCCAGAAACCGGGTGGGAGCGCGTACGTGATTGGCGACGCCGCGCTCACCAACGCGCTCTACAATGCCGGCTTCACCAACAATGAGATCAACCCCGATTACGTCGTGGTGGGGGAATCGAACAATTACACGTACGACCGCATCACCCGGGCCGTGCGGTTGGTGCTCGGCGGGGCGCGACTCGTCGGCACGAATCCCGATGTGACCGGGCCAACCGAGGGCGGTTTGGTGCCGGCCACGGGGGCGTTGATGGCGCCGATTGAGTTGGCGACCGGCAGCAAAGCGTATTACGTCGGCAAACCCAATCCGCTGATCATGCGCCACGCGCTCAAAAAATTGGGTTGCACTCGCGAAGAGACGGCGATCATCGGCGACCGGATGGACACCGACATCATTGCCGGTATCGAGAGCGAAATCGAAACCGTCCTCGTTCTCAGCGGCGTGACGGCCGAAGCCGATCTGAAACGATTCGCCTACCGGCCCCACCACGTGCTGGTGAACGTCGGCGCGATTATCGCGTAACCGGTTGCCGCCCGGTTTCGTTCACGATTTTGGCGAACAGCTCCGTCTTGTGCAGAATCGCCGGCGTGTGATCGAGTTCCTTGACGGTGTGTTCGAGCCGGTACGACCAATTCGTTTCGGCGACCGCGCCGGGCACGTTGAAGCGCCCGTCGGTGCCAAACACGTCGGTGATCATGAACACGGCGAGCCAGGAATTGGAATCGAGCACGCCGCGCGTGATCGTTTCGTGGACGAAGTCGTTGAACTCGCGCGGCGGTTCGTGATTCTCGACCCCGCCGAATTTGAGCCACCGGCGCAATTCCCAGCGCGCGCCGTCATCGCCGCGATCTGCGTTCGCCCACAATTCGCGCCACACCGCCGCAAGCGGATGATGGTCATGCGTCGCCGGCGTGGCGAGTGAGAGCCGGGGATATTTTTTACCGTCCACAAACGAGTGGTCGTGTTCGCGGAGGAAGTTCGGGATTTTGAAACCGGGAATGCCCAACTCCGCCAGCGCCGGCGGGACGTAGCTGGGAACGACGCCGAGGTCTTCGGCGACGACCGTGGTGTCGCCGGCGGCGGCTTGCACCATCGCGAGCAATTCCGCGCCTTGTTGGCGGTTGAATTGGCAGTGCTCCGGCGTGTCGTCCGGGTAGGTCTGAAATTGTGGGAGCCGGCCGCCCGTCCGCTCGGCCGCTTGCGCCTCGGTGAGCGGGAGGAACGCGGCGTTTTGTTTGGGCTGCCACGGAAAGCTGTAGATGCGGAAGAAACCGAGCACGTGATCAATGCGGAAGAGATGGAAAACTTTGTGGATGTTGTCGACGCGGATGCGCCACCAGTCAAAGTTCCGGTGCCGGCACTCGTCCCAATCGTAGAGCGGGATGCCCCAGTTCTGGCCCCACTTCTCCGTGAAGGGATCCACTTGAAACGCCTTCTCGGGCGGACAGCCGCCGCTCCAGTCGAGATTAAAGATGGTGCGATTGCCCCAGACATCCGCGCTGTACCGGTTCACGCCGAACGGAATGTCGCCCATGAGAAATACATTTTTGGTCGTGCCATATTCCTTGAGCTTCGTCCACTGATCGAAGGCGATCCATTGAACGTACATGCAAAACTGGATCCGCTCGGCGTACTGCTCATGCAGGTCCGGCGTCAGCGACATGAACCAACCCCACGCGCGTTGCGGCGTTTGCCGGTCGGGCGACCATTCATCCCACGTCGGCCAGTTGTGATAATCTTCCATCAACACACGGAACAACGCGTAGCTCGCGAGCCACTCAATGTTCTCGTGTTGGAACTTGCGAAACGTCCGGCTCCGCTCGGTGTCTTTCTGCCAGTGCCGGCTACGGAAGGAACGGAAAGCTTCCCAGAGGAGTTCGCGTTTGAGCGCCTTCACCTTGCTATACTTGACGGCGCCGGTACGGAGTTCCGTCAACACGGCCGGCGTGGCGATGTCGTTGAATTTCTCTTTCGAGAGATCGGGAATCAGCTTGGGCGAGATCGCAATTGTCGTCGGCTCCAACGCCAGTGAGCTGATGGCGTTGTAGGGGGAATTGTCGTCGCTGGTTTCGTTGATGGGCAGGATTTGCAGGATGTTCAGGCCGTGCCGGTGACACCAATCAATGAGTTGCCGGACGCCTTCGGTGTCGCCGATGCCGAGATCGGTCTCCGTGCGAATCGAGAAGACCGGGCATAGGATGCCGGCCAGTTTTTGGTCCGGGTTGAGTCTCACAGTTTGACAACCTTCACGTCGAAGATGTCTTTATCACCCTTGATTGCGGCAACGATCTGTTCGCTCGGCACGCTGTCGAGATTCAACACCGTCAACGCCTTCCCACCCGGTGTATCCCGGCCGAGCGACATGCTGGCGATGTTGACGCCATTCTCGCCCATGACGGTGCCAATCCAGCCGACGATGCCGGGGCGGTCTTTGTTTGTCAGGATGAGCAGGACGCCGGTGGGGACGACTTCGACGGGCATTTCGTTGATGCGCACGATGCGCGGAATGCTGAAGCCGCCGTAGAACGTGCCGGACACGCTGGCGGTTTGGCCGTTCACGAACGTGCGGACGTTGATCAGTTCGGTGTAGTCAATCGGTTCGGTACTTTTCACTTCGTCCACGTGGACGCCGAGTTGTTCGGCGATGACGAGCGCGTTGACGTAATTCACGTCGCCGCCTTCCGCGCCTTCGAGGAAGCCTTTCAGCACTGACCGGGTGATGGGATTGGTTTCCAGTTCCGCCGCTTTGCCGCAGAATTCCACCGCGAGCCGCTCGACCCGGCGCGGGCTGAGTTGCGCCACGAGCCGGCCCAGTGTTTCACCAAAGGTGAGGAACGGTTGCAGGAACGCCAAAGTTTTTGCATCAAGCGATGGCATGTTGACGGCGTTGCGAATGGTGCCGCCGGCGAGGGCGTCGGCGATTTGTTCGGCGACTTCGATGCCGACGGACTCTTGCGCTTCCTGCGTGGAAGCGCCGAGATGCGGCGTCATGATGACTTGCGCCAAACCGCGCAGCGGCGAGTCGGCCGGCAGCGGTTCCACCTCGTACACATCCAACGCCGCGCCGGCGACTTTGCCGGCTTGAATTGCGGTGGCGAGATCGGCCTCGTTGATGATGCCACCGCGCGCGCAATTGATGAGGCGGACGCCGGTTTTCATTTTGGCGATGGTGGCGGTGTTGATCATCCCTTTGGTCTGCTCGGTCATGGGAACGTGGACGGTGATGTAATCGGATTTCGCGTAGATCTCATCCAGTTCCACCACTTCCACCTGCAACGCTTTGGCCCGGCTGACGCTCAGGAACGGATCGTGGGCGAGCACGCGCATGCCAAACGCAATCGCGCGCCGGGCCACTTCACCGCCGATGCGCCCCATGCCCACGATGCCGAGGGTCTTGTTGAACAACTCGACGCCTTCAAACGATTTACGATCCCATTGGCCGGCTTTCATGGTGGCGTGCGCTTGGGGAATGTTGCGCGACAACGCCATCATCATGGAAAAGGTATGTTCCGCCGTGGAGATCGTGTTGCCACCCGGCGTGTTCATCACGATGATGCCGCGTTTGGTGGCGGCATCCACGTCCACATTGTCCACTCCCACGCCGGCACGGCCGACGACGCGGAGTTGTTTGGCGGCGGCGATGACCTTGGCGTTGACTTTCGTCTGGCTGCGGACGACAAGTGCGGCGTACTCCCCGATGATCGGCAACAACTCGTCTTCTTTCAGACCCGTTTTCACGTCCACACTGAAATTCGGGTTCGCCCGCAGAATCTCCACACCCCGATCGGAAATCGGATCAGCCACCAAAATCTTTGCTTTTTCCATAGTGGGGGCGATGTTATAGCCCATCACTTACGAAAGACAATGAAACAGATAACTCTCTACAGCCGGAACTTCTGCGGTTGGTGCATTGACGCCAAGGAATACCTGAAAGCCCATCAACTCCCGTACAAGGAAGTAGATGTGGGCGTGGATGCCGCCGCAAATGCGGAGATGATCCGGCTCAGCGGCCAGAAATATGTCCCCACGATTGTGGTGGACGGACATGTTCTGGCCAACTTCGATACGGACCAGTTGGTGGAGTTCCTCAAGAAAATCGGCTGATCGCCCACACGACCGCGTGCGTGACGCCGCATGCCGCCAGCGCCGCCAATATATCGTCCACCACGATCCCCAGACCGCCGCTGAGGTCTTGTGATTGGCGAATGGGGAACGGTTTCCAGACATCGAAGACCCGGAAGAGCACAAACGCCAAGCCGATCTGCCACCCGATCATGGGCAGCCACAAGAGCGCCACCGGCACAGCCACGATCTCGTCAATCACCACGCTGGGCGGATCTTCATGGCGCAGGATCAACGCCGCTTCGCCGGCGCACCAGACCGCAAAGATCACCCCCAACAGCAGTAAGCCCCAGTAGGCCCACCAGTCGGTCGCGCGCAGCAGCAACCACCACCAACCCAATCCCACCAGGGACCCCGCCAGGCCGGGCGCCACAGGGGTGCGGCCAATGCCGAAGCCGGTCGCAAACAACTTGATGATGGTTCTACGCATGTTCGAGGAAAAGCCGCCGGTTTTTTACAAGGTAGGCCGCGCCGGACCAGACGGTGAGAAGGATGGTGAGCAGCATCAACACAAACACGGTTTGTGAGAAGACCGCGTCGTAGCGGCTGGCATCCATTCCCAAGCTGTGCCAGTCATCGCGAATTGCCAACCCAATCAAGACGACGATGATCGTCACCATCTGGGAAATCGTTTTGTGTTTGCCGAGGCGCTCCGCTTTCAACACCGCTCCCTGTTCGCGCGCCACCAATCGCAGACCCGTCACCAAAAATTCCCGCGAGACAATCAGCAACACCATCCATGACTTCACCAAGGGATGACCGTGAAAGTCGTGCTGTTCGATGAAGCAGATAAACGCCGCCGCGACCAATACCTTGTCCGCCAACGGGTCGAGCAACGCGCCGAATGTTGTCTCCTGACCGCTGCGACGCGCCAACCACCCATCGAGCCAGTCGGTCAAACTAGCCACGATAAAGATCGCCAAGGCGAGCGTTTTTCCGTAGGGAAACTTGGCGAGCAGCAAGGCCGAAACAAAGAAGGCCGTCATGCCAATCCGGGCGACCGTCAATTTGTTCGGCAGGTTCATCGTGGCCGATAGTACCAGCCCGACGGGGGACCGTGAACCTTTTTTACGACTGAAAAACAAACCTGACGTAGGGCTTGACCGACTTTACCGGTTCTCATATAGTCGCGCCCGTAGAAATGCGGGGCGTGCGCGATGAAGTGGGTCAAAAACCCACTTTTTTGTTCCCCGAAACGGGTGTGGCAGCTAAAACTGGGAGGTGAAATGAACGGCGAACTGATTGCAGTGTTAGATTATCTGCAGCGGGAAAAGGGGATTGACCGCGAGGTGCTACTCCAAGCCGTGGAACAGGCTTTGTTACAAGCCTCGAAGAAAAGCGTCGGCCCAGCCCGGGATGTTCGTGTGGAGATTGATCGCAAGAGCGGCGACATTCGCGCGCTCGCCAAATTGGTGGTCGTCGAACAGGTGCAGAACCAACACGACGAAGTCAGTCTCACCGACGCGCGGCGCAATCATCCGCAGATCCAAATCGGTGAATCCATCGAAGTGGAAGTCACGCCGCAGAATTTTGGCCGCATCGCGGCGCAGACCGCGAAGCAGGCGATGTTGCAACGCATTCGCCAACTCGAAAAAGACATGGTGTTCAACGAATTCAAAGACCGGTCCGGTGATATTATTTCCGGCACCGTCCGCCGATTCGAGCGCAGTGACGTGGTGGTGGACCTCGGCAAAATTGAAGCAGTCATGCCGAGCCGCGAACGGGTACCGACGGAAGAGTACCAAGCCGGTGACCGGATTCGCGCGTTGATCCTCAGCGTCAACAACGCGTCCCATGGCCCCGAGATTGTGTTGTCCCGCAGCCATCCGGAATTTGTGAAGCGGTTGTTCGAATTGGAAGTAACGGAAATCGCCGACAAGACCGTCGAGATCAAAGCCATCGCCCGCGAAGCCGGCTATCGCACGAAGATTGCCGTCATTTCGCGCGACGACAAGGTGGACCCGGTCGGTGCTTGTGTGGGCATGCGCGGGATGCGCGTGAAGAACATCGTGCGCGAGCTGGCCGGTGAAAAAATTGATATCACCCGGTGGGATGCCAACGTCCGCCAATTCGTGTCGAATGCCCTCGCGCCGGCCAAGCTGAAAAATCTGATCATTGACGAAGCCCGGCATTCCGTGAAAATCATCGTGGATACCGATCAGCTTTCGCTCGCAATCGGCAAGAAGGGCCAGAACGCCCGGCTCACCTCCAAGCTGACCGGCTGGGGAATTGAGATTGAGAAAGAAGAATCGGCAGCACTCGGGTTCGAGGAAAAGGTCGCGCGCGCCATTGCGGAATTGTCACTGATCCCCGGTATCGAGCGCGCCGCGGCGGAAATTTTGGTCAAGAGCGGCTTCCACTCGCTCGAAGGTCTGTTGGCCGCGGACTTGCCGGACTTGGTGGAAATTGTCGGTGAAGAAAAGGCCGCGGGCGTTCAGCAAGCCATTCAGGCGGAAGCGGAGAAACGCTTACCCGGAGAAGAGCAACCAGCCCCATGAGTATTCGTGTCCACGATCTGGCGAAGCGGTGCGGTCTCTCCAACAAGGAGATGATCGAGAAGCTGCACGCCATCAATTATCCGATCAAGAGCCACTCGAGCACGGTGGATAACATCACCGCCGAGGCGCTCGAAAAAGAATATGGTTACGTGCCCCCGGCCCCCGAACCGCCGCCGGCGCCGGTAGCCCCGCCACCACCCCCGCCCGAACCTGTTGTCGTCGCCGCACCGGCTCCGGCCGCGCCGGTGGCTCCGCCGTTGCCGGTCGTTGTGGCGCCGCCACCACCCGTGGCGCCCATCGCCAAAGTTACGTTGCCTCCCCCTCCCCCGCCGCCGGCACCGGTGGTGGTTGCTCCGCCGGCGGCTGTTGCTCCGGTGGTAAAACCGGTGATCCCGATTCCGCGTCCCCCACCCCTTAAAGCGCCGCTCCCGGTGCCGGTGGTGGCGAACGAGCCGCCGTTTGTGGTGGATGCGCAAGGCAACAAAGTCATTCACATGAAGCCGCCGGTCGTGGTGCGCGATCTGGCGCACCGGATTGGCAAGAAGCCGCATTTGTTGTTGATGGAGTTGATGGAGTTGAACGTGTTCGCCAACCTCAACGAAACCATCGTCGAAGATGTTGCGCGCAAAATCTGCGAGCGCCACGGTTTCAAGTTTGAGTTGGAAAAACGCGAACGCGGCGGCGGCGCGATTCATCCGCCCAAAGTAATTGAAGTTGCTGAGCCAGGCGAAAAACAGGAAGACTTGGACTTCCGTCCGCCGGTCGTCACGTTTATGGGGCACGTCGATCACGGCAAAACTTCGCTGCTCGACGCCATTCGCAAGACCAAAGTCGCGGCCGGCGAAAGCGGCGGCATCACCCAGCACATCGGCGCGAGTGTGGTGCAAACTGCCGACGGCAAAAACATCACGTTCCTCGACACGCCCGGCCATGAGGCTTTCACCAAGATGCGCTCGCGCGGTGCGACGGTGACGGATATCGTGGTGTTGGTCGTCGCGGCGGATGACGGTTTTATGCCGCAGACGGTCGAGGCGTTGAATCACGCCAAGGCCGCCAAGGTCGCCATCCTCGTCGCGATCAACAAGTGCGACTTGCCGGCCGCCAATCCGGATCGGGTTCGGAAACAATTGCAGGAACAGGGTCTCACGCCTGAATCTTGGGGCGGTGACACAATCACGGTCGAAGTGTCGGCGACGACGAAGAAGGGCATTGAGCACCTGCTGGAAATGATTTTGTTGCAGGCCGAGATGCTCCAACTCAAGGCCAGTCCGAAAGCGCCTGCGAAAGGCCACGTGATCGAAGCCCAACTGGAACCCGGCATGGGGCCAACCGCCACGGTGCTCGTGAGCAAAGGCACGCTCAAAGTGGGTGACGCCATCATCTCCGGCCCGCACTGGGCGAAGATTCGCGCGTTAATTGACGACAAAGGCCAGCGCGTCAAACAGGCCGGCCCCTCCACTCCCGTCAAAATCGTCGGTCTTTCCGGCACCCCCGGTGCCGGCGTGGAATTTTCCGTGATGCGCAATGAGAAAGAAGCCCGCCAGCTCAGCGAACAGCGCCAGCTCGCCGCTCGCGCCGGTGCCCAGGCGGAACAGGGACCGCGCACCACGCTGGAAGATTTCCTCGGCCAAACCGCCGCCGCCGCCGGCAAGGTGCAGACGCTCAATCTCGTCATCAAAGCCGATGTGCAGGGTTCGCTCGAAGCGCTCAACGAATCGCTTGGCAAATTGCCCAGCGAAAAAATCCAGATCGAGATCATTCATGGCGTGGTGGGCAGCATCAACGAAAACGACGTTCTGCTCGCCAGCGCCTCGAACGCGATTATCGTCGGGTTCCGTGTGAAACTGGAAAGCGGCGTCAGTGATATTGCCAAACGCGAAGGCGTGCAGATCAAGCTCTACACGATCATCTATGAATTGATCGAGCAGGTCGAAGAAGCGATGAAGGGGTTGCTCAGCCCAGAATCGAAGGAAACCACCATCGGCCAGGCCGAAGTCAAACAGGTGTTCGAGTTGACCAAAGGCCCCAAGATCGCCGGCTGTCTCGTGACGAACGGGCGGATTTCGCGCAGCGGACGGGCGCGCGTGGTGCGCCGGCGCGCGGTGCAGTTCGAGGGCAAACTCGCCAGCCTGCGGCATTTCCAAGACGACGTCAAAGATGTGAAGGCCGGCCAGGAATGCGGCTTGCGGCTTGAAAACTTCACCGATTACCAGCCGGGCGACATCATCGAGTGCTATAGCGTCGAGAAAGTTGCCGCCAAACTGTAAGCCGCCACCTACGCGGCGGGGGGGAAGTCATGAGTAACCGTCGAATCGAGCGTGTGTCCAAGCTCGTCAAAGAGCAGGTCGGCGAGATTTTGGAAGTGATTGGGCTCACCGATTGCGGCTTCATCACCGTGACAGCGGCGAATATCAGTCCCGACCTGAAAGAGGGACGGATTTACGTCAGCGTCATCGGCACGCCGGCTCAACAAAAACGGGCCTTGGTGGAACTGAGCCACCGGCACGGTGACATCCAACACGAACTCGCGCGCCGCATTATCATCAAGTACACCCCGCGCCTGACTTTTCACCTCGATGAAACGGAGACGCACGCGGCCCGGATCGAGCAGTTGCTGAATGATGTGAACGAGGAACCAAAATCATGAGCCATCCTGCCGATGAAATTTGCCGCATCATCCGTCGCGA
>Ga0105046_10018302_pt1 | contig 10666 bp, 9 predicted proteins | sample MAT03_FD_78385 | JGI IMG/M metagenome (GOLD analysis project Ga0105046, IMG submission 78385) | Freshwater microbial communities from Lake Fryxell liftoff mats and glacier meltwater in Antarctica - MAT-03 (megahit assembly) | ecosystem: Environmental > Aquatic > Freshwater > Ice > Liftoff...
CGCGCGCATGACCCCGACCGGCGACTCTGCCATCAGGCGCGTCTAGGGCTTGCGGGTAAGCATGCTGGCTTGAAGCGGCGGGCCATGGCCTCTTGCAGCATCCGGCCGCAGCAGCGCAGCAACGCAGCAACGCAGCAAGGCAGCAAGGCCGGAGAAATGGGTATGCCTCTTGCCCCAGCAAAGGACACAGGAGATCACACCATGCCATCCATCAAACACTCCCCCCGTACAGCAGCACATGACCCGCGTCATGTCAGCGCCGGCGAAGTCGAGATTCCTCACCCCGCGCCGGATGTCGTGCCATTGCCGACTGGCCCGGCGCACTCACCTTCGCCCCCAGAGATCGCGCCAGCGCCACCGCCAGAGATCATCGAGCCACCGGGCGAAGCGGGCGAGCGTTCGCCTATCGTTGAGCCGCCCATCACGGAGTGAAGCCTGCGCGAGGGCCGGTACAGAACTCCTTGCCCGAGTTCTTGTTCGAGCCCTGGCTCAAGCTGTCGTGCAGGTCGCCATGCCTGCAGTGCGCAGCCGCTCGCTCGCTCTTTTCACCAATGCATAACATTCGCAGGCCTGCTGTTCGAGCCCGCGGCGGTCCAGAACCGTGATCTGCCCGCGTCCATAGCGGATCAAACCCGCTCGCTGTAGCTTCATCGCGCCTTGTGTCACGCCTTCACGGCGCACGCCCAGAGCGCGGGCGATCAAGTCATGGGTCATGTGGATGTCCTGGCCGTGCAGCCGATCCTGGGTCTGCAGCAGCCAACGGCTGAGCTGGCTGTCGACGCGGTGGTGCCGGTTGCAGACTGCCGCCTGCGTCATCTGCGTCATGACCACCTGGATGTAGCGCAGCACGATCTGCGTCACCGGACCACCGCGATCAAATGCTGTTTTGATCAGCCGCGCGTTCAGGCGCAGACCCTTACCGGCGCTTTGCACCACCGCCCCGCAAGTACTCAAGCCACCGTCCAGGAACACTGAAACACCGACCATGCCTTCGTGGCCGACGGCCGCCACTTCCGCCGTGGAACCGTTCCGGGTCAGACACCACAGCGAAGCAATCGACGTGGTGGGGAAGTAAATATGTTGTGCAAGCTGACTGGAATCACCCAGGACCTGCCCTAGCGGCATGTCCACCTCTTCGAGCGCTTCCAGCAGGCTCCCGCAGCCTTCATCTGCAAACGCTGCCAGCAAGGCATTGGATCGGGGGTCTTGGGTTGTTGACATCTTGAGCCTCCAGGGGCTTACAGCCCGGTACCGAGACTTTGGCAAGCGGCGTTCCCGGTCAATCGCCCGGTCATGGAGACCCTTTCGCCCACCGATTGAAGGGGCATCGTCCGACACGATGTCAAGCCAGTTGCGGATTGATCGCCCGGCTGTCGCGCCATAAGGTCTGCCAATGACGCAAGACACCCAGGTCAGGCTGCGCGCAGACGTATCTTTGCCCGAGCCAGCTCGCATCCTTCGGACATTTGTTGTGGAGGACAGTCAAGTCATCCTGGAGAACTTGGTGTCCATGCTGGAGGCCATGTCCCCGGTTCGGGTGGTCGGCCATGCTGCTGACGAGTGGACTGCCTTGGCCCGCATGGCCGACCATCAGGACACACTGGATTTGGTCATCGTCGACATCTTTCTGAGAACCGGGTCGGGTCTGGGCGTGCTGCGCGGTGCCCTGCAGGCCCATCTGCTGGCCCCGCGCGTCGTCTTGAGCAATTGCGCCACGGTTGACATGCGCGCGCAGTGCATGGCCCTGGGTGCCACGCGGGTGTTCGACAAGTCCAACGATCTGGCCGAACTGTTGGCGTTCTGCTCGCGGCTGGCAAGCCACCCTGGCTGACCGCGAGCGCGGCAGCTGCTGACACGCGTGCAGGGCATTTGCCCACAGCATTCAGCCAACGACGGCGCCACGATGACGAGCCGATCCACCGCTGTAATGAAAGGCCCGACCCCATGCGAACCCTGCCCCAAGCCAATGCCGACATGGAGGAACTCGCAAAGAAGCTCCAGGACGAGCGCACGGGTCTGCTGACTGTGGCCGACGCGCAAGGCGCCCTCGGCTGCCGGCCGATGACCGCGCAGGAACTGGACGGCACCGGTGCCGTGTGGATGATGGTTTCACGCAAGGCGCCATGGCTGAGCAGCACCAACAAAGCCCAGGCAAACCTGGCTTTCGCCATCCCTGCCGAAGGCGACTATGTGTGCATCGCGGGCCGCCTTGAATTTGTTGACGAGCTTGAGCGCAAGCGCGCACTCTGGACCGTGGTGGCCCGTCCTTGGTGGGACGGGCCGGACGATCCTGATCTGTTGCTGTTGAAGCTGGTCCCGTCCAGCATCGAGGTCTGGGACGGTCCCTCCGGGGCCATCGCCCGCACCCTGTCACTGGCCGCGTCGGTGATTGCAGGCAAGGAAGTCGGCTTGGGTGAAAAACAGGTCATCACACCGGCAAGGATCTGAACTCGATTTTGCACACCACGGCGTGGGCACGCCGAATGCTGGGCAAAGAGGACATTGCCTGCGTGCGGGGTTTGCGTCTGTTGTCTCAGGTGCACACCGGACGCAGCGCCACTGATCAATGCCTCCGATGCAAAGCCGCTCCAAGCCAATCACGCCACGTGCCTTCAGTTGCCGCTGCGGAAGGCCCGTTTTTTTCGGCAATATCCAGTGCCTTGGCTGCGGCACGCCGTTGGGTTATGACCCGGCCAGCCGAGAGTTGCTTGCGCTTGAACTTGCACAGGACGAGCTGGCGCAGCCAGCGGCCCAGGAGTCCAGTTCTGGCAATGTCTCCGCCTGCGTTGTGCCCACGGTTCGACTGCTGTGGCGCGGCGCAAATGACAACCACAACGGCGCCCGGTTTTGGCGATGTGGGAATTTGAACAGCGCCGCGGCGTGCAATTGGCTGGTGGCCGAACAAGACGGCGGCCAGGCGTTGGCCTCCCTGTGTTGTTGTTGTCGACTGACCCGCACGATTCCGGATCTGGCGGTGTCCGAACACCGGCTGTGGTGGAACCGCATCGAAGAAGCCAAGCGCCGCCTGGTGTCGTCTTTGATGGGTCTGAATCTCCCCGTCAGGCCCAAGGCCGAAGACCCAGAACACGGGTGGGTTTTTGACCTGCTGCGCAGCGTACCCGGTGAGCCGCCGGTCATCACCGGCCATGCCGACGGTGTGATCACACTGGACATTCAAGAAGCCGACAACGCCTGGCGCGAGCAGCGCCGCAATGACCTGGCCGAACCTTACCGCACACTGCTCGGCCATCTTCGCCATGAGAGCGGGCACTACTACTGGGAGCGTTTGGTAAACACAGGTGTCTGGCTGCTGCCGTTTCGAGAACTCTTCGGCGACGAGCAGCAGGACTACACCGCCGCTCTTCAGCAGCATTACGCCCAGGGCGGTGCAGCGCAATGGCAAGGGCTGTTTGTCAGCGCCTATGCCAGCAGCCACCCGTGGGAAGACTGGGCCGAAACCTGGGCCCATTACCTGCACATGGTGGACACGCTGGATACCGCTTCCAGCTTTGGGCTGGATGGCGAACGCGTGGAGTTGAGCTATGAGCGTTTCGGCAGCCAAGTCGTTGACAGTGGCGATGCCCAGGGTCAGGCGTTTCTGCGCCTGACCAACGGCTGGATGGAACTGACCGGCGTGCTCAACGAGTTGTCGCGCAGCATGGGCGTGGCCGACTTCTACCCATTCGTTTTGTCGGCGCAGGTGGTGAAGAAGCTGTACCTGGTGCACCGCGTCATTGCGCAGGGGGCGCCTTGAAGCCCGTTCGGCACTTGGGTCGGTCCATCAGCGCTGCGGCCATCTGTGTGCTGTTCACGGGCTTCGCTGCTGCTGCGCCGCCGCCGGCCTCCACAGTTGTTTCGCCATCGCCTGAAGTGCAAATCTTTCTGACATGGGTCGCGCAGACGCAAGACCACGAAGGGCATGCGTTTGCAGTGCTGGACAAGCGTCAAGCCAGGTTATGGCTATTCGATAAAAGAAATCGGCTGTTAGGCAACACGCCGGTGTTGCTGGGATCGGCGCGGGGCGATGCCTCAGTGCCCGGTATCGGTGAACGCGAGCTGTCGACCATTCGCCCAGAGGAACGCACAACGCCGGCCGGACGATTTGTGTTGGAGCCAGGCGTCAACGCTTCGGGCGAGGACATCCTTTGGGTCGACTACGCCGCTGCGGTGTCGATGCACCGCGTGCGGACCACCAAACCTGCTGAACAGCGCCTGCAGCGACTGGCCACGCCAACGCCAACTGACAACCGCATCTCCTATGGCTGCATCAACATCCCCACCGCCTACTACGACCAACAGGTTCGTCCGCTCTTGGGCCAGGGCCGCAATGTGCTGTACGTGCTGCCCGAAACGCTGCCCCAGCAGCGGCTGTTCAACACGCCCTGAAGATCAAAGGCGGGCGTAGCCTGCTCTGGCCATGGGCGTTTGGGGCAGCCACCTGGCTGTGTCCGCCAAGGCGTCCAGTTTGCGTAGCACGTGGTTCAGGTCCAGCGGCTTCTGCCACAGTTCGGCAAACCCCGAGCCGTGCAACTCAACGCCGCTCTCAGCAGTCACCGCCACGGCAGGTGCGGTTTCGCAGCCTGGTATTTCGCGCAGTTGGGGCAGCAATTGCCTTCCGTCACCATCAGGCAGGCGCAGGTCCAGCATCAGCAACACTGGATGCAAGTCGCGCGCTTGTTTCAGCGCTTCTGCCAGCGACCCAGCCACGACCAGGCGCATACCGGGCCGGTGCTCGAACAGCGCCGACATGATCAGCGCATTCACCGCGTCATCCTCGACATACAAGACAGGCAGTCGGTGCATTCAAAACCCGGATTCAAAGTAGACGTAGCTGCTGGCAATCGGCGTTCCTGGGGCTGTCTGCACCGCCGGTAGAGCCTTCGGCAAGTTTTACGCGCACGCTACCGGTGGTGGCGGTGGGGGGTTAGGCACCCGGGTTGCCGCGGTCGCCCTGCCCTGTCAACCCCTGTCGGACCCTTGTCATGCCCAACTCACGCCCGCCCTTTGCGAACACCACGCCACCGACCATTGACCCCCGAACCACCCTGAGCCCACCGCGGGTGGCGCATGTGCTGGGCTCCATCTTGTCGACCGTCTCAGGGCCAGCGACGCCGCCGGCCGATGAGCAGGACGGCCAAGAACTGGATGAAGGCGAGGTCGCTGGCGTCGAGCTGGACAACCAGGCTCAGCGCAGGCTGGTGCTGGCCAAGACACAGGTGCAACGCGGCGCGGCCGCCATGCTGGACAACGCGAACAAGGCCGCTGAACACGGCCAAGACAACGCTTTGGAGCCACCTGAGGGCGCGCACGCTGAACTCACACTCGAGGACGAGGCCAGCGCCAGCACCCTGAGCGAAGTCAACGACTCTGAAAAAGTCGGTGACGGCTGGCCTCGGACAGGCCACAGCCCTTTTTCCGAACCGCTGGATCGGGTGCGTGTGGACAGCCGTGGCCGCACTTTGACCAACAACCAGGGTGTGCCGGTCAGCGACAACCAAAACTCGCTGAAGGCTGGCCTGCGCGGCCCGACGCTGCTCGAAGACTTCATCCTGCGCGAGAAGATCACCCACTTCGACCATGAACGCATCCCTGAACGGGTGGTCCATGCCCGGGGGTCGGGCGCTTTTGGCGTTTTCGAATGTTACGAGTCGCAAAAAGAGATCACCTGCGCTGACCTTTTGCGCGAAGCGGGCAAGCGCACGCCGGTGTTCGTGCGCTTCTCCACCGTGGCAGGTGAACGTGGCAGCGCCGACACCGTGCGCGATACGCGCGGCTTCGCCGTCAAGTTCTACACCGACGAAGGCAACTGGGACCTGGTGGGCAACAACATGCCGGTGTTCTTCATACAGGACGCGATGAAGTTCCCCGACCTGATCCACGCCGTCAAGCCCGAGCCGCACAACGGCATGCCGCAGGCAGCCTCGGCGCACGACACCTTCTGGGACTTCACTTCGCTGATGCCCGAGACCCTCCACCACACGCTGTGGGCGATGAGCGACCGTGGCATCCCGCGCAGCTACCGCACGATGCAGGGGTTTGGCATCCACACCTTCAAGCTGGTCAATGCCACTGGCGACGCGGTGTTTGTCAAGTTCCACTGGTTACCCACCGCCGGCACCCATTCCCTGGTGTGGGACGAGGCCGCCAAGATCTGCGGAGCGGACCCCGACTTTCACCGCCGCGACTTGTGGGAGTCGATTGAATCGGGCCAGTACCCGGAATGGGAATTGGCACTTCAGGTGTTCACCCCTGAGCAGGCTGAAAGCTTCAGCTTCGACGTGCTCGACGCTACCAAGTTGATACCGGAAGAATTGGTGCCGCTGCGCGTGGTCGGCAAGATGACACTGGACCGCAACCCCGACAATTTCTTCACTGAGACCGAGCAGGTGGCCTTTTGCACGGCGCACCTGGTCCCGGGTATTGATTTCAGCAACGATCCGCTCCTGCAGGGGCGCATCCACAGCTATCTCGACACGCAGATCAGCCGCCTGGGCGGACCGAACTTTCACGAGATTCCAGTCAACGCACCGATCGCGCCGGTACACAACAACCAGCGTGACGGGATGCACCGCCAGGCCATCCATCGCGGGCGTGTGGCCTATGAACCCAACAGCCTGGCCGGCGGCTGCCCGCACCAGGCGGGAATGGCCGGCTTTGTGTCAGCGGCACGCCGGATGAATCCGCCGGACCCCAGCCAAAGCGATGAGACCATCGAGAAACTGCGCGGCAAGCCCGAGAAGTTTGCCGACCACGTGAGTCAGGCAAAGCTGTTCTGGCGCAGCCAGACGCCGGTCGAGAAGCGCCACATCATCAACGCCTACCGGTTTGAGCTCACGCGCGTGACGGTGCCGGCCATTCGCTCGCGGGTGGTCTCGCAACTGCTGAACGTTGACATCCAACTGGCCAGCGGCGTGGCTGACGGCCTGGGCATCCCACTGCCCGAGCCGCAAGCGCTGGCCCTGGACGAACTGGGCATCGCACCCGTGCTGGGGGAGATCGACGAGTCGGCTGCCTTGTCGCTGTATGCCCGGCCTGGCAACACAGGGGCTGCCGGCCGCCGGATTGCGCTATTGGCGGGCCACGGCATTGATGGTGCTGCGCTGCGTGACGTGCAGCGCCAGCTGCTGGACGCTGGCGCCGTGCCGCGCTTGGTCGGCACTCGCCTGGGCCGAGTGCTGTGCAGTGGAGGGCAAGCGATCGAGATCGAGGCGACCATCGAGTCGATGCCATCTGTGCTGTGGGATGCAGCGGTTTTGCCCGACGGCGATGGTGCCATCTCAGCCTTGGCCAGTAATGCCGATGTGCAGGACTTCGTCAAGGAGCAGTACAAACACGGCAAGCCAATGCTCGTACTGGGAAGTGCGGGGCGGGACTTGATGAAGGCCTCAGGCATTCGCCAGCCAAGTCTCGATGAAGCCTCGGACCCATTGCTGGTGATGGGCGACCCGCATGCGACGGATGGTGCCAGCGCATTCATCGCCGTGCTGGGCAGGCAGCGACGGTACGAACGCGAACTGCAACTGCCACCAGCCTGAACGCGAGACGCCCCCGGGCAGGGGCGTCTTCCGAATGGCCGACCCGCCCTCTGCGCGGCGCCTCACGCTTGTTTGCGCGTGTTCACGGCGGCGTACGCGCTGCGGGCCATGTGCTGGTGCCCACGCAGGGTCGGCAAGGTGTTGTTGGCGTACCCGCTATCTCGGTGTCTTCGGATTTCACGGCGTTCTCAAACAGCTCGATGCCTGCGCCACCTGAGTTGCAAGGAACGCCGCTTGCCCGAGCGTCCCCATGGATACCCTGGCCAATGAGCGCGGCGAACCGGACGCCATCAACATTGACTCGCCGCAAGCCTTGGAACCGATGCGCGATGTCGCCCTGTTCATGATTGACCGACATGGCCGCGTGGCCAGTTGGAATGAGGGCGTGCGAGGGGTCTTGGGCTGGGAACGGGAAGACTGGGTCGGACAGCACGTCCAGGTCGCTTTCACACCCGACGACGTGCAGCGCGGCGTGCCGCAGTCAGAGCTGGGCCGCGCAGCAGCCACCGGCTGCAGTGACGACACCCGCTGGATGCTGCGCAAGGACGGCAGCCGGTTCTTCGCACACGGCGCGCTGAGCCGTCTTCAAGATTCGCAGGGTCACACGGTCGGCTACCTGAAGGCGGTGCGTGACGGCACCGTGCAGCACCAGATCGACGGTCAACGCTCTCGTGCGCACCGCCTGCATGAACAAGTGCAAGCCCTGTCAGCCGTGCAAGCCAGCGCATTGACGTCGGTGATCGATGCGGTTGGCGACGGCGTAGTGATCAGCGACCGGCAGGGTGTGCAACGTTGCAACGCCAGCGCGCTGGCTTTACTCGGGGTTGGCATGCTTCGGGACTTGCAAATTGGCGCTGACCGCTGGGTCAAACGCTTTGCAATGCGCCGTGAGCGCCACCACCACAGTTCGCCGCTGGCTGCAGCCGACACGCCCATGCGGGTCGCGTTGACCGGCCGCTGCGATGTACAAGAGCTTTGGGCCACCAACGCCAGCAGCGGGGTCGACATGGCGCTGCACTGCGTTGCCCTGCCCATCATTGCAAACGGGAACGTTGAAGGCAGCGTCGTGATCTTCAGCGACCTCAAGGAGAGGCTGCAACTGCGGCAGCAGCACGACGATCTGCACCGTGTGCAGGATGTGCTGCAAGAGCGCGACGCCGAGTTGCGCGCCATGGTCGACGGGGTGCGCGACTATGCGATCTACACCCTGGACACCGCCGGCCGTGTGACCTCGTGGCATCCTGGCGCTCAGGACATGATGGGTTACAGCGCTGACGAAGTCATCGGTACCAACTTCGCAAGTTTGTTTAGCGAACAGGACCGCGCTGCGGGCCGCCCGGCCCGGCAGATGGCAGAGGCGGTCCTGCACGGCGAATTCAAGGGCGAAGGCCAACGGCTGCGCAAAGACGGCAGCAGCTTCGACGCCGCCGTGGTGCTGACCGTGCTGCGCGGCGCGAACGGCGAAGAGCGCGGGTTCTTGAAGTTGACGCAGAACATCAGCGCGCGCCTTCAGCAGCAGCGCGAACGCGAGGAAACCCTTGCCGCCGCGCTGGCGGCACGCAGCGAAGCGGCCCGCGCCATTCAGGCCAAAAATGACTTCCTGGCGACCATCTCGCATGAGTTGCGCACGCCGCTGTCGGCCATGCTGGGGTGGGCGCATGTGTTGCAACGGGGTGAGGTGGATGCCACGACGCTGCAACACGGCTTGGCGGCGATTGCGCGCAACGCTCGCCTGCAAGGCGAATTGATCGAGGACTTGCTCGACATGGGGCGGATTGAGTCTGGCCAGCTGCGCTTGGACATGAAGCGCATGGATGTCGGCAGCGCTGTTGCTGCGGCCATCGACTCCGCGTTGCCGGCAGCCACGCTCAAGGGTGTCGGTCTGCGCAGCATCGCCAGCCTTGGCAGCAGCTGGGTCCTCGCTGACGCAGCGCGGCTGCAGCAGGTCGTCGCCAAGCTGCTGAGCAACGCGATCAAGTTCACGCCAAAAGGTGGTCAGGTCAACGTCAGCCTGACGCAGGCCCAGGGCCAACTGCAGTTGCTGGTGACCGACACCGGCCAGGGCATTGAGGCAGGAGTCCTGCCCACGCTGTTTCATCGGTTCCAGCAGCAGGACAGTTCGTCCGCCCGGCGGCACGGCGGGTTGGGCCTGGGCCTGGCAATCGTTCGCCACTTGGTCGAGTTGCACGGCGGCACGGTGCACGCGGCCAGCCCGGGCAGTGCGCAAGGTGCAACTTTCACGGTGCTGTTGCCCTCGCCGGGGGCAGACGCCACTGCGCTTGTCGACGCTGCCGCCCCTGCAGCGCCGCCCCAAGCCGAGGCTGCGCCGGCACCGCGCCTGGATGGCCTGCGCGTACTGCTGGTCGACGACGAGGCCGACATGCGCGCCGTCACCGGCCAGCTGCTGCAAGGCGCCGGTGCCGAACTCTGCCTGGCTACCAGCGCTGCCGAAGGCTGGGACGCGCTGCAGACGTTTGCAGCCGACGTCGTCGTCAGCGACATCGGCATGCCCGGCGTCGATGGCCACGAGTTCATGCGCCAACTGCGCACCCGATCTGCAGACCAGGGCGGGCAGATTCCGGCCCTGGCCTACACCGCCTTCACAGGAGCCGAAGACCGCGAAAGAGCGCTGGCCGCCGGCTTTCAGCAGCACTTGGGCAAACCCGTAGCGCCAGCGCTTCTGCTGCAAGCGCTGGCCGGTCTGGCACGGCCGCACGAAGTCAGCGCCAGGCCGCCGCCCTAGTGCGCTTCTCCCTTCTGTCAGCGCAATCAACCGCTTTGGCGCAGGCGCCAATTCGGGCTGCATGACAGGCGGATTCTCAAACACGGTCCCGTTCTCAACCTTCAACTTTCCCTCAGGAGATCCTGCTATGACACCAACCACCCCCCCATCAGCCCGCCTTCCCTACCCTCTGCGCTGGGCCACCGCCACGCTGTTGACCACCGCCCTGCTGGGCGCCGGCTGCGAAACCATGAGTGACCGCGAGCGCGGCACAGCCCAGGGTGCCGGCGTCGGTGCCGTGGCCGGCGCCGTGCTGGGCGGTGTCAGCGGTGGCAACGCCGGGCGCAGCGCGGTGCTGGGTGGCGCCTTGGGCGCAGTGGCTGGCAACCTCTGGTCCAAGCACCTGGAA
>Ga0105046_10018305_pt1 | contig 10664 bp, 6 predicted proteins | sample MAT03_FD_78385 | JGI IMG/M metagenome (GOLD analysis project Ga0105046, IMG submission 78385) | Freshwater microbial communities from Lake Fryxell liftoff mats and glacier meltwater in Antarctica - MAT-03 (megahit assembly) | ecosystem: Environmental > Aquatic > Freshwater > Ice > Liftoff...
GGGATTGGCCAGTCGCAATTGCATGAGCTCGTGCATCCGTTCGACAACCGCTCGATCGATCCGAGTTGTCGCATTGTTATCCAAGTAGATCACGGTCGGAGCCGACACCATCGCCAGACCTTTGGAATCTCAGCTTCAAATCGCAGCTCAGTTTGCAACGTAGGATGAATCAATTCCAAACATCGGCAATGCAAAGCGATCCCCTCAGCAAAGAGCTCTTTCGCACCGTACTTTGTGTCCCCAAGGATCGAGCATCCGATCGCTTCGAGTTGGGCTCGTATCTGATGCTTGCGTCCAGAGATCAGGTTGATCTCCAGTTCGAAACCTAGTCGATTCTGGCCGACGCAGCGATACTCAAGAATGGAAAGTTTGCTCTCGGACGTCACCGTGTTGCTGACTCGCGTTTTGAAGTCTTCTTCACGGCGGACCAGATTGTGCTCGAGCCTCGCGGCGGACTCTTTCGGACGCGTACCGACGATGGCCCAATACGTTTTTCGAGTCGTGTGCTCGCGAAACTGCTCGCTCAATCGACTGGCGGACTTGCTGGTACGTGCAAAGGGCATTACGCCTGTCACCGGTGCATCCAAACGGCTGACGACGCCGATAAAGACTTTACCTGGCTTGTTGTACTTTTCCTTGAGATAAGCTGCAGACCAATCGAACAAACTCTTTTGCCCTGGCAGTGCACCCTGGACAACCCAGTAGGCTGGTTTGTTTAAAACCAATAGATGGTTGTCCTCAAAAAGAATCTGCATGAGCTAGCGGGACGTGTTACGCGCCGACCTTCCAGGTCTCTCCGCTGCTGAACAGCTTCTGGAGATTGCCTTTGCCTTTTTGTGCGATCGCTTGATCGATTTGGCCACGGACGGCTGTTTCGAAAGTCTCGGTCTCAACAGCTCGGAAGACACCGATCGGTTCGGGGAAATCGGGACGGCGGAGACGGGAAAGCATGTACACGAGTGTCGAGTTGGCTTGCTCGTCATGAAATAGCAAGTCATCCTCTTTAACCTTGCCATCGCTCAAGTCAACAATCTCCAAGTTCAAACCGTTGAGCCGAATGCCTTTGTCTTTGTCCTTACCGTAGATCATCGGCTTGCCATGCTGCAGTTCGATCGTAGCGTCGTCTCGCGTTGCTTTGTCCTGAGCGTAAGCAAAAGCACCGTCATTGAAAACGTTGCAGTTTTGGTAGACTTCAACAAAGGAGGTCCCCTTGTGCGCAGCGGCACGTTTGAGCGTGTAGGCCAAATGCTTTACGTTGCTGTCGACAGAACGAGCGATGAAGCTGGCTTCGGCACCGACAGCAACACTGATCGGATTGAGCGGATGGTCGACGACGCCCATCGGCGTACTCTTTGTAATCTGCCCTTCGACACTCGTCGGAGAATACTGTCCCTTGGTCAAGCCGTAGATGCGGTTGTTAAAGAGGATGATGTTCAAATCGACGTTGCGACGAAGCAAATGAATAAAGTGGTTGCCGCCAATGCTCAACGCATCGCCGTCGCCGGTGATAACCCAAACACTCAGTTCCGGCCGTGTCAGTTTAAGACCAGTTGCGAAAGTCGGTGCACGTCCGTGGATGGAGTGAATGCCGTAAGTGTTTACGTAATAGGGAAATCGGCTACTGCAGCCAATGCCGGAGATAAAGACGGTCTTCTCGGGTGGCACGCCAATCTCTGGCAGTACCTTTTTCATTTGGGCGAGGATCGAATAGTCGCCGCAACCAGGGCACCATCGGATATCCTGATCGCTGGTGAAGTCTTCGGCTTTAAGAACGGGGAGTACAGTGCTCATTGGAGATCTTAGGTGTAAGGTGTAAGGTGTAAGGTGTAAGGTTTTGCAAAACGTAAGATGGACTTCCAGTCCGTCTTTTTTCGGACGGACTGGAAGTCCATCCTACTTCGAATTACGGAAATTATTTCAGGACAATTCGCTAGCTGGCTTTGGAGTGCGAGGCGTTTCGCGTACCCGCTTTTGTCAACTCGAGAATCTTCTCGTGAAGTTCGGTGACAGTGAACGGTTTGCCTTTGACCTTGTTGAAACCAATCGCGTCCACCAGGTATCGGCTGCGAATGAGTGTTCGAAGTTGTCCCATGTTAAGTTCAGGAATCAGTACCTGCTTGTAACGCGAGATGATTTCACCGAGGTTGCTTGGGAACGGATTGAGGTAACGGATGTGAGCCAGGGCGACACTTTCTCCCTCGGCTTGAGCGTTTTGGACTGCGGTTAAACACGAGCCGTAAGTACCGCCCCAGGACAGCACCAGTAGCTCTCCGCTTTGTGGACCAACGACTTGTTGAGGTGGCAGCAGCTTGGCGGCATTCGCAACCTTTTGAGCGCGGATGTTGACCATCTTTTGATGGTTGTCCGGATCGTAGCTGATATTACCCGAGCCATCTTCTTTTTCCAGTCCGCCGACGCGATGCATCAACTCGGGCGTACCGGGGATTGCCCATGGTCGAGCCAGCAACTCGTTGCGTTTGTACGGCATGAATACTCCGTCCGGATTGTTGTTTTCGGTCGGATGCGTGATCACGATGGGTGTCATCTTAGAGACATCGGGCACGGCCCATGGCTCGGAACCGTTGGCGATATAGCCATCGGAGAGCACGATGACTGGCAGCATCAACTGGGTCGCCAGCATCCACGCTTCTTGGATGATTTCATAGCAATCGCCAGGGCTTTGTGCCGCGAGAACCGGGAGTGGTGATTCGCCGTTTCTTCCGAACATGACCTGCATTAAATCGGACTGTTCGGTTTTTGTCGGCAAGCCTGTACTAGGCCCACCACGTTGGACATCGATAACTAGGAGGGGCAATTCAAGCATCAATGCCAAACCCATCGCTTCGGTCTTGAGCGCAATGCCTGGCCCGCTGGAACAAGTGACTGCCATCTGCCCACCATAGGCCGCACCGATCGCGGAGCAAATGGCAGCGATCTCGTCCTCCGCTTGGAAGGTGCAAATACCGAAGTTCTTGTACTTGCACAGTTCATGAAGGATGTCGCTGGCGGGTGTGATAGGATACGACCCAAAGAAAATTTCTTTGCCGCTTCGATGAGCCGCGGCCATCAAACCAAATGCCATCGCTTGATTGCCGATGATGTTCTTATAAGTTCCCGGCACGAGTTTAGCGGGTTCGATGTTGTAGCTATGTCCGAGCGCTTCGATGGTTTCGCCAAAAGCCCAACCGGCACGCAACGCCTTTTCGTTGGCCTGTGCAATCGATGAAGTGCCGTCTCCGAACTTGCCATTGATATAGCGAAGCGTGGCGTCCATGTTGCGCCCATACAACCAATAGACCAATCCCATCGCGAAGAAATTCTTGCAGCGGTCCGCTTCTTTGACGCTCAGCCCGAGTTCCGCGACCGCTTGTTTTGTCAAACGGGTGATCGGTACCTTGATCAGGCGATAATTTTCCATGGCTGGTTCCTCAAGTGGATTCACTTTGAGTTTCGCCAGCTTAAGGTCTTTGTCTTCGAAACTATCTTCGTTGACGATCAATAGACCACCCTTGGGAAGATCTGCGATATTCGTAACGAGCGCGGCCGGGTTCATGGCGACTAACGCATCGAGTGTATCGCCTGGCGTGTGCACTTCGTGTGAAGCGAACTGCACTTGGAAACCCGAGACCCCAGCTCGAGTCCCACGCGGAGCCCGAATTTCCGCAGGGAAATCAGGGAACGTGGCAATGTCATTGCCAGCCAAGGCCGAGGTGTTGGTGAGCTGGGTTCCCAGCAATTGCATGCCGTCTCCGGAATCACCGCACAAGCGAACAGTGATCCCACTAACGGTTTTAACGGCTTTGATCGAAGTCGAGGGAGCTTCGGTTGACATCAGTTGTTTGGCTCGCGGAAAAGTTTTTCAAACCACCATCCTTTGTAGACAATGGCTTCGCCACTGAAGACAAAAGACAGCAAAACGAACACACCGTTCGCTTGTTGTAAGCAATCATACACCGGCGTCGTTGTGAATTTGTAACGATAGTATCGAATATCCTGGCTCGACACATTGAGCTATTCTGGCAAATCCTATCCGCCTTGAGTATGTCAAAAACCCCGCAACCCCCCCAGTTTCGCTAGGTTTTTTGTCTCGATGATGGCGAATTGTCTTCGAATACCGCCGATTTGGTTGGGTTTGCTCTCGCCAGCTAGCTAACCACTTTGCAAAAAAATCCCATCGGCTCGCCCGATGGTTCTTTCGGCTTCGTGCTAAGGTCTGTAGTCAGAAACCGAAAGTACCGCTGGGCAAGCCAGCGGGATTCCGCTCCCGCCTACCGCCAGTCGAGCCAGCTCCGCTTGCCTCAGCGTTGCGAAGTCTCGGACATGATGTCCACCATCTGCTGGGTTAACGAGGGTAAAAAGACGATTCCGGAATAGTGGTTGGCCTGCATTTCCATGTGGTGAGTGGAATTCAGACGGGCCGCTTCTGCAAATAGTTTTGCGTTCCGCGGGGGCACAACGTCATCGTACAATGCGGAGAAAAGCCATGTGCGAGCAGGATCAACCCGATGGGCCAATCGCAAAGGCTCGATGCTGTTCAACATCGATCGCACTTCCCCTTCCGTCATACCGCTCTTCAACAATTCCTCGCGTACTTGCGAAGCTTCTTTCTTGCCGTCCATCAAGACGCTATAGAGATCCCCGCCTGCGAGAAAGACGATCACGCGATGGTAGGATTGATCTAAGCCCGCGGTGGTCGCGGTCACAAAGCCGCCAAGGCTCGTACCTTGTAACGATATCCGCGATTTGTCGACCACAGGCAACGTTGACACCGCATCCTTGGCTCGTCGAGCGTCCGCAATTCCTTGCTGCAAAGCGCCAATCAAATTCATGTCTTTTGGTCGACCAGCCGGCCCGCGTCGAGCACCGTAGTAAGGTAACTGCATCATGAAGGTATGGACTCCTTTGTTTCGAAGCGACTTGGCAATCAATCGCCCCACCGTCATGCCGCTACCCGACTCGTGGATGATGACCGCGGCGGGGGCTTCGATAGGCTGTCCGGCTTTGTCTTTGACTTGGTACCACTCCATCGCAACTTCGTCGTTCACACTATTGCCACTTGGCTTAGCGCTTGGAAAACGAACCAACCAATCGCCGCAGTCTTTCTGTGCCGATTCGAGACGCACCGGAAAGTTTGTCGGAAGCCATTTAAGTCCGTCCAAACACGATTTCTCATCTGGCGTAATGCCGACTCCTACATTCAACGTGTCGGTCGCTTCAAATTTGGATTCCAATGTCAAAACAGTTTTTGGGAGCGAGCTCGCGCTCCCGGGCATTTGCTTGAGCAGTTCTTGGAGATCCAGCTTGACGTAGGGTCGTTCCGCAGCTGGCTTTTCGTGGTCCGCGTTGGCAACAAACAGAATGCCGTCCTCTGGAACAAAGAGAACATTGTGCAAATTGGAGGACATGGCAACGGGTCTCGACATCAGGGACTTTGCCGACTCTAAGTTAAACTTGCCGAAACCGTTCTGTATCCGCTTGCGCAGTTCTTCTAAACGCGAGCCGGCTGACATGACAACCGCATCCTCAATTCCATCGCCGAGCAGTGGATGGGCTTCGCCGGGCGCGACGAATTGCAAAGTATCCGGGGTCGCTGCCACGCCTACTGCCGAACGATTCTTACCGTCCGCAAAGACGTAGTAGTATTCGCAGGTTCGGGGGCTGGTTTGCCATAGCTGCTTAACTTGCTCGAGCGAGGAGCACTCCTCAAGACCTCGGCGCATTAGAGTTGCCATGGGAACACCTGCCCATTGCCCCTCGCCTTTGCCGCCCATTTCACCGAGCGAGATCTTTTCAGCGTTCATCCCACTGACGCTTCCAATGAAGCCTGCGTAACCTACATTAGCGAATGGGATCATTCCATCGGGAGCGACAATAAACGTAGTTGCTGCATCCTGCAATCCAATCGTGGTCATGTAATCGAGGACGCGACCGTGATAGAGTTTGCCCCCTTCGGTCGCTTTGCCAAACAATGCGAAACCAGAACAATGGAATAGCTCAGGGAAAACGTTCAGCGCCTCGATCAAGTCCGGATTGAGGTCAAGGCTCGCGGCCAAAGCTCGCGTTTCCAGTTTGTGCCGTTCTGGGATATGGGGAGACAGTTGCGAATAAGCTTTCTCTAAGTCCTCACGGAACCATCGACCGGTCACAATCGTTTGAGCCGTACCAAAGGCATACATGACCGAGTCAATGCAGCGGACCGCCTCTTGCTTGAGAAGCTTGCCGTGCGCACGGCCAATTTCCTCAGGCGAGCCGTTTAGCAGCGCAACGCGTTGGCCCTCTACCCAACGCAACTCGCCATGTTCCACACGCTTAGCGCGATGGCTCGGTGCGGTTAGCATTGCCGAGGGGGCCAAAACCTCAAGCGCACGACGAACCCCGCGAGCAAGTTGTTTTTCGATTTCTCCTCGAGGTAAATCGCGACGCGACATTTCCGGCCAAGCATCGAAGGCCACGGGTGCGTCCGCTCCACTCGTCCAATTCAAATCGATGTTCGTTCCGTCAATCACGCAATGAACGCCTTTGCCACTCCGATCAAACTGGATACTCGAGTTATCCAACAACCACGCTTGCTGATCGCTTGAATACTTTAGCTTGGCAAGCGACATCAGAGTTTCAGCCAACTCCTCGGCGGTAGCGCTCGCAATCAACTGAGTTCCAAACCGGAGGGCTGTTCCGTTGCTGACCAACCGGTTCACAATGCCGGTCGGTTTCAGATGGTCGCTCGAATCCAGTTCGCCAGTACCAATGTAAACGATTTTGTGTTTCGGAACACAGAACGCCATCCCGCCGGGCCGTCGTCGCAACTCAATAGCATACTCAGCGTGCTCAAATTTGAGATCAAACGACTCATTATCAAATCGGACCAGCTGGAATTGAACCGGCTGTGCGTCCCCATCGATCGTCAGGTTGGCAGTGCCTTTAAGCGTAAACCGGTCTACTTGACCACTGAGCAATTGCAGCCAGGGATCAAGCTGCTTTGAGAGTTGAGAGGTGTCGTTGGACTGCGCAAACCCATGGAGGTTTAAAACGCACGCAAAAAGAACGACGGCAACGAGATGCGAGTACGTTTTCATTTTTCGGCTTTTTGGAGAGGAAGAAGCGTCCGTCTCGACGTAATGAGGCGATCGAGGTGATGGCGGATCGAGACCATCACAGTGTAGCATGCCCAATGACCGACAAGAGAGGCTGAGAAAAGCATTTTTCACGAGGTTGTCGCTACCGCTGGTTATCAGTCGTAGTTAGGGACCCTTGTCCCGAACGAATCAACGGACGGGACATTGGTCCCATCCTACGGTACTTTTAGCCACAAAGCTTGCGCTCCCACGAGTGAACTTGTAGGGGGCGGCGAGACACCCGGTCCCCCATGAGCTTGCTCATGGAAGCCAAAGCTTCTCAGCTAACACCGAACGAAAGGCTTAAATCCCGCTCGTTTCCAACTGCATAATGGCTCTCCAATCCGAACATTTTGAGATCAACTTATCCTTATCAATCGGTTTCGAGGCATAGTCGCTGCAACCCGCATCCAAGCATTTGGCAGCGTCGTCGGACATTGCATTGGCCGTCAATGCCAGGATCGGAATTTTACAGCCTCTCGCTCGCAAATGCCTAGCTGCGTCATAGCCGTCCATCTCTGGCATTTGCATATCGGAGACTAGCAAATCGAAGGGCAGTGGATCCATCATCTGGCCATTCAAAGTGCCGTCGACCGTCAGCATTTCTATTGCCAGTCGCCCGTTCTCTGCAACCTGAACCTCGGCGCCCGCTTTGCGAAGGACGAATGTGATCAAGCGTTGATTGTCGGGGCCGTCCTCAGCCAGCAAGATTCGCATTCCATTGAGCTTCTTGGGAGCCCAGACAGCGGGTTGGGGAACTGGTGAGGGTTTGGGACTCTGCAATTCCGTAACGACCGTACTGGCTTCTTCTTTCGTAATGATCGCCGTGTTGTTGACTGGTCCAGTTGGGACCGTCGCCGTAAACGTACTTCCCTTGCCGAATTGACTGGCGACTACCAGATCCCCGCCAAGAAGTTCGGCGAGACATTTGCTGATGCGCAGTCCCAAGCCCGAACCGCCAAACTTTCGCGTCGTAGTGTTGTCGGCCTGAACAAACGCTTGAAACATGTTGCTCAATTGGCCGTCAGTCAAACCGATGCCGGTATCGATGACATCAAACTGAAGCGTTGCCGTTTCATCTGTGTGATAAACGACGAGCCGTACGCTTCCCGAGTTAGTGAACTTGATCGCATTGCCGATGAGGTTTAGTAGAATTTGTCGCAAGCGGACTGGATCGCTTTGAATGGTCTTCGGAATTCCCGTCGCAAAACTCACTTCCAAAGGCAGGTTCTTGGCATCCGCTCGAACCCGCATCATGGATACCACTTCGAAAATGATCTGAGTGGGTTGTACCGGTATGCATTCGACGGTTAACTTTTCCGCTTCAATTTTGGAAACGTCGAGAATATCTTCAATGATCTCTAGAAGGTGTTCGCCATTGCGTCGGATGGTACCAATGTACTCATGATGATTCGATGACGACGATTCGCGATCTACCTCCGCGGCGAGCAGGTCGGCAAATCCAAGAATGGCGGTCATCGGTGTACGGATTTCATGGCTCATATTGGCAAGAAACTCGCTTTTGGCTCGCCCCGCTCTTTCTGCCTCAAACTTGGCTAGCTCGAGTTCCGCCGTTCGCTCCACGATCTTCGCTTCAACGCGTGCATGCGTCTCCTCGACCTCCGATTGCCGAATGGCCATGAGCCGCATTTGTCGAACACCGTGGACGCACGCTGCTACAAGAAAAAGATCGATGAACATTACCCAACCCGCATGTTCCACCCATCGCCATTGACCAGCGTCAGCGGCGCCAAAAATCGAGAGTGGATGGAAAGTGCCTCGAACAATGTGATCTAAGGCAACGACGACTGTGGCCGTCACCAGTACGCGCCAGTCACGATAGATTTTAAGAAAAACAAGCGAACCGAACACATGAAAGTGCGTCTCGATACGACCGCCGGTCAAATGAATCAGCAACGCGCCAAAGAGCATTTGGCCTGCGGCTACAGCATGGCGAGTTACGGTGTAACCAGGCATCCATAGTGTGAGAAACATCGGCAACGAAACGATCGCTCCGCCCAAAAAAACGGCAGCGACCACATGCACGTGGATTTGATACTCTGTGCCAATCCAGGTATGCGGCGTTATCCAGATCGCGGTTGCAACGCCAGCCATCCACTGCGCCAGCATGAGCAAGCAAAAAAATCTATCGGTCGTTTTAAAGATGATTTGTCGAGATTCTTGGAGCAAACTCTCGGCTCGATCAGATGCCGTCATAACGCCCCGCCGAGTGCCAACGGATAGCGTTTGCATTGCTGATTGCTTTACTTTTTGCATTGCGACGCTCCTCCACACGACGTCTCCAATTGAAACGTCTCTACGTTAAACAAGGGACAACCGTATACTGGGGCCATTGTGCTCGGCGAACGTTTGTTCTCAAGCAAGTTGAAGATGGCTCTTGCACCGACATTTTCACCTGCGTGGCCACGCGACGCAGTGATTCCTCCGGAAAAGGCAAGCGATCGGTCGCTGTCATAAAAAAATACTTGACCGGATGTAGCAGCAGCGAAACGTTTCGCCGACATCCCACCAAAATCGCGTTCGAACGAGATACCTGCAATGTTTTCAACCCGCTCAATCAAGGGACCATTCTCCCAGCCCGGTTCGGCCTGCGATGGGACAACGATTAGGACCCGACATGCGAATTCCTGCTCGTTCGAAACCAGGATCGCTTCCAATTGATCCAGGGTAGCCCGCGAGCAGGGGCAATGCGGATGAAGAAAAACCAGCATTAATGGTCTGCCGTGGCTTTCTTCTTCTTCGGGGGCATCAGGAAACGAGAGGGGTGCCGAGGCAGCTTGCCCAGGTTTCGTGTTATATATCAAAAGTGAAGCGACACCATAGGAAACCATCGCCGCCCAGACACTCAAGGCAACAATGGAAAGCATATGTGTGGTTCGGATGCATTGCATGCGATCGTAATCCGTAAAACAGACTGATTGCAGAACTAAACGTGCGCTCACTCGGAATTTCCCGTATTGAATTACAGGCAAACTCCAGGGATGGCGAACCATACACCATGATTTAGGACGCGTTGTGGCAATCTGTAGGGATTAGAGAATTTTTTGCAATTTTGAGGCTTAGATGCACGACGCTCCGCGTCGTGATTTTATAGTACCAATCACGCTCCGCGTGATTTTCGCGGTTCAAAAACCTTCGGTTCCTGACGTGACATCACCCGGAGCTTGATGGGTACTTTGCTTCGGATTCAAAGAATCACAGCTTCTCCGCGTCGTGATTTCTGCGACGCGGAGCGTCGCACAACTAAAATGATTCTCCCAAATTCCCCCTAATAAACTTCTTCGCTCAACGTCTACCTTGATAGCACGACTCCGTTATCCTGCTACATAGCCTTGAGACCATTGCCTATTTCCTCCATCCCAACATGACCCAACCGGCCACGCCCGAGGAAATCGACCGCGATTGCCCTCCGTCCGGCAACGACCATCGATTGTGGCTGCACGCCACGTTCGAACGGTTGGAACGTCCGCTCATCGCCTATGCGATGCGATTGTTGGGTGGAAATTTGGAGATTGCTCGGGACTGTGTGCA
>Ga0105046_10018307_pt1 | contig 10664 bp, 10 predicted proteins | sample MAT03_FD_78385 | JGI IMG/M metagenome (GOLD analysis project Ga0105046, IMG submission 78385) | Freshwater microbial communities from Lake Fryxell liftoff mats and glacier meltwater in Antarctica - MAT-03 (megahit assembly) | ecosystem: Environmental > Aquatic > Freshwater > Ice > Liftoff...
CGAAATGCCGATCGTCGCGGTGTCGCCCTCGACCTTGATCCATTCATGCTCGCCGGTGAAATAGACGGTCATCGCTCAGGCTCCTGCTGGCTTGCGGTGATATTGGTGGGGGACAAACGGCATCGCGGTGACGACGCCATCGAAGATCTTGCCGCGCTGCTCGAGCTTGAGCGCAGTGCCGGGGGCGGCGTGACCGGTGGCGACATAGCCCATCGCGATCGGCCGCTGGAGCGAGGGCGAAAAGGTGCCGCTGGTGATTCGGCCGATCTCGCTGCCTTCGTCGTCGAGGATCAAGGCGCCTTCGCGGACCGGCTGGCGGCCGTCGATGGCGAGGCCGACGCGACGCTGGATGGGGCCGGCATCGATCTCCCCGACGATCCGCGAGGCGCCGGGAAAGCCGCCCTCGGCGCGGCGGCGCTTGCCGATCGCGAACTGGAGGTCGGCCATCACCGGGGTGGTCTGGCGGTCGAGATCATGGCCGTACAGCGGCAGCCCCGCCTCGAGCCGCAGCGAATCGCGCGCGCCGAGCCCGATCGGCTTGACCGCGTCGTGGGCGGTGAGCGCATCGGCGACCGCCTCGGCGGCGGTGGCGGCGACCGAAATTTCGAAGCCGTCCTCGCCGGTGTAGCCCGAGCGGCTGATCCACGCCGGGACGCCGGCAATCGCGAACATTGCACCCTGCATGAAAACGAGGTCGCCGACCCCGGGCGCGAGCGTTTCCAGCACCTCGGCGGCGCGGGGACCCTGGAGCGCGAGCAGCGCCTGCTCCTTCAAATGATCGAGCACGATCCCGCGCGGCAGGCGGCGCTCGAACTCGATGATATCGTCGGCCTTGGTGGCGCCGTTGACGACCACGTAGAAATGGTCGCCGCGGCGGGTGGCCATGAGGTCGTCGATGATCCCGCCATCCTCGTCGAGCAGCATCGAATAGCGCAGGCGGCCGTCCTTGAGCAGCTGGAGATCGCCCGGAAGCAGCGTCTCGAGCGCGGCATCGACCCGGTCGCCGTGGAAGGTCAGCTGGCCCATGTGGCTGACATCGAACAGGCCGGCATTGGTCCGGGTCCAGAGGTGCTCGGCGATGACGCCGTCATATTGAACGGGCATCGAATAACCCGCGAACGGCACCATTCGCGCGCCGCGGGCGCGGTGCCAGCCGTCGAGCGCGAGGTCGCGGATGTCGGTAGTTTCGGTCTCGGCCATCGCTCACGCTCCCAGTCAAGGCTCGGATACGGACGGCCCGACGCGAGCTGCCCCTCCTCCGAGCCCCCTTCTGTCACTGAGACCTGAGAGCTTTCCCCGCCTTCGCCAGAGCGAGGGCGGGTTACCCCTTCGGCGGCCGCTGCCAAAGCAGCGACACTTTCCAGACTGTCCAGGCGCGCGCGGTCCTTGTGCCTGAGAGATTCCGGGGGCGGTTGCTCCTTCGGCGATTCGGGCCCGAAGGCCGTCCTACTCTCCCGCGCGTCCCGTGGGCCGGAGCCCAGGACACGCCACGGCCTTGGCCTCGGCGCCCACCTGAGTCAATCGATTCGCGCCAGTGCGTGGCCCTAGCGGGTGGCGTTATAGCGGAGCTGGTCCTGGCTGAGCTGGAAGCCGACCAGATGCTCGAAGGTGGCGCGGGCGACCGCGTCGCGGATCTTGGGGTCGGACAAGGGATCGACCGCGGCATCGGCATCGCCGGCCTTGCGCTTGCGGGTCAGCTCGCGGCGGACATCCTCGGGCAGGCCGGTGGCGGCGCGGTCGACCTGGGCCGCGACCCGCGACGAGGTCTGGGCGCGCAACGATCCGGCGGCGAAATCGAGCGCGATCGCGCCGACCTTCTTGGCGACGACGCGGGTCCCGCCCTGCATCACCACGTTGTAGAACGGCAGTATCACCTGGCGCGGCTGGCTGGCGTCACGGCGCGTGGCGACGACGTCGAAGCTGGCGATCGAGTTGATCTGGGCGCCGGTCTCGTCGCACGTTCCGCGCAAATTGGTGATCGTCGCGACCACGTCGATCGCCCGCGCGTCGGTACTTCCCAACGGGTCAAACATCGTCACGTCGCCGGTGCCGGCGGGAATTCCGAGCTGCGGGCAGGACGAGCGGGTGATGTAAATTCCGCCATCCCCCATCGAGTCCTTCTTCGAGCAGGCCGACACGAGGACGAGGCAGGCGATCGACAGCAAGCGGAGTTTCACGGGGCGCAGATCCTTTTCGACGGGGCGTCGACCGCCCGCATTTCATTTGGCGCTGTCATAGGAAGCGCCTTGGCTGGCTGCAAGCGATCGCTTACATAGCAAGCATGCAACCACCGCTTCATATCCTGATCGCCGCGCCGCGCGGGTTCTGCGCCGGGGTCGACCGCGCGATCACCATCGTCGAAAAGGCGATCCAGCTGTACGGCCCGCCGGTCTATGTCCGCCACGAGATCGTCCACAACAAGTTCGTTGTCGACCGACTGCGCGGGATGGGCGCGGTGTTCGTCGATGAATTGGACGAAGTGCCCGACGGCCGCCCGGTGGTGTTCAGCGCGCATGGCGTGCCCAAGGTCGTCCCTGCCGCCGCCGAAGCGCGCGGACTCGATTATCTTGATGCCACCTGCCCGCTGGTCAGCAAGGTCCACCGCCAGGCTCAGCGACTGATCGAGGTCGGGCGGCACATCCTGTTCATCGGTCACGAAGGGCATCCCGAAGTGGTCGGAACCTTCGGCCAGGTGCCCGAAGGCGCGATGACCCTGATCGAAACGATCGAGCAGGCCGAACTGGTGGCGGTCGAGGATCCCGAGAACCTCAGCTTCCTGACCCAGACCACCTTGTCGGTCGACGATACGGCCGACATCGTCGCCGCGCTGCAGCTCCGCTTCCCGACCATCCGCGCCCCGCGCGGCGAGGACATTTGCTACGCCACCTCCAACCGCCAGGCGGCGGTCAAGGCGATCGCCCCGCGCGCCGAAAAGATGCTGGTGATCGGCGCGACCAACAGCAGCAACTCGCTGCGCCTCGCCGAAGTCGCCGAACGCCTCAACGTCCCCGCCCGGCTGATCGCGCGCGCCAGCGATATCGACTGGGACTGGTTCGGCACCCCGAACATTATCGGCCTGACCGCCGGCGCCTCGGCGCCCGAAGTGCTGGTTCGCGAAGTGGTCGATGCGTTGCGCGAACGGTTTGCGGTGACCGAGGAAGAAGCCGCGCACGTCAATGAGGGCATGATCTTCAAACTCCCGCGTGAGCTGGTCGACTGAGCCCGGTGGAGCTTCCCAAGGTCGAGATTTTCACCGATGGCGCATGCAAGGGCAATCCGGGACCGGGTGGCTGGGGCGCGGTGTTGCGCTGCGACGGCAAGGAGCGCGAATTGTCGGGCGGCGAAATGCCGTCGACCAATAATCGCATGGAATTGATGGCCGCGATCGAATCGCTCAACGCCTTGAAACGGCCATGTCGGGTCAGCCTGACCACCGACAGCGTCTATGTCCGCGACGGGATCACCAAGTGGATCCACGGCTGGCGCAAGAATGGCTGGCGCACTGCCGACCGCAAGCCGGTCAAGAATGCCGATCTGTGGCAGGCGCTGCTCGCCGCCGCCGAACCCCACCGCATCGACTGGCATTGGGTCAAAGCGCATAACGGCCATGCCGAGAATGAACGCGCCGACGCGCTGGCCTGCGCGGAGGCGGACGCCCGGCGCTAGGCGGCAACGCGGGGCGCGAAGTCGGCCGGGTCGATCCCGGCGAGTTCGGCGGGAAGCGAATCGCCGCGAATCAGGCTGGCGCATAGCAAGGAGGCGGCGGGGGCAGTCTGGATGCCCATGCCACCCTGCCCGGCGCACCAGAAGAAATGCGGATCGAGCGGGTCGAAGCCGAATTGCATCGCGCGCGTGGGCGTGAAGTTTCGAAGCCCGGCCCATTTGCGCTCGACCGCCTCGACCGGCCAGTCGACCGCTTTCTCGAATCGGTCGATCGCCATCGCGACGTCGATTTCCTCGGGAGCGGCGTCGCATGGCTCGACCAAGGTCTCGTCGAGCGGGCTGACCCACACGACGTTGTCGCTTTCGCCCTTGAAATAGAAACTGGCGTGGAGGTCGGTGACCAACGGCAGGTCGCGAAGCCCGGTCCGACCGACGCGCAGCTGGACCACGGTGCGCCGCCGTGGCTCAAGCCGGATCGGCGGCAGGCCGCAGCGCCCGGCCACCTGGTCGGCCCAGCCCCCCGCGGCATCGACCACCAGCGCGGTCTCGACCTCACCCGAGGTAGTGGTGGCAATCCAGCCGTCGCCCGACCGCCGCGCCGAGAGCAGGGCCGAATCGGTCCTGATCACGCCGCCCGCGCGCCGAGTCGCGGCCAGGCAGGCGGTGTGGAACGCCGAAACCTCGATATCGGCGCAACTCGGCTCAAACCACGCCCCGGTCCACTGGTCGCGAAGCCCGGGGACCATCCGATCGAGCGCGGCGCGATCGATCTGGACCAGGCCATCGTCGCCGGTCGGGTCGTCGGCCCCCTCGACCCGCTCGCCCTCGGCTCGGATCAGGTGCAATGCCCCGCGCTGCCGAAGCAACGGGGTCGCCGCCCCCGGCCAGTGCGAATCGAACATCGGCTTGGACAGCAGGCTCAAGCGCCGCGCCGGATTGTCGCCGCCGAGGCTCGCCTGCCAGAAGGCGACCGAGCGTCCGGTCGAATGGCGGCCACACAGATCCTCGGCCTCTACCAGCAGCACGCGCCGCGTCGGCGCCAGCCGCGCGCCGAGGCTCGCACCAGCGATGCCGCCACCGACGATCAATAGGTCATATCGCTCCATCGCGTCCGTGGTTACGGTTTGGAAAGCCGGACCGTCTAGGGCTGACCGCATGACAAATATCGGATTCACCGAATTTCTGCTCGTGGCGCTGGCGATCATCCTGGTGGTGGCGGCGGTGATCGACGTGCGCACCTTCACCATTTCCAACCGGCTCAACGCCACCGTCGCTTTGCTCGCCCCACTCTATTGGTGGTCGATCAGCCTGCCCTTCTGGCCCGACGCGGCGATCCAGATCGGGGTCGCGGCAGCGGTGTTCGCCGCGCTCGCGCTCACTTTCTATATCGGCATGATGGGCGGCGGCGACGTCAAGCTCGCGGCCGCGCTGGCATTGTGGTTTTCGCCCGGATCGACGGTACTATTCCTCGTCATCATGTCGATTGCCGGGGGTCTGCTGACCGTGGTGGTTCTGATTCTCCACCGCATGAAACCCGGCCAGATCAAAAATTCGGACGGGGAAACCGGTAAAAAACCGGAGGTTCCCTACGGCGTCGCCATCGCAATCGGCGCGCTTTGGATTCTCGCCCAACGGTTTCTTAACCAATTTGCCTGATGTCTGGGCACATCAAAGTGACCCTTTGGGGAGGCGTAATCGCCATGGACGTGAAGAAAGTCGCACTGCTGGTAGCAGCTCTGGTCATCGCGGTGGTTACCGCCGTCATGGCCAAGAACATGTTTGTCGGGGCTGGTGCAGCCCAGGCCGAGGCCGCTCCTGCGGTTCCGCTCGGGCCCAAGATTCTGGTTGCCCGCAAGGCGCTGCCGGTGGGCACGATCGTCGACCAGGAAAGCCTCACCTATCAGGCATGGCCCAAGGAGATGGTGCAGAACGCTTATTACATCGAGGGCGGACCTGATGGCGACATCAGCAAGCTGCTCGGCACGGTGGTTCGCAACCCGATCACCGCTGGCCAGCCGGTCACGCGCGGCGCCCTTGTCGGTCCCAGCGATCGCGGCTTCCTGGCCGCTGCGCTCGGGCCGGGGATGCGCGCCGTCACGGTGCCGGTCTCGGCCACCAGCGGCGTTGCCGGCTTCATCTTCCCCGGTGACCGCGTCGATGTGGTGCTGACCCAGGAAGTGGTCGGTGGTGGCGATGGTCCGCCGCTGCGCGTCTCCGAAACCATTGTTCGCAACATGCGCGTGCTGGCCACCGACCAGCGGATCGACTCGAAAGACGAGGAGGGCAAGACCGTGCCCAAATTGATGACGACCGTGACGCTTGAGGCCACACCGCGAATCGCCGAGAAAGTTGCGGTCGCGCAATCGGTCGGCCTGCTGTCGCTGTCGCTTCGCTCGATCGCCGAAAATGCCGCCGAGCTCGAGCGCGCCGTCGCCAACGGCGAGGTCAAGGTTTCGGATTCGTCCAACCTCGGCGAGGAACGCCAGATGTTGCTGGCGATCGCCAATCGGCCAACCGACGTCAATCCGACCTACGTGACCGGTGCCGACGTCTCGCGCTTCCAGCGCCGGACTGTCCCAGCCAAGGAATCCAAGGATGGCAATGATCGTTCGTCGTCATCCAGTTCGTCTGGCGCGTCGGGCGCGGTTCCTTCGGGTCCCGTGGTCCGGGTGTCGCGCGGAAATACTGTGACCCTCGTTCCGGTGGGAGCCCGTTAAGATGACCAGTCTCAACATTCGCAATCGCGCCCGCCTGGGCAGTGCGATGGCCGCTTTGGCGCTCAGCCTCGGCACCGTCACCGCCGCCAGCCCCGCAGCCGCGCAGTCTCGAGCTGCCAAGCCGTCGGAAACGCTCAACCTGAGCCAGGGGACGGGAACGCTCGTTCGACTGTCTTCGCCGATGTCCGACGTGTTCGTCGCCAACGACCAGATCGCCGACGTCCAGGTTCGCTCGTCGACCCAGCTCTACGTGTTCGGCAAGGCCAGTGGCGAGACCACCATCTACGCCACCACCAAGAACGGCCGGGTCGCCTATGCCGCCAATGTCCGCGTTGGCAGCAATACCGGCTCGCTCGACGAGATGATGCGCCTGGCCATGCCCGAGGCCGCCATCCAGGTGACGCCGATGAACAACCTGATCCTGCTGACCGGTACCGTCGCATCGCCCGGCGATGTCGAGGAAGCCCAGCGGCTGGTGCAAGCCTACGTCGGCGCCACCACGCAGGTCGTCAGCCGGCTTCGCTCGGCCACCCCGCTGCAGGTCGCGCTGCGGGTCAAGATCGCCGAAGTGAACCGCAGCCTGCTCAAGGAGGTGGGGGTCAACTTGCTTGGCGGAAGCAAGAATTTCTCGATCGCGCAGGGTGAAGGAATTTACCTTCCGCCGGCCGGAGAAGTGCCCGATCCCCTTAAGGATCCGACCGGGGACATTCTCCGCAGCGTCATCGGCACGACCATCGGTTTCCAGAAAAGCATTCTGGGCCTCGATATCATCAGCCGCCTGCAACTGGCCGAAACCGACGGCCTGGTGACCACGCTGGCCGAGCCGACGCTGACCGCTTTGTCGGGCGAAACCGCCAGCTTCCTCGCCGGCGGCGAATTCCCGGTGCCGATCTCGCAAAGCCTCGGCTCGGTGACGATCGAGTATAAGCAATATGGCGTCGGGCTGGCGTTCACCCCGTTCGTCCTCGCCGACGGCCGCATCTCGATGCGCGTCCGCCCCGAGGTCAGCGAATTGTCGTCCGAAGGGTCGATCCGCCTCAACGGCTTCAACGTTCCGGCGCTGACCACGCGCCGCGCCGAGACCACCGTCGAATTGGGGTCGGGCCAGTCGTTCATGATCGCCGGCCTGCTGCGCAACTCGAACACCAACAATATCGACAAGGCGCCGTTCCTCGGTGACATCCCGATCCTCGGCGCGCTGTTCCGTTCGACCAGCTTTCGCCGGCAGGAAACCGAACTGGTGATCATCGTCACGCCGTACCTGGTGCGGCCGGTGTCGGGCCAGCTGGCGCTGCCGACCGAGGGTTATCGCGCCCCGACCGACGCCCAGCGGGTGTTCGGCAACAAGACCTACACCGGAACGTCGGCGCCCGTCGCCGCCGCCCCGGTGTCCGGCGCCGCCTCGGCCGCGCCCGGCTTCAAGATGTGACCCCGCGAAGGAAGGATCAGACAATGCGCAACACCATCATGATCGCGCTGCTGGCGACGACCCTTGCGGGTCCGGCCCTGGCAAAAGGCGACGAGCCTGCCCGCGGACTTGAATCGGTCAACGTCCCGGTCGTTACCCGGTCGGACTATATGTTCGATGCGGCCGCCCCCGACGGGTCGCTGCCATCGAGCGAGCAGGCCCGGCTCGACGCCTGGTTTCGCGGGCTCGACCTTGGCTATGGCGACTCGATTTATGTCGACGGCGCTTATGCCGACGCCGCCCGCTTCGACGTTGCCCGCGTGGCCGGTCGCTATGGCCTGCTGCTGAGCAGCGGCTCGCCGGTGGTCCAGGGCATGGTTGCCCCGGGTTCGGTCCGGGTGGTCGTTAGCAGGACCCGCGCAAGCGTGCCCAACTGCCCCAACTGGTCGAGCAAGTCGCAACCCAATTTCGCCAACCACAGCATGCCGAATTACGGCTGTGCGGTGAACGGCAATATGGCCGCGATGATCGCCGACCCGAACGATTTGGTGTGGGGCCGCGACGGCAGCGGGATCGGCGATGCCGACACCGCCAGCCGCGCCATCCGTTCCTATCGCAACGCCAAGCCGACCGGCGAAGGTGGCCTGCAAGACATCAGCACGAAGAAGGGCAACTAGTGATGAACGCTCCGTTCCAGGCGCGCGCGGGCTTGCGCGATCCATTCACGGCCTTTGTCTGTGACGACGCCACCGCCGATATGCTTCGGCCGGTTGCGGTCGAGCACGGCTGGTCGCCCGAAAAGGTCAACAAGGGCGGACTGCGCAACGCAGTCCAGTCGCTGTCGGTCTCGGCATCGCCGAACATCCTGTTCGTCGATTTGTCGGAATCGGCCGATCCCCTCAACGACATCAACGCGCTCGCCGAAGTGTGCGAGCCCGGCACGATCGTCATCGCCTCTGGCCAGGTCAACGATGTCCGCCTGTACCGCGACCTCGTCGCCAGCGGCATTCACGATTATCTGCTCAAGCCGTTCACCGTCGACCAGCTGCGCGACACCTTTGCGCATGCCCAGTCGATCTTGTCCGGACCGCGCGGTGAAGCGCAGGCCGACAAGCCGCATGTCATGGCCGCCGTGATCGGCGTTCGTGGCGGCGTCGGTGCCTCGACCATCGCCACCAGCCTTGCCTGGCTGCTTGGCGAGAAGGCCGAGCGTACCACCGCGTTGCTCGACCTCGATGTCCACTTCGGGACCGGCGCTCTGGCGCTCGACCTCGAGCCGGGCCGCGGCCTGACTGATGCGATCGAGAATCCGAGCCGGATCGACGGGCTGTTCATCGAGCGCGCGATGGTTCGTGCCAATGACAAGCTGTCGGTATTGTCGGCCGAAGCGCCGATCAACCAGCCGCTGCTGACCGACGGCACCGCTTTCTTCCAGCTCCAGGAAGAAATGCGCAATGCCTTCGAATCGACCGTGCTCGATCTGCCGCGGCACATGCTGATCCAATATCCGCACCTGGTCCACGACGCGCATGTCGCAGTGGTGGTCAGCGAGCTGACGCTGGCGGCGACCCGCGACACGATCCGGATCCTCGCCTGGCTCAAGGCCAATGCGCCGCAGACCAAGGTGGTGGTGGTCACCAACCGCATGCCTTCGGGCGGCGCGCTGGAGATCAGCAAGAAGGATTTCGAGCAGTCGATCGAACGCAGCATCGACATCGTCTTCCCCGACGACGGCAAGATTGCGGCACAGGCCGCCAAGCTTGGCAAACCGATGGCCGAAGTCGCCACCGGCAAGATGTCGGCGCCGTTCACCCAGCTGTCGAACATGGTCCTCAGCCACGCCAGCGAAGAAGGCCTGGTCGAAGGCGGCCTGGCCGGGACCAAGTCCTTGCTGGGCAGCATGAAGTCGATGCTTTCAAAGTCGAAGGCAGCGTAACTTTCACGATCGGTGGCCGGGCGCTCGCGCCCGCCACCGGCGCAATCTGGACGGACCGACGATGCTTGTCACGATCTCCATTGCAATCGGCGTTCTGGGCGTTCTCGCGCTCGGCTATCTTGCGGTTAGCGGTCCGTCGGCATCGAAGGCGGTCAAACGCCGCCTGGAAATGCTTCGCGAACGCCATGGCGACACGATGGCGGCCAATGCCCAGGCGCAGATCCGTAAATTGCTCGCCTCGCGCAACAACCGCATCGACGGCGCCTTTGCGAGCCTGATCCCCAAGCCCGCCTTGCTGCGCAAGCGGCTCGAGCAGACCGGAAAGTCGATCACGCTCGGCAAATATGCGATGGTCTCGGTCGGGCTGCTGGTCGGGATCGCGGGACTGTTCCTGATCAAAGGCGCCCCGATCCTGTTCGGGCTGACCTTCGGGCTGTTTGTCGCGCTTGGACTGCCGCACATGGTAATCAACAAGATGATCACCCGGCGGATCGCCAAGTTCAATTCAAACTTCCCCGACGCGATCGAGTTGATGGTTCGCGGGCTTCGCTCGGGCCTGCCGATCACCGAAACGCTGGGCATTGTCGCGTCAGAAATCCCGGGACCGGTCGGGCTCGAGTTCCGCGCCGTGTCGGACAAGATGAAGATCGGCCGGACGATGGAAGCCGCGCTGCAGGACACTGCGGATCGCCTGGGCACCGCCGAATTCCAGTTTTTCGTGATCACGCTGGCGATCCAGCGCGAAACCGGCGGCAATCTGGCCGAGACATTGTCGAACCTCGCCGACGTGCTGCGCAAGCGCGCCCAGATGAAGCTCAAGATCCGCGCGATGAGTTCGGAATCGAAGGCGTCGGCGTATATCGTCGGCGCGCTACCGTTCATCGTCTTCATCCTCGTCTACATGATCAACCCTGGATACATGGCCAACTTCTTCGTCGAC
>Ga0105046_10018309_pt1 | contig 10664 bp, 6 predicted proteins | sample MAT03_FD_78385 | JGI IMG/M metagenome (GOLD analysis project Ga0105046, IMG submission 78385) | Freshwater microbial communities from Lake Fryxell liftoff mats and glacier meltwater in Antarctica - MAT-03 (megahit assembly) | ecosystem: Environmental > Aquatic > Freshwater > Ice > Liftoff...
GGCGAGGCCGAGTCGCTGCGTCATCCCCCGGCTCAGGCTGGTGACGAGCGCGTCCCGCTTGTACCCCAGGTCCACGAGGTCCAGCACTTGGTCGCACTTCTTCTTCCGCTCCGGCCCCTTGATCCGGTACGCGGCGGCGAAGAACTCGAGGTACTCCGTCACCTTCATGTCGTCGTACACGCCGAAGAAGTCGGGCATGTACCCGATGGCCCGGCGGATATCCTTGGACCCGTTGTAGATGCTATACCCGCACACGCTGGCCTCGCCCCAACTGGGGTTCAGCAGGGTGGCCAGGATGCGCATGGTGGTGGTTTTGCCGGCCCCGTTCGGCCCGATGAAACCGAACACGTCGCCCTGTTCGAGCTTGAGCGTGAGCCGGTCCAGGGCGTACAGGTCGCCGTACTTCTTGGTCAGGTCGCGGCACTCGATCATGGGGGACTCTTCTTGGGTTCCCCTCTCCCGCTGGGGGAGAGGAATTTTGTCTTTGCTGGTTACCCCCTCCCCTGGCGGGAGGGGGGAGGGGGATTGGGGCTTGCATTTCCCAACGGCTTCCAGGGGTTTCACCCCTGGCTACAGTCCGTCACGCCTCCGGCGTGAAGAGTAGCCCGGCACCGCTCAATCCGACACCTTCACCCGTGGGGGTCGGCCCAACCCGGCGTGGATCAAGTCGCGGAAGGTCGTCAGACGCCGGCCGGCGGAGTCCGTGGGCGAATATCGTGGCGGATAAATGAAGGCGATGAAGCCGATTGCCGCGCCGACCACGGCGGCGATAGCGATTCCGGGTTGAAACTCCAACCACCACGCCCCGACAGCCGTGAGGATGAAGACCAGTACCACCAAGCAAGGCCACGACATCTGCCGTTCAAATGGCGGCACGCGACCGTCCGTGGCGAGGCGGAACCGGTGGAACACGTCGGGCCGCGCGTCGAGATACGGCTTCACCTCCGACGACGGCCCTAAGTCGGACACGTCCGCCCCGTTATCCGCGAGCATCCGCTTCAGCGTCAGGAACGCGCCGGCAGTTTCGCACCGAGTGCCAAGGACCGTGGCGGGTTCGAGAACCGGGACGCAGGTGCCGGTGGCGAGGTTCTCGCATAGTTCGCCGACGGTGTGGTCCGGTGTCCAGGCTGCCCACCATTCCGCACGGAGCTTCAAGCCGAAGTAGTGCTCCAAGTCTCTCCAATCCAGGTCATCGGTCGCATCGACAAGCGGGCCGAGGGCTTCACACGGTTGAACCCGTTCGGCGACGGCTTCCTCCGATAGATCGACGTGGTGGCGGCAGAACAGCCGCAGTTCCGCCAGCACTTCGCCAGTCTTCATTCGCCGGTAGCGGACGGGTCGGGTGTCGGTCATTTGGTACCTCCGGCCGGCTTCACCGGGATGAAGATGCGGACGTAGGTCTCTTGCTTCAGGATGCCGGGCACGGGGGTGCGGGGGCCACTGCCGGGCAACTCGCGGAGCCACAACCGCGACGGCGAGGTGCTGGCGGTGTCGGACATCAGTTCCTCGGCCGGGCCGGTGGCCGTCGCCAGTTTGGCGATAATCATCACCTCCCCGGTGTTGCGCGGGTCCAGCCGCCACGACTGATCCAGGGCGCGGAGGGAGGCGTTCTGCGGCGTCTGGTTGGTCTTCTTCGCGGCGAAGTCGCCGAGCAGTATGCCCCACAGCGACAGCGGCCCGGACGCCGACACGCCGGGGGTGTTCCGCGCGGTTCGCTTGAAGCCGTCGTCCTGATACATGTCGTCGGTGCGGAACTTGCCATCGAAGAGCGTCACCTTCTCTTCCCAGCGAGAGACCGGTTCGTTCGTCGAACTGAACGGCACCGCCACCCCGTCGGGCAGGGCGTCCAACTTGTAGGCCTGCCCAGCATAGAAGGCGAACCCTTCTTGCAAGTTGCCCAGCGGCAGATTGGCGGTGATTCGCCCGGCCGCCGCGGTCGCGTCCGCTGGCAGGTGCCGCAGGTCGGCCGACACCGGCGGCACCGCCGGGTCGAACTCGCCCGACCAGTTGGCGGTGAACGTCTTGGTGGACCACACCTGAATCGGCACGCTGACCAGCCCGCTCGCGGCGGTGCCGGTATCGTCCAGTTGGTAACGGTACTGGCGGCCGCCGACCCCGCCGATGCTGGTCCGGATGCCGCCCACCCAGTCCACCACGGACGGCGGGACGGGGGTGCCGTACTTCGGCTCGGCCGCCCAAGGCGCTTTCGGCTCGATGCCGACGGTGTAACTGTCCACCCGCGGGCTGAACACGGTGAACCACGTCCGCCCGTACACCCGGTTGGTGCCCAGGTCGATGTCCACCACGTCCACTTTGTTGATCCGCAGGTCTTTCCCCTTGATGTAATACGCGGTGAAGTACGCGGCGGCGGACACGCTCAACACGATGACCGGGAACGTAATCCATGTCAGTTCCAACCGGCCAACGACTTTCTTCAAGAACAGGTATTCGACCGGTCCGATCAAGATCGTGTACAGCAGAATGAACAGGGCCACCCAGCCGAACGAGATGACGGGCACCCCCTCGAACTCGTCCACGTGTCGGCGGAGGGCGGCGAGCGCCCCGTCTTCGACGTCCACCGGGGACATGCCGGAACTGTAGTTCGTACGTTCGCGGTCGGCCGGCGACGTGTACGCGGCCTTCTCCGACCCGGCCTCGCGGACGAGCCAGTCCCACAACTTCTGGCGGGTGTCTTGCCGCAGACCCGAGAACGGCACCACGTCCAGATCGAACCCGACGACGGTGATCCGGCCCAACCCGAGCGGCGCTTGGGCGGCGACGACGGACCGGCCCGCCCGCTCCCGCGACAGCACGACCGGCGCGCGGTCGGCCGTCGGCTCCAGGGTGGCCACCCAGAACGGCGCGTCCTTCTTCGGCCGCTGCGTCTTCGGGTCGAGGACCACCAAATCGACGGACGGGTTGCCGCCGCTGCCGGTGGCGTAGTTCACCTCGCGGGCGGTCACTTCGGCCCGACCGGTCAGGCGGACGGGCAGGTGTTCGGTGAACGACCGGTAGCCGTCTTGCCGCAGTTTGTCCGCGTCGCGGCCGACGGAGACGAGCAGTTTGCCGCCCCGCCGCACCCACTCGAACAGCGCCTCCCGCTTGCGGGTGAAGTCCCGCGATTGGTCCTTCTCGAACAGCTTTTCCAGGAACCCGTCGCCGGCCCCGGCCGTCGGCAGAACCACGAGGTCGGCGGCCTGATACGCGAACCACTGGTCCGGCATCTCTTGGACGGTCGGGATGACGGCCGACTCCACCCGCCCGCCGCGCAGCCCGCCCTGGTCGGGGCGGTTCTGCCGCACGACGCCGTTGTCGTTCGCCAGGTCGAACCCGGTCAGCTTCGAGCCGAGGGACAGGACGACGTACACCGACGGGTCGCGGAGTTGGCCGCCGTCCACCGGCACCGTGTCGGAAAGGGTGTCGGAGCGCTCGTCGGGGATGTTCGACATCACCGTGAGTTTGACGGCCCCGCCGGAGCCGCCCGGCCTCGCGTACGCGCGCAGGAGGTCCGCCGGCTTGATGAGGTCGTTCACCTGCGCGGTGGTGTCCGTGCCGGTCGGGTCGGTGGGCGGCGGGGTGCGGTCGTTCAGCGGGGTGCCGAGGGGGAAGTAGACGGTGACGGGGGTGCCGTCGGCGTCGTGGCTGTCCACCCGTAGTTTCATCGGCAGTCGCTTGGCCGGGTCGAGTTTGCGGAGGACTTTCAGCTTGAACGACAGCGGTGCCCACTGGTTCTGTTTGGCCACCCAGACGGAGCCGTCGGTGTTCCGCTCGTTCACGTTCGGGCCGGGTTGGAACCCGACGTGTGCGTCCTCGATGGCGACGTACTCGAACTGCGCGACCGCCGGCCCGGCCGCGACCAGGAGAACCGCCGCCGTCAGGAAACGCGAAGCACGCATGGGAACCCCATCGGGTGGCGGGTCACGGTTTGTTGCCGGCGCACGCGCACGGGGTGCGGTGGCACTTGGGGCAACCGGTGCCGTACTTTCGGGCGACGGCGTCTTCCAGGTCGATGCCGGCACAGTTCGCCAGCGTCACGAGCCAGGCGAGGGCGTCGGCGAACTCCAGCGCCTGCTCGTCCTTCGACCCGCCCCGCAGCGCGGCGGACAGTTCGCCCACTTCCTCGGCGAACCACATGAAGGTTCCTTCGATCCCCCGCGCGGCGTCCTTCGCCCCGAACAGGTCGCGGATCCGCTGCTGCAACTGGGCGAGGGTGATCGACATGGCGGATTCTAGCACCGTTGTGCGACTCAGGCCAACCAATGGAAGTGATACGCGACGGAAACGGGGGAAGTTCGGACTGGGCGAGCCGCGTCAGTGATGACGCGGGTAGGAGAAGAACCCGCCCCTTCACAGGGGCGGCTCGCCAAGAAGGGGCGGGTAGGAGAAGAACCCGCCCCTTCTTGGCGAGCCAAGAACTACTTGGCGAACCGCTTGGCCCACTTGTCCACCTCGGCCTGTTTGCCTTGCGCGGCGAGGGCCGCCAGTAGGTGGGCGCGGGCGTCGGCGCTGGTGGCGTCGATGAACAGCGCGTCGCGGGCGACCGCCTCGGCGTCCGCGTGCGCCTCCGCGTCGAGCAGCAGTTTCGCCAGTCTCAACCGGGCGGACAGGTCGTCCGGGTCTTCGGCGGTCAGCGCCTTCAAGACGACCACCAGCTTCTTTGGTTCGTCGGTCTGAGTGTACAGGCGGGCCAATTGTTCCAGCCAGTCGGCATCGACGGGGGCGATCTTGTGGCCCTTTTCCAACAACTTCGCGGCCTCGTCGTACCGCTTGGCGACGAGGTACGCGCGGGCCACGGCGATGAGCAACCGGGGGTCGTCCGGGTTGGCGGTGAGGGCGTCGTCGAGGGTCCGGTTGGCGGCGTTGTCGTCGCCCGCGCGGGCGAGCAACTTGGCCCGCACGACGGACGCGGTGGGGTGATGTTCCTTCTTCTCCAACACCTCGTCGGTCAGTTTTTTCGCCTCCGCCGACTTGCCCCGCCGTTCGTGCAACTCCGCCAACTTCGCCTTCAAATCCACATCGTCCGGGTTCTTCTTCACGGCGGCTTCCAACTCGTCCGGCTTCAGCGGCTTCTCGCCCTTCGCCGCCTTGCCGCCCAGCCCGGCGATGACGCCGTTGACGTACTCCCGGTAGCCCTTCTCGAACGCGGCCTTCTCCACCCCGCACGCGGCCTTCAGCGCGGCGGCGGTGTCCTTGCCGAGTTTGAATTCGTTCAACACCTTCCCGACGGACGCCTGCCCGTGCGCCTTCACCAGGTAATCCACATAGAGTTGCGCCTGACAGTACGCCAGCGTCCAGTATGGCTCGCGCGGTTTGACGAACCCCATCATGATGGTGTCCAGGTTATGCAGGTCGTTGGCGGCGGCCTGATCGCGGAGGATTCGGGACCACAGCGGCGGGCGGTTCATCTTCTCGTTCTGGACGGCCAGCCCTTCGGTGATCCAGTGCGGGCACTGATACTCCGTCTGCGCCAGGTTGAAGATGTGCGTGAGTTCGTGACGGATGACGCGGCCGTAGTTGAACGGCTTGGCCAGCCCCTTGGCCTTCGGCGACGCCATCGCCACCACCCGGCCGGTACACGCGCCGATGGTGTGTAGGTCCGGCAGCCCGACCGTCCGTCCGCTGAACATCTCGTGCGAGTTGAATACCTCAATCAGTATCTTGTCGGCCGGCTCGTAGTCGAATTGTCCCTTCAACTCGGCGTGAATCTCCTCCAGATACTCGGCTAAAATGTCCGCCAACACTTGGTCCGTCTTCGGGTCGAACTTCAACTTGTAATGGGCGGTCTCGATGACGGAATAGCTATCCAGGTGCGACATCACCTTGCGGGAGTTGGACACGCGGACGTTGAACGGGTCGGCCTTGAACGCGGCGTCCAGCAACTTCCGCCCCTCGACTTCCTTGCCCAGCCGCAGGTACAGCATCCCCAGGCCGGTGCGCGGCGCGGACAGGTTGGGCCGCAGCTCGGCCGCCTTCTTGTAATACGCCTCGGCCGGGCCGTAGCGCTTGCGGTCCTCCAGGGCGGACGCCAATTCTTGGTAAAAGATGCCCGGCTTGGCGTCGTAACTTTCCGCCTGTTTCACGAGCGCATTGAACGAATTGGTGTCGTTTTGCAGGAACAGCGCCGCCGCAAGTTGGCCGAGGGTCGCCGCGTCGCGGGGGTTCACTGCCAACGCCTGCCGCAGGTGCTTCTCTGACGCCGTGGAGTCGCCGGCGATGCTCTGGACTTCGGCCTTCACCCGCAGCGCGCCGACGTGCTTCGGGTTGTGCGTCAGCGCCACGCCGGCGAACTTGTCGGCGTCTTCAACGTTGAATGTCACCAGTGCCGCCCGCGCCTTGCCGGCCAGCGCGTCGGCCGACTTCGGGTTGATGGTCAGCACCTTGTCGAAGGCGTCCAGCGCGTCCGGCCGGTTATACTTTTCGAGCAGCAACTCGCCGGCCAAGAACTCCGCCGGCCAGTAATCCTTGTTCGCTTTTAATGCATCCTTCAGCACGTCATTCAAGATGAACGCGAACTGTCGGGATAAGTTATTCCAGCGGGCGTTCTCGGCCCCGCAGTGCGCGACGTATAGCAATTCTTCCGGATCGGTAATATCGTCGTCCGCGTTGCTATGGGCGGTGTAATGTCGCACCACCCACCGCATGGCCTGGTCGGCGTCGGGGAATTTGCCCCGATCTCGGAGTAGCCGCGCTTTCGTCCAGCGCGCGAGGAGTTGATTGTCCTTCAATTTGATGGCGTCGTCGGCGTCCTTCTCGGCGTCGTCCCAGCGGCCGGTTTCAAAATGCGCGTCGGCGCGGGCGGCGAGAACGTCCGCGTCTTTCGGCGCGGCCTTCGCCGCCGCGTCCAGCACGGCCAGCGCCATGTCGTGATCGCCGACCAGTCGGTGAGTTCGCGCGATGCCGACGGCCGCGAGCGGGGCGAGGGTGGCGTCTTCCTTGGCCTTGGCTTCGAAGGCGGCGCGGGCCTCCGCGTAGTTGCCGTGCAGTAGCCGGGCGCGGGCGTCCGCGAGCGCGGCTTTCGCCTTCGGCACTGGCTTCTGACCGAGCGTCGGGTGCGGGGCGAGCAGGACCAACAACAGGGCAGTTAGCATGGGCAGGCAGTAGCGATGCATCGGGGAAGCTCTCGCGGAAGGTTCACCCAGCCTACCGCCGACGGGCGGCGGCCGCAACCGATGGGCAGCGGGCCGATCTCGCAAAGGCTTTGAACAGCTCCCACTCCGGGACGGCGAGGCCGGGGGAGTTGGTCCGGCGTGCCAGAAATGTGTGCCAGACCCGATTGCGCCGCCGACTCACCGCCCGTCACCGTAGCGCCGACGGATGGTCGGGATCAGGTATTCGCCGAAGGCGCTGGCGAGGTCGTACTTCGGCGCGTGGCCCCAGTCCCGGCGGGCGGCGGTGTCGTCCACGTCGGCCGGCCAGGTGTCCACGATCCCCTGCCGCTTCGGGTCCAGTGTGCACCCGATGTCGGCCGTCGGGAAGGCGGCTTTAACGACCGTCGTGATGTCCTCCGCCGTCGGCGCGAACGCCCCGATGTTGTACACCGTGCGGGTGAGTCGGGCTTTCGGGGCAGCGACCCGTCGCAGGATGGCGTCCACCGCGTCCGGCATGGCCATGAACGGGATGCGCGAGTCCGGCCGGACGAAGCACTGGTACGGCGTCCCCTGGGCGGCCGCGTGAATCATCTCCGGGGCGTAGTCCGAGGTGCCGCCGCTGGGCAGCGTATCGGCCGAGATCAGGCCGGGGAATCGGAGGGCGCGGAAGTCCACCTTCCCCGACAGGTGTTCGGCCGCGAGTTGCTTGTACCGCTGCTCGTAGTACCGCCCCACGATTTCGCAGTACAGCTTGTTCGCCCCGTACATGGTGGCCGGCGTGGTGTACTCGTCCTCCGTCACTTTCCCAGCGGCTGTCTTCACTTCCAAACTCGGCAGCCCGTGCGCGGCGATGCTGGACGGGAAGAAGAACATCACCGGCCGGCCGTGCGATTCGCCCTGGATTTGTGCGAACTCCAACAGGTTCAGCGTCCCTTCCACGTTCACCTTGTGGGCGAACAAGGGCGAGAACTCGCCGCGCGTGCTCAACAACGCCGCCAGGTGGAACACCTGCTCCACTTCATACCCGGCGACCATCCGTTGCAGCAGTTGCGAATCCAGGATGTCCCCGACGAAATGCTCGTGGACCTTGGCGGCCACGTTCGGCGGCAGCGGCCGCTGGTCCAGGGTGATGATGCGGGCCGGGGAGGTGCCGGCCAGCCGGGCGATGAGCGCCTGGCCGATCTCGCCCCCGGCACCGGTGATGAGCAGACTCGGCTGACGGGACATTGCGTGCATGGGGTACTACGGGCATGGGCGGGGTGAAGGGATGTTGTATCCGGCCGGCCCGATTTTCCCCATGACTTCGACACCGGTTCCGCGCAGAATATGGGGAGCGTATTTCCCACCCCTCCCCTCTCCGCCCGCGAGTGCCAATCATGCCACGCAAGCCCGTCGCCCCGTCCCGTCGCTCGTTCCTGGCCGCGTCCGCCGCCGCGACCGCCGCCGGCGGGGTGCTGCTGGACACGACCCCCGTTCACGCCAAAGGGAACGACCTCATCAAGATCGGCCTCGTCGGGTGTGGTGGCCGTGGGGGCGGCGCGGCGCTAAACGCCCTCCGCGCCGACCCGAATACCCGGCTGGTGGCGATGTGCGACGCCTTCGGCGATCGCCTGGACGGCAAGCACAACGACCTGAAGGAGGAGTTCGGCGACCGCGTGGACGTGCCCAAGGAGCGGCGGTACACCGGGTTCGACGGATATAAGCAGCTCATCGATTCGGACGTGGATGTGGTACTGCTCGTCACCCCGCCCGGCTTCCGCCCGATCCATTACAAGTACGCCATCGAGAAGGGCAAGCACGTCTTCATGGAGAAGCCGCACGCGGTGGACGCGACCGGCATCCGCAGCGTGCTGGAGACGACGAAGATGGCCGTCGAGAAGAAGCGGTGCGTGGTGTCCGGCTTCTGCTACCGGTACGACCCACCCAAGCGGGAGACGCTCAAGCGGATCCAGGACGGGCAGATCGGCAAAGTGCAGTCCGTCCACACGACGTACCTGACGGGCGACCTGTGGTTCCGCGGGGACGACCCGACCTGGACGCCGATGGATTACCAGATGCGGAACTGGTACTACTTCAGTTGGATCTCCGGCGACTTCCTCGTTGAGCAGCATATCCACAGCATCGACAAGGCCCGGTGGGTGATGGGCGACGAATTCCCCATCGCGGCGCAGGGGATGGGCGGCCGGCAGACCCGCACCGCCGCCAAGTTCGGTAACATCTACGACCACTTCACGGTGGTGTACGAGTTCGCCAGCGGGGCGAAGGTGTACAGCCAGTGCCGGCAGGTGGGCGGGTGCTACAACGAGGTGGCCGACCATGTGGTCGGCACCAAGGGCACGGCCGAGTTGATGAAGCACACCGTCACCACCGACGCCGGCACCACCAAATCCACCGCGCGGGCGAAGAAAGGCGACATGTATCAGGTGGAACACGACGAGTTCTTCGCGCACATCCGGGCCGGCACCGTCATCAACGACGCCGAGCGGAGCGCGTACAGCAGCTTGATGGGCATCATGGGCCGCGAAGCGGCGTACAGCGGCCAGCGGATCACGTGGGAGCAGATGCTCAAGTCCACGCAGAGCCTGGCCCCGGCCAAGTACGCCTTCGGCGACCACAAGCCGATGGCGGTGCCGGTCCCCGGCCGGTACAAGTTCGCGTGATGTCGGATAATACCGTCCAATATAACGGAACGCGGACGAAGAGGATGGAAGCAAGGATGAAGAGGATCAGAAAGAAATCATTCTTGTTCCGATCCTCTTCATCCTTGCTTCCATCCTCTTCGTCCGCGTTCCTCTTCCTTAAAACTCTGGTATTCACCCATGCTATCCCGTCGTGAGTTCCTCGCCGCGAGTGCCGGGGCGGCCGTCGTCGCCACCGGAGCCGGCTCCGCGTTCGCCGCCGACGCGCCCAAGCCGGTCCCGCTGAAGAAGGCCATCAAGTACAGCATGATCGCTGGCAAACTGTCGGTGCTGGAGAAGTTCGAACTCGCCAAAAAGTGCGGGTTCGCCGGGTTGGAAATGGACAGCCCCAGCGGGGTGAACCGCGAGGAGGCGAAGAAGGCGGCGGCCGCCACCGGCGTCGTCATCCACGGCGTCATCGACAGCCAACATTGGGGCAGCCCGCTCAGCCACCCGGACGAGAAGGTCCGCGCCAAGGGGTTCGCCGCGCTGGAGACGGCCCTCGACGACGCCGGCTTCTACGGCACCGCCACCACGATGCTGCTCGTGCCCGGCGTGGTGAACAAAGAGGTGAGCTTCGACCAGTGCTGGGAGCGGTCCACCGCGCTGGTGAAGAAGGCGATCCCGCTGGCCGAGAAAGCGAAGGTGCCCATCGCCATCGAGACGGTGTGGAACAACTTCATCCTGAAGCCCGAACAGATGGTGAAGTACGTCGATCAGTTCGAGTCGCCGTGGGTCGGGGCGTACTTCGACATTTCCAACATGATCAAGTACGGGGTGCCGCCGGCCGAGTGGGTCCGCAAGCTGGGCAAGCGGATGCTGAAGTTCGACTTCAAGGGCTACAGCAAGGCGTTGGCGAAAGAGAAGGGCAACGACGGGGCCGGTTTCGGGGCCAAGA
>Ga0105046_10018312_pt1 | contig 10663 bp, 11 predicted proteins | sample MAT03_FD_78385 | JGI IMG/M metagenome (GOLD analysis project Ga0105046, IMG submission 78385) | Freshwater microbial communities from Lake Fryxell liftoff mats and glacier meltwater in Antarctica - MAT-03 (megahit assembly) | ecosystem: Environmental > Aquatic > Freshwater > Ice > Liftoff...
CACCAGTCGGCGCATGATCGCCTGGCCGAGCGCGCCTGTACCGAACACGACGTGGACTTCCCGTTCACTCATCGCAGCGGGCATAACATTGCGCGGGCCTCGACAGCGAGGGCAGGTGCCGCTTAACATCGCCAGGATGCCGATCCCCCGCGCGCGCGGACGCGCCAGCCAAGTCCTGCTGCTCGCCATGAGCGCCATGTTCGGCGGGTCCGCCATGCTGGTCGGGTCCGCCGCGTGTACCCGCGGCGACGCCTGCCAGGACAAGCTGGCGGCGATGCGGCGCACCCTCGAGGCGATCCCCGCGGGCGCGGCGACGCAGCAGGTGGCGATCCTCGCGCCGGACTTTCCGCTGCTCACCTCGGCCAACGGCGAGGTGTTGCGAGCGGCTGGACCGGTGGTGCGTCTCAACGCCGACAGCAGCGCGAACCTCGAGGGTGGCGACAAGCACTTCGAGGCCGGGCCGATGATCGTCGAGGCCACGGAGGCGTTGAGCCGCCCGGGTCACGACCGCGTGCTGTATCTGGCGATCGCCCCGGGCGTCGCGCTCGGACCCCACAGCGCGTTGATCCGTGGCCTCGGTGAACAGGCCCCGCTGCGCGTGTTGATCCGCGACGCCACCGGTGGCCTGGCCGCGCCGACGCCCTCGCCGGCGATGGCGACCCGCCTCGCGGCGATCCGCGCGGCCAGCCCCCACGAGAAGCCGGTGCTGCTCGCCGACGCGATGGTGGCGGTCGCCGCCGACTGCAAGCCGATGGCCGCGGGCTTCGAGTCGATCGCCAGCGCCGCCCCCGACAAGCGCCAGGGCGCCCTGATCAACGCGGCCCTGACCGGCGCTGATCAGTGCGGCTGCGAGGTCGTCGACATCGACGGTCTGAGCGCGCTGATCTGGACCCTGACCATGGGCGACGGCCCACGCCTGCGCTGGCTCCCGCTGCTGCCGGGCCCGGCCGGCATCAAGCTGCCCGCGGACGCCCGCACCGGCGATCTGGTCCGCCTGCTCGAGGCCGGCCCCGCGATCGCCTTGCCCGAGTGATCGGGCCCTGCGGGCCCTGCGGGCCCTGCGGGGCGGCTAAGCGCGCCCGCGCATCAGCAGCAGGTAGACCGCGCCCGAGGCGAACAGCCCGGAGAACCACGCGCCCTGAAACAGGAACTCGCACCCGGGCACGAACTTGCCGGCGAGCACGACCACGACCCCGACGAGCATCGCCGCGACCGCGCGCAGATTAAAGCCGCGGTGATATCGGTAGGGTCCGACGGTCTGGTAGAGGGCGTCCGGGTCGAGCCGGGTGCCGCGCAGGAGCCAGTAGTCGGCGAGCAGCACCCCGCTGACCGCCCCGAGCAGGCCCGAGTAGGACAGCAGCCATTCGACGTACATGTCGAGCACCAGCCACGGGCACAGCAGCACGCCGATGACCGCCGCGATCAGGCCGCCGACGCGAAACGACACGCTGCGGGGGAACGCGCTGGCGATCGAGTTGGCGGGTCCGACGATGTTGGCGGCGATGTTGGTCGAGAGGGTGGCGATCGCCAGGGTGAACATCGCTACGAAGGCGAGCAGCGGGCTGCCGGTGTCCTGCGACAGGCGGACCACCAGCGTGACCGGGTTCCAGATCGCCTCGCCGTAGAGCAGCACCGTCGCCGAGGTCACGGCCACGCCGATGAAGCTAAACAGCAGCATCGTGGTGGGTAGCCCGTAGAGCTGGCCGAGCAATTGCTCGCGCTGGTTTTTGCAGTAGCGCGTGAAGTCGGGGATGTTGAGCGAGAGCGTCGCCCAAAACCCGACCATCGCCGTGACGCCGGGCAAGAACACGTAGACCAGCCAGTCGCCGCCGCTGTAGCCCGAGTCCTGCACGAGGTTGGCCGAGTGCGCGAGGATCGTGCCGAGCCCGCCAGCGGCCGACATGGCCCACCCGAGCAGCGCCAGGCCGACCACGATCAGGAACGGCGCGGCGAAGTTCTCGAGCCACTTGATCGACTCGGTGCCGCGCCACACGAACGCGACGTTGACCAGCCAAAACCCGAAGAAGCTGATCCAACTGGCCAGCGTGAGGCCGATGAAGGTGCCGCTGCCGCCGAGCGTGAGCCACCCCGGCCACAGGATCCCGATCATCGCCGAGATGGCCTCGCCGCCGATGTAGGTCTGGATCCCGAACCAGCCGCAGGCGACCAGCGAGCGCAGCAAGCTCGGCACGTGCGCGCCGTACACCCCGAACGACGCGCGCGCGAACACCGGGAAGGGCACGCCGTAGCGGGTGCCCGCGTGGCCGCACAAGATCATCGGCACGAGCACGAGCAGGTTGCCGAGCAGGATCGCCAGCATCGCCTGCCACCAGTTCATGCCGCTCTTCACCAGCGAGGCCGCGAGCATGTAGGTCGGCACGCAGACGCTCATGCCGACCCACAGCGCCGCGAGGTGCCAGCGCGTCCAGGTCCGTTCGGCGTCCGAGGTCGGCGCGAGGTCGGGGTTATGAAGGATCGGGTCGGGAGTCACGGGTCAATCCTCCGGGCGGCCGAGATCGCGGCCGTGCAGACGCGGCGTGAGGCCGGTTTACGCCCGGCCATGGCCCGCTGTCCATCGAGGATGCACAAACGCGCGGCCCCCGTGTACCTTCCCCCCGGATGCCGCCCTCGCCGATCTCTCTCCCGGGCCCGACCCGGCTGGCCGTGTTGTTGGCGCTCGCCTGCGCCGGTTGCAAGGGCAACGTGTCGTTCAAGCTCGAGACCCCGTCGGCGACGATCGACGCGGGGGCCACCACGACCACCACGCAGCCGCGCCCGGCGGTCCGGATCGTGCGCGCCGGCGATCGTCTGACCTACGAGAACGGCGAGATCGAGTTCGAGACCGGATCGGCCGAGCTCAAAGGTGAGAGCACGTTCGACGTCCTCGACCAGCTCGCCGCGGCGTTGAAACGTTATCCAGGGCTGGTCATTCGCGTCGAGGGGCACACCGATAGCCGCGGCAGCCGCGACTCGAACCAGCGATTGTCCGAGGCCCGCGCGCGCGCGATCGAGGCGGCGCTGGTCAAGCGTGGCGTCGGCGTCGATCGCCTCAGCACCGTCGGCCTCGGCGAGACCAGCCCGGCGCGCCCCGAGCCCGACGCCTGTCACAACAAGGCCGAGGAGAAGGTCGCGAAGGACCGGGTGGCGGACTGCCACGAGATCTGGGCGTTTAACCGGCGCGCGGCGTTCGTCGTCAAGGAGGGCGCCGAGAGCCTGCCGGCCGAGGGCAGCGAGGTCAGCCCGCCGCCGACGGTCGCGTCCGTGGCCCCCGTCCGCAGGTCGCCCTCACGCCGCCCCGACTGGGCGCTGCGCATGTTCGGCGGCTACTCGCTGGCGATCCCGGTGCCGACCCTGCACGGCGGACACTTCGGCGTCGGCGTACACGCCTCGCAGCGCTTCGGCGAGCGTGACCGCGGCTACATCGGCGGCGGCCCGCGCCTGCACTACCGCGGCCTGCGGCACAGCGAGAGCGACGAGGCGGCGGGCACGGCGAGCGAGCTGGTCGTGCATCAGTTCGGACCCGAGGGCGACCTGCTGATCGGCGGCGGCTCAAAGCAGATCGTCGGCCTGTTCTCGCTGCGCGTCGGCCTCGGACTGTCGGCCGTGAAGGGCAGCTCGATCGACGGCCTGATGGAGTCCAGCGTCGACGCCAAGCGCCTCGGCGGCTGGGCGCTCGGCGGCGTGGTGGTGCTCGGCAAGCTCAGCCCGCGCTGGAGCCTCGGCGGACACCTCGAGGCCGGTGTGCTCGGGATCCCAAACCTCGGACCGGTGGTCGAGCTCGGCCTCAACGTCGCCTGGCACTTCGGCCGCGGCCGCCGCGACGGGATCTGAGGTCAGCGCACGGTGAAGCGGGCGAGCAGCTCCTCGCCCATACGCACCAGCACGGAGTCGGTGGCGACGACGAGCTCGTCGATCGTGAAGCGGCGCTCGAAGGCCGCGCGCACGCTGGCCGCGTCGACCGTGAACGGCGGGCCGCCAGGTCGCCCGTGCGCGTAGAACAGGCCGACCCATTGTCCGCCGGGCACCAGCAGGTCGGCGACGGCGTCGACGTACTCGTCGCGTCGCGCGACCTCGATCGCGCAGTAACAGGTGTGCTCGACCACCAGGTCGAAGCGGTCCGGCCCGCGCGGCATGGTGAACAGGTCCTGCACGCGATAGTCGATGCCGGGCGGGCTGCTCGCCTTCGCCGTGGCGATCGCGGTCGGTGCGATGTCGATCGCGGTCACCCGGGCGCCGAGGCCGGCGAGCATCCGCGCCTCGTGCCCGCGACCGCAGCCGACCACGAGCGCGTGGAGGCCCCGTGGCGACGCGGTCGCGAAGTACCCGGCGAGCGGCGGCGTGGCCCGACCCAGCTCCCAGCCGCCAGCCTCGTCGCGGTAGATGTGATCCCAGAAGTCGGCGTCCGACGGCGTCGTGCCGGGGAGATCCGGGCTGCGTGCGTGCAGCTCGCGGAGCACCGCGCGGGCCAGCGGGGCGACCTGTGCGGACATGTCCGAAAGTTCATGTCCCGTGAGCACGAGCGGACGCGGCGGGCTCTCGGCCGTGGTGAGTCGCAGCACCCTGGCCACGCCGTCGATCGACACGGCCCGCACCTCGGCGCCCGCGCGGGCCGCCAGCGTGGTCAGCAACGGCTCCGCGGCGCCCAGCACCCGCGCGAAGGCCTCCCCGTACAAGTCACGCGGATGCTCACCGCGATGATCCCCGAGCACGGCGCGCACGTGCTGATCAGGCCGGTGGATTTTAAAGCTGCGCAGGTCCATCGCCCTGGACCATGCCCGCGCTCGCCCGGGCCCGCAAGGTCGAGGCTTCGTTCGCTGGCGATCCACGCGCTGGTCAATCGCGGCGGGTTTCTCTAGTCTGCGCGCGCGTGCAAACCCGAAGGTGCTCCATTCATGTGCTCGGCCCGGTCCTCGTCGCGGTCTCCCTGAGCCTGTCGCTGGCCTGTAACAACGACGACGGCGGGTCGACCAGCGAGGCGTCGCTGACGGGCTCGTCGACCGGCAGCGCGCCCGGCACGACCGGCAGCGACGCGTCGACGGGCAGCACGGGCGCTGCGCCGACGACCGGCGCCGAGGCGAGCACGGGCGAGGCGAGCACAGGCGAGGCGAGCACGGCGACGACGACCGGCGCGACCGCGGAGACAGGGGAGGCGACGACGGCCGAGGCGACGACCTCGGCCGAGGCGACGACCGAGCCGGCCCCCACCGACGGGCCCGGCGTGCTGCCGGGCGAGGACGGTATGGACGCGTTTTGTCGCCGCTATGTCGAGTGCGGCGGGACCTACTACGTCGGCGAGCAGGAGTGCCTCGACGCGACCTACGACTACTGGGGCACGTGCCCGACGCGCAAGGCGGCGCTCGACGAGTTCGGGGCCTGCATGTCGGAGATGGCGTGTACGGACTGGTCGCCCGACGCGTACAACCCCGGCAGCACCCCGTGCGCGAGCCAGTGGGACCAGGTCGGGTCGTCCGAGGCCTGCGGGTAATACAGACGTCGGTGCGCAGCCGCACCGACTCGAGCTCACTTCACGCGGGGTCGACGTCCTCGTACTGAACCACGAGCAGCGATCCACAGCGCACGCACACGGCACGTCCGTCTTCCAGCGCATGCACGGCGATCGACTTGCATTCACAGCACGGCGCCGTCGCGTCGGTGCTGTCCTGCGCTGGTTGCGGCCCGGTCAGCTCGCGCAGCTTCCCGCCCACCGCCTCGGTCGCCGTTTGAAACGTGCAGCGACACCCGCCACAAACATGGTTGAAGCAGCAGTGCGGCTCACAGGAGTACACGACATCGAAGCTGGCGCAGCGCGGGCAGGGGACGCGCAGCGGGAAGGTCGGCGTCACTCGTCCGACCCGGGCCCGGACAGGGCGCGCAGGCGAATGAGCTTGGTCTGAAACTCTTGCAGCTCGCGGCCCTTGAGCCCGGCCTCCGCGCAAGCGCTGGCGACCCGCGCTTCATCCATACCGGCGAGCAGATGGCCGACCGCGCGGGCCTCGAGGCGGCTGAGCGGCACGGCCTCGCGGCGGTAATCCACAAATGCCTCCCAGGCGAGCGGGACCCAGGCCTTGACGAACTCTGCCATCGCCTCGGCGAACACGCGGATCTCGATCTGCGCGTGGGGGTCGAGGCGCAGGTCGAGGAAGTGCATGAGGTTGTGCAGGTCGATCTTCCAGATCCACTGGGTATAGAGCGACACTGGCAGGACAGTGCGGGCGAGCTCGCGGGCGATGCCGAGTTCGCCGGCGAGCCGCTGGTAGTCGGCGTAGGCCTGGTCGTTGCGCGCGCGCATCAGAGCGACGACCGAAGCTTGTTGCTCGGCCGGTAGCGCGGTCTCGGCGTCGCGACCCTGCTTGTTGGTGGTCGACTGCAGCGTGACCGCCTCGAGCTTGGGCACGTAGAACTCGTCGGGCGCCTCGCTGTAGCGCAGGGACATCTCGTTGACGTTGGCCGTGCGGTGGCGGATCCACTGGCGCGCGACGAAGATCGGCATCTTGCAGCGAAACTTCACCTCGCACATCTCGAAGGGCGTGGTGTGCCGGTGGCGCATCAGGTAGCGCAGCAGACCCCGGTCGTCGTGGACCTTGCGGGTGCTCGGGCCGTAGCTGACCCGCGCGGCCTGCACGATGTCCTCGTCCGTACCCATGTAGTCGATCGCCTGGACAAAGCCGAGGTCGAGGACCGGGACCTCACGACCAAGGAGGGCCTCGGCGCCGGGCGCGAGCGTGCGGACTGTGGCAGCAGGCATGCGGCGGGAGGGTATACCGGGCGCCGCCGACCTCGCTATACTTTCTCGCCCGCATGGCACGTCGCGACGAATCCTCGCCGCTCGTCATCCTCGTCGCCACGCTCATCGCGTCGCTGGCGATGCACCTGTTGTTGTGGCCGCTCGGGGACCGGCTCATGAAGCTGACGTGGAGCGACCCGCCAGTGCCGCCCGGGGACGGCTTCATGCAGGTCGCTCTGGTCGACGAGGACGAGGCCGCCGAGGACCCGCCCGACGACGAGCCCCGCGAGACCGACCCGCCCGGCAAGCTGATCAAGCAAGACCGCGTCAAGAAGGAGGCGGTCCCCGACGAGGCCAAACACATCGCCGAGTTCGACCAGAAGGTCGAGGACGAGACCCGCGCCGCACGCGGACGCGCCAAGCCCGGCGCCGCACCGAGCACCCCCGGAACCTCGCCCGACGCCAACAACCTCCCAACGACGCCGAACCTGCTCGACCCGCGGCCCGCGGAGCCGGCCTCGGGCGCGCCCGGCGAGGCCGACGCGGGTCGCGGCGACCCCGCGACACCCAAGGTCCCGAGCCCGCGCTCGCTGCTGCCGCTGCGCCCCGAGCTCGGCCCGCCAGGTCGACCCGGCATCCGCGGCAACCCCTCCGAGATGTCCCCCGCGGATCCCGGGCAGCACGGCAGCATGGACGACATCCAGGACGTCGACGAGGGCGACGTAAACCAGCTCAACTCGCGGCGCTGGAAGTACGCGAGCTTCTTCAACCGGGTGCGCGACCAGGTCGCCCAGCACTGGCACCCCGAGGTGGTCCACGCGGCGCGCGACCCGGACGGCAGCCGCTTCGGCATCAAGACCCGGGTGACGCGCCTGCTCATCCGGCTCAACCCGGACGGCAGCCTCAACAAGATCAAGGTCGACCAGCCCTCCGGCGTCGACTTCCTCGACGAGGAGGCGATCCGGGCGGTCCGCGCCGCGCACCCCTTCTCCAATCCGCCCGCGCAACTGGTCGACGCGGACACCGGGTTTATCGACTTCGGCTTCGGCTTCGTCTTCGAGATCGAGAGCGGCAAGCCCCAGATCTTCCGCTACCGCCGCTGACTACCGCTGACTACCGCTGACTACCGCTGACCGCCGCGGACTGCTCTGGCGTATGCTCGCCGCGCGACCATGACCATGATCAAGCGCATCCTCATCGTCGTATTGCTGACGGTCTTCCTGGCCCTCGGATACCTGGCCCTGGCGCCCGCGCCGATCGACCCGGTGCCGTGGGACCCGCCGCCGGTGCCGGAGATGACAGGACCGCTGGCGCCCAACGCCCGCCTGGCGCTCGCCGAGCTGATCGCACAGGGCCAGCTCGACGGCCCGGAGGACGTCGAGACCGACGCCGCGGGCCGCCTCTACGCCGGCACCAACGCCGGCACGATCGTGCGGGTCGAGCACGGCAAGGTCGAGGTGTTCGCAACCACCGGCGGCCGCCCGCTCGGCCTCGACTTCGCGCCGGATGGCCGACTGATCGTCGCCGACGCGGTCAAGGGCCTGCTGGCGGTCGCCCCCGATGGCACGATCGAGACGCTCACCACCAGCGTGGATGGCGTGCCCTTCGGCTTCACCGACGACGTCGCGGTCGCCCGCGACGGCGCCGTCTACTTCAGCGACGCCAGCGACAAGTTCGGCTTCGGCGACCATATGCTCGACCTGCTCGAGGGCCGCCCACACGGCCGCCTGCTGCACTACGACCCGGCGACGAGAGTCACCAAAGTGCTGCTCGCCGACCTGTACTTCGCCAACGGCGTCGCGCTCGCCAGCGACGAGAGCTTCGTCGTCGTCAGCGAGACCTACCGCTACCGGCTGACCCGCTACTGGCTGCGTGGACCCAAAGCCGGGAGCCACGACGTGCTCGCCGACGGCCTGCCAGGCTTCCCCGACGGAGTGGCCCAGAGCGGCCGCGGCACGTTCTGGGTGGCGTTGTTCACCGTCCGCAACGCCTCGGGCGACTTCCTGGCCCCGCGACCGTTCCTCAAGCGCATGGTCGCCAACTTGCCGCGGTTCCTCTGGCCAAAACCTGAGCCTTACGGCCTCGTGCTCGAGCTCGACGAGCAGGGCCAGGTCATCCGCAGCCTGCACGACGCGAGCGGCGCCTACGTGGAACAGGTGACCTCGGTGCACGAGCACGGCGACAAGCTCTACCTCGGCCACCTGCACCGCGACCGCATCACGCGGGTCGGACTATAGCGGCGCACTACCCGTGCAATGAGAGCACGTAGACGTCGTAGAGCGCGTGGGTCCACGCGGCGACGGCGAAGCCGCGCAACTGATACACCAGCGCGAAGAACACCCCGGCGAGCGTGCGATACACGAACGCGGCGAAGGTGAACGCCTCGCCTGCGGGCCCGATGTGGTGGGCCAGGCTAAACACCAGCGAGGACAGCACCAGCGCGAACACCCAGGCGCGTCGCGGGCCGGTGATCCCGGCGAGCAGGAAGCCGAGCCCGCCCATACCGATCACGCGAAAGATGAACTCCTCGTGCAGCCCGGCGCCCGCCGAGATGACCACAATATCGGCGACCGGGATCGCAGAGGCGACCGCGAGGCTCGGGATGACCTCGAGGAAGCGGTGGATCGCAAACAGGATCAGCGTGCCCATGGTCATCGCGTAGAACGCCGACTCGGCGAGCATCGGCAAGAACACGCGGAGGTTGAAGCGGCCGTACTGGCGCAGGATGACCAGCAGCGCGGCGTAAGCCAGCAGGCCCGAGCCGAGCACGCCGAGGTAATTGCCGAGGTCGCGCTCGCATAGCTCGATCAGCGCGCGCGTGATGAAGTCGACGCCGTTCTGGCCGCTGCCGCCGCGACCGAGGATCCCGAGCTGGTAGGTCAGGAACAGCGGGAAGACGAGGACGGCGCTGGTGAAGGGGTCAATGCGGCCACCAAAGTGCGCGCCGAGAGCGCCGGGCGGCCGGCGGCGGCGAGGCTCGGGGGGCGCCTCGCGGCGCGCTTCTCGGGGTGTACGGGCCATGAAGGATCGCAACCGGAAGGGTGCATCCGTGCGAGTGGCCAGGCAAACTTTCGCCGGCGCACGGGCCCCACCGCCTGGCTGCAAGGTCCTGGGTCATCGGCGGCTCGCGCGGTATAGCGGCCGTGTGACGGGGATGACGAGGATGACGGCATGACGCCATGTCGGCATGACGGCATAACGGGCACTTCGGGGACGGTATGACGGCCCTGCCGCAGTGGCTGCACTGGGCCGCGCTGTTCGCCGCGGGCGGGGTCGGGGTCTGTCTGCGCCATTCCCTGGCCCGCGGGGTCGATGCGGCCGCGTGGGCGCGCGCCATGCCACACGCGGGCACGCTGGCGGTGAACCTCGCGGGCTGCCTGGCGATCGGCGCGCTCGCAGCGGCCCTGTCACCGGGCCCGGCGCGGACGATCGTGCTGGTCGGGCTGCTGGGCGGGTTCACGACCTACAGCAGCTTCGCGCTGCTCAGCGTCGAGTTGACCGAGGCCGGCCGATGGGCCCCGCTCGCATGGCAGCTCGGACTACACGTGGTCGGCGGAATGCTGATGGTCGTGCTCGGCGCAGCGATCGTCGGGCTCGTACGCGGGTGAGCGGCACGCCGCGGCCGCCTTAAACGAAGCGCCCCGCGACGCCGGAGCGTGCGGGGCGAGGGGTCCCGGATCGGAGACCCTTACTTCTTCTTGCCCTTGGCTGGCTTCTTGGCGGCGGGCTTCTTGGCGGCGGGCTTCTTGGCGGCGGGCTTCTTGCCCTTGGCTGGCTTCTTGGCGGCGGGCTTCTTGGCGTTCGCCTTCTTGGCCACTGGCTTCTTGCCCTTGGCGGGCTTCTTGGCGGCGGGCTTCTTGGCCGTGAGCTTCTTGGCAGCCGGCTTCTTGGCAGCCGGCTTCTTGGCGGGCTTCTTGGCGGCGGGCTTCTTGGCGGCGG
>Ga0105046_10018313_pt1 | contig 10663 bp, 10 predicted proteins | sample MAT03_FD_78385 | JGI IMG/M metagenome (GOLD analysis project Ga0105046, IMG submission 78385) | Freshwater microbial communities from Lake Fryxell liftoff mats and glacier meltwater in Antarctica - MAT-03 (megahit assembly) | ecosystem: Environmental > Aquatic > Freshwater > Ice > Liftoff...
TAACTATCGATGCTGGTGATATAAGGTTGAAAGAGGTGCTTTTCAAGAAAGTGCCGTTGCTATATGGCCTCCATAACGTAGATAGAGCAAGGTGATGATTGTAGCAATAGCTATGTAGTGCTTTACCTAAAACAAAAGATGCAGCTCCGGTACTGGCTGCGATTCCGCTTTTAGTTAAAAGCTTGGGCCAATTATTTGCAACTTTATTGGGATAAGTTTCAAATTTATATCTTAAAACATCCCATGGATCATCATGTAAAATATCTGCTAAATGCGCATATGTATTAGCAGATACTAATCCTATTAAGAAAAGTAATAACTGTTTTTTCATTTTTAACCTTTATGATTTGTGTTTATAAAAATGATACCAAAGATTTAGCATAATTCTACTGGTTGCTTTGATTTAAACATTGATATCATTTTATGTAGCTCATTAAAAGCCGCTCCTATTGAACGAAGTCGTAATGTAAGAGCGGCGTATCAAATATTTATTACTTTGAATTTTCTTTAAATAGTTCTATTATTTGAGCGATAGTTGATTCACCTAATTCGGAACCCATTCTTTTTACTAGTTCTTTATCTTTAGAAACTATTAAATACGTTGGAAAACCTCTAATAGGACCGTATTTACTATTGACCTCATTAAAATCTTGCTCATTTATATCATTATTTATTTTTAATGGTACAAAATTTGTTTCCAAGAGTTTCATGATTTCAGGTTGCTTGAATACTTTTTTATCTAAAGATTTACAAGCAGGACATACCGAAGATTCAATGTCGATAAACAATGGTTTTGATTCTTTGATTGCTTGTGCTAAAGCAGTTTTGTAATTATCTAACCAAATTGTTTGGGTGTCATTAGTGTGAGAAGTGTATATTTCATTGAATGCCAATTTTGCGCTGCCAACAGAAAGACCTAATAGCAAACCGCCCATTATTGTTTTGTAAATTTTTAATCGCTTAGAATCATAAGGTGCCATACTCATTAAATAATATAGACCTATGCCAACTAAAGTTAATGCTAGCAATATTAGCAGAATCCCGTAGGGAATATATGCAGTTAAATTAGACAAATGATAGAAAGCCATGGCTATAAGCATTAAGCCGACTAATTTCTTAATTTCTACCATCCAAGCACCAGCTCGCGGTAAAACTTTCATAGAGCTGGTAAATGTTCCAATAATTAATAGCGGCAAACTTGATCCGATTCCAAAAGCGAAAAGCAACATAAAGCCTTCAATATAATTTTTAATTGAGCCACCAACGCTGATTGAGGATACATAATCTAATATGAGCAATAGACCTGGAGATAAGCAGGGTGATGCGATTAGACCGCTTGCCATACCAAAAATAAATGTTGGTATGATGGAACCACCTTTAAAGTCTTTAACTTTTGGTTGTAAAAAGCGCGGTATGTAAAGCTCATAGAGTCCTAACATTGATAAACCTAAATAGATAAGCAAAGCTGCTAGAGGAATAACCGATAATGGACTTCCTTGTATTTTACCAAATGTAGCGCCCCCAATTGCTGCAATAAATCCTAAAATTGCAAAAACGGTAGATATACCAAAAGTATATGCACCGGCCAAGGTAAAGCTTCGCAATAATGAGCTGCTTTGATTAAGTTGTAATATTCCTACGGTAATTGGGATCATTGGATAGATACACGGAGTAAGACTTAATAGTATGCCAAGTAACATTGCGGCAACAAGTCTTAATGATTGGGAGCCGGATTTTGAAAATAGATCGGTTATGCTTTTTTTAATTTTAGCTAAAAATTCTTGGACATATGTTAGTACTTTGTTAAATAGTGCGACTAACGGATTTTCGGTTTTTGTAGAACTATTTGTTGGTACCGAAGTGCTTGTTGCTTGTTCGGCATTCTCAGTTTCCTGTGGTGTAGCACTATAGAGATAATAATTAATGTTAATTATACTTAATAATATAAATAATGATCCAAAAATGGTTGAAATTTTTGACATTTTTTCCTTTTTGTTTGATATTGTTCTTATGGTGTTTAATTTTTTTTATTGGGGCTGTAGCTCAGTTGGTAGAGCGCATGGATGGCATTCATGAGGTCACCGGTTCGACCCCGGTCAGCTCCACCAGTCATTTCTTTCAGAAATGCCTGGCTGCGCCACATCAGTTTTTATTCTTTTCTTTTTTCATATCATATATTTGTTTAAATCGGTTGTTGTTAATAAGTAAAGTATAAAGGCAATAATAGCATTTTCTGTTCTTATTTTATTTCTGTTTTTTCTTGCTCAGATTTGATAATTTATTATCAGCAGTTTTTATTTTTTAAGTTTAGGTCAGGTTTCAATGTTAAAATGCGGTAATCAAAATTTTACAAAAATTTTGCCAAATATTCAAAAATCTTTAAAAGATATTTTTAACGCTTATCCTGAGATTCCTGAAATTATTAAAATTATAGAGTCAGAAGGAGGGCGAGCATATTTTGTTGGCGGTACTGTAAGAGATGTACTTATCTCAAAAGATATAACTGATATAGATATCGAAGTTCATTATCTTAGTCTTGAAACACTATCGAATATATTAGCACAATTTGGAGCGGTTAACTATGTTGGAAAGGCTTTCGGTATATTAAAGCTAAATAACAGTAAGGTTGATTGGGCTTTGCCGAGAACTGATAGTCCGGGCAGAAAACCTATAGTTACCATAGATCCCTTTCTGGATATTGTTGAAGCATTGCGCAGGCGAGATTTGACGATCAATGCAATAGCTATTGACCTGATATCGTTTGATTTAATCGATCCGTTTAATGGTGCTGCTGATTTGCAAAATAAGATATTACGATCACCAGACAGTGCCTTTTTTGCAGAAGATCCACTGCGCTTTTATAGAGTTATGCAATTTATTGCTCGATTTGAAGTTTATCCTGATGAAGAACTTAATAAAATTTGTGCGACTATGGATATTAGCAAAGTCTCAATCGAACGTATCGAAACCGAATTTAAAAAAATGTTTCTAAAAAGTTGTAATCCATCTTTAGGAATTAGATGGTTGGATAAAATAGAAAGATTAAAAGAAATTTTGCCAGTATTGTACGAAACCAAATTCACTGAACAAGATCCGATATGGCATCCTGAAGGTTTTGTCTTTGAGCATTTAATGCAAACTCTTGATGCTACCGCTCCAATGGTTTCTAGTTCAGCGTTTGCTCAGAATGATGATGAAAAATTAATCCTTATGTATGCAGGGCTATTTCATGATTTGGGTAAAATCTCGACCACTATCTTTAGCAAAGGTAGGATTAGAAGTCCTGGTCATGCAGAAGTGGGTGCCCCATTAGCAAAAAGTATGCTAAAAAAAATTACACGAAATAATCATATTATAGATTCTGTTGGACTATTGGTTAAGTATCATATGTTACCAGGTCAGTTTATAAAATCAGATTCTTCATTGGCAGCTTATCGCCGCTTGGCGCTAAAGCTGAAAGGCCATACAAACTTAAGAATGTTATCGTTTCTAACATTAGCGGATAGAAGAGGCAGAAATGAGAAGTCCCATCAACCATTAACCGATGATTTTGACTATGTACATCAATTTAGGGAGAAATCTAAAGAGGCTGGTGTTTTTGAATCATCTCAGGAACCCATTCTTAAGGGTAAAGATATATCTGATTTAATTAACCCTGGTGTCCAGATGGGCGAATTGTTAAAGTATGCTTATAAGCTTCAAATATCTCAGGGCATTTTAGATAAAGATAAGCTTAGAAAAAGAGTTATTCAGAAGCTTGGAAAGCGGGATAATTAATTAGGGTTTACATAGGGGAGTGTGATATGCAAATGGGTAATATGTTTTGGGCATTAATTTTACAAAGTGATACAGTAACTAGGGCGGTCTTGATTTTGCTTTTGGTTATGTCGATTTTTTGCTGGTCATTGGCAATTTTTAAATTTATTACATTAAAAATGAGAAATATGCAGCTTAAAAAAGCTATGAAAGTTTTAAGCGGTATATCTAGTTTGCAAGATTTGATACCTAAAGCTGCAAAGTTTCCAGATGGTTTTATTAACGATTTTATATCCCAATACCTCACTAATTTTAAGGTCGCTCTAAAATTTAAGCCAAATAATATAGCTACTATGACCAACGAAGATTGGCAGATGTTACATAATAATATGGGGTTATTTCTTGATGACATTATTAATAAAGAACAGTCCTCAATATCTTTATTGTCGACCAGTGCCCAAGTATCACCTTTAGTAGGTCTTTTTGGGACAATCTGGGGCTTGATTCATTCATTTTTATCAATAGGTTTTGCACAAAATGTTGATATAACGATAATAGCTCCTGGTATTGCAGAAGCATTAGTTACGACTTTAGCGGGATTAATAGTTGCAGTTCCTTCTCTCATTTTATTTAATTTTTTACAGAACAAAATACTAAGCTTGGAGCAAAGTTTAATTGCTGTATCCGAAAAATGTTATTGGATAATAAGATCTGTTTCATTTGAGAAGTCAGACCTTAAAAAAACTGGTATTCCAGGCATGGGCTATCCTGCAAGTTATGAGCAATCACTTGAAAAGGAAAGTTTATGATTAATAGCTTTAGAAAAAAAAGCAGAAATCGAAAATTAAGTGAAGTCTCATTAACGCCATTAATTGACGTGGCGTTAACTCTTCTTGTTGCTTTAATGATTACGATGCCTGTCTCTCAAAATGCTGTTAAGATTACTTTGCCGCAAGGTACAGTAAATGAACAGAATACACAGCAAGCTAAATTAATTGTGAATATCGATGCTGAAAACAATTTATATCTAAATAATCAAAAAATGGAACCCGATAGACTTCTGAGTGAACTTTCACTGGATATTACTCAATTTGATGGGACAGTTTTTTTAAAAGCAGACCAAACGGTGAATTATGGTTTTTTGATGAAGATTATCGATTGTATTAAATCACTTGCCGGCGTAAAAAATGTGGTCTTGTTAACAAATAAAGCGTAGTAATCGGTGGCAAAATGCTTGGAAGATTAAAAGTTATAATAACAGTTTTGGCGAGTATCGCTCTTGCTTTTTATAGCTGTCATGAGATTTATCAAGGTGCAAAAGGTTTGTTCTATCATAATATTTTGGATTATAATGAATTTAAAGAAGCTATAATTAACAAGAAAATATTATCTGCCTCTATATTAGATAATAAAGCGTGGTTTTTGGAACGAGTGCCTTATTCTACGCGCTTCAGTCGTCATTATCGATCGATTCCTTGGGAAGTTATAGTAACTGATAAAACTGATTTTTCTTATTTTCTTAATGAGCATAATATAAGCTTGATTACCGAGCCATCATTTTTAAATATTTATGGCTCCCAATTAAGCTCTTTTGCAGAATTAATATTTGGTATAATTTTATTAGTTGGAAGTTTAATCACAAATCCTTTGCTTCATAATAGAAAGATATAGAAAATATTTTATCCAAATCTAATTAATAAATAATAAAATGACTAAAGTAGTTAAGACACTATTTGTATTTTTGTGTGTATCTGGCTTAGCGATCTATTTTAACTGGGGTGATTGGCGAGGTCGTTTTGTAGATTATACAGCATTTAAACATGCCGTTATAAGCAAAAATATACAAAATATTTATATTACGGATAATAAGGTTTGGTTTGTCGAATCAATCAATGTTGGGGGAAAGGCTAAAAAAGTTAAGACCGTTACAATGATTGAGGATCGATTGTTAGGATATGATCTATTAGATGTTATTAAACAATATGCTATTACAGCTCATACAGATCTTTCATTTGCAACAAGGTATGCAGATTTCATTCGCGGTTTTACTGCTCTTATAATTGGTGTTTTATTAATACTGTTTTTGGCTCATAAAGCTCTGATTTGATGCCGCAATTGGTATAAAATCGCTCAATTAAATAGGTAATGTATAAACATTATTGATACAATCGATTAATTTTTCATTAACTAAGTCAGTTGCAATCTTGATAATCTTTTCTCTGTCTTTATTAATCAAGGTTACCATTTCGCTTAAAGATAATAGTGATTGTTTTAATAATATCCGTAAGATAAGCCCTCTAATTTGTCTATCTGATCCTTCAAATTTAGATTGTATTGTATGATGAGCACTTTTTTTACTAGGATTGGGATACAATTTTTTTAACATTACTCCATAATCCATAAGAGCATAATACCAAATACGTGGATTTACGAGATCAAGCGTTTGCGCTACTAAAGGCTGGATATCATGATCTGGTATTTTATCTAGGTTGTGAAAAAAAAGGTGTATAAAAACGGCCCGTATATTTGTTTCTATAAAAACTGTGGGGCTATTATAGGCAAAAGCACAAATTGAGGATGCTGTAGCCGGCCCAATACCTTTAAATGTTTGTAAAATCTCAGGAGTGCGCGGAATTATTCCATTGAACTCATTGACTACTCTTTGAGCAAATAAATGTAATGATTGTCCTCTACGGTTATAGCCTAAACCTTGCCATAGTGCTAATACATCTCCCAAAGAGGAATGTGCTAAATCTTGAATAGTTGGAAATCTGTTTATAAATTGTTCAAACTTATCTTTCACACGATGAGTTTGAGTTTGCTGTAACATAATCTCTGAAACCACAATATGATAAGGATTTATGGTATTTCGCCAACTAAATTCTCGTTTATTATGTTCAAAATAATCATAAATTGCTTTTTGGAAAAGCATAACACCTTCAGGAGTAATAGCATTATTTTCTCTTAATTTGCTAAAGTTTGGGATGGTTGATCTAACTAAAGTATTTTGATTTTCTGAAGATGATTTTTTCATGATTAATTAGAGGCTAAAGATTTTTTGTGCATATGACTTGTATTTTTAAAGTTTAACAATTATTGTGGAGGTGCGCAATTTCAAAAGATGAATGGGTGCCAATTTATATAAGGAGAAGATATGTATTTAATAATTACAATAATAGCATTATTGGCGGGGCTTATGTTGGCATATTATTTTTTAAATCCGTTGGAGAATAAACTGAAACTCGATCAAGTAGCCCCTGATTTTGCATTATTGGATCAAAATAATATAACGCGCCATCTTTCAGATTTTAAAGGACATAAAGTTGTTGTATATTTTTATCCTAAAGCTGATACTCCTGGATGTACCAAAGAAGCTTGTTTAATAAGAGATAAATATGCTGTTTATAAAGATAACGATATTGTGGTTCTAGGGCTGAGCTATGATTTGCCTAAAGATCAAAAAGCATTTCAAGAGAAATATCATTTACCATTTCTTTTGCTTAGTGATAGCAGAAAAGAAGTAGCAAAAGCATATGGTGCCTATCAAAGTATTATAAATGCTTTATTTCCTGCACGTAAAACTTTTTTAATTAACGAGCAGGGCCGGATTGTTAAAATATTTGATAAAGTGGATGTTGATAAGCACTCAACCGAAATTTTAGAAGCTTTTGGTATTACAGAATAATTACTCGTATAATTTAACATAGCTTGGTAATCATTAAATCTGAACGCTATCCAATGCCGATTTTCCATCATTATTTTTTATAGTTGCATTAGCTCCTCTTGAAAGTAAAAGTTGAACAATTTCTTCATTCTTTTGATGAGCAGCCCAATGTAATGCAGTATTGCCATCTAGGTCTTTTAAATTGATATCTGCGCATTTATCAATTAGTAGTTCTGCTAAGTCTTTATCTTTTACATAAAAAAGAGCTGTTTTGCCGGTATTATCTGTGTAATTCACATCTACTCCTTTTTCAAGAAGAGCTTTAACCGTCTCAGTATCAGTTCTTGCTACAAATACTATTAATGGTGTAAGTCCATTTTTGTCCGCTAATCTTATATTAGGATTTGCTTCATGGTTTAAAAGCAGTTTAGTTATGTCCTCCGTATTGCACATTATTGATAATGCTAATGCTGTTTGTCCATTAAATTGAGCATTGGGATTTGCTCCTTTTGTGAGGAGTAATTGAACTAATTTCAAGGAATCTTGGTCTGCTTTAGAATTATCAATGGCTTTTTCAAAAACTCCATGTGCTGCTAAATGATCTTTAACTTGTTTATTTGCTGCAATTATAACGAATGGCAGGAGGTCATTGCCGGCTGGATCTTGGATATTAACATTAGCTCCACATTTAATTAATAAACAGGCAGCCTTATTACATCTTTTTACAACAAAACGTAATAATAATTCATCCGTTTGTACTCCACTAGTAATGAGATATTTTACAAGTTCTTTATTTCCAAATAAGACAGAGAATCCTAGCGGGGTTGATCCATCTGCGCTTTTTGCGTTTATATTGCCCCCAAGATTTACCAAGCGTTCTAATACTTTCTTAGGCCATCGGGTTTTAAACACTTTTTTCATATTAATGATTAATGTTTGGTTATCATTAATTAAGTATTTATTATGCAATGCATTTTGAAGAGAGCTAACTTCTGGTGGAAGTAGTGGTACATCAAAAATAAACTTAAATAATAATGCTAAGCTAGCTAAAAAAATGAAGCGTAAATAAAATTTCATAAGACTCTAATTCGATAATTTGAACAATTTTGTTAAAAATGAAAATTAAGCTGTTGGTGGCAGGGTTTAAAATTCGATGCAACCTAATACAGTATATTGAAAAGCATTTTAAACAAATACTGTCGGTTCGTAAATACTTAAGTTATTATAGGGAAGATCTAGTGAGGCATTTGCTAGACAATAACAAGCAAATTGATTCTTGAGTGTTATACTATCTAAGTAGGCTTAATTTGGGGATATATTGACGGTACTCTAGTATTAGATTGAATATAAAAATGAACTCTATTAATGCTTTAAATGTAATGATTGGCGAAATAAATGCAACAAATTAAGCTTATACTGATGTTGAAAGCGCTGTTTTTAATTTTGCTTTTAACTTCTCAGCTAATAATTTCTTATATAGGACAACCAATGATGGAAACCTTGCAAGCAGAAGAACATTTTTTAGATTTTGGCTATGGTAAAATTTGGTCTCAACATTGGTTTGTTAATGAAACGAAAGATAAAACACCAATCATTTTTATTCATGGTGGACCAGGATTTGAGTCCGGCTATATAAAAAACTTAAAAATACTCGCTTATAAGCGACCTTGTATTTTTTATGACCAATCTGGGTGCGGCAAATCTGTAGTACAAGATAATTCGGCGATTGATTGGACTTTTGAGCATTATGTTCAAGAGCTTAAGAATATTATTAATTCATTGGGTTTAAAGAAAGTCATATTATTTGGCTATTCATGGGGTGCAGCTCTAGCTACCCAGTATGCCCTAGATTTTCCTCAACGTATCGAAAAATTGATATTGGCAAGTCCTTATATTAGCACTTCTCATTTATTGGCTAATTATAAAAAATTAGCACAGAGTAGAGGTATTTATGAGATTATGATAACTCATGAAAATAATCGGACTACCGATAGTGCTGAATATCAAGCGGCTTACTCATTGTTTTTTAAGCATTTTGTTTTTAGCAAAGATCCTGCAATTTTTGATAATTTCATTATTAATCAACACATTTCAGAAGTAATGTGGGGCAAAAACGAACTCTCGGTAACAGGAAATTTAAAAGATCTTAATCTTATACCATTATTAGCTAATCTAAATCTGCCAGTGTTATTAACATCAGGAAGATCTGATACAATGTTGCCAGATTATATGGCTTTATTGCATAAAAAAATCATTAATAGCAAGTTAGTGATTTTTGAGCGTAGTACCCATATGGCGCATATCGAGGAAGAAGAACTATACTGTAAAGAGATCGATAATTTTTTGGGGTAATTTACCAATTTTAATTCTAAATTTTTTTTGATGAATTTTAAGCGCTATATTTAATTTCAGTTTAGGCCCTATAATTTAGTTTTGTATTAACTCACTTTGAGAGTAGTTGGTTATTATTCTTTTGACTAAGATGAGCTCGATGGTTTTTTATAAAACCAGGGAAAAAAGGCACTCGTTCTTTTTTTGTAATCGATAAAATCTTTATTGTTTTCAAAAAATTTTTCTGTCATAGGAATTCCCGAAATGTATAAAATAAGATAGGTAATAGTTAATGGACTTATAATGGTTGTCCACCCCCAAGGAACAGAAAGGGCGATCAGAAACATTCCCCACCAAAGAGTAACTTCGCCAAAATAATTAGGGTGCCGGCTATATTTCCATAAGCCTTCGGTCATGATTTTATTTTTATTGTTGGAGTTACTCATAAAATTGTGTAATTGATAATCACCGATTGCCTCAAAGCTGAACCCAATTAACCATATAACAACTCCCGTCAAATCTAATAAATTGAGAAAGGAATTGTGGCTACTATTAATGAGAATAATGGGACTTGCAATTATTATCATTACAATGCCTTGAAGCATAAATACTTGAAGAAAACTTCGGATGAAAACATTGTTGCCCCATTGTTTACGCCATAGTGCATATCTTTTATCTTCTCCTCTTCCCCAGTTTCTATAAAGAATGTGTCCGGAGAGACGTAATCCCCAGATGGTTGTCATTAGCGTTATCAATAACTTTCGAGCAGCAAGGCTGCCTGATTCTAACAATGTCATATAACTTATGAGCATAAATCCAATTCCCCAAGCTACATCAACTATGCTATTATCTCGTTTAAAGAGAGCTATACAAAAAATAGAACTCATATAGCAGAAAACTAATACAATAACA
>Ga0105046_10018315_pt1 | contig 10663 bp, 8 predicted proteins | sample MAT03_FD_78385 | JGI IMG/M metagenome (GOLD analysis project Ga0105046, IMG submission 78385) | Freshwater microbial communities from Lake Fryxell liftoff mats and glacier meltwater in Antarctica - MAT-03 (megahit assembly) | ecosystem: Environmental > Aquatic > Freshwater > Ice > Liftoff...
GATGTCGCGAATTTCGAGGACGAAGGGGACTCGCTTGAACCAGTGATACCAGACTCCCACCCACCCGCAGAAGAACTGCGGCGATGTCGAAACGACGACATCGGGCTTGGGCAGCCACAACGCCGACCAGACCGCGCTGAGCATATAACTGACATAGTTGAGAATCCGTCCGACGGTTCCCTTGTTGGGAGCCAGCCAGGTCCAGACTCGTACGACGCGGATGCCATCGACCATCTCGGACTGAGACCGCCACTGGTTTCGATACCCCTCAAACACCACACCATCCGGGCAGTTCGGCGCACACGTCACCACGGTCACGTCGTGACCGGCTTTCACCCACCGTACCGCATGCTCGTAAGTTCGCGAAGCCGGGGCGTTGACCTCGGGCGGGAAGTAGTGGCAGAAGAAGAGGATTTTCATAATCGTCGCCGGACTCTCCGAGTCCGGTGTCTTCTCGGTCGAGAGTGTGTTTGGGTGAGAGGGCACGACGAGACGCTGATGGGGATCACGGAATCGGTGGGGCGGGGACACCGGACTCGGAGAGTCCGGCGACTATGAAGTGAAGCTGGCTTCGGTGGTGGCGAGGAGGGATTCTGGCGAGATTGGCATGGGCTGGCCTTGGCGGACGGCTTCGATGAATAGTCTCAGCTCGGCGGCGTGCCCTTTGTCTTGCGAGAACCAGCTCTTTTGGTTGAGGACTCGTTTCGAGCCGGTGTCGAGTTGCAGGGACCGGAAGTCGTCGAGGAGGCCGCTGCGTCCGCCGCCGAAGACTTCGACGCGCTCCTTACTCGTGGCTTTGGCTCCGGTCGTTGTATAGGTGAGGTGGCAGACCGAGCCGTCGGCGTAGGTGACGAGGAGTTGCACGTCATCGGGGCTGGAGCGATCGACAGTGATGCGGTCGACGGAGATGGGGTTCGAGTCGGTGAGGAACGCGAAGAAGTCGAGGAAGTGGCACCCCTCGCCGATGATGCGGCCTCCCTCGGCGGGATCGGAGACCCAGTGTTCGGCGGGGATGGTTCCCGCGTTGACACGGTAATGCACGCTGAGCGGGTGGACCCCGGCAAAGTGATTCTTCAAGGCCACCGCCATCGCAGCGAATCGCCGGTTGAACCCGACCATCAGGCGGGGGGGGCGCGGAGGGATGAGAGTTGAAGGTTGAGCGAGGGCTTGGCGCACCTGCTCCAACTGCTCGGCGTTGACGGCCAACGGCTTCTCGACGAATACCGCCTTCCCGGCGTTCAGGGCCTTCACAACCAGCTCCGCATGCTGCGAATGTCGCGTCGCAATGAAGACGGCAGCGGTGGCTGCGTCGGACAGGATCTCGTTGACTTCCGAGGTGCAGAATGCAAAGCCGTATTTGCTTCCCGCAGAGACAGCTGACTGCCCCGAAGCGGTGAGGATGCCGCGATATTCGACTCCGGGAAGTGATTGCAGGTTCTTGAGCAGCACCCCGCGTGCGAAGTTCCCGGCCCCGATGAACGAGACACCGACCGTGCCGGGCTTTGAAGACGTGGAAGCATTCGGTTTGAGGAGCACCTTGGAAGATGGGACAGACAGGATTGTTTGTCCGACGGCTTCGGTCCCCGTAGGGTAGGCAATCTTGCCTGCCCCATCTGTGGCCTCACAGAGTGCCGGGTATTCTAACACCACGCCCAGGTAGGGTTCCTTCCCTTCAAGGATCATCTCATACGCTTGGACGGCATCAGCGATTGGAAAGCGATGCGTGGTGAGCGTCTCGGGTTTAATGGCCCCCAGCGAGCAAAGGTCGAGAAACGCCTCCAGATTTCGTTGCTCGGTCCAGCGAACATAACCGATCGGGTAGTCGTGCCCTTTCTCCTCGAACTGCGTGTCGTATCGCCCTGGTCCGTAGGACCGCGAGACGATGAATGTCAGCTCCTTGTGGTAGTAGTCGTTGCGGGGGATGTCCATGCCGGTCACGCCGACCATTACCACTTTGGCGCGGTCGCGCGCGATGCGGGCGGCGAGTTCCACGGGGGTGTTGCTCTTGGTGGCCGCAGTGATGAGGACGGCATCGACGCCACGTCCGCGAGTCACCTTCAGGACGGCTTCTTCGATCGCGGGGCCTGCCCCGGCGTATGCTGCGACTGCTCCACTAGCGATCGCCTGTTCCACTCGCTTCGAGGAGACATCGAGTCCAATGACGCGGCATCCGCTAGCCCTCAGCAGCATGACCGCCAGTTGTCCGATCAGGCCCAGGCCAATGACGGCCACGGTCTCACCGACCCTCGCATCGGTGTTGCGAATCCCTTGCAGAGCGATCGATCCGACCGTCGCGTAGGCCGCCTGCTCCGCCGTCACTCCCGCCGGGGCAGCTGCGGTCAGTAGCCGCGGGACGGCGTTGACCTCCGCATGACAGGCGAACCCCGCACCGCAACATGCGACGAGCTGTCCCGGTTCGTGTCCGACGACATTGGCCCCCACCGCAGTGACTCGCCCGGCAGCGCTGTAGCCTAAAGGTAGCTCGCGGTCGAACTGCTCGCGCACGGCATTCATCGTGGCCAGGAAGCCGTCCTTGCGGAGCTTATCCAGCACCCGCTGCACGAGGTCGGGCCGCTCCCGAGCCATCCCGACCAGGCTCTTCTGACTCAGCTCAATCGACGCCCGCTCGGTCCCCGCCGAGATCAACGACACGACGTTTCGCACCAGCAACCCGTCGGGCCGCAGCTGGGGTGTCGGGACATCGACGACCCGCACTTGGCCGGTCTTGCGATTTTGGAGGACTTGTTTCATGAGGGGGGGATGTTCTTAGATTTCAGTATTCAGTGGTCAGTCAGAAGTGGTCAGCGACCGTGAGGTGAATAGTGCGGCGAGGCGGGGACACCGGACTCGGAGAGTCCGGTGACTTTGGGGCACTATTTTTGCGTGATCCAATACGACATGCGGCCTTTGCCGACGAATTGTTTTCTGGCATTGGGGCGGTCGCACCACAGAACGTTTGGGAAGAAGCTGCGGAGCATGGCGTCAGCGCGGGTCCATTGGTAGGTGTGGGGGTGAGCGACGAAGAGCCACTCGTTGGGTGTTCGCCAGCGGTTGAAGTGCCATTTCTTTTCTCCCGCGAACGACAAGGTACTCACGGAGAATGCGAAAGTGCCGCCCGGCTTGAGGACTCGTTGAATCTCCTGGAGGATCGATTCCGGTGACTGAGCATGATCGACGACATTGATGCACGTGATCAAATCAAAAGTGGCATCGTCGAAGGGCATCCTCTCGCCGATGCAGCTTTGGTAGTTGACTCGGCTGCGGAGAGCGTCGATGTACCTCTGCAGGTCGACATCTGGGAGCTTGATCTCAAGCCGAGGCAGCGGGTCGATGCCGTCAATGCGGCCCGCCTTGTGAGAGAAGTGGGCTGCCATGAAGCCGAGGCCGAAGCACCCGCATCCGACCTCCAGCGATCGCTCGACAGGAGTGGTCACGTACTTGTTCAACGGCCCTTCGATCTCGCTGTGTTCAACGAGTTCGTAAAGGATTCGCGTGACACTGGTTGTATCCTTGACCCAATTGGCCATTTCGTGGTCTTGGGCCTTTTGGAATGATTCGTCGGAGATAGACATTAGGGGGATCGTTGAGGATTGAGGGCAACGAGCGGCAGACTCCAGTCTGTCGCGTTTCGCGGTAGAGTTGTCAGCGATTTCGGAGAAATCGCTGACAGGCATCACAGCATGTGTCGAATGGCTTCGGCGAGTTGTTGCTGGTACTCGTGGAGTGTGAAAGTTGCGGCACGCTGTCGCCCGGCTCGGCCCATCGACTGACACTGAGCGGGGTCGGCCGCGAGACGTTCGAGTGCGGCCACGATGGCCTCCGACGAGCGAATGGGAATGAGGAGTCCCTCGATTCCATCGGTCACCGCAGCTCCGGCATTTGGAGTCGCGATGACCGGCAAGCTGTGGGCCATCGCCTCATAACAGACGTTGGCGGAACCTTCCGCGAGCGACGGGTGGAGCAGCACATCGGCGTTCTGATATTCGCGGGACATCTCGTTTCGGGGAACAGGTCCAGCGAATTCAACAACCGCCCCTTTGGATTGGGCTTCGCTCGTCAACTGCTCCAGCATCTGACGACTCTTCATCCGAAGGGGGCCGACGAACCGAATGTGGAATCGGCCCGGCGAAAGACAACTGGCCGCTTTGAGGACATACGGCACGCCCTTTCGCAGCTCGACGGTTCCGGCGATCAACACATTGAGCGGGCCAGAACGTTGCGAGCGGTCGGTCTCCGCACTCGGCCCCGAATAGCCCCAGCGGACCACATGACATTTCGAGTTCTGCACGCCGACTTCGGCCAACGTGACGGCGACATACTCCGAGCCGCAGAGAATCAGGTCGGCGAGTTCCCACTCGCGGCGTTCTCGGGCGATGAGAGTATCGGGGGCATCGGGCGTCCGCTGTCCGATCTCCCAGTCCGGGAACTGTTGGCGTTCTTGATGGAGCAACTTCTCGACGATTTCCAAAGGGGCGATGGTCATGTCGAGAATGCACTTGAGGCCCTTCGCCTTCGCGGCGTCGAAGACCTCGAGGGCGGCCCCATTGAAGGCGTAGACCGCCTGCGCGTTTCCGAAGCCGCGCTGGACAACTGCGCGACCGAATGCTTCGTTCTGAGCAGTCCAGCGTGCGTACTGGCCGCCCTGCTCTGAGTGTTGGCGATTGCGCTGCATCGCCCAAGGTGAGGACCAGAGACAGGTCACTTTGCGGTCGGGAACCCCCACCGGCTCTCGACCGCTGAGCGATTTCCAGCTGGGGAGTGGGAGCGATTTCGGTAACACCTTACCCAGCATTCGCAGCCACGGGGCGGACATGCAGACATCGGTGTAGAGACCGGCCAGTAGTCCGGCCCGCTCCAGGGCTGCCGGGACAGCGTAGTGGCGACGGGCTCCGATTTGCGTGACGAGGATTTGCATGAGGAGGGGGGGGGGATGATTTATGATTTATCGAATGAGGATGGCTGGCGATCAACGACCAACCATCAACGATCAACCATCAACCTCTACTTCGGCTTGGTGGCTCGGACGTAGATGCTGAAGGGGACGGTCGGGTTTGAGCCATCGAACAGGGCGAAAGGGGCGAGCATCAAGAAGAGCGGAATGCCGAGCTTGAGGCCGCCGATGAGTTGGACGTTGGTGATCTGTTTGTTGCAGGCTTCCCGAATCGGCCCTCCCAGGCCGATGGGTTCGGAGAGCTGGTACCCGAGGGGTTCCAGCAGGGCTTTGAATCCTTCGTAGGTATAGCCGGGCCGGACATGCCCACCGGTTTCGTCGGGGTCGAGCGGATAGCTGGCGTTGATCGGGTGCACTGGGTTTGGACAGCAGATGTGCAGGACGCCGCCCGGCTTGAGAATGTTAAAGAAGCTGCGGCAGACCTGTTCGTCGCCCTTAATGTGTTCCATCACTTCACAGCAGATGATCTCGTCGAACTGGAGGCCGAGCGATTCGATGTCGTACAGGTTATGAGCGCGGAATTCGAGGCGGTCTTCCGGGATTCGGTGGTATTCGTTGAAGAGCTTCTTGGCTCGCACCACTTCGTCCTTAATCGAGACACCCAGAACTCGGTTTCCGAGCTTGTAGGCTTGATAGGAGAGCATCCCGTTGCCGCACCCCGCGTCGAGGACCAAGCGTTCCTCGCCCGATTTCGGTTGCCCAAAGAATGTGGGGAGGAAACGATATCGAAGTCTTCCATTGAGATTGAGACCCGGGTAGAGCAGCCATTTCAGTCGTTCGCGAAGCATGGGGAAGGCCAAAAGAGAGAGGTAAAATTCGAAATTCGAAGCACGAAATTCGAAAGGCAGGAGGGATGGTCCTAAGTCACCGATTTCGAGTTTCGAAATTCGGATTTCGAATTTTCGCTCAGTCGCAGTTCTTCGAGTTTCACCAGCATGTGAATCTCATGTGTCAATCGCAGCAGGCAAAACATCAGTCCGGCGTATCCGTCGAGGAAGCCTCGCTTCCAGACATATAGATACAGGAATCCAATCAGTGGACGAAACGGGAGTCTGGCGGCAATCCGCTTCATACAACGAGTTCGAGCCATACGGTCTGAACGCCGCAGGTCGCCGAGTGCCAATGGTTGTTGCCGCAATGAAAGAATGAGACCGATCTCCTCGCTGGAGTATCGGTTGTGCCTTGCGATCCAGTGCGAGACACCCTGGCTGAAACCATAGTGATCATACGGTTGATGAATATAGTCCAGGCGACCGGAAGTCACTTCTTGTTGCCCATGTCCCATCTTCTCGTAGCGCACCTGACCCCGTTTCAACAATCGCAGCTGCCAAGTGGGGAATCGCGTACAGCGTTTGATCCAGCGTCCCAGGAAGAAGTTGCGATAGCACAGGTAGTATCCGACGACATCGGAATCCTGAGTCACTGTCTGAGAAATCGCTCGGGCCAGTTCCGACGTACAGCGCTCATCGGCGTCGAGGAAGAGAACCCAATTGTGACGCGGGGATGTCTCATCGAGCGACCAGTTCCGCTGGTCGCCGAAGTCTTGGAATGGATGCTGAAAGACGCGTAGATCGGAGCGAGCTTGTGTGGCCGCTGGAACGGTGCCGTCTGTACTGCCGGAGTCGACAACAATCACGTCTTCCGCCCAAGCCACAGAGCGGACGCAATCACCGATGTTGCGCTCTTCATTGTGGGTCAGGATGATGACAGTGACGGGAGTCATAGGGTGAGGGTGAGCTTCGGCGTAATCGCGAACGATGGTGAGAGCGAGGCCACGTGCCGGATTGCCCTTCGTAGTTTGGAACGGGTCGGGCGAACCGACCCGCCCGAGGCTAGGACACGACACACTTCGGGGAGGGACCGCCGTGGATTAGCCAGCGGTAAAGGCCCAACGTCTCTTGTGCCACCGTGTCCCATTGATAGCGGGACTCTACGAGTGATCGACCGAGAAGTCCCATCGCTCGCAGGTCTGAGTTCGACTTTGACAGCAGTTCACTGAGGCCCGTTTCACAGGCTTCGATGTGGGGTTCCACGGAGAGAGCTGCTCCTGCTTGCACCGCCTCGGGGAAGTTACAGCCGGGAGTCAACAGCACCGGCAGGCGGCAGGCGAGTGCCTCGATGATGGCCATGCTGAACCCCTCGGAAAAGGAGGGTTGCAGGAAGATTTCGGCGGATGATCGAGCTGCGGCTTTGAGGTCGCCCTGCAGTGCTCCCGTGAAGGTGACGCGGTCCTTCAATCGAAACTCATCGACGATGCGAGTCGCCCGGTCCAGGTCTCCACAGTCCGGCCCCGCAATCACTAGGTGCCAGTCGGGATGTTTTGCCGCGATACGACCGAAGGCCGGCAGGAGATGGCCAAGCCCCTTCTTCTCGTGGACACGAGCCATGAACAGAGCGATTCGTTTTCCGCGAGTGTGTGGGAACCTTTCGAAGAAGACTTCGGAAGAGACCGGGCGATCGAGGTCTGGCAGGTGAACCCCATTCGGAATGACCGCGACCGGATTGCGCAGGCCGTATTCCCGAATCCCTGCAATTTCTGTGACATTGTTCACAATAATGCAACTGGCTCGATGCAGGTCACGGTTCTGGAACCAAGCTGCGACGAGCTTCTTCTTCCAACCGGAATTTCGCACGGCCCACGGTTCGAGAGTCCCGTGCGCAGTGATCACGACTGGCTTTCCATGGCTCTCAGCTGCACGCGAGCTGTAGCTATTGGGAAGCATCCAGACGCTGTGGTTGTGAACGATGTCGGATCGGGAGACGGCGCTGTTGAGCATCCACTTGAGACGAGGAGAGCACGAGAGACCGCCCAGCCAAAGCCCTCGGGCGCTGCACCAGCGAGACGGAGACTCGAAGATGCTCCCGACTGACTCCGCGCCGCGTCCCCAACAATCGGCCCCGTAAACATCGACTGGAGAGCCAGCTCGTCCCATCGCGGCGGCCAAGTCCCGCATGATCCAAGCGACACCATTGGAGAGAGAGTAGAGTCCCCCAACAGCGAACAGCGGTTTCAGCGTGCCGGATTTCACAGACTCGGAAGACTGTGACTGGGGGCTCAGGGTTTGCGCGTTCGCGTTCATAGATCGCATGGGGGCTTGTTCAGCGGCTCAGACAGTACCGAACATGCTGGCCAAAAGTCTGTGCACCGTGATCCGCGCTGAACGACTGCACCAGTTCTCGGGATCGGCGTCCCATAGCAGGCAGCTGATCACGATGATTCGCACACCAGTCCATCGCGAAGAACATCCCGTCGACATCATCGGCTTCCACGCGGAATCCGTTCTCGCCTTCGCAGACGAGATCATGAGCCGCTCCGGTCTGACGGGTCGCGATGATCGGCAATCCCGCCCCGCAGGCTTCGTTGAGAACAACAGCCCAACCATCGTGCCGCGAGGAGAAGGCGAAGACATCCGCAGCTGCGAACTGCTCGGGCAACTGGGATTGCGGAATCTGTCCGAGGAATCGCACTCGCGAATGCAGTGCTGGAGGCACCATGGATTGCAAAGCCTTTTTGTCGCTGCCGTCTCCGAGGAGTAACAGGGCGACATCCGGATTCTGGTTCGCCAGCTGGATGAAAGCTTTCAACAAGACATCCACCCCTTTGCGAGGAATCATCTGTCCCGAAAAGAGAAACACGAGATGGTTGGCCCAACCAAGATCTCGCCGCAGAGTCTCTCGAGTGCTTGACGGAACGCTCGCGAAGCGGGAGACATCACAGCAGTAGGGCAGCATCCTCAGCCGGTCTGGGGAGACGCCGTGCTGGGTATACTCGTGGACAGCTGCGGACCCGATGCCGATGACGAGGTTTGCCGACTTGAGGAGCCAGCCTCGGACTCCGTCTTTCAGCGCGTGTAACCACCGGACTGGTGCCGACCTCTTTCGAGTCGGAGCTGCTGCTCGAGGGCGCTCCCACCAGACGGCCCACGGCTTCCCTCGGCAATTCAGAATCCAGGCACAGGCCAGAAACGTCACGCTCGTGTAGAGGCCCGAGAGGATATACAGGTGATGCGTTCCAAAGGCTGCTTCGCGGATCGGTCCGCCATGAAAACGCAGCTCATCGCCGGAGCTGAGTGCCAGCCAAGTCCGGCAGACTTGATGAGCAAAGTTGCGGGTGGGGCCAGGTTGTAGCGTGTCTCGCAGAAACCGGACTTCCAAGTGGATGTCGGAGCGGTCTGCAATCGCTGAGAACAACTCCACCTGGTACGGGCTGGGAGCGTTGGTCAAAACCCAGACTGAGGGGTGACATAAGGACGGGTCGAGGGGGGGGGTCAAAATGGTCTCGGCGGCAGGGGCATTCGGACGGTGCTGGTCGAGACACGATTGACACCGATGCGAGACTTTTTCGGAATCACGAGTCGGAATACCAAGGCTGTGGGAACAGCTAACAACAGAAATCTGTAAGCCCACGCCCCGACGCTTTGAGAAGGGAGAAAGACCGAAAGCACCATGGCCTCGACGTAGATCGCCGTCCAGACACCCCCGTAAGTCACCCACTGCTTCCACAACCAGCTAAATAGAAAGCCCAGCAAATAGCAGAAAACGACTGCTCCCCAAGACCACTCGATAAAGGCGTCCGCGACAAATCCACCGGCCGTTCCTCCTGGGGGATTGAAGCCAATGGCCTGTTGCCACTGAGGGAAACTCAAGCCACACATTCCTGCATCGGTTTTCAAATCTGGGAGACCCAAATCCTCCCATTTCGACTCCCAGATCGCGCTCGGGATCGGGCGGATAAAGCAAATCGCAAACAGACGCCTCCCCCAATAGTGGTGATTATAATAATCGCAGACCAGGATCAGTGCGGCACCAGATACGAACTCATCTCCCGGGGTCACATTATCCCCGGACAATGTCTGATTCAACCAGGGTTTGGCATTCAATAGAGAATCGGACAGCATGCCTCGGGATCGATTGGCTGCAATGAACAAGAGCAGCAGTCCGAGGACACCCACCCCGCCGATCATCATTTTCCAGTTCGGCTTTTTGTTCTTAATCAGAAACCAAAAGGCAGCAAGTGCTGCGACAACCATAAAGACGGTCCCGCGACGTTTCCCGATAATCGCCCAAGAGATCTGAGGAGAGGCGACGAGAAAGCCAACAATCGCCCGACCGAATGTTAACCGACGACCCTGCCAGGCAGCTGCAAGCAACAGTAGGGCGGGAAACGTCAGCATGGGCATTTCCCCGAGGTAGCCCGATGCGGAAACGAAGAACGGTTTGGGTTTATTGAACATGCGGACCGCACCGCCGGAGATCGACACCAGATACCAGAACGAAACGCTCGCCATGGCGGCCAGGATGATCGCCAGATTGAAAAAGCGTTTTCTGACACGTGGGCTGATGTCGTCACCAAGGATGAGAAATCGATTGTCGTTCAGTGACGCCACATGAAAACGGTTGGCTCCCAGGCAAAATCCCAGGATGCAAATCAAATTCAGCAACAGAACAAATTCAACGTCCGACCTTCGAGGAAAGAATTGAGCCAACTCGCCGGACGATTGCAAGACGAACGGATGGTACACATAGACATAGAGCAGCATGGGGGCGAATGTGACCAGCGGTGACAACGGATCTCCAGTCCGTTGAAACGTATACAGCAGTGCTGCGAGAATCCCAACGGCGGTCAGAATCAGGTAAACCTCACTCATCGTGGCTGCTGTTCATTGAAAGCCGAAGGAAAGGTCGCTGCGGATTCGCGTAAAGCAATCCGCA
>Ga0105046_10018318_pt1 | contig 10662 bp, 8 predicted proteins | sample MAT03_FD_78385 | JGI IMG/M metagenome (GOLD analysis project Ga0105046, IMG submission 78385) | Freshwater microbial communities from Lake Fryxell liftoff mats and glacier meltwater in Antarctica - MAT-03 (megahit assembly) | ecosystem: Environmental > Aquatic > Freshwater > Ice > Liftoff...
CGCAATTTTTATTCTAGGCTGAAATCGATGTCCCTGGAAGCCTGTTACGAATTAGCCTTGCAGATTGTCAAGAGATTGACTAGCGCCGGACACACTGCTTATTGGGTTGGGGGCTGTGTGCGAGACCGGTTGCTGGGGCTGAAACCGAAGGATTACGATGTGGCAACTTCAGCTCGGCCAGAGCAGGTTTTGGAATTATTTGAGCACGCGGAGTTGATTGGGGCGAGCTTTGGTGTGGTGTTGGTGCAAGGTGAAGTTGAGGTGGCGACGTTCCGGTCTGAGGGGGCTTATCGCGATGGCCGGCATCCCGAGCAAGTGCAGTATGAGACGGAGGCGTCGCTCGATGCCATGAGGCGCGATTTTACGATCAATGGTCTTTTCTTTAATCCGTTACGCAATGAGGTGCTTGATTTTGTGGGCGGGCAGGCGGATCTGAATGCGGGTTTGATCCGGGCGATTGGCATTGCGCGTGATCGATTTGCCGACGATCATCTGCGGCTTTTGCGAGCAGTGCGGTTTGCGGCGCGGTTTGATTACGAGATCGAGTCAGAGACGATGGCGGCCTTGATTGAGATGGCACCGTTGTTGCTACGCGTTGCACGGGAACGGCTGCATGATGAAATGCGACGTTTGATTCTGGGGCCAAATCTTAGAGTGGCGTGGCGATTGCTAAAGGCCACTGGTTTGTTTCAGCAGATGGTGCCCGAGGCGAAGTCAGGAGAGCGAGTGGGCCGGCTGGAGGGGCCCGTGAGTGTGGCACTGGGGTGGGCGGCGATGCTGGAAGGGGTTAAGGATCTTCAGAAGGTGTTTCGCGATTTGCGATTTTCACGCGAGGAGATGGACCAGTGTGGGGACTTGCTGCGATGCGAAAAAGTGTTTGAGCACATTGCAGGGCTGGGCACTGCTGAGCTAAAGCGCTTCTTGCGTAAGGGCAACGTGGCGGATCATTTGGAACTTCACCGGGCGAGTTTTGGGGAAACAGCGGCTTATGTTTTTGTCAGGCAGCGGTTGGAGGATTGGTCCGTGCAGGATTTATGGCCTCAGCATTTTTTAACGGGTGAGGATCTGATCGAATTGGGACTCACACCGGGGCCGCTCTTTAGCAAGATCCTGCGGCGCATCGAAGATGCTCAGCTTGAGAACAGTGGATTGACACGCGAAGATGTTGTTCGGCTAGCTCTCTCTGAGGGCGGCGGTCATATCCATCGCAAAAGCTGACATTGCGCCATCAACCGGGATGACCGCGCCGGTAAGATAGCTGGCAACCGGCATGCAGAGGAAGGCAGCGACGGCGGCAATTTCTTCTGGACGACCGATGCGGCCGAGGGGCGTGCGTTCTTCAATTACAGCCATGGCCTTGTCGCTTTTTTGGATTTTGTCTGTGAGAGGCGTAGCAACCCAACCGGGGGCGATGGCGTTGACGCGGATACCGTCTTTGGCCCATTCGACAGCTAGATATCGCGATAGATGTGCCGCAGCGGCTTTGGTCATGGCGTAGGCGGCACTGGAGCCGACGGAGAGGGAACCAGCGATGCTACCGATGTTGACGATGCTCGCGCGGCCGCTCTTTTTGAGGCGGGGATGCAGGAGCCGTGAAAGCTCGTGCATGCTGGTTGAGTTGGTGTTTTGTACGTGCTCGTAGTCGGTGAGAGTGTATTCTATTGTGGGCTTACGCAGGTTGGAGCCCGCGTTGTTGATGAGGATATCGATGCTGTCCCAGTCGGCCGGAAGAGCGGCAAGCAAGGCCTCGCGGCCGGTTGCTGTTGCGATGTCGACGATGACCTCTTGCGCGTGGAAGGGCTGCTCTGCGGGATGAATGGAAGCGCTAAGAACGCTCGCACCCTGGCGCAAGAACTCTTCTGTGATGGCACGGCCAATGCCGCGGGAGCCACCCGTTACTACGGCACGGAAGCCTTTTAGATTCCAGTCGTTCATTTGGCTGTTGCCTTTCTCCAGGGAGATTCGATGGAACCCAGACTTACGAGATTGGCCACAATGCGGGCCGCACCTGAGACGGCGAAAGGCAGTTGGCGATACCAGGCGAGAGAACAATAAACGTAGAGACCTTTACCGTAACGGGCCTGCATCCAGACGCCTTTTTGTGGGGCTTGACCGGTGTCGTGGGTCTCAATGAGAGGCTGCCATTCTGGTGCCCAGGTGGCAAAGAACTTGGAACCACGCTGTTCTACCCAGCCATCGAAGTCGGCCGTTGAAATTTTGTTGGGGGATTGAAAGACGGGATCGGCAGGAGCAAGGATGGAGACCGGCGCATCTTCTTCGCTGGTCTCTTCCGCACCGCGGCCCTGGGTATAGGGAAAGGGGCCGAAGTTCTTATCGTACTCTTGCGTTTGATACTGCACGATGAGGACGCCGCCTTTGCTGACGTAATCAAGAAGCCTTGTGTTGTGACGCTTCAAATCTTCACGGGCGGCATAGGCGCGGATGCCGACGAGGATGGTTGAGTACTGCGTCAGGTCGCCAGTTGCGAGACTGGCTTCGCTTAGGAGATCTACGGCAATGCCGAGTTGCCGCAAACCTTCGGGCATTTCATCGCCACTGCCCATGAGGTAGGCAACCTTGAGGCCTGGGGCAATTTTGACGTCGACAGCGCGCAAAGCGTGCGTGGCGGGCTGGCTCCAGTACAAGACTCGAAAGCCAGGTTGGGTGATGGGTTGAAAGCTGGCAGAGTATTCTTGGGAGTCGATTTTTGCAGATGCTTCGATCGGATAGTCCTGGCTGGCGAGTTGCTGGGGTAGGCGCAATTTGATTTGAAATCGAGCTTCTTCTTTTTCTTTGGCGAGATCAAAAGTAGGGGCAGCGCCGATTAGGGTGAAGCCGGGCGGCAGACGAAATTGCAGATTGCCTTTTTGTCTGGTGGTGGAAAGATTGCGGATGGTGAGGCTGAGTTCGTAATCGCGCTTACCGATTGGGGCCAAGCCAAAACTGCTTTCAAACTGGATGCTGACGGGGGGGCCTACCGCGAGGGGTTGGCGCTGTGCGCCGATGCGGGGATCCATGCTGCTGGTCTCAAATTCAGACTCAAGCGTGACGTTGGCTCCACGATATTCAAAGCTGACGGTGGCGCGTATGCCGCTGTCGGGCATGGGTTGGCCCAGCAGCTGCGGATCGCGCAAGACATAAGTGGCATTGCGTACCGAAGGCCTGCTCCAGAAGGCAGAGGTGGGTTGGGCCGTATCGAGGACGCGTAAGTGATATGTGTTGTCGAGGATCGAGACCGGGCCCTTTACGCCGTAGCGAATCGCTTCTACTTTTTCAGTGCCTCGCTGATACAAGATCATTTTGGCTTTGAAGGATTGGCCGGGTTGGGCCAGTTGCAAGGTCTCGACGGGACGGAACATGGCGAAGGGGCCAGTGAGGGGCTGATCGGGTTCTACGAGGGCTTCAAACTCAAGGCCAAGGGCCTGGGCCAGGGCCTTGCCGATGAGGGTACGGCGCTGTGGTTGAGACTGCCAGAGCTCGGCTAGTTTTGCAGCAACGCCGTCAAGCTGAGAGGGATTGATGGCACCAGAAACCTGGTGGGTGATGCGATCGAGCAGGCTTTGTTCTGAATCCGGGGTGCCGACGTTTGAGCCTTCGAGTTTGAGGTAGGCCCAGACAGGCCCTGGGCGGGGGATGTTGGCTGCCATGCCTTGGCTGCGATGCCAACGGTAGCCGTCGCGGCCAATCTGGGCGTAGCTGCGGCCGAGAATGGAGTCATATTCGCCGGTGTTGATTTTGAGGGTTACTGGCTCGCCTTCGCGCCAATTGGTGGTGTAGAGTTTCAGGGGTTTCCAATCGGTGGTAGCAGCTTCCCGAAAGGCTCGTTTGGCCATACGGCCTGCGGTTTGATGGTGACCGTGGCCATCGCGCTCAGATTCGTTGAAGCGGCTGATGATGATATGGGGTTTCACTTGGCGGGTAATGCGCATGACGTCGGCGGCGAGTTCTTCTTCATTCCATTGACGCAAGGCCTCGCCGATGTTTTTGGAGAAGCCATAGTCGACGGCGCGGGTAAAGCGAACGGAGACGCCGTAATACTGCGCGGCTCGCAGCATTTCTACCGTGCGTAGGGCACCCAGGGCTTCAAAGAAATCGCCGCTCACTACGTTGGCCCCGCCTTCGCCGCGATTGAGAATCAGCATGGTGACGTGTGCGCCCAGACCACGGCTCAGGTAGGTAAGCAGAGCTGGATCTTCGTCGTCAGGATGAGCGGTGACATAAAGAATACGGGCGTCGGTGGAGAGTTGCTTCAGTTGATGGCGCAATCCGGCTACACCGCGATCCTCTGGCAGCAGGTCGGCAGCCGGGAGAAGGCTTAGCAAGATGAGCAACAACAAAAAAAGGCGCATGATCTGTCATGTTACTTTGAAACAAGGTCATGCATATACCGGACGGAATCTTGTCCGCCCCGATTCTGGCTGGGTTTGGCGCTGCGAGCGGCCTGAGCATTCTTTATTCGGCCAAAAAAGCGGAGGCGTCGACGACTGCGAATCGAATCCCATTGTTGGGGGTTCTTGGTGCTTTTGTGTTTGCGGCACAGATGGTGAATTTTCCAGTTGGGCCGGGAGCGAGCGGACATCTTTTGGGCGGTGCTTTGCTGGCGGCAACGATTGGGCCTTGGGCGGCCACCATTACGATGACGGCCATTCTGATGGTGCAGGCGTTGGTCTTTCAAGATGGCGGATTGCTGGCTTTGGCGGCGAATGTATTCAACATGGCGGTGTTGGGTATTTGGGCGGCGTGGCTTCCGTTTCGGGCGTTATCCCGGAGCGGGCATGCGCGTGTCGGACTATTCTTAGGCGCAATGCTTTCGGTGTTGCTGTCGGCGATCCTGGCACTGGCACAGGTGTCGTGGTCGATCGGAGTGATGAGCCAGGGGCTTTGGGTCTTTTGCCTTGGATTATTCTCTGTAACGGGAGCAATCGAGGGTGCAATTACGGTGGCGGCCTGGGCAGCGATCGAGCAACTGGAAGGCCGTTCTGGTGGGGCTAAGCCGATCTTTCGTGCCCGGTACTGGATCTTGGGGACGGCAGTATTGTTGGTGCTGACAGGCGTGTTCTTTGCTTCGAGCGCACCTGATGTTTTGGAATATTTTCAGAATCAAACTGGAATCAAGAATAGTGGCGCGGCCTTCCCTGCCCTGATGCCGGATTACGAATGGAAACAACTGAATGGGGAGTGGCTGCCGAAGGCGGCGGCAGGATTGGCGGGGTTGCTTTGTGTTTACGGATTGAGTGTGTTGATTGCGAAACTGGCACCTAAAGGACAGCAGTAGAGCACATGAAGCTCGATCCTCGATGTGTTCTGATTTTGTTGCTTTTTTATCTTGGCACGCTGTCTTCGATTCGTCCTGGTCATAATTTGTTGCTCGCTCTGATGTGTTTGCTGCCTATTTTTCTGCTGCTGGTGAGCCCGGTGGCAAAGGGGGAATTGCTGGCACAGGCAGCTTATGTTTTGCCTTTTTCTTTTGCCATTGCTGCAGTGGCGCTGCTGCGCGGTAACACGGCGCAAGCTGTTTTCTTCTTGCTGCGGAGTTACATATCGATCTTGAGTGTATTGATCGTGACGAAATTGGTGACCACGCTCGATTTGTTGCGCGCGATGGAGCGGCTGGGCGCGCCACGTTTCCTGATTGTTGTGGCCGAGTTTCTGATGCGCTATCTGGAGGTGTTGCGGGCTGAAGCGGACGCTATGCGGCTGGCTGCTCTTTGCCGTGGGGCGGCACACAGCAAGCTGATTGCGAGCTCCAGTTTGGGCATGCTTTTTGTGAGGAGTCTGGAGCGTTCGACGAGCATACACAATGCGATGCTGGCTCGCGGTTTTCGGGGGAGTCTGCCGCGGCTGTACCCAATGAAATGGGAAGTGCTGGATAGTGGAGCATTGCTAGTGGGTGTGGTGAGTATTGGTGTGCTGAGGTGGTCGTTATGATTCGAGTCAGCAATCTTTGTTATGAGTATGCGGATTCGGGCCCCGTTCTGCGCGGGGTGGATTTTGAGCAGGCTTCGCAAGAAAGCGTTGCCCTGCTGGGAGCCAACGGCTCAGGGAAAACTACTTTTGCACTGCATTTGAATGGGATTTTACAGGGGCGCGGCGAGATTGAAGTGGGTGGGATCGCAGTCAAGCCGGCAACACTCGAAGCTGTTCGACGAAAGGTTGGCTTTGTGTTTCAGTCAGCCGAGAATCAACTCTTTCTGCCTACGGTGCTGGAAGACGTAATGTTTGGATTACTGAACCAGGGCGTGGCGGTGGAGCACGCCAAAGCACGGGCGATGGATTTGTTAGAGCGGCTGCACCTTGAGGCTTACGCTGAACGCAATCCGTTTCACCTGAGTGCAGGGGAGAAGCGCCGGGCGGCGCTGGCTGGGGTTGTATTAATGGAGCCGGAGGTGTTGATCCTGGACGAACCAACCACGTTTCTCGACCCCCCTGGAATACGGGAGTTGGCGGCGTTGCTCAATCAACAGAAGATGGCAAAAATGATCATCACCCACGATGCAACTTTTGCTCTGGCTACAACCACACGCGCTGTTTTCTTTGAAAAAGGCAAGATCATTGCCGATGGATCGACGCGTGAAATTATCGAGCGCTTCGATTGGGTCTAGCGGGCAGCTTTGCGATTTGTCTGCCGGTGACAACGTAAGCCTGGTGCGGCCCCAAGAGAGCTTTCACGTGTTTGGGCAGGGCGGCTTTTGAGACGTCGAAGCCTGCCGCAAATGGGGAGAAGGCTGGAATCACGGTGGCACGCTCGCCCACCAGAAATGCGGGAACACGTCTACCTACGCCGGCATCGTCTCGCAGCGTAATCGCAGGATGAAGATGACCGATGAGGTAATGCGAGGCCTCGGGCAATTCCAGATGCAAGCGGTCGCCGTGCAGGCCAAGCAAGTTGCCGTCTCTCCATTGCGGATGGACTGGAATCGGAAGATGACCGAAGTCTTTGGAAAAAGAGCGGTCATGATTGCCCTGAACTACCTGGACGCTGGTCTTCGTGAGTAGCGAAAGCAAAACCGTTTCTATCAATTCGCGCTCGGCTGGCATTGGATTCGGGGCATGAACCGTGTCGCCTAAAAATACAAGCTCAGCGGGACAAAACACATCGAGGGTGGCATCGAGCAGGGCAGCGATTCCGCCATCGGTTACGGGGCCAAGCTGGCCCTTTCGGCGTTGGGCCCAACCATAGCCGAGGTGAGCGTCGGCAATGATGAGGGTGCGGGTTTGCTCAAGGAACAAGGCTCCTGAGGCGTGCGCGATTCGACCTGGGCCGATGGTGAGTGTCAGGTCCATTGGTTGTATAAGTTTGCCACCACTTCATCGAGAGCACGGTCCGGATCCTGGGCAACCAGAGTCTCTCGATTGAACGATGTAAAGAGAGGAATGGCAAAGGGGCTGGGCCGGCTTAGATCGAAAATTTCCCAGGGAGCAGCGTAAATGCGAGCGGCTTCGATGGCAGCCTGTTCTGCATCCAGGTCATCGTTGAGAACCTCACGGACAGCTTCCCGCAACAAGGGATGTTCTGGTTCATAGCGGCGGAAGGTCTCAAAAAGAAGGCGTCCGCTCCAACTCGCCGAGCGTTTCTGAGAGCCCGGAACGGAAGAGTTTCTTCTGGCAAGGAGTTGACCGGTTTCGCAAATGGGGCGAAACTTTGAGCCCAGGAGCTCAGTCTTTTCGAGGGCCGCCATAAGATCTTCTTTGAAACGATTCGGTGAGATGACTTCTCGAAAACGCTCTATCGACGGGGCGCGTTTTGCACCGAAACTGAGCAGGAAACAATGATCATCGAAGTTGCCAGCGATGGAGCCAAACTCCTCACCCAGGCGGTGACTCATCGCCCAGATCATAGATCGGTTGACGGCCCGCCCGGCAACCAGATGGACGATGTAGAGGAGTGAGCGGTGACTGGGAACACGTTCGATGAGGACCGGCGTATCGACCGGTAAGGGTGCGGCCAAATATTGCTTTTCGACGTAAGCCGCGGCGCGCTGCGCTGTCTGCGCATCGACCTTCCACAGTTTCTTAAGTACGGCGATACATTGCTTCGTGCCGCCCGCTTCAAAGGCCGAGCGCAAGCTGCGGCGCAAGGCTAATTCTTCTTGGGCCATACGGGCCGTGAGACTCATCTTGCCGCCCATCCAGCGCGGGGTGCGGACGCGTTCTCCTTTGGCCGATTCGACAATGGCGACGTTGGCATGAAAGCGTTTTACGACAACACTTTTGCCCGCGATGAGAAATGCTTCTCCCGCTTGCAACCCCGCAAGAAAGCTCTCTTCGACGTCGCCGAGGCGATGTTGATTGCTCGTCACGACACGGACAGAGTAGTCATCGCTAATGGTGCCGATATTCTGATAATAAGCGCGGGCTACTTTTTTTGAGGCCACCTCGAAGCCTTCGGCCGTGAGACGAATTTTTCCGTATTCGGCAGAGTTGCCCAGGACAGTGCCACCGCCTGCCAGATAACGAAGAACGGCTTCAAAATCAGTACGGGCTAGCTGCTGGTACGGGCCAGCTTTTCGAATCAGTTGCCATGCCTCTTCTACGGTGTGGGCGCGCTCGACGGCCATGCCAAGCAAGGATTGGGCGAGAACATCCAAAGGGGCCTGGGGAGGACGCAGTTGATCCAGACGTCCGGCACGCACAGCGGCGCGGATGGCGATACATTCAAGCAGATCCGGCAGGCTCAAAGGGACGAGAGACCCTACAGCTACACCCGCCACACTATGGCCACCACGCCCCAGGCGCTGGAGCGCACGGCTCACCCCGCGCGGCGCACCGATCAAGAGCACCTGATCGACACCCGCAAAATCAACACCCATTTCAAGACTCGAAGAGCAAACGACTGCCCTCAGGCTACCGGAGGAAAGTTGGTCTTCTACGAGCAATCGCTTTTCGCGGTCGAGGGAAGCATGATGGACTTCGATCGCTTCGTCCATCTCTGGAAGAAGCACCTTCAACGCCAGGCCCAACTGTTCTGCCGCGCTGCGGGTTTGAGTAAAGATGAGGCTGCATTTGGCTTCTTGCACCAGACTAGCGGCAACGTGGGCAATTCGGTAAGGGTTAAAGCCTGCGGCGGGCAGGACGGTGTCGGCGGGCACTTGCGCAATATCCAGGCGATGTGTTCGCTCGGTTCTTGCAGCGGCTACTTGGCAAGCTCTGGCGCCCACAAGAAAATTAACTACGGTCTCAACAGGGGCTGCTGTCGCGCTAAGGCCGATGCGTTGCACCGGATTTGCGGCGCGAGCTTCAAGGCGCTCGAGAGTGATTGAAAGAAGGCTGCCTCGTTTGGATTCACAAAAACTATGAATCTCATCGACGATGACACATTGCGGCAAGAAGCCATCCTGCCAGGGCACTTGACTCAATAGACTGCTTAGACTCTCAGGCGTGGTGAGTAATAGATGAGGTTTCTTGCGGCTCATGAGCTGACGTTCGTCGAGAGAGGTATCGCCGGTTCGAGAGGCCAGCCGGATTTGCGATTGTTCGGGCAGGCTCGAATTGACGGCAGCCAGCGGATCTCGCAGGTTTCGTGCAATGTCACGATTCAGGCTTCGAAGCGGCGAGACATAAACGACATAGGTGGCGTTTTTAAGTTCTCCCTTTGACGCTTGATGGCCGAGTGAAGACAACACGCTCAAAAATGCAGCCAGAGTTTTGCCGCTGCCTGTCGGCGCTAGAATGAGGGCGTTTTTGCGGGCCAGCGTGTGAGGAAGCGCCAGCTTCTGAATTTCGCTGAAGCCGTCAAATCGACCATCGAACCATTGCCTGAGGGGAGGATAGATCTTATTGAGCAAGCGAACGCTCATAGAGCTCTTTCACCCTTTCGAGCGTGTCGATGGCAGTGACTTGTTTGTCGCGACGCCAACGCAGAATGCGTGGAAACCGCAGTGCGAAGCCACTCTTGTGGCGCGGGCTGAGTTGGATGCCATCAAAGGCAACTTCGAGGACAACCTGCGGCTCTACCAGGCTGACTCTTGAATATCGTTCTTTGGTAAGTGTCTTGAGAATTTTGGTGAGCTCTTTGATCTCTTCATCGCTCAGCCCGGAGTAAGCCTTACCTATATTAAGAAATCGTGTGCCGTCGGAGACAGCGAAGGTATAGTCACTCAGCATGGTGGCGCGGCGACCGCTGCCCTGCTCCGCAGCAGTAATTACAACGTCGAGAGTGGCGTAAGGACGTTTTACCTTGAGCCAGTTTGCGCTGCGTTTGGCGGCTTCATAGTTGCTGCCGCGACGCTTCAGCAATAGCCCCTCATTGCCACGCGCTCTGGCGGCAAGAAAGCGGGTTTCGATGTCTTCGAGCGAGAGCAGTGAGTCTTGAGGGGAGGTCATCAAGGGCAGGGGTAGACCTCGAAACAGGCTTTCCAGTTTGGACCGCCGCTCTTCAATGGGAGTTTCGAGCAGCAGATCCTGATCGTGGTAAATCAAGTCATAGGCGATGAAGACGACGGGAATCTCTGCCAAGAGCGCTGGACTGACCTTCTTACGGGCCAGGCGTTGTTGCAGCACTGTGAAGTTCAAAGCCCTGCCGTCGCGCCAAGCCAGCAATTCACCATCAATGACAGCGCGGCCGCCGAGAGACGCAAAGGCTTCGACGATTTCTGGAAAAGCGTTGGTGGTTTCCTCCAGCCCTCGTGTATAAATTTTCACTTTGCCATTGTCAAAGTGAAC
>Ga0105046_10018319_pt1 | contig 10662 bp, 8 predicted proteins | sample MAT03_FD_78385 | JGI IMG/M metagenome (GOLD analysis project Ga0105046, IMG submission 78385) | Freshwater microbial communities from Lake Fryxell liftoff mats and glacier meltwater in Antarctica - MAT-03 (megahit assembly) | ecosystem: Environmental > Aquatic > Freshwater > Ice > Liftoff...
CTCCGACTTCGTAAATCTGGACGATGTGCGGGTGTTGAAAGCGTGCGACGACCCGGGCTTCATTGAGGAAGCGCGCCATGATCCCGGGCGAGAGTTCCCGGCCGGGAAGAATCATCTTCAGCGCGACGAGCCGGCCGAGTTGAAGGTGTCGAGCCCGATAAACGATCCCCATCCCGCCACGACCGAGGACATCAAGCACCTCAAAGCCCGGCACTTCCGGTAACTTCAAAATCGGCGAGACCCGGATGGTAATCGGCCTGCCGCGACGCATGGTGCTTGGCGTCGCAAATTCCGCCTGGATGTCGCTAACAATTTGTTTTTGAATGGAACTCGGACGGTACTCGCCCGTTTGCTCCGAACCGAATGAATCCGCGGCAAGGGGTTGCCCCGATTGATTTCCCGATTTGGATTGCTTGAAAGCCGACTTCACCAGATCGGCGACATCCGGGTACTGCTCAACGTACTCCTGGACATCTGGTACTTCGCCGGCTGCCTCGCGGTACTTCAGTTCAACGGCGAGCAAACTGTAGAACACTTCCGATCGCTGCGGATCCGGAATCGTGACCAGGTAGTCAGCGATTCGCGGACGGCCCTCGAATGCACTGGCCGAACGCCATGCCGTTACAAATTGCTCGACTAACGACGCGGAATCACCGTTCCGGGAAGAAAGGGGTATATCGCCAGGTGAATTCAGATTCTCGTCGCCCATGGGCATTCTCTCGACTGCAAGCCGACCGTCGACCGGGGAACACGCTTGGCTTTCGCCATCGTAGCGACGTCATAAACGATGCAGTCCTTGATTTCTGATGGTAAAGGATGACGCAGGCGTCAACAAGCAGAAATTCGGTAGTTTCCGCATTTTGGGCCAGTTCAACCCTTTCCCCGACTCTTCCTGGGAAGCGAGATGACTGGTATACTCGACGCTTCAATCTCAAATCAGCGCTACGCACGGAGTCCGGTGACATGCCGACTGAATCCCCCTCGCAATCCGCCGACGCCCCGTCCCCATTCCGTTCAGTCAACTCGTCCGGATTTGCCGGGTTGCTGGAACATTTGCGGATTTCCTTGCTGGTGACCACCTATCAGGCGGGTAAGCTGATGGCGATCCGTGGCCGCGATGGACGTGTTTCGACCCTGCTGCGCAGTTTTGAACGGCCGATGGGTTTGGCCGTTCGCGATCTACGTGAGTTCGCACTGGGAACCCGCCATCAAGTTTGGCACTTCCGCAACGCTCCCGACATTGCCGCCCAGATTGGACCAGCTGGAACTCACGATGCCTGTTTTCTGCCGCGTAGTTCCCACGTCACGGGCGATATTCGCTGCCACGAGATGGCGTGGGTCGGCGAGGAATTGTGGATCGTGAACACGTTCTTCTCGTGCTTATGTTCGACTTCCCCGACTTTCAGTTTTATCCCCCGCTGGAGTCCGCAGTTCTTGCCTGATCCCACGCCAGGCGACCACTGCCATTTAAACGGCCTAGCGGTGAGGGACGGTAAGCCTTGCTACGTCACAGCCCTGGGAGAGTCGAAGGTTCCCGAAGGCTGGCGGCCGGCCAAGGCGACCGGCGGCATCATTCTCGATGTGGCGAGCGGCGCCATCGTGAGTGCGGGCTTGTCGATGCCGCATTCGCCACGCTGGCACGCGGGGCAGCTATGGGTTCTCGAATCCGGGTTGGGCCAATTACAAACCGTCGCTCTCGACACGGGAAAACGCACAACGGTGGCGCAACTTCCGGGCTACACGCGTGGGCTGGCGTTCTCGGGACCGTTTGCTTTCGTCGGCCTTTCCAAGATCCGTGAGAACAAAACCTTCGGCAATCTGCCCATTACCAGAAGCGGGGCCGAATTGCAGTGCGGCATCTGGGTCGTCGATTTGCGTTCGAATCAGATCGCCCAGTTCATGAAATTCGAAACAGGAGTGGAGGAAATCTTCGCGGTGGAGGTCCTCGAAGGCGTACATTTCCCCGAAATTGTCGGTTTTCAGGACGACACCATTAACGGTGCGTTCGTGGTGCCGCCCAAAGGACATGCCTAAAACTAGCGGCGTCCGATGGGACGCCGCTGCACCAGATAACTCGACATAGTTGTGCCTATTTCAACACCGGATAGACCACGTTGTTTGTCGTGACGCCGAGGACTGGAATTTTCGTCATCTGACTGGCCGGAACACCAGTTCGCAACAGTCCGATGATAACTGTTTTGTTTCCACCCGGCCAAGTGCCTGGGGACTGAACCGTCACGGAATAGCTCACCCCATTAGCCGTGTAAGTGTACGACCAACCTGTGATGGTCAACGGGGTGCCTTGCACATTAGTCGCGGAGGGAGTCACGGAATCCGCTACCCCAAGTTGCGGCGAGTTGTTGCCCACCCGTTTGTAAAGCTTGCCGGCCATGGTCGTGTCTGCAAAGCTCGGCCCCGCCAAGCACATCATCACGAGAAGGAGCGGCAAGGCGAAAAGTACTCGTCGGGTCATGGTTCAACTCTTTTCCATTGTTTGAAAATGTTGTTGGTCTCGGGTGCGATCAGGAGAAGCGCGAACAACTGAGTCGATCATTGGCATTATCGACAGCGAAAGCGGCCGCGTAGGAAGCATCCACTGCAACGAACAGGCGGCGCTGGCTCGCAGTAGATGGCTGGTTCGCTACAGATTGTTGGTTCGCAATAGATCACTTCGGACACATAACCGACCGGCGGAACAGCTGCGTTCACCACCTGCAGATCGGGCGAGTTGCCTTTTAGGTTTCCGATGACCACCGAACCTCCGGCGCTGTGCGCTACGGTCACTTGGACGATCCGATTTGTCGCTGGATTCGGAACAATGATGACAGTGCCGGAGACAAAATTGTTATGTGTCAGAATAGGCAACGGAGTAGAACCGCCCGTATTGTGAAGGGTCACAGTAACTGGACCACTCGTGATCGGTGAGCCGTCTGTGTAGGTGTGATAGATTTGGATTTGTCCATCAACAGCCAGCACATTTGTGGCGTTCATGCCGAGACCAGTGATTGCCAGCGCGATGAGACCAATCAGTTTTGCACTGCGGATCATCAGATGTACTCCTCGTGGGAAAGGTTGTCAGTCAGGTCCGTTGCGTTGTTTTCACCAAGACGCCCGTCGCTCACGGCACGGGGATAGGAATGTTCAATACTTGAGTGACTGGTGACGCTCCGTGGAGCCCAATAATTGTGGTGACACCATTGCGGGTGAACGTCAACGTGATCGACTTATCGCCCCCCAATCCCGAGGGATCGACGGTGATGGTGTCTCCGCTTTTGAAATCGGTGGACGGCAGCAGCACCGTGTTTGGATTGGCAGTCGAAATCGCCTTCACGCTCACGGAATCGGCGATCTCTGTTCCGCTCGGGGTGAAGTAGGAAACTTTGAATTTGCCCGCCTGAACGGAAGTTGTCGTCAGAAAAAGGGTCGCCAAAACAAGGACCGGTCGAGCGACGAATCGCGAGATAGATTTCACTGGGCACACACCTATCTTAAGGGGAAAGATCGTAACACAACCAATCGGGAGCTATGGATAAAATGGCAGTGTTAGAAAGTGATGGTAAACCAGTGGATTTGAGATGGCAAGCGAAAAATCCGAAATTTTTCTAATTACGGAGATGCGGCAAGGGGTCCGTGAAGTGTACCCAGACTGAATTCGAGTTCGCTGCATGAAGTTAAAAAATGACCTGAGACGATTGACTCCGAGAACCGAATCCGGGCTCTTGATTTCCCCCGTTGGATGTCAAGGAGGGTTGGAAGATAGTATCATATTTCTCATCAGCCAGCGCCCTGTTCCGACCGTAGCATGTTCGAGTGTTTGATCATGACTTTTCCAATCAACGGTTTCCAACGAAGTGTCTGTTGGTGTTCGCTGTTCGCCGCCTTGCTCTCGGCACGGCCGGGTCTGGCGGAGCCGAAAGTCGAGCCGTTGGCGGCCGACCACTGGTCGTTCCGCCCTGTCGTTTGGCCGAAGGTTCCCGTGAATGGTGTTAACAATCCAGTGGATCTGTTCCTTCAGGCGAAACTTGCCGAGAAGAAACTGAAGCTCTCGCCGGAGGCGGATCGCCGGACGCTGATCCGCCGATTGTCGTTCGATCTGATCGGCCTGCCGCCGACACCCGCGGAAGTTGCCGCATTCGAATCGGACCAATCGGCGGATGCTTATGCGAAAGTGGTGGACCGGCTGCTGGCTAGCCCGCATTATGGCGAACGCTGGGGCCGGCATTGGCTGGACGTGGCCCGGTATGCCGACAATAAAGGTTACGTCTTCTTCGAAGACAAGAATTATCCGTGGGCCTGGACCTACCGCGACTACGTGATCGACGCGTTCAACCGCGATCTGCCGTTCGACCGTTTCATCCTCGAACAACTCGCGGCCGATCAACTCGATCTTGCAGACAAGAAGTCGCTCGCCGCCCTCGGCTTCCTGACTGTTGGCGGTCATTTCATGGGCAACGTGCATGACATCATCGACGATCGCATCGATGCCGTCACGCGTGGATTCCTAGGGCTGACCGTCTCGTGCGCCCGTTGCCATGACCACAAGTTCGACCCGATCCCGCAGGCTGATTACTACTCGCTGTATGGCGTCTTCCGCAGTTGCACCGAGCCGATGGTCCCCCCGCTCTGGGGGACGCCCCCGGAGACAGCGGACGCGAAAAAGTTCGCGGTTGAACTTGTCGATAAGGAAGGGAAGTTGAAAGACTTCGTCCACGCCAAGCACAAGGAACTCGTTACCCAGGCACGGGTGCGGGCCGGCGACTACCTGCTGGCCGCTTACATCGCCCGGAACCAGCCGCCGGACGACGACTTCATGCTCATTGCGGACAAGGGTGACTTGAACCCCGCCATGATCGCCCGCTGGCGAGCCTTCCTTGAATCGACCCGAAAGCAGATGGATACCACGTGGGCCGCCTGGCACCGCTATGCCGACATTCCTGAGGCCGACTTCGCGAAAGTGATACTTGCGAATACCGACAACCCGCTGGTGCAGGCCTCGTTCGCCACACCGCCCAAATCGATGAAAGAGGTCGCGCAAAGGTACAGCAAGCTGCTAGCCGACGCCGAGGCGGCCTGGATGAAGGCGGATCAAAAAGCCGCACTCATCGATCCGAATCACATGTCGCTTCTCACGGCACTCTATGGGCCGACCGCGCCGGCCGACGCCCCCCTCGCCCTCGATTGGGGCTTTCTCTCGCTCTTCCCGGATCGGGCCACGCAAGGGGAATACAAGAAGCTGATTAAGGAAGTGGAGACACAAGCCGCCAAAGGGCCGCCGCGGGCGATGGTGTTGCTCGATGCCGAACGCCCTTACGACCCGCGGATATTCCTCCGGGGCCAACCGAGCCGCCTCGGCGATCAGGTGCCGCGCCAATTCCTCAAAGCGCTGGACGCCAACCGTAAGCCATTCGTTTCAGGCAGCGGGCGCCTGGAACTGGCGAAGGGCATCGCCTCCCAGGATAATCCGCTAACGGCGCGGGTGTTCGTCAACCGCGTCTGGATGCACCATTTCGGCCGGGGATTGGTAAACACGCCCGGCGACTTCGGCCTTCGTGGCGATCCGCCGACACACCCGGAACTTCTCGACGGGCTCGCGGCGGAGTTCATGGCCGACGGATGGAGCGTGAAGAAGCTTCACCGGCGCATCGTCCTTTCCGCCGCGTACCGCCAAGCAAGCCTTGACCGCGATGACGGGATTGCCGCCGACCCGGAGAACCGACTGTTGTGGAAACAGAACCGCCGGCGCTTGGAGTTCGAGCCGCTGCACGATTCCATGCTGGCTGTCTCGGGCAGTCTGAGCACCTCAGTCGGCGGCCCCTCCGTTCCCCTGTTCACCGGGAAGACCCGACGGGCCGTGTATGGATACATCGATCGCCTGGAGTTCCCCAGCCTGCTTGCCACCTTTGATGTGCCGAGCCCCGCCGCGACCAGCCCCGAACGGACCTCGACGACCGTTTCCCCACAAGCCCTCTACCTGATGAACGGGCCATTCACCCGCGATGCGGCCCGAAAGCTGGTGAACTCCCCTGCTGTCAAGGATGCGAAGACACGCGAGGACAAACTCGATTCGCTGTTCCTTGCCGTCTATTCTCGAAAACCGACGACCAACGAGCGAACGCGGTTGCTGGCGTTTATCTCCCAGGGTCCCGAGGCCGAGCGCTGGCTCGACCTGAGCCATGGATTCCTGATGACGAACGAATTTCTCTTTATCGATTGACCGGAGGTCTTCATGTTTCCCTTGTCTCGCCGCGAGGCGCTCACCCGTTGCGGCACGGGCATCGGCATGTTGGCCCTCGCCGGGGTCGTGTCCGATGAAGCTCACGCCGCGAGTTCGGTCATTGACCCGCTGGCCGCGAAGGCCCCGCCCTTCACGGGGAAGGCCAAGCATGTCGTTCACCTGTTCATGAACGGCGGGCCGTCTCAAGTGGACACCTTCGACCCGAAGCCGGCTCTCGACAAGCATCATGGCAAAGCACTGCCGACGACCAATCTGCGAACCGAACGGAAGACCGGCGTCGCCATGCGTTCGCCGTTCAAGTTCAAAAAGTACGGCGAGTCCGGGATCGAAGTGAGCGATCTCTTCGCCAAGACGGCCGAGCATGTCGACGACATGTGCATCATCCGATCGATGCATGCCGACGTCCCTAACCATGAACCGTCGCTGATGCTCATGAACTGCGGTGACGGCCGTCTGCCCCGCCCGAGCTTTGGCGCGTGGGTGACCTACGGTCTCGGCAGTGAGAACCGCAACCTGCCTGGGTTCGTTGTCATGTGCCCTGGCGGGTATCCCATCGTCACCACGCAAAACTGGCGGTCGGCCTTTCTTCCCGGTGTTTACCAAGGCACGTACCTCGACACGAAGTATGCCGAGGTGGAGAAACTCGTCGCGCACATCCGCAACACCGAAATGCCGTTGGCCCGGCAGCGGGAGCAACTCGATCTGGTGAAATTTTTGAACGACGAGCATCTGTCGGCCCGCAACGCCGATCCGCAACTGGAAGCCCGAATCCGGACGTTCGAACTGGCCTTTCGGATGCAGTCCGAGGCGACCGACGCTTTTGATTTGACGAGAGAAACCAAGGCGACTCGCGAGTTGTACGGTGATACGACGCACGGTCGGCAGTTGCTCTATACCCGCCGACTAATTGAACGCGGGGTGCGGTTCGTGCAAGTGTGGAGCGGAGCCGGGCAACCGTGGGACAACCACGACGGCCTCGAAGGACAGCACAAAAAATTGGCTGGTGAGTGGGACAAGCCGATCGCCGCCTTCCTCACTGACTTGAAACGGCTCGGTCTGTTCGACAGTACGCTCGTGCTCTGGGGCGGCGAATTCGGCCGAACGCCGGTCGCCGAACTACCGGCGCTGAACGGCCGCGACCACAACCACTATGGTTTTACCTGTTGGCTGGCTGGCGGCGGGGCGAAGGGCGGAACCGTCGTGGGGGCGACCGACGATTTCGGCTTCAAGGCCGAAGAGAATCGCGTCCACGTTCACGATCTGCACGCGACGATGCTGCACCTTCTCGGCTTCGATCACGAGAAGTTGACCTACCGCTACGCCGGCCGCGATTTCCGCCTGACCGACGTACACGGCAAGGTGATGAAGGCGATGCTAGCTTGATTGAATTGAAGAAGACGTCGGTTGTATCCATTTCGAGGAGACTCCAGATCATGCGTATCGCAGCGGGCGGCATCTCCCATGAGACGAGCACGTTCGCCCCGACCCCGACGACTCTGCACGAGTTCGAAAACGGGCTGGGGCTTTTCCGCGGCCCTGCGATTGTCGAACATTTCCGCGGCACGAATAACTGCACTGGCGGATTTATCGCTGGCGCCGATCAACGCGGCTTCGAACTCGTGCCGCTGCTGTGGACATTCGCCTACCCCGGCGGTCTGATCCCCCGCGCCGACTACGACACCCTTAAAGGCGAATTCCTTGAACGACTTGCTCAGGTCCGGAAGGAAGGACCGGTCGACGGCGTGCTGCTTGACCTGCACGGAGCGATGGTGATCGAAGGCGTTGACGATGGCGATGGCGACTTGATCGAGGCCGTGCGGCATCAAGTCGGGCTGGGCTGTCCGATCGTGGTCACCTTCGACCTTCATGGCAACCACACCCGCCGCCGGGTGGACGCGGCCACGGCAATCATCGGCTTCGACACCTACCCTCATGTGGATATGGCCGAACGTGGGCGAGAGGCCGCCGAACTGATCGTTCGCACTATCCGGGGCGAGGTTCGGCCGGTCATGGCTTTTCGCGAACTGCCGCTCTTCTGGAGCGCCGCCTGCCAGGTGACATCGCACCCGCCCATCGACGAAGCGTTTAGGTTGGTTCATGAAGCGGAGCAACGGGCGGGAATTCTGTCGGTCACACTCGCAACCGGATTCCCCTGGGCGGACGTCCCGCAATTGGGCGCCTCCGTAACCGTCGTGGCTGACGGCGATCCGACGTTGGCTCAGGCAACGGCGAACGAGATCGGCGACTGGGTCTGGGAGCGCCGCGAGCGCTGGCATCGCAAGCCTCTTACCTTGGCTGAGGCACTCGACCGGGGCGAACGCGAGGGCCGTTACCCGATTATCGTGGCCGACATGGCCGACAACACCGGCGGCGGAGCACCGGGGGACTCGACTGAAGTATTGCGGACCTTCGTGGAACGAGATCTGAAGAATGCCTTGGTGCTCTACTTGGTCGATCCGGAGGCGGCCCGGCAGGCGCACTCGGTTGGGGTGGGTCAGCGTTTCCAGGCGGAACTGGGCGGCCGGTCGCATCCCTTGCAGGGACCGCCGCTGCCCCTAGAGGTGGAAGTCGTGGCCCTGTCCGATGGCAAGTTCACCTACGATGGGCCGATGTACGCCGGGCTGACCGGCAACCTGGGCACGTCGGCCTGGTTGCGGCACGGGGGAGTCAACATCGTCGTGGTTTCAGGCCGAATGCAACCTCTGGACCAGGCCTTCGCGCGATCGCTGGGCATCGACTGCGCGGCGATGCGTTACATCTCCGTCAAATCGGCGGCTCACTTCCGCTCCGGCTTCGAGAAGATCGCCGGTTCGATCCACAACATCGTCGCTCGCGCGATTCATTCGCACGACTTCGCCCGCCTCGATTACCGTCGCCGCCGTCGCCCCATGTATCCGCTCGAACCGTGCTGACAACTGCATGGAGTGCGTTGACAAGTTATTCCGATGATGCGGTGAAGGGTAATCAAGGGCGTGGTGATCTTGGTTTCTTGCCGCCTGAACGGCCGGCGATGTCGTGGGCAAGGAAGGCGGCCTCGGGTACCCCTCCGGAACAGTGGTTCGCGGCGAGTTGTCCACGGCTCCAAAGAGTGCGTTCCACTCGAATTTTGAAGATCGCTTCAAGCTCTCGTTGGACCTGGGCGCCTTCGATGATCCCGAGCGAGCGTGCAATCGCCTCAAAGGTGCTCATGCAGTTTTCGCGGGGTCCCCGTCGGAGTCGGAATTCTGATGGAGCGCCAACCGGAAGTTTCACTCGCGGCACGTCGCGTAGTTCAGCAATTCGGCTTCCCATTTTTGCCGCTTGTCTCCAATTTCCGTCCAAGACGATAAGGGTGATCGGCTTGTTCAGTTTTGTCAGGTATGCCGAGTTGAGTTCCTCCGCATCCTCGGACGGGTAAAGCACAAGTGACTGCCGCCCTTCCGGCGTCAGTCCTTCATTTGACATCGGTTCCTCGAGCCTTCCACGAACTCGAAGTTCAAAATTCGACAGCGTGAGTTCTGCGAGTAACGCGGTGCTCGTCGTTAATGTTAACTCGCGACAATGCATCAGGATCATCACCCGAGTTTGCAAATGAAGGCGAGGCGCGATCGAGCAAATGCAAAGGGGAACAAACGTCCGGCAAGCCGGACAGCGATGAGTGGACCGACTGCGTCCTGCCATGGAGACTTATTCGCTTTTCTGTTCGGCGACGACTTCGCTTGAGGGCAAGAATATCACTACGAAGAACCAGCAGGCTTTTCACTTCACTTCGGTTTGAGATGAGACGCCGCCGCATCCTTTCTTGACTCCGTCAGGGGTTCGGCAGATCGCAGCGAATTTCCGAGTGCGTCGACCTTCCGGGCGAGGAGTTCGCCCTCGGTCGTGTCCGCCAATGCGCATGCGGCTTGTTGGCCCTGGTGTAGTATCGAGACCAGAAGATCGACCACGACGACAGTCGTCAACCACTTGCTTGCCAACACTCTGGCCAAAAGGCCCAGTACCCAGAGGCCGTCGACCTGCCCCACCCAGGCCCTTAAAAGGGGATTCTCCGCGACCCACCCGATGAGCAGCACCGCCCCCAGCCCGGCCAGGACAGCCTGGAATAGGTGGATGGTTCTAACGAGTCGGGCTGCCTGTATGGGAGTATTGCGGCGAAGAAGGCGGCGGGCTGCCAGAAGCGGGACGACGGGCGAACTGGCAAGGAGCAGTAGCCCCAAATATGGCTCTGGCTGGAACGCGAGTTGAGCTAGCACGCCCAAGGGGAGCAGGTACGCCACGATGCAGGCCGGGGCTGCGATCAGGGTGATCTGGCCGGGTGTCCGTGACTCGGGGAGCATGCGTGCGAGCACCAAAGAGGCGCTCAAGATGCCCGGGAGTAAGGCGAACAACGAAGGGGCGGTCACGGTCAGTAGATAGCGGACCTGACTGGTCGAGGTCTTCAGCGCGTC
>Ga0105046_10018322_pt1 | contig 10661 bp, 4 predicted proteins | sample MAT03_FD_78385 | JGI IMG/M metagenome (GOLD analysis project Ga0105046, IMG submission 78385) | Freshwater microbial communities from Lake Fryxell liftoff mats and glacier meltwater in Antarctica - MAT-03 (megahit assembly) | ecosystem: Environmental > Aquatic > Freshwater > Ice > Liftoff...
CGCGCAACAGCGCCTCACTTTGCGGATCAAAGTTGATGCGATTCAGGTCGCCATTGACCAGCGCCAGCAGGCGTTTGTCCATCACTTTGAAGAAAAGTGGGGGCACATAGCTCAGCAAAAACATCCCGAAGTAACCCGTGGGCAGCTGGGGCAGGTTGGGAAAGGTGCGCAGGGCCTGGTAGCGGCGGGTGGCGTGGGCGTGGTGGTCGGAGTGGCGCTGTAGATGGAACAGCGCCCAGTTTGAAACCAAATGGTTGCTGTTCCAGGAATGATGCGGTTGGCATGCCTCGTAGCGGCCCGAGGGCAGCTTTTGGCGGAGGATGCCGTAGTGCTCGATGTAGTTGGCTGACGTTAGCTGAAAGTTGGCCCAAAACCAGGCGCACAGCAGGAAGGGGAGGATACCGATGCCTAACCAGATTGTAAGCGCAGCCCAAAGCGCCAGCGTGATCAGGCTGGTTTGCACGATGTGGTTGTGCAGGCTAAGCGGCGCGCGCTTTTCTCGCGCCATGCGCAGCACCTCCAATTGCCACGCGCGACGCCACGCACCGGGCATTTCGCGCAGCAAAAAGCGGTAGATCGACTCGCCCATGCGCGAGGACGCCGGATCATCCGGCGTTGCCACATCGCGGTGGTGGCCGCGGTTGTGCTCGACGTAAAAGTGGCCGTAAAACGTCGGCGCCAGCACCAATTTGGCTAAGATCGTTTCGAGCCGGGTCGTCTTGTGGCCCAACTCATGGCCAACGTTGATGCAAAAGCCGCCGATCACGCCGGTTGCAATGGTGACAGCGAGCAAGCCGTGCCAGGGCAGAGCGTGGTTGGCGACAAACCAGGCCGCAAACACAAACCACGCCCACAGCATCGGCACCAAAGCCCAGGTGATCAAACGGTAGTAGCGATCGCCTTCCAGCGCCGCCACCGCAAACTCCGGCGGGTTGTTTTGGTCGTCGCCAAGCCAAAAATCAAGCGCGGGCATCAGGATATAGACCAGAGCAAGCGGCGCCCACAGCACAACAGCCGACCCAGTCAGCAGATACAGCAACGGCCCCGCGCCGGCGAGCGCAGGCACCAGCAAAGAAACCAGCCAGGCATGGCGTTTGGGATCTCGGTAGACGGCGTTGGCGATCGCGGTGGACATCGGGCTTGGCTCAATTATGGGTATGGGCACAAGTTTGCGCCGCGCTGGCGGCCGATCACCAGCCGCAAATGGGCCGGCAAATCGTCTTTTTCTGACGTTCTACAGGTTAATCAAATAAAAGCGATTGCAGCCGAAATGGCCGGTTTGGCCGAGGGCGGCTGGGATCGTGCGAAAACCCTTTTGCAGATAGAGCTTTTGCGCAGCGTCCATGCCGGTTAGGGTTTCCAGGTAACACTGGCGGTAGCCGAATTCGCGCGCCTGCTGCAGGCAGCGATCGATCATTTGGGCGCCGGCGCCGCGCCCGCGCAGGAGTGGGCGGAAATACATTTTTTTAAGCTCGCAGACGGCTGGGTCGGCGCCGGCAAGTGCGGCGATGCCGGCGCCGCCCTGCACGATGCCGTCGGCTTCAACGACAAAATAGCCCGCGCCCGCAGCCGCGTAGGCTGCGCTCATGGCGTCTACTTCCGGATCGTGGATCGCAAAGCCGGGGCCGTCGGCGCCAAACTCGGGCATGACTTCGCGGATGATCTGCGCGATCGCTGCATCGTCGCGGGCAGCGATGGGTCGGATCAGAAAACTCATGGTTTGGCCGCAGGCGCCTGCGCGAAGTCGCCGGCCAGCGCTTTGTAGACTGACGCAAGCGTGGTTGCGCGGCGCGTTTGGGCCTGGCTTAAGCGGTCTTCGAAATCGATCAGCTGGCGTTCGGCGTCGAGCAGAACGAGAAAATCCGAGGCGCCAGCGTCAAAGCGCAGCTTGGCCAACTCATGCGCATTGCGCGCTTGGGTCACCGCCATCTGAAGCGCAACCGTGGACTCGTTGGCGGCACGAAAAGAGGCCAGTGCGCCTTCGGTTTCCTCGAGTGCGCGCAGGATCGTCTGCCGGTAGCGCGCGTGCACTTGGTCGGCGACCGCTTGGCTGGCGCGCACGTTTTGGCGGACCCGGCCAAAGTCCAAAAAGCGCCAGCTCAAGCTCGGGCCAAAACGCCAGCGCTGGGCGGATTTCTTGCCCAGATCGGAGGCCGTGGGCGCGGTGTAGCCGAAGCTGCCAAGCAGATTAAGTTTGGGGAAAAACTCGGCAACCTCGGCGCCCGTATCGGAATACGCGGCGGCCAGCTCGCGTTCGGCGCGGGCAACGTCGGGGCGCCGCCGCAGCCACTGCGCGGGCGTGCCAACCTGCACCAGATCGGGAAGCGCCGGCAGGTTGCGCGAGGCTTTCAACGTGGCCGGCAGTTGGTCGGCGCTGGTGCCGGTGAGCACGGCCAGGCGCTGACGCTGGCGGGTGACGTCTGCGCGGATCTCGGGCACCAGTGCGGCGATGCCTAAACCCTGTGCGTTCGAACGGGAAACGTCGAGCGCGCTGTTGCGTCCGGCCTCCTCCCGGAGCTTAAGCAGGCGCAGGTTTTCGCGCAGGTTTTCGACGTTGCGCAGCTGCAGGTCTAACCTCGCCTGGGCGCCACGCAGGGCGAAATAGGCCTGCGCGGTTTCGGCGATGATTTGCAGCTCGGTCGCGCGCAACGCCTGTGCGGCGGCGTCCGCGCGCTGGCCGATGGCGTTGGACTGGTTGCGTAATCCGCCAAACAAATCGATTTCCCAAACGCTGTCAAACCCGGCCGATACGGTTTCGGTTGAGCCGATGTCTGGCGGTATCTGCGGGTCGAGTCGGCTGGGGCTGTTGCGGGTTTGGTCGCCCGCTGCGGTTACCGTTGGAAACAGCGAGAACGCGGTTAGTCCGCGCAGCGCGCGCACTTCGCGAAGCCGCGCCTGGGCCTCGGCAATGTCTTGGTTCGCCGCCCGCGCCTGCGCGATAAGCGCATTTAACTCGGGCTCTTGAAAGGCCTGCCACAGCTGCGAGCTTACCGCCCCTTGCGCAAAATGGTTCTCGCTGGCTTCTTCAAACTGGGTCGGCAGCGGCAGCGGATTGAGCTTTAATTCGGGGCCAACCGTGCAGCCGCTGAGTGCGATCGAGATCAAGATCAGGCAGGCGCGCTTACGCATGGGACACGCTCACATTGCGCGAGGCCAGTTTGCGGATCGCGACGTAAAAAACCGGGGTCAGAAAGAGGCCAAAGAAGGTCACCCCGAGCATGCCCGCAAAAACCGTGATGCCCATGGCTTGGCGCACTTCCGCGCCCGCGCCGCTTGCGATCACCAGCGGAATCACCCCGGCAATGAAGGCGAAACTGGTCATTAAAATGGGGCGCAAACGCAGTCGGCAGGATTCAAGTGCGGCCTCGACGATGCCCATGCCCTTGTGCTCCAGCTCGCGCGCGAACTCGACAATCAAGATGGCGTTTTTGCAGGCCAGCCCCATCAGCACCACCAGCCCCACCTGGGTGAACACGTTGTTGTCGCCACCAGTCAATTTGACCCCAAGCATCGCCGAGAGCAGGCACATCGGCACGATCAAAATCACCGTCAGCGGCAGGCTCCAGGATTCATACAGCGCAGCCAGCACCAAAAACACCAAAAGCACGCAGAGCGGAAACACCAGCAGCGCGGCGTTGCCCTGATTGACCTGCTGAAAGGTAAGGCCGGTCCACTCAAATGTCATCCCGCTTGGCAGCATTTGCTGCGCAAACTCACCGGCAATCGCGATCGCCTGCGCCGAGGACATCAGCCGCGGATCGGCGCCGCCTGAGATATCCGCCGCCGGATAGCCGTTGTAGCGGATCACGGGATCAGGGCCGAAGGTCTGGCGCACGTCCAGCACGCTCGATATGGGCACCATCTCGCCGGCCAGATTGCGGGTTTTGATCAAGGAGATGTCTGAGATCTCGTCGCGGAATGGGGCATCGGCCTGCGCGTAAACCGAATAAGTGCGGCCAAAACGATTGAAATCGTTGACGTAAGCCGAGCCCAGATAAACCTGCAGTGCTTCAAACACGTTGCCAAGCGGCACGCCCTGCTGTTTGGCCTTGGTCCGGTTGACGATGGCCTCAAGCTGCGGGACGTTTGATTGAAAGGAGCTGATCACGGAGCCCTGCGGGAAGCCCTTCGTTTGCCCCAAGCGCCCGGCCAGCGCCTGAACCTGGTTGTTGAGTTCGCCAAAGCCCAAACCAGCGCGGTCTTGCACATACATCTCAAATCCGGCGGAGTTGCCGAGGCCAAGCACCGGCGGCGGCATGAAGGCGAAGGCCAGGCTTTCCTTGATCTCCATGAAAAACCGGCCGTTGAGCTGCTGGCTCAAACCTTCCGCCGAACAGTCCGGCGGCAGCTGTTTGCCGGTTAGGGCGGCGAACAGTTTTGTGGTTCGGCCATGCATGCAGTGGGCGCGTTCGGCAAACGGTTTGATGCCGAAAAAGATCGTGCCCATGTTGGGTGTGTTGGTGAACTGCAGCGCATTTAAGCCGGGAAATGCGACCGCGGAGTCGATGCCCTCGGTTTGCATCGCGATGGTGCTCATGTGTTCGATGACCTTTTCGGTCCGGTCGAGCGAGGCGCCTTCTGGCAGCAGTGCGCCCGCGAACAAAAACAGCTTGTCTTGGGTTGGAATAAAGCCACCGGGCACTGAGCGGAACAAAAACAAAGTGACCGCGAGCAGGGCGACGTAAACCACCAGCGTCAGCGAAGTCTGCCGGATTGCCCGCCCGACGCCGCCTGAATAGCGCTCTGCGTTTTTCTTAAAAAAGCGATTGAACGGCCGAAAAATCCAGCCAAACAGGCGATCGATCAGCCGCGCCAGCGCATCTTTCGGCGCACCGTGGGGTTTAAGCAAAATAGCGGCCAAGGCCGGGGACAGGGTCAGCGAGTTAATCGCTGAAATGACCGTAGCGATAGCAATGGTGACCGCAAACTGCCGATAGAACTCGCCGGTGACGCCCGACAGAAAACTGATCGGCACGAACACCGCGCAGAGCACCAGCGCAATGGCGATGATCGGGCCCGACACCTCTTCCATCGCGCGAAACGCGGCGTCGCGGGGAAGCATGCCTTCTTCGATATTGCGTTCGACGTTTTCGACCACAACGATCGCATCGTCGACCACGATGCCGATCGCCAGCACCATCCCAAACAGGGTCAGCACGTTGATCGAAAACCCGAGCAGCCAGAGGACCGCAAAGGTGCCAACGATTGAAACCGGCACCGCGATCAGCGGGATCACCGAAGCGCGCCAAGTTTGCAGGAACAAGATCACCACGATGACCACAAAAAACACCGCTTCAAGCAGGGTCTTGATCACCGCGCGGATCGAGTCCTGCACGAACACGGTTGGGTCGTAAACAACCGTCCAGCTTAAGTCTTCCGGGAAAAAGCGCGACAGCTCCTGCATGCGCTCGCGCACGTTCATCGACAGTTCAATGGAGTTCGCGCCCGGCGCTTCGAAGATTGGAATCGCAATCGCCTGTTTGTTGTTGAGCAAAGACCGCAGCGCGTAGTCGTTGGCGCCGAGTTCAGTGCGGGCGACGTCTTTGAGCCGGGTCAGCGCGCCGTTGGCGTCGGCTTTCAGCACGATTTCGGCAAATTCGGCTTCGGTGGCCAAGCGCCCTTGCGCATTGATGGAGAGCGTCAGGTTCATTGATGTCGGCTGCGGCGAGGCGCCGATTGAGCCCGCCGATACCTGCACATTTTGCTCGCGGATGGCGTTGACCACATCGCCCGCGGTCAGCCCGCGCGCGGCAATTTTTTCGGGGTCCAGCCACACCCGCATGGCGTAATCACCGGAACCAAACAGCAGCGCTTGGCCCACACCCGGAATGCGCGCGAGTTCATCTTTGATCTTGAGCGTCGCAAAGTTGCGCAGATAGAGCGCGTCGTAGGTGCCTTTGGGCGACACGATATGGACGACCATGGTTAGGTTCGGCGCCTGCTTGTTGGTGGACACGCCCAGGCGACGGACGTCTTCCGGCAGGCGCGGCAGCGCTTGCGCAACTCGGTTTTGCACCTGCACCTGGGCCAGATCGATATCGGTGCCGATCTTGAAGGTGACCGCTAGGCTCAACACCCCATCGGAGCCGGCGACGGACTTCATGTAGAGCATGTTTTCTACGCCGTTGATTGCTTCTTCCAGCGGCGCGGCAACGGTTTCAGAGATGGTGGTGGGGTTGGCGCCCGGATAAACGGCGCGAACGGCAACCGTCGGCGGCACCACTTCTGGGTATTCCGAGATCGGGATCTGCGGAACGGCGATCAAGCCAGCGACAAAAATCAGGATCGACAAAACCGCCGCGAAAACCGGGCGGTCAACAAAAAACTTGGCGATGTTCATGGCTGTTTAATTCGCCGCCGGGGGCGCGCTTGGCGGCGCTGCGGCGGGCGGCGTCAGCAGGGGTTGATCCATCGGCACCTTGAATATTTTGAGCGGCATGCCCGGGAAGAAGATCTTGCGGGTGCCGTTAACCACCACCAAATCGCTGTCATCCAAGCCACTTTCGACCACGCGCAGCCCATCAATTTCGCGCCCGAGCACCACTTCTTTACGCAGCGCAATGCTGTTGGGCCCCACCACGTAGACAAACTTGCGATCCTGATCGGTGAGCACCGCCAGATCGTGGATCAAGCGCGCTTCAAACTCATCCGAGCCCATCAGCTGAAGGCGCGCGAAGAGCCCCGGCGTGAACACGCGGTCTTTGTTGTCGAGCAGCGCACGCGCGCGGATGGTGCCGGTGGTCGGGTTGAGCTGGTTGTCGATAAAATCCATTTCGCCCTCATGCGGATAGCCCTGTTCATTGGACAAACCTACCCGCACGGGGCTGCGCGAATCACGAGAACTGGGCCGCGAGCCGGCGCGGGCCATGGTTTGGTAGCGCAGATAAAGCTGCTCGTCGCCTTCAAAATAGACGTAAACCTGATCTAACGACACCAAGGTAGCCAGCGTGGTTTGTGCGGCGTTGACCAGATTGCCCTCGCGCACCAGCGCCTGGCCAATCCGCCCGGCAATCGGTGCGCGGACCTTCGTGAATTCGAGATTGAGGTCGGCCTGATCGAGGGCTGCTTGTGCAGAGGCTTGATCGGCGCTGGCCTGCAGGCGCTCGGCGTCGGCTCCCTGGAGCTCTTCTTGTGATGCCGCTTTGGCTTTGGCCAAACGTTCGCTGCGCGCAAAGTTGGTTTGCGCGAGCTGCGCGCGCGCATTGGCGCGATCGAGATTGGCCTTGGCGCTCAGACGCGCGGCGCGATATTCGCGGTCGTCGATCGAGAACAGAAGATCGCCTTTTTTAACCTCGCTGCCTTCGCGGAAATGAATGCCTGCCAGATAGCCGCTAACGCGCGGCTTGAGTTCAACGGTATCGGTGGCCTCTACACGTCCGCTGAAGTCATCCCACTCGCTGACCTGTTTTTTGAGAACCTGGGCGACGCTCACGTCCGCAGGCGGTGGCCCGGCCTGCTGCGCATCGGGCCCAGCACCGCCGCCGCCGCATCCCACCAGCCAGGAAAATGACGCGATCAGGGCGCACGCGCGCGCGAATGGGACGGGTGATTTCATCGGCTGGAGCCTGGGCAAACGGTGGAGGGCGGGAAGCGTAGCAGAAGTAAATGACCGCGGGTCATTGGCGGTTATTGGGCGGGTATTGGACGGGAATTGACGATCACAATCAGTGGTAGTCCCTTGAGCGCGCATCCAGCCCTTCAACCATCGCATTGAGGTTGCTCAGGCGTTCGGCGATCAGGTGCTGTACGCCGTCGGCGGACTCGAGAATCCCGTCGACCAGCAGCAGCCTAGATTCAACCAGCGCGCGCCTTTGCGTTTGCGCGAGGCTTGCCCAAACCACCACATTGAGCAGCCCGGTTTCGTCTTCCAAGGTTACAAAGTTAACGCCACCGGCGGTGCCGGGGCGCTGCCGCAAAGTGACCAGCCCAGCCATGCGCGCCCGGGTTTTGTGCGGCAGCTGTTTGGCGGTTTGCGCGGTGATGATTTTAAGCGCGCTCAGTTTGGGCCGCAGCAGCGCCAGCGGGTGACGGTGCAGGGTAAGCCCTAAGCTTTGATAGTCGGCAAATAAATCCTGAGTTTCAGAGGGCGCCGGCAGTTTCACATCAGTGCTGGGAACGCGTGCGTTGGCGAGCAGGGCCGGCAGTTTTTCGATACCAGCCACCTCCCAAGCGGCGCGAAAGCGATGGCCGCTGAGGCTTTTAAGCGCATCGGCATTGGCCAGCGCCATGATTTCCTGACGGTTGAGGCCCGCACGCAGACTCAAATCCTGCACATCACGCCAAGGCGCTTGATCGCGCGCGCGCATCAGCCGCGCAGCCGCGGATGCATTGAAGCCGCGCACCAAATTGAGACCCAAGCGCAGCGCCGGATCGCTGCCGTGTGCGCGCGCGATAAGCGTGCATTCCCAGTCGCTGTGCTGCACATCAACCGCGAGTACCGCGCCGCCGTGGCGCTTGAGGTCCTGCACGATCTGATCGGGCGTATAAAAACCCATCGGCTGGGCGTTGATCAAAGCCGCCGCAAAAGCAACCGGCTCGTGGCATTTAAGCCATGCAGACACATACACCAGCAGCGCAAAACTGGCGGCATGTGATTCCGGAAAACCATAGGAGGAAAAGCCCCGGATCTGCTCAAACACCTGATTGGCAAACTCCTCGCGGTAGCCGCGTTCGCGCATGCCTTCGATGATGCGGGTCTGGAAATAATCCATCCCGCCGCGGCGCTTCCAGGCGGCCATTGAGCGCCTCAGTTGGTCGGCCTCGCCCGGGGTAAAACCGGCGGCAACGATCGCCAGCTGCATCACCTGTTCCTGAAAAATCGGCACACCCAAGGTGCGTTCAAACACGCGTTTGAGATCCTCCGATGGATAGTCCACCGGTTCCAGCCCCTGGCGGCGGCGCAGATACGGATGGACCATCTTTCCCTGAATCGGCCCTGGCCGCACGATCGCCACTTCAATGACCAAGTCATAGAAGGTCTTGGGCTTGAGCCTAGGCAGCATCGACATCTGTGCACGCGATTCGATCTGGAAAACGCCAACGGTGTCGGCGGCTTGAATCATTTGATAGGTTTCGGGATCTTCGGCGGGTATCGAGGCCAGGCTCCACACCACCCCGCGAAAACGCTCAATCAGATCAAAGCAGCGGTGGATCGCACTCAGCATGCCAAGCGCCAAACAATCGACCTTGAGCAGGCCCAGGGTGTCCAGATCGTCTTTGTCCCACTGGATGATGGTTCGATCGGGCATGGCGGCGTTTTCAATCGGAACCAGCTCGCTGAGCGGGTGCTCGGAAATTACAAAGCCGCCCACGTGCTGGGACAAATGGCGCGGCGCGCCAAGTAATTGCGCAGATAGCTCGACCAGCTGACGGATCACCGGGGCCTGCGGGTCGAAGCCTTTTTCAAGCAAACGCTCATTTAGCACCTGATGGGAATCCCACCAGCCCAGTGAGGCGCTGAGGGTGTCGAGCTGATCGAGCGAAAGCCCGAGCGCGCGGCCCACATCGCGTATCGCGCTTTTGGGGCGATAGCAAATCACCGTCGCGGTCAGCGCAGCGCGATGCCGGCCGTACTTGGCGTAGATGTACTGAATCACCTCCTCGCGGCGGTCGTGTTCAAAATCCACGTCGATATCCGGAGGCTCGTTGCGTTCCTTTGAGATAAAGCGCTCAAACAGCATGCTCATGCGCTCGGGATCGACCGCGGTGATCTCAAGGCAAAAACAAACCGCTGAATTGGCGGCTGAACCGCGGCCCTGGCAGAGAATGCCGCGCGAACGGGCGAAATGAACGATGTCGTAAACGGTCAGGAAATAGCTTTCGTAACGCAGCTCCTGGATCAGTTTGAGTTCGTGTTCGATCTGCGCGCTCACACTGGCAGAAATGCCCTCCGGCCAGCGCCTGCAAATGCCCGCTTCGGTCAGCGCACGCAGATGGGAGCTGGCAGTTTGGCCGGCAGGAACCAGCTCGCGCGGGTAGCTGTAGTTGAGTTCATTGAGCGAAAAATGGCACTGCGCGGCGATTTCAAGCGTGCGTTCGAGGGTGTGGCCTGGATAGATCTGCATGAGGTCGTCAATTCGGCGCAAATGCATCTCGCCGTTGCTCGCCAAGGCTTGCCCTGCTGCGGCGACGGTGGTGTTCAAACGCGTGGCTGTGAGCACATCTTTGAGCGCGCGGCGGCCGCGGCTGTGCATGTGCACGTCGCCACAGGCAACCAAGCGCAATCCGGAGCTGACTGAGAGCGCTTCCAGCAGCTCGCACTTGTGGCGGTCCCAGGCGCTGCGATGCAGCTCCAAGGCGATGTAGCCACGCTCCTGAAAAAGCGCCGCCACCCAAGTGGCTTGCTCCTTCAGCTGCGCCGTGTGGGCCAGCTTGAGCGGAACCCACAGCGCGATCACATCGCATTCAAGCAAAGCCGTCAGATCAGCCCGAAGCAGCAGATAACTGCCCTTAGCCGCCGCCCGCCGACCCCGCGTGATCAGCCGACAAAGCGCGCTATAGCCCGCGTGCCCACACGCCAGCAGCACCAGCTTGAGCCCATCACTTAGCGTGATTTCGGTCCCAATCAATAGCTTGATCGGCAGGCCCTTGGCCGCCTCATGCGCCCGCACCACGCCCGCCATCGAACACTCATCGGTAATCGCCAACGCCTGATAACCAAG
>Ga0105046_10018324_pt1 | contig 10660 bp, 8 predicted proteins | sample MAT03_FD_78385 | JGI IMG/M metagenome (GOLD analysis project Ga0105046, IMG submission 78385) | Freshwater microbial communities from Lake Fryxell liftoff mats and glacier meltwater in Antarctica - MAT-03 (megahit assembly) | ecosystem: Environmental > Aquatic > Freshwater > Ice > Liftoff...
AGCCATGGCAATTTCGCAGGTGCCTGTTGACGTCAATTGCGTACGTATCAACGTTGCGGGCGCACGCAGCGTCACACGCAACTTTGGAGTCGTGCCTGGATCCAGTCCGTCGTTGTTGCTCAACGGCCTGTCGCTTGGACAGACAGTGTTCACAAGCGAAGCGTTTGGTGAAACATGTGGTTTGGTTTCCACAGCAACTGTTCCCGGATGGGTAAGCGATCCAGTTACAGCGAACATCGTGGCCGGTGTGGTTGCCGAGGCGTCGCTTGTGTTGAAGCGGAATGGACGCGCAAAGATCGGCGTTTCATTTGAAGATGATGTTGATGGCGGCGTGGCTGTTGTTGATGCCGCTTCAGTGGAAGCAGCAACATTTGATAGCAATCCTTCGTCGGACGCCGCTGGAATGACTGACTCGGTTGTTTCATGTTCGCCCGTTGTCAATGAAGTTTCGGTCGTCGGCCCAGCGGGCGCGGCTGATGAGTTTGTAGAACTCTATAACCCTTGCGATGCATCCTATAGTTTGAACAACCACCGTTTGGTTTATCGGTCAGCAATAGGAACCGCGGACGTGCAGCTCGTGGCCCTTTCCGGGCTAACGATGTCACCCAGAGGCTTCCTTGTATTTGGCGGCTCTGCTTACAGCGGCATAGTGCCAAGTTCAATGTCATTGGTCGCTGGACTGGCTGCCACAGGAGGTTCCGTGGGGTTGCAGTTTGGCAGTGTGGTGTTGGATTCAGTTGGATATGGTAGCGCCACCAATGCGTTGGTGGAAAGTGCCGCCGCTGGCGCTCCTTCGTCGGGTTCATCGATAGCCCGCGTGCCCGACGGTGTTGATACAAACAACAACGCCGCAGATTTCAAACTCACGCTGTCAAGCGCGGGTAGACCGAACTGAACCAATCGCAAACTGCAGCTTAAAAATGGACGCAATACCGGTCACGGTTATTACCGGCTTCTTGGGCGCAGGTAAAACCACTTTGCTTGACCAATGGCTGCGCGCCTGTACGCCGGGAGAAGCGGCGGTCATTGTCAATGAAGTTGGGGCAGTTGGGATTGACGGCGAGTTGCTGCGGGCGCGTGCCAGTGCACTAATCGAGATCACAGGTGGATGCATCTGCTGCACCACGTACCAAGAACTTGTGAGTGCACTGCGTACGCTGGCGACCACACAGCCGAAGCGCATCTTCGTTGAGACTTCTGGCGCTGCTTCCCCTGCAGGTGTTGTGCGCGCCGTTCACGGCTCGGAGCAGGTGTTTCTCGATGGAATTGTTACGGTGGTGAACGCTGCCGCGCAAAGAGGCAATGATGTTCCCTTCGCGGATCTCGCGGACGAGCAGTTGGGCTATGCCGATGTGGTGGTGCTTTCGAATGCCGATCAATTGGATCTTCACTCGCTAGAGGAAATACAGAATGCAACGTCTAGCGCCAACCCCACCGCTGTCATCGCACGTGCCGACAATGGGGTGCTACGTGAGTACAACAGTTTTCATCTGTTGCTGGCCAGTCGCAAAGAATACCTACTGCATTCGATTCCGGCTGCGAGCGCACACAGAGGCATTGAAACGCTCGTGCTGACAGCTCAAGGCGAGCTGGATGAGGATCGCTTCGGCGACTGGATGGAAAAGGGATTGGGAAGGTTCGAGGCGCGATTGCTGCGCGTCAAAGGCATCGTGGCAATTGCTGGTGTAGACGAACGCATCATCTTGCAAGGCGTGGCCAGTCGGATGCAAGCCTCGCCAGGTGAATCCTGGAACAACGACCAGAGAACCTCACGAATTGTGATCATTGGGTTCGGCCTAGATCAAGCAGATCTAACCGAAGGCTTCAAGAACTGCCTAACCGCACTGGCGTAACGACTTGCCGCAGAGAAAGATTATCAAATGAATCGACGAACCTTCATTGCTTCCACTTCAGTAGCCGCTGCGTTGATGGCCCAGAAGAGCGCCGGTCACGCGGCTTCAAGCAAACGCGTTTCCACATACCTAACGTATGCGGTTAACGTGGAAATGTTCTGGCGAGACAAACCGTTTTTGGATCGCCTGCGTGCTGTGGCAGACAACGGCTTGTCGCATTTTGAGTTTTGGGGACACGACGGGAAAGACATCGCGGGAATCGCAAAAGTCTGTTCCGAACGTCAATTGAAGCCCGTGCAGTTTATCGCAGGTTGGGGCCTTAACGGTCCTGACGAACGCACGAAGTTCTTAAAGGGTTTGCCAGCGGGAATCTCAAAGGCCAAAGACTTAGGCGTCAACATGATGACCGTTGTGGCTGGGATGGAACGCAAGGGTGTTTCGCGAGAGCAACAAACCGCCGAAGTGATCACAACACTGAAAGCGGCAGCGGAAGTTGTAGCGAAGGAGAACATCACTTTGATCCTTGAGCCGCTGAACCCGATCGTTGATCACGTGGGTTCGTTTCTTTACCGTTCGGATCACGCTGCCGAGATCATCACAGCTGTGAACTCACCCAACATCAAGATCCTGTTCGATGTGTACCACCAGCAGATTAGTGAAGGAAACCTTTCGCTGAACATACCGAAGTACAGAGATCTGATTGGTTACTTTCAGATAGCTGATCACCCAGGCCGCCATGAGCCGCAAACGGGTGAGATCAATTTTGGACACGTGTTGCAGGTTATTGCTTCAACCGGGTACACGGGGCCCATAGGGCTTGAATTCGTGCCCAAAGGCGACGCGAAACCAGCCATTGCGGCAGTGCTTCGGGCCGACAAGGCTGCAAAATCCGCCAGCCCCACATAGATTCTTAGCAACTTTGTGAACGTGCTCCCGATAAGGGATCATGACGACACAAATTGCAAAACCATCTAAAGCTTTCACATCAACCATTTTGGCCAAAGGACTGCGCAGACTTTCCCGATGGCTCTTCCCGGCGGCAGTGGCCGCACTTTTCTTAACAGTCGCGACTCAACGGCAGGTCCGTGCAGCTGAATCGTTTACGGGCGTCGTGAATTTGAACACGGCTACGCCGGAAGAGTTGCAGCACCTGCCTGGGGTGGGGCCTTCAAAGGCCAAGCGCATCGTTGATCACCGCACTCACAAACCGTTTCGAACAGTAGCGGAACTCGTGCGCGTTAAAGGCTTCGGCGCGAAAACGATGTCCCGATTGCGGCCGTTTCTAACAACCACGGCCCCCACCACCGTGGGGGCAACAGCGACCTCTGCTGGCACCTGCTCGTGTGCGTGTGATTCCAACAAGTCTTCAGCTCAGGCGGTTGCTTTGCCCTCTGTTGTTAAATCAACACCCGGCGCGAAGAGGTGAAGGTCGGGGAGCTAGTGTGCGTGACGGGCGGCGCTGCGGGCAAGCTTTGCCTTCGCTTTGGACATACGATGCTTACGCAACGCCGCGGCCTTTCGCGCTGAAGTGGAGGTGGGCTTTTCCACAGCCGCCACAGCCGCGGCAGGCACCAACGTGTCAGCGGGAACGATGTCGTTCGGAGAAACAGCTTTGGCATCAGGCGCTGGGGCTGTTTGCCCTGCCACCGGAACCGCGTTTGGTAGTTGCTTAAAGCTTGGGCCAGCTATAGGCGGCAAGGTTGCCTTAACCATTAACCGGACCGTGCGATCAAAATGTACGACGTGTGAAACCACTTCATAGCCGTCTTTCGAAAACTCAAGCACGTGGCGCTTACGATCTCGATGAACGTTGATAAATGTTGGCGTGGTTTGCGGTAGTTGCTGACCATCAAGCGTAACGTGCACGCCTTGAGGCGTTGATTGCACCACAAGCTTCGCGGCTTGTCCCCAGCGAAACAATACTGGCAATGGGATCAACAGAAAGTGAACTGCCAAGGTCAGCGCGCAGGCAATGCCAAACAAACCGGCCCAGCGGTGCCGTGCTGGCTTGATTAGTATTGGGGGCTGTGTTGCACCTGGATACGTGAATGACGCTGGTTCTAATCGTGGCGTGGCCGAGGCTGCATCCATCCCGTTGACATGCCCTGCTCGCATGAGCGCGGCATTGGAGACTTGTTCTACCATTGCCAATGGGGCGGTTAAGCCAGGCACTCGTGGCGCGCGTGGGGTGTTCCTTGGTGACGACTGTAGCGACTCTGAAGTCAACGCGACCGCCAAGGGTGCCGCCATCACAGGGCGATCTTGTCGCGTGGGCGAGGCCAGCTCGCCTGCCACGGGAACGAGATCATCAGCTGGAACACGCATATCGCCAGCAGGAGTTCTTCGCGGTTGCGCCAGTGCGGCGCTTTTGGGAGTGAGTCGTGCGCCACTGTTACCATTGGCCGCGGCAACGCTGCCCAAGGGAAACGCCGACATGGCTGCAGGCGCTGGTGCCGAAGGGGCAGGGACGAACGGAACGGGTGGGGTTCCTTGAAGTGTTGGGCGTGATTTGCGCGAAGGACTTTCATCCATGGCCGCTTGTGGTGGCGGCGGCGGTGGCGTCGCAGGACGCTTGCGCATCGAAAGCACCGCAGGGCGTGTCGCCCCCATATCTATTATGCGATCGCTTGGATCTAGAAATTCGGAATGCAGGCGAATTACGCGGCTCGCTGGGCCGATTGTGCGAGGCGCGCCCGGGGGCAGGAAGTTGCGCAACACCATCTGCAGTTCAGCCGCCTCGCCGTTTCGGGCGCGTGGCAATAGTTCTAACGCTTGGCGCGCCGCCGTGACAAACGATGCAACGTCGGCAAAGCGATCCTTCGCATCGGGAGCGAGCGCTCGTTCAAGCAAGCGTTCAAGCACAACGGGAATGTCTGGGCGCGCTTTGCGTGGTGAAAGCATCACTCCTGAAGCCACCAAACGCCAGCCTTCAGATTCATCTTCGATATCGCGAAGCCGCCGACCCGTGAGCAACTCGAACAAAACGGCACCTAGGGCGAAGATATCTGTACGTTGATCAAGCGGCCATCGGCGTGCTTGCTCTGGCGACATATAAGCCAGCTTGCCTTTAAGCGAACCAACCACAGATTCATCGTTTTGGCGCTTGGCTAAACCGAAGTCAGAAAGCTTCACTTCACCGGCGTATGAAATCAGAACGTTCGAGGGAGAAATGTCACGGTGGACGAGTCCTGCAAACTGGCCGTCGTTGCCCAATGATTCGTGAGCGCACTGAAGTCCTTCAGCCACTTCGATAGCTAAGTGCAAAGCAACCGCGTCGCCCATGCGGTTTCCTGGTGCAGCCGCTTTGGCCATCGTCGCCATCAGTGCGCCGAGATCACGACCGTCGACGTATTCAAGCACAATGAAGTACTCGCCTTCGTCGGAGATCCCCAAATCGTGGATCTGCACAATGTTACGATGAGAAAGGCCCGCTTGGATGCGCGCCTCTTGCACCATCATGCTGACGAAACGCTCGTCCCGCGCCATTTGGGGGACAATGCGTTTTATCGCCACCAACTTTTCGAAACCCCCTTCGCCTACAGCACGTCCACGATAAACTTCCGCCATACCGCCAACAGCGATACGCTCAAGGAGCTCGTAGGCACCCAATTTGGTGGAGGGTTTCAAATTTACATTCACGCGTCGGCCTTTGCCTGGCAACAAAGTTGGTAAGGCAGTGTACCTACAAAAGGCGACATATCCCAGGACTCGTCACCACAATCCTGGCAGTCATCCGTGTGCAAAATTTGCACGTCATCACTGTCTTGGAGCGGCATGTCCCAGCTAGAGCTAGATGGACGCTTTGAGAGACTCACGCAAGTTGCCGAAAGTGCCGTGGGAAATGGGGTTGTGCCTGGGCTGACAGTTGCCGTCGGACAAGGGCCAAAGCTGCGCATCTTCAGCTTCGGAACCCTCACCGGGGTTGCTTTTCCCCTCACCGGGGTTGATGAAAACAGTGTCTACGACCTGGCCTCGTTGACAAAGGCGTTGTGCACGAGCCTGCTGGCCATGACAGCTGTGGCCGGTGGCGGTTTGAGGTTGCAGGACGAAGTTCGCCGTTGGTTGCCCAGGGCGCCGTCCGGCGTGAAGATTTCACATCTTCTAAGCCACAGCAGTGGTTGGCCTGCCCACGTTAAGTTCTACGAAACGCTTTTGCCGGTCGCCTCGGGCGTGGCAGCTCCCCCCCAAGAGTTACGCAAACAGCTGCTTGCGATGGTTGCCGAAACACCCACAAAAACCAACCCCGGTGAGGAAACTGTCTATTCGGACTTGGGCTTCATTGCGTTGGGTTATGTATTGGAGTGTGTTTTTAACACCTCATTGGACGAGGCGTTTGAGCAGCAAATCGCAGCGCCTTTGGCCCTTCCATCACTGCGTTTTGGCACAGTTCCGGATCAACGTGGTGTGGTGGCACCTACGGAACATTGTTCATGGCGCAACCGCTTGATCCTTGGGGAAGTGCATGATCAAAACGCTTGGGTCATGGGTGGCGTTGCAGGGCATGCGGGATTGTTTGGTACGGCGAAGGACGTTGCGACGCTGGTTCAAAGCCTCCTGCGAACCTACGCGGGGAATCCGCTACCGAACGATCCCGTGGACCCAAATGTTCTGCGCCACTTCTGGTCCTACAAAAACGTGAACCAAAGCACTTGGGCGTTGGGGTGGGACAGGCCTAGTCTTTCAGGCTCTCTGGCCGGAAATCTGATTGACCGTCAGGCATTGGGGCACTTGGCGTTTACGGGTTGTTCAATTTGGGTTGACCCTTTAACCCAGACCCAAGTCGTGATGCTTTCAAACCGGATCCATCCTGCGGTTAAGGACGATCTGCGTTTCAGAAAACTTCGCCCGGCCGTGATGGACGCGGTTTTAGGCGACATGAACCATAAAGCCCCCGTGTAAATCTTGAAACTGTGCCTTCAAATCATGATGGTGGCTGCGTCGCACGTGCACATACACCCGTTTAGAGGCAATCGAATTCCAAGATGGCGGAAATGGCGCGACCTCGGATACACTTCGCTTACCTTGCTTGAATTCTTGGGGAACAAAATGAAACGACGATCCCTGTTCGCACTTGTTGGTTTGATGGGTCTGGGTTCGGGAGCATTGAGCTGCGGCTTGGACAAACCACCAAAGTGCGTTTACCGCGACGCAAAAGCCTTAGCCGAAAACGCTGCCACCGCAATGTTGGACGCGAAGTTGATTCCGGTTGGTAACAACTTCGTTGTTGCGGGCATGGATGGCATGACAGCCAGCTGGGCGTCGCTGACGGCGGCAGGTGTTGTTGGTGCGGCCTCGACGTTTACGTTGACAGAAACGCCAGTGATACCTCCGCAGGTTGCAATCACCTCAAGGGCGACACCGGGTGATCAACTGGTGGTGGTTTACGGAATCATGAACGCGCAAATGCAAATTGAATTGCGCGCCGTAACTCAGTTCGGTGGTGAACCCGCTGCGGCACCCGTAAGTGTAAAAGTGTTGCCTGCAGGATTGGCATTAACAGACGTTCGCGTAACCGTAGGTAGTTCCCGCACTGGACAACGAGCGCTTTTAGCGTGGGGGTTGGCAGAGCAACCCGGCACGAAGATAGAAACGATCTTGCTGGGCGCCAACGGTGCCCTCGCAGGAACGCCCATCTCCTTTGATGCTCCGGATTCATGGAAGTGTTTGCAGTTTGTGCCCAGCCGATCTGACTGGGGCTTGTCTTGGGTGCGTTTGCCTGCAACAGGTAACCCTTGGTTTGTGGTTGAAGAAGGCCGCGATAGCAATTTCTCGCTGGCTCGTTTCAACGTAAGTCTCTCCACCGCTGTGGAAGTTGGATGTCCTTCAGTAGTAACTTCGGATCGAGGTTACTTAATCGCGTGGCAAACTTTGAAGGGCACCTGGGTTAGCGATTACAACATCGCCGCTGGCGCTGTTAACCCTAATTTTGTTGCGGGCGCTGTGCGGTTCGGCAACCAGGCGGATCAACCGCCAATCGCCGGCCTTACAGCGATGGGGTTGGACACCTCCGTTACCTTTGGTGTGAAAAGCGGCCCACAAGTGTGGCTGTTTAATGCATTCGGAGCGCTGATAGGTGATCCCCTTAAACTGCCTGCTCCCAAGGGCAATGTGGGGCCTGTTTCTACGTCTTCAACCGCCAACGCTTTCTTCGCTACCTACCGCGAGGGCACTGCCGCTGTCCCTGATGAAGGTCCTCGTTGGTTTACGAAGGTCGAATGCCCAACAAACTAAACAGAAGATCTTGCTTTGCTTTGGGTGCAGCGGCCATCGCCGTACTCGCAACAGGGCTCCTGAGCTGCGACAAAGCAGAGCGCACGGGTTATCTATTGGTGGTACGTACGCCTCCTCGGCAGGATGAAATTCCCGGCAGCCTAAGCGTTCGTTGTTTGAAACCGGGTGGATTTTGCCTCCGCGATCTTCTGTATCCAGATCCAGAAAAAAAATCCCGGTACGACACTTTCCTATGAAGAGGGGAATCTCTTGGCGCGGATTGCCATTGATGTTGAAAGCGATTTCGATAAGCCACGTAGGTTGTGGGTAAGAGCTCGTTTGGGTTTCTCAACGCTGGGGGAATACGCGGCCATGTTGCCCCCTGCGGAAGATGGAATACAGAAAACCGTTGAAGTGATGCTGCAATGGGGAAGATTGCGAGATCGCGATCACGACGAAGTGCCCGATGCGATCGACGATTGTCCGGATAGGGCTGACGAGGATCAGAACGGAGATTGCTCAGGAAGTGGAGTAACCCCCGACGATGGCGGCACCAATGGTGTTGACGCATCCGTAATGATCGACACGCGTTCAACCGTTGATTCCGCGGTCGCCGCGCGCGTTCTGGACGCTTCAAAGGGTTAGCCGTAAGCCAAGCGTTCGTCCCGTAGAGCGGCGGCCCTTGCCCGTCAAAGTCGGATGGCTTTTAGGGTACGCGAAGAGGTGGGGTGCGCCAGTCAGCACAAAAATGCGGATTCACGCGACATTCTCGGTCCTCGTACGGACTTAGAACGCGGTATCAAAGCTAAAGCGGCAAACGATGACGAAAAATCTGTGGCTGGGTAGTAGTGTGTTTTTGGCTGGAACCTTGTTGGCAAGCTGGGCTCACGCGGCAGCGCCGGAAAGTCTTGCCGCCGGCCACTCGCAGTTCGGACACCTTTTCAATGAGGGCCCTCGTCAAGAAGCGCGGTTGATGAAGGGGATGCCAAACGTGCAGTTCCCGATCACCTGTAAGCCTGACGGCAAGCGAAAGGACAGCGGCAAGATCGTACAGTTCTTCAACCAAGGCGTTGGCCAATTGCATGGCTTCTGGAGTTACGAAGCCGAACGTTCGTTCCGACAAGTGGTGGCGTTTTCTCCTTCATGCGCGATTGCCTATTGGGGCATGGCGATGGCGAATGCCAGCAACGACGCGCGCGCGATAGGCTTCATCAAAAAAGCGATGGCTCGGCGATCAGGTGCACAAGCGGAAGAGAAAATGTGGATCGACGCGTTGGCTGGATTCTACGAAGTGACCGAAGCCGAATCGATCGCGGCTGAAGCGGTGCCTGTGGCTATTACCGCGGATGTCAAAGTCACTCCCGTTCAATTGCGCACGTTTTCAAGACCCAGTCTTGAGCGACAGAAAGATTACATAAAAGCGATCGAAGGTATTGTCGAGGCCTATCCCAAAGACATTGAGGCCAAGGCCTTCCTGTTTCTATCGATCTGGGATGCTGAAGCAAAGTTCTTTCGCTTCGCCGACAAGAGCATGGGTGATGGCTTGCCCATACAAAGCCGCGAAGCCATGCAGGCTCTGGCAGATCAAGTGTTGGCGAAGAATCCAAAACATCCCATTCACCACTACGTAATTCACTTGTGGGACGGGCCGCGTGCGCGAAGAGCGGTTGAGTCTGCGTTTGCCACGGGACCGTCCGCGCCTGGCATTGCACATATGTGGCATATGGCGGGGCATACGCTTTCGAAATTGAAGCGATTCTCAGACGCCACCTGGCATCAGGAAGCGGCTGCGCGTTTGGATCATGCATACATGATGGCGGACGACATCTTCCCGGATCAGATCCACAACTACGCCCACAACAACGATTGGCTTGTGGGTGACTTGGCCATCACGGGACGTGGGCACGAGGCTTTGGCGTTGGCCAAAAACTTGGTGGAGATTCCACGACACCCGCGCTGGAACCAACTTGAAAAACGCGCGTCCACCGCAGTCGACCCTAGTGCCGCGTTTGCGAATGCCTTAGACAAAGGCGAGATCACCGCACGCTTTGGTCGTAAACGCTTGTTCGAGGTGCTGTTGGATTTCGAGCTATGGAACGAGATCCTCGGCTTGAAAGATGGCCCTTACCTTGAGCCGACAAGCATCCCTGAAGAACAGTTGAAACGTTTGCATGCGGTGGCTCTTGCGTATGTGCGCGGTGCACGTTTGCTGGAAGCCCAAGCCATTGTTACCGAGGCCACCAAAGTGCTTGTTTCGGTTGAAAAGGCACAAGACCCTGCGGAAAAGAACGCGGCAGACACGTTGAAACGAAACGCGGGGCTATTGATTGAATTGCGCCTTGAGTTGGCATTGGTAGCAGGAAAGAAGCCAGACGACACTGACGTAGCGAAGATCGATCAAGTGCCCCGACAACGGCGCGCGGATCTTCTGTTTCGTCTTGGCAAACGTGACGACGCCTTGAAACTTGCAGCGCAAAGCGTGAGCGACGCTGAGAACGAATTGCCACCACTGGCGCGTCACGCGGAGCTTTTGTGGCGTGCGGGGCGACAGTCGGATGCAGAGAATGTGTTTGCGAGGATGCGACCGTTGGCCGAAA
>Ga0105046_10018327_pt1 | contig 10659 bp, 9 predicted proteins | sample MAT03_FD_78385 | JGI IMG/M metagenome (GOLD analysis project Ga0105046, IMG submission 78385) | Freshwater microbial communities from Lake Fryxell liftoff mats and glacier meltwater in Antarctica - MAT-03 (megahit assembly) | ecosystem: Environmental > Aquatic > Freshwater > Ice > Liftoff...
CGGACCCGAGGTGAACATGCCGGGCAAGTACGCCGCCAATTGCCTGCTAGCAAGACGACTGGCAGAACGAGGGGTTCGGTTCATCCAGTTGTTTCACATGGGTTGGGACCATCATGGAAATCTACCCAAAGCTCTTAAGGGCCAATGCATGGACACGGACCAACCCACAGCAGCACTCATTCAGGATTTGAAGCAAAATGGACTGTTGGAGGATACGCTCATTGTGTGGGGTGGCGAGTTTGGTCGAACGGTCTACACACAGGGCGCATTATCAGAGAACTACGGTCGAGACCACCATCCTCGCTGCTTCAGCCTATTCTTAGCAGGCGGTGGCATCAAACCGGGGATAACGCACGGTGAAACGGACGACTACTGCTACAACATCGTTAAAGATGGTGTACACGTTCGAGACTTGCATGCAACCATCCTGCACCAGTTGGGCATCGACCACGAGCGATTCACATTTCCGTTTAACGGATTGGATGCCAAGTTAACTGGCGTCGAACCCGCGCGCGTCGTCAAGGAGATATTGAGCTGATGACCCTTCGACTGCAGTGTCTCCTCGTGCTTGCGTGGGTGTCCATGTGGCACTCCTATTCGATTGCCGACGACGCACCCGCGAAGCCGAGCGATATCAAGTATAGCGAGCAGGAGTTGACTTTTTTCGAAGACCATATTCGTCCTCTGCTCGAAAACCGCTGCTACAAATGCCACAGCGCCAAGGCGACCGAATTGCATGCGAATTTGTACTTGGACAGTCGCCCAGGCTGGCAAAAAGGTGGCGATAGCGGAGCGGCGATCGTACCAGGAAAGCCGGCAGAGAGTCTCCTTGTTCAGGCCATAGGCTATGCCGAAGATGCCGCCACGCAAATGCCGCCTGAAGGGAAGCTTCCGGACAAAGAAATCGCGTTGCTGACCAAATGGATCGAGATGGGAGCGCCAGATCCACGGAGTGAAGCGGCTAAACATGCAAAGCAGAGAACTATCGATCTTGAATCGGAACGTCATCACTGGGCCTATCAGCCCCTAACGAATATTATGCCACCAAACGATCAGCAATTGGAGGGCTCCGATCCTAAATGGCTTGTATCGCCTATCGATCGATTTGTGTTGGCAAAACTCAGGGAGGGGTCAATTACCCCAAACGTTCCTGCGGAAAAAATTAGACTGATTCGGCGGGCGTATTTTGATTTGATCGGCTTGCCACCACCACCTTCAGAGGCGGATGCATTCGTGATGGATCCCACACCCGATGCGTTTGAAAAGGTGCTCGATCGGTTGCTTGCAAGCCCACACTATGGGGAACGTTGGGGAAGACACTGGCTCGACATTGCTCGCTTTGCCGAAAGCCATGGCTTTGAGCAAGACTACGACCGTCCCAATGCATTTCACTATCGCGATTTTGTGATCCGAGCCCTCAACGACGACATGCCTTATGACCAATTTCTCAAGTGGCAACTAGCGGGAGATGAGTTCGCACCTCGCAATCCTCTAGCGCTAGCAGCAACTGGATTTTTGGCAGCAGGTGTGCATGCCACTCAGATCACGGCCAATCAAGCCGAAAAGGAACGCTACGACGAATTGGATGACATGGCGCGAACGGTTGGAACGACCATGCTCGGCCTCACAGTCGGCTGCGCTCGCTGCCACGATCATAAATTCGACCCGATCCCCAATGCGGACTATTACGGGTTGGTGAGCATTTTCACAACAACCGTGCGCAGCGATTTTGATGTGCTAATGGACCCCGACGGCGACAAAGCCAAGCTTATTGTCTACGATGCGGAACATGCTCCGTTGGTCGCGAAGCTCGATGCATTTGACCGCGATGAACTCAGCAGTCGATTTGAAAGTTGGCGAAAGGAAAACAGTGAACTTGGAAATTCGAACTGGCTTATCCTGGAACCTACAGTGGCAACGTCTACGGGCGGTGCAACGTTGACGAAACAGAGCGATGGCTCGTTCCTTGCTACGGGCAAGAATCCTAAACTTGATACCTATAAATTTACGGCCAAAACGGATCTTCGCAACATCACCGCCATTCGTATCGAAGCCTTAGCGGACGCATCCATGAACAAGAGTGGACCCGGCCGCGCCCCCAACGGTAATTTTGATTTGACGCATGTGAGCGTGGTGGCTAGGCCAATCAGCAGGACTGGCTCGCATATCGACGTGATTCTCAAAAATCCAATTGCGACCTTCGAACAAGGTGCTCACTTGAGCGTCGCCATGGCCATCGACGACGATCGCAAAAGTGGCTGGGCCGTCGACCCGCAGTTCGGCAAAGACCATGCCGCTGTATTTGAAACGAGTGAAGACCTAGGTTTTGAAGGTGGAACGGAACTTGATTTCCAATTGGAGTTTCAGGGCAACGACCAACATAATATCGGCCGAACCCGACTGAGCGTCTCAACGGCTCCAAGGCCAGCAAAGATTGAAATAGGAGGCGATTTGGCAGCGATTCAAGAAGCCTTTGCACAGTTAGGCGAGAAGCCTATCGCAGAGGCAAACGAACCTAAACGCAAACTCTTGCTCGATTGGTACAAGCCACGCGATGCGTTGCGAAAAACTTTGGCAGATGCGGTGGACAAGCACGCGGCGGCCAAGCCTAAACCAACGCTGGTTAAGATGTTGATCAGTAGCGAAGGAGTGCCAGCGGTTCGTCTGCACACACAAGGTCCAGACTTTTATGACAAGACTTTCATGCTCAAGCGAGGTGACACAAACCAAAAGACAGCCGAGGCGGAACAACGCTTCTTGACCGTCTTGATGAAACACCCGGATGGGCCGAAGCATTGGCTGGCTCCGCCCCCTGCGGACGCAAAGACCAGCTTCCGTCGAACGGCATTGGCCAATTGGATTACGGATACGGAGAATGGCGCAGGCATGCTTGCAGCCAGAGTCATTGTCAATCGACTTTGGCAACATCATTTTGGGACTGGGTTGGTTGCGACTCCCAGTGATTTCGGAACCCAAGGCGGTCGGCCCTCGCATCCCGAACTGCTTGACTACTTAGCCGGTGAATTGATCCGCGGCGGTTGGAAGCTAAAGAACATCCATAAGCAAATAATGCTTTCGTCGGCCTACGGTCAATCGTCCAAAGCGGACGCGGCCAAGATGCTGGTCGATCACGACAATAGTTTGCTTTGGCGTTATGCGCCCCGCCGATTGGAGGCTGAGATCGTTCGGGACGCGTTGTTGTCTGTAAGCGGTATGCTTGACGTAAAGCAATTCGGAGCCGGGACACTCGATGCGAAAATGAATCGTCGGAGTATTTACTTTTTTGTGAAGCGCAGTCAATTGATTCCCATGCTGAGTTTGTTTGACTCACCGGACACACTGCAAGACTTGGCGATTCGAAGCAACACGACGGTTGCACCTCAGGCGCTGCTCATGATGAATAGCCCGATAGTCCGCACGTATGCTGAGGGACTGGCTCTCAAAGCCAAGGGAACGGGCGGCGATATTGAATCGCAAGTGCGCACCGTCTACCGTGAGTGCCTGTCGCGAAACCCTACCGCTGTAGAAGCTGCAATTGCGATCGACTTTATCGACCAACAGAAGGCCGATTACATTTCTTCGGGCAAGCCCAGCGGGCTCGACATGGCATTCGTTGATTGGTGCCAAGCGATTCTAAGCCTGAACGAATTTGTGTTTGTGGATTGACGACGTTTCGCCCCCTGCGTGCTTGCACGTGGGAGCGCAAGTTTAGTGGCTAGGTCTTATCAAATTTGACAGTTCTCGCCGATCGCCACCAAAATCCGTAATAGCGTAAACCAAATCCCGCAGGCTCGTCGGACAAGCCAGCGGGATTCGCAGCTCAATCCCATCGGCTTGTTCGTTGGTTCTTTCGGCTTCGTGCTAATGTCTGTAGTTAGAAACCGAAAGTACCGCTGGTCAAGCCAGCGGGATTCATTTGCGCCACGCGACTCGAGTGGTGGCAACCATCGAGCAGCATCAAAAAATTCTGCCAACATTCGCACTTCCCCCACGCATGCACTGTGTGTATACTGTGTATATGACAATGCACAGTTGGATTACGATTTCGCTTGGCGATCCTCGCCCGCTGTACCTGCAAGTGATCGAGCAGGTCAAGCGGCGTGTGGCGGTTGGCGATTTGCCTTCTGGTGCTGAACTGCCCTCGATTCGCGAACTCGCAGCTGGCCTCAAGGTCAGCGTCATCACGATCAAACGCGCCTACTTGGAGCTCGAACGCGAGGGTGTGATTGCGACTCGACAGGGCAAAGGGTCGATCGTAACCGATAGACCTGGTTTGCAAACTTCGATTCAGGAAAGCGAGTTGCGAGATCATTTGAGGCAAGCAGTGAGCCTTGGTTTGCTGTTAGGGAAATCCAAAACCGAAATGCAAAGGCGAATCGCCGAAGTCTATGAACAATCGCAAAAGGGTGGCAAATGACGACAGAACTAGATAGAGAGACGGCAACCAAACTGGCCATATCGTTGGTCGGTGTCAGCAAATCCTACAAACACTTCAACCTTCGAAATATCAACTTTGCCGTGGAACGTGGTACGGTTGCTGGTTTAATCGGTCCGAATGGAGCGGGCAAATCCACAACCATGCGAATCCTGATGGGATTGGTTCAGCCCGATTCGGGATCGGTTGCCACGCTGGGCAAAGCGATTTCTTCCAGCGAAGCGGCTGCGAAAAAGGACATCGGCTATTTCTCAGATGACATGCGGCTTTATAAGCCCGAAACCATTGGCTGGCACATGCAGTTCGTTCGATCTCTCTATCCATCGTGGGACGAAGCGTACGCAACGCAACTACTGGATCGTTTTGGCTTGATCCAGCAACAGGTCGTCAAAGGGCTTTCGCATGGACAGCGAGTCAAAGCCATGCTGCTGCTCATCCTGGCACGGCGACCCAAGTTGCTCATCCTCGACGAACCAACCAACGGCCTGGATCCGGTGGCCAAACAGGAGATCTTGACGGAGTTGATGCGAATAGTCGAAGACGACAGCCGAACGATTCTCTATTCCTCACACAATACTCAGGACGTGGAGCAGATCAGTGACTCCATCACGTTTATTGATCGTGGTCAAGTGATTGCCTCAAGCAACCGGGATGACTTTCTCGAAAAGTGGAAGTTCATCAAGTTGCACGCGCCCGAGGCTTGGAAAGTTCCAATTGTTCAAGGTTTAAGACTGGAGTCATGCCACCGAAATCTGCATGTTCTCTCTTTCAGCCAATTCGGCGGTGAGTTGCCCAACGAGTTGCAGGAACCAGGCGTTGTCATTGAATCCATAGAGAAGATGACGCTAGAAGAAATTTTTGTCAGTTCCGTAATGCGTGGACGTGAGGAGGGTCAGTAATGAATCTGCAAGCCATTCGAATTCTGTTCTTGAAGGATCTGTTTCTCAGCCGTCGCCCATTGTTCGCTTACTTTGTCGCAGGTTTAGCCGCCTCGGCCATTGTTTGCATCCCGAACCCAACATTTTCTTTTGTTGGTTTCATCCTTGTGGTGACCGTAGCCATCGCTTCTGGAATTCATCTGATTGGCACACTGTTGCTCGCGGAGACAACGGATCAGACCAGACTGTTTGTTATGAGCTTACCGGTCAGCTTGCTCGACTACGCGATCGGCAAGATCTCGGTCGTCTTAACGACGTACCTGATTCCATGGTCTGCGATGTTCGCCAGCTTGATGATTGTGACTTTTGTGATGGGCAAGCAGGGAAATGCGGCGGTTCTTCCAACGATCTTTTTCTTCCTGCTTGGCGCCTTCACGCTGCAGTTGGTGACGGCCGTGATTTCCGAATCGGTTGGTATGACGATCTGCGTCATGGTCGGGTGCAATGTGGGCTTAAACGTCTTCATGATGATGCTGTTCGAGAACGAAGAGGTTTCCGCTCTCAGCAAAAGTAATGTTCTGACCTGGCCGACTGTTGTGTTCCAGATTATTGGTGTAGAGCTTTTGGTCATCGCAGTGGCTCTCGTTATGGCCTTCTTGTTTCAGACTCGCAACCGGGATTTGGTATAGATGTCCCTTGCGTTGGTTGAAACCACTGGTGAAGAGCACCTGAAGATCGTTGACCAAGCTACATCAGCGCCTATGAAGCAGACGCAGCGCATCCACTACCTGGATAATTTGCGAGCTTTAGCCATGCTGCTTGGTGTCTTCTTGCACTCAGCACTTGCCTACGCGCGGCCAGCCCAGTCCGTGTGGCTGGCGACAGATACCAAGTCAAGTATCGCCGTCGATATTAGTATTTGGTTCATCCACTTGTTCCGTATGGGGCTGTTCTTTTTTCTCTCCGGTTACTTTGCGAAGTTGGTGATCGAGCGAAAGGGGCTGCGGCACTTTCTGTGGAATCGATGCTTGCGAATTGTGGCCCCTTTCCTTTTGTTTTATCCTTTTCTGTTGGCATCCATGACAGTTGTCATCGTCTTCGCAATTTCTTATCTCGTAGAGCCACGCGGCTTGATGGGACTCATTGCTGCGGTGGCAACTGGAGACTCGGCGGGCCAAAAGCGACAGCCGCCCGGGACGATGCACCTGTGGTTTCTATACTATTTAGCGGCGTTCTCTGTGCTCAGTGCGTTGCTCTACAACGTAAAGTGGCTGACGTTGGACAATTGCTTTAAGCGACCAGTATTCCTGTTTGTTTGCCCGTTGATCCTGATACCGGGTGCGTTCGCTGGTGGTACTCCGCTGCCAGCCCCTGAGTCATTCATTCCACATTGGTGGCCGTTTGCGTTCTATGGTTCGTTTTACGTTGCAGGTTGGCAATTGTTTGGAAGAGAGCAATTTCTTGATTCCTGGCGACCTTATGTCTGGCTTGTAGCGATGATTAGCTCAGCCATGTTTGTGCCGTACTACATGCTGATGCCCGTTCTGGATTTGAACTCGATCGTAGCTGGCACGGCGCAACAGAGTAATGGGATACGCATTGTTTTAGCAGGCCTTACGGCGTATCTATCGGTACTGCTAACGATCTTGTCACTGCTCCTGGCCCATCGCTATCTGGCGGGCAAGAGTCCGTTGCTTAGTTTTGTTGCGGACTCCTCCTATTGGGTGTACCTCCTTCATTTACCGATAGTGCTTTTCCTTCAGACGCTACTCGTACCGCTGGCGTTGCCTTGGTGGCTAAAGTTTATAGCTGTGCTCGTGGGTACGATGGTTCCATGCATGGCAACCTATGTCGTGTTCGTTCGCTACACACCGCTAGGCAGGTTGTTGCATGGGAAACGCTCGTTTCCCTAACTTAGTATGTGCCAAATAACGCAAATGTCACTACTAACTTTGTTAGCGGAACGGCGCAAGCCTCATCGAGGCCGTCTCTAGCCCAACGGGCCTAAACAATTTAGCCCAGGGCGGCGCAGCGCCGCCCTGGGCTAGTATGTTGCTGCCCCATTTGGGACGAAAGCTGGGTGGGGACGGGCGATTCGGAAGGCTTCGGCATCTAGCCTTTCCGTCTCGCTTCCACCTAGGCGAGCTAGCTGGAGAGCTTAAGTCCACGCCATTCGAGACAAGCTCGTCGGGGGCCATCTACCCTCGCATTGCATTCGCGATTTGCAGGGCCTCAGTCATTATCTCTCGAACGTTTTCGGGCTTAAGCCGACCATACTTGCGGATGACTAGAAGCGTGTCCCTTTGACCTGCAAGAAGTTGATTGGGGAACTTCGTGATCGCAGCCCGCCGTACCGGATTTAGGAAGTTGCGAATCGCGATAGGGTCATCACCCTGAATCGAAAATCGCTTAGAAAAATCTAGATCCTCCTCGATGTCGATATCGCGATAGCCGACGAATTCTGCAATCTTGGACTGCCATGTTTCGGGCTCAATTGTCATGTTGGGTATCGATAAGTTTGAGCTAGAACACATGGCAATCGAGAATAAATGGGACCGCTTATGTTTGCCGTGTCCGGTCGCATAAGAGTAATCGAAGATCGCCATTCTGGTCTCACCATCGTCTGCGATAATGGTTGTCCCAGAAGTCGGCAATCTTCCTTTGTTGGCGATCTGGAAACGATTGAAACGAGCGAGTTCGGCATCGGGTAATTGCCAATTGAGCTCTAAGCCAAGTTCTTTGGCCAGCGCTGCGAGTCCCTCTTTTCGCTTGCGTTCGAGGTGACTAACAAAAGCAAACGCGCCGACCAACAAGCCTAGGATTGTTATCGCAATCAACCATTCCATCCCCGTTCGTTCCCTATGTTGAAGTTGCTCTTCCTCGTGTTGTTTTTGCTGGCCACGGTTATCCATGTCCATTTCATACTCATTAGCCTACCCTAACCTAGAGTTGATTTCATCCAGCACCGGCAATAAATTTGTTGCGGAGCGGAGCACAAAGTGGGCACCTGCGGCACGGTACTGCTCATCTAACGCGCTCAATCGCTTATTCAGTTCCGCTTCGGGAAGCGATTCCGCGTCGGCCTGACTTAGGCCAAGTCCGTTTCCTGTCATGGTCACTCCGGCCACCCACATGCCAGCGTTTCGAGCCGCTTGGATTCCAATTGGCGTATCATCCACGACCAAAACTGCTGTGGGAGGATAAACGCCCAGGGCTTCGCAAGCACGAAAATTCTGCCATGGCATCGGACGTCCGGCGGGCACTTCGTCTGAGCAGACGACAACGTCAGGCGAGTAACCTTGCTCTCGAGCCGTCGGAATCACCGCTTCCATCAATGCACGGGTATAACCAGTCGATGAACCGATCTTCAATCCGCGACGTCGCAGTTCGGCGATCAATTGCGGGATGCCAGGAATCACGTCCGACCCTTTCGATAACACTGAAAGTTGCAACGGCAAAAAGTCTGCATACAAACGGTCCACATCATCGCTGACCGGAAAGCTGCCGAATTTTTCCTTCCACAGGGCTGCGATACGAGGAATGCCCAGGACACTTGCTATGTGCTCGCGTTTCGCTTGGCCCATCGGGCCGCGAACCTCCGCTTCCGTAGCCTCGATTCCAAGTTGACGGAAAATCTCGAGAAATACTTTCACCGGTGCACGACTGCCGTAATCAACAGTTGTCCCGGCCCAATCAAAAAGAACCGCTTGTATCTGCATAACTATGTATAACTCGAAAGAGTGTTTGAACACCAAAGGTTTTCTGCAACGCCAAAAGACATCGTCATGCCTGCACCACCGAGGCCGTTAACGATCCGAACACCTTGCATGGGTTCGATCACCCAATGCGAATCATTTGGATTCTTGGCATAAACACCGTGCCATCGCTCTGCAATTTCCCAAGTCGGAAGCTGCAGGATCTTGCGTAACTCCCTCAGGATCATCTCGTCGATCTCTTGACGATCGAACGGGGTTATATCGCAACCATATTCGTGAGAATCCCCCAGAATGATTTGCCCTAACTCATTCTGTGATGCCATGACATGCACCCCGAATCGGTCGAGTTCAGGGGCCTCCGCGGCAACTCTGTCTTTCAGTTTCTGCAAGCTAGCGCAGCTCGCAAAGTTTCCGTAATGTCGCAACGTTAGCCCGCTAGCCAAATGCGGACCGATCCGCCAACCATCCGCTTGACTCACCGTTCGCAGCATTTGCAACTTGCACTTCTTGAGTCCTGACGAAGCGAAAGTGTCTGGGAAGAGTGTTTCAAAATCTGCGCCCGAGCAAACAATTGTTTGATCGCACTGATGGAGCTTTCCCGAAGCGGTGGCTACCTGCCCGGGCTCCACGCGCACGATGGTTGTCTCCCAGTGAAACGTGACGTCGTGTTTTTCAAAAAGCCATCGTGCCAAGACTTCGCTGGCTTTGCGAGGATTCACGCAGGCTTCCGTCGGACTAAATAATCCGCCAAGTAGATTCACAGGGTTGGCCGCGGGAGTTCTAGCAAGCACCTGATCCTTGGTTAGCAGCTCGCATTTCACTCCTGCATTGGCCGATTGTGTGTGAAATTCATTTAGCACCGACCATTCGTCTGGCCGATGTGCTAAGTGAATCGAACCGCATGGGTTGACCCACAGCCCTGACTCATTCGCCAGTCTCATCCAACGCTCTCGGCTTCTTAACGCCGTGTCATACGACAGACCAGCGGGTTGACCGATTGGCCAAACCATTCCAAAGTTGCGCACCGAAGCGCCACAGGCTGGTTTGCTTCGTTCGAAAACCGTAACCTGATGACCATGTTCGGCTGCTAGCCAAGCCTGCGCGAGGCCGACAATTCCTCCTCCAATGATGATCGTCGATGTTGGCATTAGTTTGGTTGACCTTAGTGGATTGGCCCAGAAAGCAAGGACTTAGTTAAGTGATCCGCGAAATGCTCCAACGGTGGCGTTTCGAGATTTGGAGTTTTCGCTTGATCGTCAAATCGACGGAGCTTGACTGCGGCTGCGAAATGGGGATGCAATTCGAAATGCGCCGCTTGCGTTTTGCTCATTGGCCCACCTTGCAATTCTAAGCTTTGAACCGAAGGCGGACTCAGCTTCGAAAAGTATTCACTGTCCACGGCACACAGATAGCGTTTCGCTGCCACATGCAATCGAATCGGCTCCACCACTTCGGGCAGAAAATATTCTACCAACCAAGCGGCTCCGAGTTGCTCATGTTCGTCGTCGATGTTCTTGTCAGGAGCGTCATCTGGTAGATCATGGAGCAGATGGCCAACGTCATGCAGCAGACACGCCGCGATGAGTTGAGGCGAAGCGTTGGCCTGCTCGGCGGCATGAGCGGCTTGGAG
>Ga0105046_10018331_pt1 | contig 10657 bp, 10 predicted proteins | sample MAT03_FD_78385 | JGI IMG/M metagenome (GOLD analysis project Ga0105046, IMG submission 78385) | Freshwater microbial communities from Lake Fryxell liftoff mats and glacier meltwater in Antarctica - MAT-03 (megahit assembly) | ecosystem: Environmental > Aquatic > Freshwater > Ice > Liftoff...
CCCCCGAACGGCGAATCGTCGACGGTGCGGTGCACGTCGGTCGCGCCCGCCCGGAGGTCGTGGACCCGGATGTCGAGCCGGCCGGCCGCCCGGGACCGGCCGAGGAGGCTCTGGTCGGCGAACCCGTCGACCATGGACTCGAAGATGGTGAAGACGTCGATGCGCACGGGGGCGATCAGTCGACGTCGGTCAGGATGCCGGGCGGGGCATCGACGACCAGGCGGCCCGGCCCGTGCTCGACGACGAAGGTGAGCGGCACCAGCCGACCGCTGTCGAGCTCGAGGAGGTCCGAGGCCGGGTTGTCCAACACCGCCACCACCGTCCCGTGCGCGGTCCCGGCGAGGTCGAGGACCGCCGAGCCGATGAGCTCGTGCACCCACAGGGCCTCGGGGTCATCGTCGTGGCCGAGCGGCTCGGCGAGGATGGCGGTGCCGGTCAGCGCCTCGGCCGCCTCACGCGTGTCGACGCCCTCGAAGGTGACGATCCAGCGCTGCTGGTGCGGGCGCGACGCCACGACCGTGAGCTGACGGGGGTCGCGCCCTTCGGTGGTCACGATCGTGCCCGGAGCCAGGCGGTCGTCGACGTTGGTGGTGAGCCGGACCAGCACCTGCCCGGCGAGGGCGTGGGGCTTGCCGATCCGGCCGATCTCGAGCAGCGCAGGGCCGTCGCCGGATGCGACGTCCTCAGGCACCGTGGCACGCCACGGTGACGAGCGGATCAGTCAAGGAACTCGATGTCGATCTCGACATCGTCACGGACCGCCGCCGCACGGGTCACCGAGCGGATCGACTGGGCGACCCTCCCGCGCTTGCCGATGACCCGGCCCATGTCGCCGTCGCCGACGGTGACGTTCAGCGCCGGGCGCCGACCGCCGTCGTCGAGCTCGACGTTCACGGCGTCGGGGTCGTCGACCACCGAGCGCACGAGGTACTCGAGCACGGCCTGGGCGTTGGGCGCCGCGACGTCGTCATCGCGGCCGTCGTTGTCGTCGTTGTCGTCGTTGTCGTCGACCTGGTCGTCGACCTCGGAGGCGTCGCTCACGAGTCGGTCTCGCCACCCGCGGCAGCGGCTGCAGCGACGGGGACCTTGCCCTCGAGCACGTCGTAGGCGCCCGAGATCTTCAGGAGCTTGGCCACGGTCTCGGTGGGTTGGGCGCCCTTCTTCAGCCAGGCAACCGCCTTGTCGTTGTCGATCACGATGACCGACGGATCACGGCGGGGGTCGTAGTGACCCACGATCTCGATGAATCGGCCGTTGCGGGGCGACCGCGAATCGGCAGCCACGACGCGGTACGTCGGCTGCTTCTTCTTGCCCATCCGCATGAGGCGGAGCTTTACCACGGTGTCTCTTCTCTCTTCGTCGACTGCAGTGACCGGCCGGGAGGGCCGGTGGAGCTCGGTGCCGGGGGCGGTTCCCGGCTCGGAACCGAACGAGCTCGACCCGATATGGTGCGCCGGATCGGCGGGCTACCGCAAACCCGGGCCGCCGGAGCCGAGATCGCCGATGGTGCCGCCGGTGCCGCGGAGGTCCGGGAGCCCGGCCAGCTCCTTCTCGATGTCGGGCAACTTGGGCATGCGGGGACCCTTGGCGGTGGTGCGACCGCCGCCACCACGGCCACCCTTGCCCTTCTTCGCCTTGCGCCCCTTGGCCGTCTTCTTGGACCCGAAGCCGCCCATGCGCTTCATGAGCCGCTGCATCTCCTTGAACTGCGAGACCAGTTGGGAGACGTCGGCGGGCTGCATCCCCGAACCCCGGGCGATGCGGGCCCGGCGGGACTGGTCGATGAGATCGGGGTTGCGGCGCTCCGCGATGGTCATCGACTTGATCATGCCCTCGACCCGGGCCAGCTCGCGGTCGTCGATCTCGACGTCGCGCATCTCCTTCGGCACCCCGGGCAGCAGCTTCACCAGCCCGCCGAGCGGACCCATCTTCTTCACCTGCTGCATCTGGTCGAGGAAGTCCTCGAAGGTGAAGGTGCCCTCCATGAGGGCGGTGGCGGCAGCCTCGGCCTCGTCCTTCTCGAAGACGTCCTCGGCCTTCTCGATCAGCGTGAGCATGTCGCCCATGCCGAGGATGCGCCCGGCGAGGCGATCCGGGTGGAAGAGGTCGAACTCGTTGATCTTCTCGCCGGTGGAGGCGAACGCGATGGGCCGGCCGACGACCTCCTTGACCGACAGCGCGGCACCGCCGCGGGCGTCGCCGTCGAGCTTGGTGAGGATCACGCCGTCGAGCGCGAGCGTCTCGTGGAAGGCCTCGGCTGTGTTGACGGCGTCCTGGCCGGTCATGGCGTCGATGACGAGGAAGGTGTAGTTCGGCTCGACGGTGGCCGAGATGCGGCGCACCTCGTCCATCAGTTCGACGTCGATGGCCAGGCGACCGGCGGTGTCGACGATCACGACGTCGCGACCGGTGCGCTTGGCCTCGACCATGCCGGCGGCCGCGACCGCGACGGGATCGGTGGGTTCGCTGAAAACCGGGACGTCGATCTGGCGCCCGAGGGTGCGCAGCTGTTCGACGGCGGCCGGACGCTGGAGGTCGGCTCCCACCAGCAGGGGCTGGCGGCCCTTCGACTTGAACCACGACGCCAACTTCGCCGAGTTGGTGGTCTTGCCCGAGCCCTGCAGTCCGGCCATCAGGACCACGGTCGGCGGCTTCGGCGCGAAGACGATCTGGATCGTCTCGCCGCCGAGGGTGGCGATCAGCTCGTCGTGCACCGCCTTGACGACCTGCTGGGCGGGGTTGAGCGCCTTCGAGATCTCGAGGCCGACGAGGTCCTCGCGGACCCGGGCGACGAAGTTCTTGACGACCTTGAAGTTGACGTCGGCCTCGAGCAGGGCGAGGCGGATCTCGCGGAGAACCTCGTCGACATCGGCGTCGGACAGGCGCCCCTTGCCGCGGAGCTTGGTGAAGATGCCGTCGAAACGGTCGGAAAGGGCGTCGAACATGGAACGCCGAGGATAGCCGCAGCCGCCGACCGATCAGTCAGCGTCGGGCCGGCGGCCGGGTGAGCCCTCCACGAGCCCCCCGGCGGGGGCCGCGGCGCAATCAGTGGTCGGCCGAGGCGGCACCGGCGACCTCGAGGCGGTTGTCGACCGCCGCCACCCCGGGGATGGCGGCCGCGACCCGAGCGAGCTCGTCGCGGGCATCGTCGTCGGAGACCACGCCCTCGAGCACGACCTCGCCGTTGCGAACCGTGATCGCCGGCTGGGTGAGGTGCCAGGTCCGGGGCGCGTGGGCGAGCTCGAAGGCGACCTTGTCGGCCAGGCTCGTACCGGAATCGGAGCCCCCGCTGAGCGTGGCCTGCAGCTTGAGGCGCAGCTCCCGACCCGTGACGGGGGCCAGCAGCAGGCCGACGACGACTCCGACGACCAGGAAGAGCCAGCCGCGCACGCCCACCACCTTGACTGCCCGCCCGCTGACGCGAGCCGGGATGCCGCCCAGGCGGAACCCGATGCGGAACAGGGAACCCACCAGCGCGAACGCGATCCGGACGGGCAGGAACAGCAGGCGGAACAGGAACATCAGGTCTCCTCGGAGGTGGTGGGGGCACGGCGGCCAGCGACCGGTGGCCGTGCGAGCATCATGAGAAAAGCGCTTCGACGAACTCGTCGGCATCGAAGGGCACCAGGTCGTTGGCGCCCTCGCCCAGGCCCACCAGCTTGACCGGGATGCCGAGGGTCTGCTGGATGGCGAAGACGATGCCGCCCTTGGCCGACCCGTCCAGCTTGGTGAGCACGACACCGGTGAGATCGGCGGCCTCGGTGAACTGCCGCGCCTGCACCAGCCCGTTCTGGCCCGTGGTCGCGTCGATGACCAACAGGACCTCGCTGACGGTGCCGGCGCCCTTGTCGGCCACCCGGCGCACCTTGCCCAGCTCCTCCATCAGGTTGACCTTGGTGTGGAGGCGCCCGGCGGTGTCGGCCAGGACCAGGTCGGCGTCGCGTGCCGCCGCCGCCTCGATGGCGTCGAAGATGACCGCGCTCGGATCGCCGCCCTCGTTGCCCCGCACGAGTTCGGCGCCGGACCGCTCGGCCCACATGCCCAGCTGCTCGGCCGCGGCAGCGCGGAACGTGTCGCCGGCCGCCATGACGACCTTCTTGCCGTCACGGACCTCGCGCGTGCCGAGCTTGCCGATCGTGGTGGTCTTGCCGACCCCGTTCACGCCCACGAACAGCCAGACGCTGGGTTTGGCATCCGCGTAGGCGAGGCTCAGATCGTGGCCGCCGAGGCGGGCCTTGAACTCCGCCTTCATCGCCGCGAGGAGCTGGTCGCCGGTCTCGAGGCCCTGCTCGCGCACCTGGGTCCGCAGGTGCTCGAGCAGCTCCTGGGTGGGCTCGACGCCCACATCGGCGCCGATCAGCGCCTCTTCGATCTCGTCCCACGCGTCCTCATCGATCCGGGCCCGGCCGGCGAGCGCGCCGACCATCCCGGAGAGCTTGCTGCGGGCCTTGGAGAGGCGGTCGCGGAACCGGGGCCGGGGCGCCTCCTCCGGCTCGGGGCCGATGGTCTCCTCGGTGCCCGGCTCGCCGGCCACCGCACCCGCGGCGTCGGCGGCGGCCGGTGCTGGTCCGGTGGTGGCGGATCGGGCCGCACCCTCGTCGAGGACGCGGGTGAGCTCGGCTTCGATGTCGGGCGGCGGCGAACCCTCGCGCTCCTCGAGCTCGGCGAGGAGCTGGCGCTTGTGCTCGGCGACCTCCTCCTTGACGGACTCGGGGACCCGGGGTGCGTCGGGCGCGGGCTCGAGCCCGACGATCTGGTCCCTCCGGCGGACCCGCACCAGGGCCAGCGACGTACCGCCGGCCGCGGCGGCCACGGCGACCAGGATGAGGACGATGATCCAGATGGGTTCCACGACCACGGGAGCCTACCGGGTCCGATCCCGGCACCTGATCGAGACGCGGGACCGCCCCGCCGGTCCGTCGTCCGGTGGACGGACGAACCGACGGGGCGCTCGTGGCGGCCTCCGCTCGCTCTCGGTGGTCTGCGTCGCCCGCCATGGTCGCGGTACGACGTTTCCCACGGTCACTTCGCGCCGAGGGTCACCTCGATCGTCATCGCCGCGCCGTCACGCAGGATCTCGACGCTGACCGGTTCGCCGGGCTCGTGGGTGCCGATGGTGACGGCGAGGTCGCCCTGAGCCTTGATCGGCGACTCGTCGACGGCGACGATCACGTCGCCCACCTGCAGGCCGGCCTCATCGGCCGCACTGCCCGGCAACACCTGCGCGATCTCGGCCCCGGCCTCGCCGGACGTGGGAGTCGTGCTCGAGACGCCGAGGTAGCCACGATCGACGGTGCCGCCGCCCACGAGCGCGTCGGCGATCTCCTTGGCCCGGTCGATCGGGATCGCGAAGCCGATCCCGTTGTTCTCGCCGCTCTCGCTGAAGATCATCGAGTTGATCCCGATGACCTCGCCCTGGCGGTTGGCCAGGGCTCCGCCCGAGTTGCCCGGGTTGATCGGGGCGTCGGTCTGCAGCATGCCGACGACGTCGTTGGTCGCTCCCTGCACGGGCCGGTTCACGGCGCTCACGACGCCGGAGGTGACGGTCTGCTCGAGGCCGAACGGGCTGCCCACGGCGACCGCGAGCTGACCGACGCGGGCCGGCTCGTCGGCGAGTCGGGCGACGGTCAGCCCGTCGGTGGACTCGACCTGCACCACGGCGATGTCGTTGGCCTCATCGGTGCCGAGGACCTCGGCCGACATCGTGGTGCCGTCACTGAACAGGACCTGGACCGTCGCGCTGGACCCGACGACGTGGGCGTTGGTGAGGATGAGCCCCGCCTCGTCGTAGACGACGCCCGAACCGAGCCCGTCGCCCGTCTGGATCTTCACGACGCTCGGTCCGAGCGCCTCGGCCACGGCGGACACGGGCTCATCGGCGTCGTCCTCGACCAGCGGAGTCGGGTCGGCAACGGTGACGGCCTGCGGCGTCGACCCGGCGACCACCGACGTCGCCGGCGTGTCGTCGACGAGGCCCCGGGTCACGAACCCGGCACCGAGCAGACCGGCGACGGCGAGGGTGCCGGCGAGCACCCGGGTCCCGCGGCCCTTTCGGGTGATGACCGGGCGGGTCACCGGCGGCGGGGTGGGGAGGCCGTTGGCCTCCCACTGCGGAAGGGTCCACGCAGGCGGGGGTGCCGGCGCGCCTCCGGCTGGCGCGATGTTCGGGGCGTGCGGATGCGGGCGGGGTGCGGCGGGGTGCTCGGCACCCCAGGCGACGCACGGATCGGTGTCGGTGGTGGGTGGGGTCGCCGGCGGTTCGTCGTTCCAGGTGTCGCTCACGGTGGGGTTCCTTCTTGCATGGCCGATGGGGGGTGGCGAGGTCCGCCGCTCCGGGTGGGTGCCGGGCGCGGAAGTCGAACTGGGACGCACCGTACGGAGACGTGGCGAAAGCAGGGGTAAAGCGATCGCGCCGTCCGATGGCTCCTCCGATCACGGCACCGCGGAGCCAAGGCGCGGCGCGGCGCTCACCCCCGCGGCGGTGGCCGGCGACCGACCGCAGGCGTCACCACCCATCACGACCGGAGGGCGCCGAGTCGGCGGTTCAGTGCTCCGCGGTGATCGACGACGGGGCGGGAGCGTCGGCGGTGGCACCCGGCAGGTCGGGCGTCGGCGGGGCCTCGGCGGGCGCGGGGTGGCTGGCGGGGAACCACACCGCGAAGGCGGAGCCGACACCGACCTCCGAGACGAGCTTGACCTCACCCGAGTGCGCCTCGGCGATCTGACGGACGATGGTGAGACCCAACCCGCTGCGTCCCTCCGACCGTCCGGCACCGCCCTCGCCGCGCCAGAAGCGCTGGAACACGCGATCCTGGTCTTCGAGGGCGATGCCCGGTCCCTCGTCCTCGACGCTCATCCAGACCCACGGGTCGTGGCGGCCCCCGCGGACCCGGACGGTGGTTCCCGATGGCGAGAGCCGGATCGCGTTGGCGAGCAGGTTGGCGAGCGCCTGGCGCAGCGCGTCGCGGTCGCCGTCGACCCACAGGTCGGGCTCGGACGACTCGAGGAGGGCGATGCCGGCGGTGTCGGCCGACATCGCGAACTCGAGGACGATGTCGTGCACGAGGGCGGCGAGGTCGACCGACTCGCGGACCAACGAGAGCGATCCCTTCCGGGCGTACACCAACAGGTCGTCGACCAACCGGTTCATGCGCAGCGACGACCGCTGCACGACCTCGAGCGTGTGGCGCAGGTCGTCGGTCGTCGCCCCGGGGTCGCTCAGGGTCACGTCGAGGTTCGTCTGGATCACGGCGAGCGGGTTGCGCAGCTCGTGGGACGCCTCGTGGATGAACTGCTTCTGGCTCTCGAACGCGTCGTCGATGCGCTCGAGCATCTCGTCGAACGTGTCGGCGAGGTCCCGCAGCTCGTCCTGGGGCCCACCCAGATCGATGCGCCGGGAAAGGTCGGTGGCCTGGATCTCCTTGGCGACCTGGGTGATGCGCCCGATGGGACGCAGCACCCGTCCGGCGGTGAACCACCCGACGGCGAAGCTGATGAGGAACAGCACGAGCAGCGCGAGGAGCGAGTTGGTCCGGAACAGCTCGAGGGCCCGGCCGTTGCTGTAGCGCTCGAAGTCGAGGACCCGCACCTCGTCGATGAACCCGCTGCCGTCGGGGAGCGACCTGAGCCGGAGGTACTCCGTGTAGAGCGACTCGTTGGCGAGCGCCCGTGCCGAGGCCATGTAGATGACCAGCACCAGGATCGACGTGACGACGAAGAGGACGCTCGAGTAGAGGACCGCCAGGCGGAACCGGATGGAGCCCATCCAGTTCGGCATGCGTTCGGCGGTCTGCATCGTGCGGGGCCCACCGTCCACGTTCGACGCCAGGCTCACGACGGACCCGCCGCCTCGTCCGCCGAGGCGCGGTCCCCGTCGGCCAGGCGGTAGCCGCGCCCGATGACGGTTTCGATGAGCTGCGGCTCCCCGCCGGCGACGAGCTTGCGCCGCAACGTCCCGACGGTGACCCGGACCGTGTTGGTGAAGGGGTCGGCGTGCTCGTCCCAGACGTGTTCGAGCAGCGTCTCCTGCGACAGGACCTCGCCGCGGTTGGCCATGAAGTAGCGCAGCAGCGCGAACTCCTTGGCGGTGAGCTCCAGCACCCGAGCCCCTCGTGATGCCTCGTGCCGGGCGGTGTCGAGGCGGAGATCGGCGACCTCGAGGACGGCGGTCGAGCCGCTGGCATCACGGCGCAGCAGGGTGCGCACGCGCGCCGAGAGCTCCTGGAACGCGAAGGGCTTGACGAGGTAGTCGTCGGCGCCGTCGTCGAGGCCGGCGACGCGGTCGTCGAGGCTGTCGCGCGCCGTGAGCATGAGCACCCGGGGTTGCTGGTGCGGGCCCTCGAGCGCCCGGATCCGCCGGCACACCTCGCGCCCGTCGGTACGGGGCATGGTGATGTCGAGGCAGACGAGGTCGTAGCTGTTGACCGACACCTTGTCGAGCGCCTCGTCCCCGTCGAACGCGACGTCGACGGCGTAGCCCTCGCGGCGCAGACCACGGGCGATGGCCTCGGTCAGATCCACCTCGTCGTCGACGACCAGCACGCGCATGACCCCGACCGTACCGCCGGGAGTCGCCGCGACCCCGCCACGGTCGGCCGACGCCGATCGACCCTGGGGCGGCCGGAGCGGTCGACGGTCCTTTACCCTGGTTTTCAGTCGATCGTGGTCGACTCCCCCGCACCGCCCGTGATGGCGGCCCCGAGCTCGGGCTCCGGGCCACCCCGACCAGGAGACAGACCTGCATGACGACCCCCACCGGCCCGGACCACCACGAGCAGGGTGCGCCGACCCCGCCCCCGGCCCGGCCCGAGCCCGCCCGCCGGGCGATGAGCGAGTGGGTGGCCCCGCAGGCCGACCAGGGGTACGCCGGCGCCGCGGCCCCTGCCCCCCGTGCACCGGTCGCGCCAGCAGTCGCGCCGGCGCCGCCACCCGCCACCGAGCCGGTGGTCGACGCCCTGCTCCAGAGCCAGGCGCTCGAGCAGGCCCTGTTCGAGATCAAGAAGGTCATCGTCGGCCAGGACCGCGCCATCGAGCGGCTGCTCGTCTGCCTGCTCGCCCGGGGCCACGTGCTGCTCGAGGGGGTGCCGGGTCTGGCCAAGACGCTCGCCATCGAGACGCTGGCCACCGTCGTCGGCGGCAGCTACGCCCGCCTCCAGTTCACCCCGGACATGCTCCCCGCCGACATCGTCGGTACCCGCATCTACCGGGGCTCGTCGGAGACCTTCGACACCGAGCTCGGGCCCATCTTCGTGAACTTCCTGCTCACGGACGAGATCAACCGGGCACCGGCCAAGGTGCAGTCCGCGCTCCTCGAGGTCATGGCGGAGCGCCACGTCTCGATCGGCGGCGAGACCTTCGACGTCCCGAACCCCTTCCTCGTCCTCGCCACGCAGAACCCGATCGAGTCCGAGGGCGTGTACCCCCTCCCCGAGGCCCAGCGCGACCGCTTCATGATGAAGGTCGTCATCGGGTACCCGAGCCCCACCGAGGAGCTCGAGATCGTCCATCGCATGGGTGTGAACCCGCCGCGCGCCTCGGAGGTCCTCTCGCTCGAGGACCTGATCCGGGCCCAGAAGGCGACCGACCAGGTCTACGTCGACCACGGCGTCGTCGACTACGCGGTCAGCCTGGTGCTCGCCACCCGCAACCCCGGCGCCTACAACCTGCCCGAGCTCACCGAGCTGATCAGCTACGGCGGGAGCCCTCGCGCCAGCCTGGCGCTCGTGTCCGGTGCCCGGGCGCTCGCCCTGCTGCGGGGCCGCTCCTACGCGCTCCCCCAGGACGTCTTCGACATCGCCCCCGACGTGCTGCGCCACCGCCTCGTGCTCTCCTACGAGGCCCTCGCCCAGGGTCTCTCCACCGAGCAGATCCTGGCCCGACTGCTCGCCACGGTCCCGGCGCCGCGCATCGCCCCGACCCAGCCGGGCGGTCAGCAGGCCCCCGCCTCCCCCAGCGGCTGGGTCCGGCCCACCGCATGAGCACGCCGCCAGGCAGCGCCAACGCTGCGCTGCGAGGCATCCTGAACCACCCGCCCAGCCTGGCCACCGGGCCCGCAGCCGACGTCCTGCGCCGCCTCGACCTCGCCATCACGCGACGGCTCGACGGCATGTTGCAGGGTGACTACCGAGGCCTCGTCCCCGGCCACGGTTCGGAGCTCGGCGAGACCCGCCAGTACCACCCGGGCGACGACGTGCGGCGCATCGACTGGAACGTCACCGCGCGCATGCAGACGCCCCACGTCCGCGAGACCATCGCCGACCGCGAGCTCGAGACCTGGGTCGTCGCCGACCTCTCCGCCAGCCTGGGCTTCGGCACCGCCGACTGCGAGAAGCGCGACCTCGCCGTCGCCGCGGTCGCCGCGGTCGGCTACCTGACCGCCCGCACCGGGAACCGGGTCGGCGCCATCACCCTCGGCGGCCCGAACACCGCGATCATCCCCGCGAAGTCAGGTCGCCTCAACCTCCAGGCGCTGCTCCACCAGGTCGTGCGCACGGCGAAGGCCGAGCAGCCGGGTGCGTCGGACCTCGCCGGCACCCTCCAGCGGCTCAACGGCACCATGCGCCGGCGCGGGATGGCCGTCATCATCTCGGACTTCCTGGCGCCCGACGGCTGGGAGCGCCCGCTCCGCGTGCTCGGCGCGCGGCACGAGACCCTCGCG
>Ga0105046_10018333_pt1 | contig 10656 bp, 7 predicted proteins | sample MAT03_FD_78385 | JGI IMG/M metagenome (GOLD analysis project Ga0105046, IMG submission 78385) | Freshwater microbial communities from Lake Fryxell liftoff mats and glacier meltwater in Antarctica - MAT-03 (megahit assembly) | ecosystem: Environmental > Aquatic > Freshwater > Ice > Liftoff...
CATGGCAAATCCAGCAACGGAGAAACTCCTCAAGATCCTCAGGCTCGAAAGCCAGAACGGCAACACCGACAAGGCCGTGACGCGCGGCCTGGCCTCATTTGCGGCCGCCTGGCTGGCCGACGCCGCCCGCAACAACGTGGACCCGGCCTGGGCCGAGGGCGTGGCGCAGGATATGCGCGCCTACAGTGGTCTGGCCGAACTGGCCCAACGCAAAACCCTGCTGGATGCGCTCGTGACCCGGGTGCGGCTGCCCGAGTCGGTTCGCTCGCAGGAGCCAACCCGCCCCGCCGAGCGCGCCGCCGAGCGGGCCGCAGAGCGGGTGCGGCCGCCCGAATTTGGCAACACCGAGGGCCGAGCCCGCAGCCAGGAAGCCATCGCCGAGGCGCGGCAGGCCAGCGAGGATATGGTCACGAGCGTGGCAGCGGCAGCCAACGTGGCCGTCGCAACCCCACCCCAAAACGCGCCCCGGGAGAATCGCGATTTTCGGCAGCCGCGCTCTAATCAGGCTTCTAATCAGCACTCAACGCCGTTTGAGCATCGATCCGCACCCGAAGGCCGCAAAGCCGTCAAACCCAGCGCCTACCAGCCGCCGCCTGGCGTGGGCCTCGACGCGCCGGTGACCATGCTCACCGGCATTGGCGAAGTCAACGCCCAAAAGCTGGCCAGGCTCGGCATCAGCACCATCGAGGATTTGCTGTATTTCTATCCGAGCCGCTACGATGACTACAGCGCGCTCAAGACAATTAACCAACTGGAATTTGGCGAGCAGGTCACCATCATCGGCAAGGTGGCTTCGACTCGCACGCAGCGCCTCAAGACCGGCGCAGTGATCTTTCGCGCCGTCATTGAAGACCTGAGCGGCATGATCGAGTGCTCGTGGTTCACTACAAATACATTCGTCGACACGCTGGCCAAACAGTTCACCGAGGGCCGCGAGGTCGTGATCAGCGGCAAGGTGAGCGAATACATGGGCCGGCTCATCTTCCAGCAGCCCACCCACGAGCCGAGCGAGCAGGAGTGGGTGACCGGCGGCAACATCGTGCCGGTCTACCGCCTCACCGAAGGGTTGCAACCCTTGCTGTTGCGGCGGGTGATGAAGCGGGTGAGCGAATATTGGTCGCAGCGGGTGCAGGAATATTTGCCAGACAGCGTGCGCCGGCAGGTCAACTTGATGGGGCTGAACGAAGCCCTGCGCGACATCCACTTTCCCAAAGACCCACGCACACAAGAGCAGGCCCGCCGGCGGCTGGCGTTCGATGAGTTATTCGTGTTGCAGGTCGCGATTCAGCAACAGCGCATGGCCTGGCGCGGCGAGCCAGCCCAACCTCTGCGCATCGGCGAACCCACGCTCGACCGTCTCTCGGCGACTGTGCCGTTCAGCCTGACCAACGCCCAGCAGCGCGCCATTCGCCGCATTCACGAAGACATGGGCAAGTCTTTTGCCATGCACCGGCTGTTGCAGGGTGATGTGGGCTCGGGCAAAACCGTGGTGGCCGCGCTGGGCATGGCCATGGCGGCGACGGCCGGCGCACAAAGCGCCATGATGGCACCGACGGAAATTCTGGCCGAGCAACACTACAAGAGCTTGAGCAAATTGTTCGAGGCGATGGGGCCGGTCATCAGCGATGGCATTGAGACACCTCAGCCGATCCAGATTGCGTTGCTGACCGGCAGCGTCAAAGGGGCGGAGCGCAAAGCCATCTACGAGGGACTGGCCAATGGCCGCATCCACGTCGTGGTCGGCACGCAAGCCTTGATTCAAGAGGGCGTCGAGTTCAAGAATCTATGCTTCGTGTGCATCGATGAGCAGCACCGCTTTGGCGTGGAACAGCGCACCGCTCTGCGCCAGAAAGGCAGGGAATTCAGCCCGCACACGCTGGTGATGACGGCCACGCCCATCCCGCGCACGCTGGCCCTGACCTTGTTTGGCGATCTGGACAACACGATTTTGGACGAGATGCCGCCCGGCCGACAACCCATCGACACGCACTGGTTCTCGCCGGCCGAGCGCGAGCGCGCCTACGGGTTTGTGCGCAGCCAGGTGGAACAGGGCCGGCAGGCCTTCGTCATTTGCCCATTGGTCGAGGAGAGCGAGAAGATCGAGGCCAAGGCCGCGGTTGAAGAGCACGCTCGTTTGCAACGCGATATCTTCCCCAAGTTCAAACTGGGCTTGTTGCATGGGCGGATGAAGCCGGCTGAGAAAGAAGCCGTGATGACGGCGTTTGCCAGCGGCGAGCTCAATATTCTGGTGTCCACCAGCGTGGTCGAAGTCGGCATCGATGTGCCGAATGCCACCGTGATGATGATCGAGGGGGCCGACCGGTTTGGTCTGTCGCAGCTACATCAGTTTCGCGGTCGAGTCGGCCGTGGGCAATACGCCTCGTATTGTCTGCTGATTGCAAATGGGAGTGCCGATGGCGGTGCTGGCAGCGTGGTCGACGAGCGCTTGCAGGCGATTGTGGACACCCAGGACGGCTTCAAACTGGCCGAGAAGGACCTGGAGATTCGTGGGCCGGGCGAGTTTTTCGGCACGCGCCAAAGCGGCGATCCCGAGCTCAAACTGGTGAACTTTCGAGACCGCGATCTGCTGGATCGCGCACGCGAGCAGGCCGAGCGGTTGACCGAGGCCGACCCGCAACTGACCCAACCCGAGAACCTGACCCTGATGCAAAAGGTGAATGCGTTTTGGGCCGTGCGAGCCGAGCGCAAAGGCGATGCCAGTTAGAATCAACTTATTGCGCTCATGCCCATGAAAATCGCACTTTATCCCGGCAGTTTCGACCCGTTTCACCTCGGCCACCTGGACATTACCCGGCGTTCACTGGCCTTGTTCGACCGCGTGATCATCGGCGTCTACGATCACGGCGGCGGCTCGCGCAGCCTGCTCTTCCCCACCGCCCAACGGGTGGATCTGGCCCGGCAATCCATCGTGGACCTGCCCGGCTGTGAGCGCGCCGAGGTGATGAGCTACACCGGCCTGACCGTGAACTTTGCGCGTGAGGCCGGAGCCAACATCATCGTGCGAGGGCTACGCAACAGTGTGGATTTTGATTTTGAGCTGCAAATGGGCCAGACCAACCACTGGCTGGCCGACGAGATCGAGCTGGTGTGTCTGTTTGCCAACGCCCCCAATCACTTCTTCAGCGCCACATTGGTCCGGCAAGTGGCCACCCTGGGCGGCGACGCCACCAACATGGTTCCACCGCCGGTGGCCGAGGCGCTGCGCGAGCTGAAGAAGAAGGTCTAGTTCTGCGTAACACTAGGGGCGAAGCACTTGCGGCATGGTTCTCGGACGACTGTCCTACGCTCGCACTCACCCGGAAAATAAAAACAGCCGGACTTGGTCATCAAGTCCGGCTGTTCTATTTGAGATCACTCTATTCCGCGTCTACGGCTTCAGGCGTCTCCGGCTCAGGAGCCGTGTCATCGACGATCTCGGCAATCTGACGCTTGGCGCGGCGCTTGGCCTGTTTGGCCTGCTTATCCAGCCCATCGCCGGCCTTGGCCGCAATCCGCTTGGTGAAGCGCTCGACCTGGCCTTCGGTGTCGATCATGCGCTGCTCGCCAGTGTAGAAGGGGTGTGTGCCGCTCCACACTTCAAGATGCAGCTCGGGCTTGGTGCTGCCGACCGTGGCCACCACTTCGCCACCCACCCACACTTTGGCATCCGGGTAATACTGCGGATGAATTTCTTTCTTCATGGCTAAGCAACCTCAATGATGAGCGCTGGCGTAATCGACACTTTCTTCGTGCCATTCGGCAGTGTGTCAAATTTCACCAATCCATCGACCAACGCAAACAAGGTGTGATCCTTGCCGACGCCGACATGGGTGCCGGCCTTCATCTTGGTGCCGCGCTGGCGAACCAGAATGCTGCCGGCGCTGACGGCCTGGCCGCCAAACCGCTTCACGCCCAGGCGCTGCGCATTGCTATCTCTGCCGTTGACGGACGAGCCGCCACCTTTTTTGTGTGCCATCTCTGTGAATTCTCCATTGAGTCACTTGTCCACTTGCTCATTTGAAATGAACAAATGACCAACTGGATAAATGATGAAATTCCTCTAGCCGATCTTCAACCGCGTATAAGTCTGGCGATGGCCGTTCTTTTTGCGATAACGCTTCTTGGGATGATATTTGAAGACGATGAGCTTCTCACCTTTCTCCACTCGCATCACTGTTGCGTTTACGTTGAGTCCATCGATGGTCGGCGTGCCCACAGTCACGCCTGTGTCATCGGACACCAGCATCACCGGGAGTGAAACAGAGCTGCCGGCCTCGGCTTCCAACTTCTCGACGAGAATCTCGTCTCCGGGCGACACTTTGTATTGACGGGCGCCCACCTGCACTACTGAATACATTTAGATACCTCTTGAATGCCCGATCAGAGATTCATGATCACGCTCTGCGCATGGCGCAATGTGTCACACGACGTGGCACAACCCGAGACGTAACCAGACCTGACAGGCGGGTTTGTGTCTGTTCCGGCCAAAACTGCCGGATTCAGAGCCCGCGGATTATACACGAGGACTTTCTGCAAATCGTGACCCACCGGCACAAATCTTTTGCCGATTCGTGCCGGTGTGTTCCATCCTTGTGCTGCCAGCAAATCTTATGACAAAACCGGCAGGCTCTGAATGTCGATGTCCCTTTGCAGAAAATCCTCGGCTATCCAGCCGCGCCGGCCATCCTCCAGCAACACATACAACCAGTTGCTGCGTGGGCTACGGCCCAGCAATTGCACCCTGGCGTTGCGGCGCAATTGAGTGAGCACGCGCGCCTGGGTGGTCGGCAGACTGCGCACATTCACCAGGGCCCGCGCCGTCGCCGCGCCAGCGGGTTGCAACGCAGCCGCCGTGTCTGTGGCACTGGGCGTTGCCGAATCGGTCGCCGGGCTGGTCGCCTCCAGCGCCGCTTCCTGCGCCGCTTCCTGCGCCGCAGTCGGCGTCATGATCTCGGTCGGCACCGCAGTTGCCTCGGAAATAATGGCCGTATCGCTGACCGGCGTGGCAGCCACTTCGGTCTCGATTGCCAACGGCGTCGCAGTCGTTGCCGACTCCACTGTTTCGGTGACCACGGTCAACGGTACGCTCTCGGTCGGGGTTTCGACCACTGTGGCGGTGATGATGAGATCGGTCGAAGACACTGTCGCAGTGGGCGCGGTGGCCGACGGCAACACGGGCACGGCATCCAGCGATTGCATCAGGTTGTCCAATTCCAATAGATCAGGGATGAACTGATCGGACGGCAGCGAGTCCAGACCTTCAGCAACTCCCGGCAAATATTTGCTGGTGTAGGTCTTGGCAAACTCATCCATGTTTTGGGCAGCTGTGGATTCTTCGTAGGTGTTGGGCAGTGCAGTTGAGCTGATGGGGTAGAACGCGCTGATGTAATACAGGCCGTCGCGGGTCAGGCCCTGAAACGTGTAGAAAATATTGTCATTGGTGATGGGCGTGACGTCCTGGGCGTAGGCCGAGAGAAAGCGCACCCCACTTCCGTTGGCAAAATCCAGATACTTCAACTGGGTGTGAAAGATTTGCGCGGCATTCTGCATCGGCATCACCACAATGCTGTCGTTCGACGCTTTGGGCTGCCGCTCCAGCATCGCTTGCAACCGGTCAATTTCCTCGCCCATAAAGGGGTCGATAGCGCGCAGGCCGCTCACCGGATACACCCGGATCTGCCGTTCGCGTGGGTTACCTGGGAACTGAATTTGATCCTGGTCAAACGTAATCACCACGTGCTCGGGCGCGGCCCCTCCAAATGCTGGCCCCTCAGTGCGGGGGATGGCCACATCGATTTGGGCGCGATAAGACTGGGCCAGGCTGGGCGGCAATGTCAACGACACGCCGGTGTCATTTGGCACAGCCGTCGGCGGCGCCTGAGTGGCCATGGCATCGGCCATAACCACCGAGGTCTCCGTAGGTGCGCTTGCTGAAGGCGCGCCTTCAGCAGGCACGGTCTCAGCGGGCACCGTCTCAGCAGCAACAGCGGTATCGCTGGGAGCCGCTGTGGCTTGGGCAGATGGCTCAACCGTGTTGATCGGTTGGGGCGTGGCGGTGGGCGTGGGTGTCGCAGCATCGCAGGCCGCGAGCAACAGGACACCCACAATCAGAATCTTGGCGGGTTTCGCGAAGTGTTTGAGCAGGCCATTCATGGCGAATATCTTCGCACGAAATGGTTCTGGTGCAAAGAAATCAATAGACCCGTGCTGGCCGGCCTCAAATCTTTTGACAGGATAACCAGCACGACAGAGTTACAACATTACGGCTTGATGCTGTTGGTCAATGCAGCGGCCACGGCCTCTGAGTAGATGGGGCGGCCCTGGGCATTAATCGCCACGCCGACCACCCGCGCCTTTAAAACAGGCTTTTCATCTGGCAGACGAACGATGTCCTGATCAAATGCAAAGCGCAGCCGCGACACACGTTCCACACTCGAACGCACTTCAAACTGATCGCCACTGCGCAACGGCCACAAATAATCCATCTCGATGCGCACCACCACCAGGTTCACGCCCTGCACCGAGAGCGCGGCAAAATCAATCTGCAACGTCTTCAAAAACTGGTGCCGGGCATGTTCCAGATAGTGCTGATAATTGGCGTTGTTGACAATGCCCTGCAGATCACATTCGTAATCGCGCACGTCGAAAGCCAGGATGTGTTGATGCATTCTTGGAAGAGGAAGTTGCTGGTTGCTGGTCGTTAGTTGTTGGTTATGGGTCGTTCGTCACCAGCGACTAGCAACCAGTAACCAGCCACTTCTTCTCATCCCACCTTAAACGCCATCAGCTTGGTGCTCGTGGCTACGTAGAGGGTGTTGGTGCCGATGTCTAGCGACATGTCGTGCAGGTCTACAAAGTCATCGGCCTGGCCGCGAAACTGCTGCACAAACTGCCCGGCCTTGGTGAACTCGAAGATGGAGCCGGTGCCGGCGTCGGCAATAAACAAGCTGCCCACCGAGGGATCGATGCCGCTGGCCGCCAGAGCCACCGGCTGCTCAATGGGGTCCGGCACGCCCGAAAACGCCAGCGGCTGCGGCTGTCGGTTGAAATACTTCAACACCGCGCCATTGCGCTGCAACACATAGATCGCGCCATCAATCGCCAGATCCACGCTTTGCTTGAGCGGGTCAAAGCCGTTGCCAAAGTAGGGGTCGGTCTTCACCAGTCCGTCGCTGGGATTAATGTCGGACAGGCGAAAGCGCCAGATCTGGCCTATGCCAGAATCCAGCACATACACCGTGTTGTTGTAGATCTCGCCGGCCTGCGATTGCACCAGGCTGGTGATGCCATCCGGCGGCATTGGCAGCGGCGCAATCTGGCCGGTGGCCGAGCTGTATTCGGCCAGGCTCTTTTTGCCAATGATGACCGCGCCCTCGGTTCGCCACTTGGCTCCCGTCGTCGTTGCCCAGGCCACGTCCTGCATCTCGATGGCGGCATCGGACATCGCTGGCGCCGCGCTCATCTCAAAGCCCTTGCCGTTGATGCTGGTGCGATCAGGATTCACCACAAAATATTGGCCTGTGCCTTTGGTGTTATTCATCACGTAAACACCAAACGCCGAGGCGGCAATACGATGCTGGCCGGCCTCTAATGGCGACAGCACCACCGCTTCCACCCGCTTCACCTTGCTCAGCTCGTCCAGTTGCGTGCGCGCCTTGCGCCTGGCATCTTCGAAAATGGTCTCGCCGGGATTTTTTTCTTCGAACGCACGAATGGCGACCAGGGCGGCCGGCCAGTTCGCTTTAATCGCCGCCGGCTCGCGAGATTGCTCAGCCAGGCTCACCGCTTCGATCGCGGCCTTGCGCAGCTGCTGGCGGTCGATCTCGCCGCTAAATTGCAAATACAGCGTGCCCACGGCCACCGACACAATGATCGGCAACAGCACAGCAATGGCCGCCAGCACAAAGGTAATGGCCTTGCCGTTTTCGTTGACCCGCCCCAACGCCTCGCTATCTTCACTGGGTAGCAATGCGCCGCCAAACGTGCTCAGGCTGCGTTGAATCGATTTCGCAGCGTGACCCAGATTCTCACCCATCACCGCCATGGCCTGTTTGCCCGTCTCGCGCACCGCGCTGGTGGTGCGGCTGGGCATGCGCTGGGTAACCGGTTCGGCCTCAAACGCAGTTTTGGCAGGCAATGCGGTCTGGCGCGCCGTCGGGGTGGAAACTGCGGCCATGGCCAACGGCGCACGCGGGGCTGCGGCCACTGGCTCGGGTCGCGGGGCCGCAAAAGCTGAAGCCGCATCCACCGAAATCGCCACGCCGACCAACCGGCCTTGCTTCACATTGGCGTTCAAATAGCCCGCCACCATCTTGGCCTCGCCCCGGGCCATACATTGCTCGATCAGCCGCTGGTTCACCGAAATACACGAGTTCGCGCCGGTGATCACGAACACATCACCGACCTGGGACGTGAAGTTCGAGAAATACACATCGACATTGCGCGTCTCGCCGATGATGCTGGCGGCATCCATGGGATTGATCGGCTCGAAGGCCCCATTCTGGTTGCGCGCGTAGGCCAGAGCAGGGCCGGCTTGGGCGACCACAATGCTATCGGCGTTGGACACCACGCAACTGATGGACCCTTCGGCGCGTTGAGCATCCGGCGCACCGCGATTCAACTCGATCAGCTTGTCGTTGGCCACCCGAATGGCCAGACGCAGGGCTGTGGTCACGCCGCCGGGGCCGTTCCAGTAGGCGCTACTCAGCGCTTTGGCGGCTTCGCGCAACACCGCTTCCGGCGCATTGGGCAGGTCGAAGAAGACAATGAGCTGATCCCCGACACGCAGCGTGTTACGCCCGGCCGAGTGGATGGACACCTGAGGCGTCTCACCCAATTCCTGGCCGTTGTCCACGTGGATGCTGGAGAAGGAAATATTTGCCATTGTTTGGTTGCTGGCGGCTGGTTGCTGGTTGCTGGTTGCTGGCGGCTAGTGGCTGGCTGCTAGCTGCCAACAGCCATCTTCCGCAACTCATCCTCGCCGATCATTGGCACCGTGAGCTGTGTTGCCTTGGAGATTTTACTCGCGCCGGGGGATTCGCCAACAACGACATAGCTGGTCTTCTTGCTGACGCTGTCGCTGACCTTGCCGCCGAGGCTTTCGACCCACTCGGCAATCCTCTCACGCGGCTCGCTCATGCCGCCGGTTAGCACAAAGGTCTTGCCGGCAAATACGCCCACCGGCTCTTTGGGCGCACGGCGCACGGGTTGAGTGGGGTTCACGCCGGCCTGCTTCAGTCGTTCAACGAGGTCGTGCGTCGTCTCGCGTTTCACCCAATCGGCCACGCTCTCGGCAATGGTCGGCCCCACGCCGTCGATCTCCTGAATCTCGTCGGGTGTGGCCTGCAACAGCGCATCGATGCTGCCGTAGTAATTGGCCAGCGCATCGGCCGCCACCTCGCCAATGTGCCGTATACCCAGGCCGATGATGAGCCGGGTCAACGGCTGCTGCTTACTGGCCTCAATCGCCTCGATCAACTTCTGGGCTTTTTTCTCGGCAAACTTCTCCAGCGGCAACAGCTCTTCTTTGGTGAGTGCATATAAGTCGGCCACATCGTGCACCAGCTCGGCGTCAATCAATTGCGCCACAATCTTGATGCCCAGCCCGTCAATGTCCATGGAACCACGGCCAGCGAAATGGCCGATGGCGCGGTCCACTTTGCCGGGGCATTCGTCGTTGGGGCAAATCAGCGCGACTTCGCCCTCGCGTTTGGCAATCGGCGTGTCGCAAAAGGGACAGCGCGTCGGCGGCACAATGATTTGCTCGGCACCGGTTCGCGCACTCACCACCGGCCCGGCCACATACGGAATCACATCGCCGGCACGCTTGATCATCACCCGGTCGCCGATGCGAATGTCCTTGCGGGCCACGTCATCATAGTTGTGCAAAGTGGCATTGCTGATGGTGGTGCCGCCCAGCGACACCGGCTCCAGCACCGCATTCGGCACCAGATTGCCGGTGCGGCCAATCGTCACCTTCACCTCTTTCAACAGCGTCGTCGTCTCGCGGGCGGGGAACTTGAAGGCGATGGCACCGCGCGGGTCTTTGCCAACGAAGCCCAGGCCCTGCGCCAGTTGCAGATCGTTCAGCTTGATGACCATGCCGTCGATCTCGAACGCCAGCGTATCGCGGGTTTTGGCGTAGTCCTCACAATACGCAATCGCCTCATCGAGGTTGGCAAAGCGCTTGGAAATATCGCTGACCGGAAAGCCTAACTGCTTCAGAAACGTCAACAAGTCCCACTGCATCTTCGGCAAATGATCGTCATCAGCAACTACACCATCAGCACTCGGCGCTGGCTCGCGACCCACGATGGCATAGCAAAAGATATGCAACGGCCGGCTCGCCGTAATGCGCGAATCGAGCTGGCGCAGACTGCCGGCCGCGAAGTTGCGCGGGTTCGCGTAAATCTTTTCGCCAGCCGCCTGCAACGCCTCGTTCATCTTCTTGAACGCGGCCAGGGTCATGTAGGCTTCGCCGCGCACGCTGAGGGGAGAAGGAAGAGACGACGGACGACGCGGCTCAGAAGCCGCGACGACCGACGACCGAGCAGAACTCACTGTCGTCGGTCGTCTCGGCTTCTGAGCCGCGTCGTCCGTCGTCTCCGTTCTGAGCCTCAGCGGCAGCCCCTTCAACGTGCGCAAATTCTGCGTCAC
>Ga0105046_10018336_pt1 | contig 10655 bp, 6 predicted proteins | sample MAT03_FD_78385 | JGI IMG/M metagenome (GOLD analysis project Ga0105046, IMG submission 78385) | Freshwater microbial communities from Lake Fryxell liftoff mats and glacier meltwater in Antarctica - MAT-03 (megahit assembly) | ecosystem: Environmental > Aquatic > Freshwater > Ice > Liftoff...
AGGCGGCGGGGCGTGGGGAGGTTCAGAGCGCTGCGGCAAGTCCCAACGCCCTTGCCAATTCGAACGCTCCACCGGCTAAAGCCGGGACTCCAAACGAAATCTGCCGCGCCGCGCTCTACGCGGCGATTCTGGAGAGTAGCCGCCGACGTCAGTCGGCGCATACTTCTTCCCCCGCCTCTCCCGCCCTCTCGGTAGAAGATCAGCGCGGACTGACGTCCGCGGCTACGGAACTACGGAGCTGGACGCCGCCGCGCTGGCACGCAGCACATGATTCCCCGCGGCCTCTCACCGGCGCGCGCACCCGCCCCAAGCGGAGAAGGTGATTGGTGCCTCATGCTGGTCGCGTGGCCTTCGTTAGCCGCAGCCCTGATATGTTCCAACGGATCGGCCAGCGCACGCCGCTGCACTCAGCCCACCGGCGAAGACCCAACGCTGGGACGCGTCGTGCGCGGCGGCTCCGACTGGGCCGATGCCGGGAACTGCCGCTCCGCCTACCGGGGCGCGAACGAGCCCGGCCTCCGGGGCTGGAACCTGGGCTGCCGCCTCGCCGCAGGTCAGCCGCCAGGGCGCGCCGCGCCAGGTCTTGCGGCGGGAGACGCGGTAGCGCTGGTGCCAGAAGCACCCGCCGCCCGCCCGGCCAGTAACGAAATTTGAACCGTGAAGCCCCGGCAAAACCCTGTAGGAGCCGACGTGAGGAGGCGAGAACCCCTAGGCCAATCAGAACCGCTTCCCGCCGGCTCCTGCAGATTTACCTGAAGCTCCTTCGCCGGCCCGGTTTCCCGTTGACGCTGCCCCGGCTCGCCTCAATCTTGCGCGCTCCATTTTTCCCCATGAAGACCGTCCTCTTTGTCTGTACCGGCAACATTTGTCGCAGCCCGATGGCCGAGGGATTGTTCCGCGAGGCCGTCAAGGGCCGCGGCGATTTCAAGGTCATGTCCGCCGGCCTTGGCGCGATGGACGGCCAGCCGCCGTCCGCCCATTCGGTCAATGCCATGCGCGAGTTGGGCATCGACATCGCTGGCATCCGCAGCCGCGCGCTCAAGGGCGACATGGTCAAGGAAGCCGACTTCATCTTCGGCATGACGCACAGCCACGCGGACACGTTGCTGATGCTCTATCCGCAGGCGGCGGAGAAGGTTTTCCTGCTGCGCGAGTTCGACGAGACGCTGGAGATGTTCGAGAAAGACATCAGCGATCCCATCGGCGCGTCCTATGACACGTACCAGGACTGCCGCGACCAGATCGAGCAAGGCATCGCCTCGCTGCTGCCGTTCGTGACGCAGGGGATGCCGGCCGCGCCCGACGCGAAACCGGTCATCGCCCTGGGCGCGGACCATGCAGGTTTCGCCCTCAAGGAGGCGCTGAAGAAACACCTTGAGGCCGACGGACGGACGGTGACCGACTTCGGCACGCAGTCCGACGCCTCCACGGATTACCCGGATTACGCCCAACTCGTCGGCGCGGCGGTGCTTGGCGACCTGGCGGATTTCGGCATTCTCTGCTGCAAGACCGGCGTCGGCATGAGCATCGCGGCCAACAAAATTCCCGGCATCCGCGCCGCCCAAGTCTATGACGCCCGGACCGCCGCGCTCGCCCGCCAGCACAACGACGCCAACGTCCTCTGCCTCGCCGCCCAGCAGACCAATGCCGCGCAGGCCGCCGAGATCGTCAAAGCGTTCGCGGACGCCGAGTTTGAGGGCGGCCGCCACGCGCGCCGCGTCGGCCAGCTCGAGCCGCGCCAGGCGGCGGCACAGCTTCGCCTGGCCCGCGTGGACCCGGACATCGCGCGGATCGTCGAATTGGAGCGCCTGCGCCAGCAGGAAAACATCGAGCTGATCGCCAGCGAAAACTTCACCAGCCCGGCCGTCATGGAGGCGCAAGGCTCCGTGCTGACTAACAAATACGCCGAGGGCTACCCGCGGAAACGCTGGTACGGTGGCTGTGAAAACGTGGACGACTCCGAGCAACTGGCGATTGACCGGGCGAAGAAGCTCTTCGGTGCCGCGCACGCCAACGTCCAGCCGCACTCCGGCAGCGGCGCGAACATGGCGGTCTATTTCGCCTTCCTGAAACCGGGCGACAAGCTGCTCACAATGGACCTGAGCCACGGCGGCCATTTGACCCACGGCAACAAAGCGAATTTCTCCGGCAAGTTCTTCGAGATCGTCCACTACGGCGTCCGCAAGGAGGACGAGCGGATTGACTACGACCAGCTCGAACTGCTGGCGCGCGAGCACAAGCCGAAGATGATCACGGTGGGGGCCAGCGCGTATCCGCGGGTGATTGATTTCGAGCGCATGGGTGAGATCGCCCGCGAGGTCGGCGCGCTGCTGCTGGCGGACATTGCGCACATCGCTGGCCTGGTGGCGGCGGGCATCCATTCCAGCCCGATGCAGCACGCGGATTTTGTCACCACCACCACGCATAAGACGCTGCGCGGCCCGCGCGGCGGCTTGATTCTGTGCGGGGAGAAGTACGCGAAGGAAATTGACTCCATGATTTTCCCCGGCATCCAGGGCGGGCCGCTGGAACACGTCATCGCCGCCAAGGCGGTTTGCTTCCACGAGGCGCTGCAACCGGAGTTCAAAACCTACCAGTTGCAGATCGTGAAGAACGCCGTCGCCCTGGCCGCCGGGATGCAGCGCAACGGCTACCGCCTCGTCAGCGGCGGCACCGACAATCACCTCATGCTGGTAGATGTCGGCGCGCGCGGCGTCACGGGCAAGGATTGCCAAATCGCGCTCGACCACGCCGGCATCACGGTCAACAAGAACACCATTCCGTTCGAGACGCGCTCGCCGTTCCAGGCCAGCGGCATCCGCCTGGGCACGCCCGCCGTGACCACGCGCGGCATGAAGGAACCGGAGATGGCCGCCATCGCCGACATGCTCTGCGAGGCGCTCATGGACCCGCAAAACCAGGACGCGCTAGGCCGCGTCCGCGAGCGGGTACGCGAACTGACCGGGAAGTTCCCGCTGCCGTACTGACCGCCGGGCGCTGCTCGCGCACCCTCGCCTGGTGCGCTTGCAAACCCACCAAGCACCAGGCTCAGAAATCCTGAGCCCTGCGCTTGGAGTGAGGTTGGCCAAGGAAACTGCCTAAGTCGCATCAAGGATCGGGGTACCTGTAAAATGTCCCGTACGGGACATTTTACCCGTTTAGGTGGGAAGGAGCCTGACGCGCTTCAATTCCTCGGCTCAGTTCTGAGGCTTGCCTGGCTCATTGGTTTGCGTCTCCACCACCACCGCCGGGAGCTTGGAGGCGGGCGATCCAGTTCAGGCGCCGCGCCATCTGGAATCGGCAACCAGGAACAGCCGTCACGCCTCTGCCCGCTCGAAGAAGCGCATCAAACTATCGCCGTGCTTGAGCAGCTTTACCTCGCGCCAGTCGGGCACCGGGGACAGCGTGTCGCGCTTCGAGTGGCCCAGGACGAAGCGTCCGCCCTCGGCGAGCAGACGGGGCAGATGCGGATCGTCGAGCAGCATCTGCGCAAAAGATTCCGAGCGGCGGCCGACGTTCTTCTCGCCATAGGGCGGATCGGCCAGGATGAGGTCGAATTGCCGCCCGGCCTCGGCAAACTGGGGCAACACGGCGAAGACATCCTGCACGCGGACTTCCAGCGCCCCGGCGGGCGAACCGGTGGACGCGGCATTGTCGCGGATGAATTGGGCGTGCTTGGCCGCTTTTTCCACGCAAACGGCTGCGGCGGCGCCGCGGCTGAGCGATTCGAGACTGAGCGCGCCGGAGCCGGCAAAGAGTTCAAGCACGCGCGCGCCGAGCACGCGTTCGCCGAGACTGTTGAACACCGCTTGCTTGACCAGATCCGGCGTGGGCCGGACGGCCAGGCCCTTCGGCACGCGGAGAATTCGGCCGCCCGATTTGCCACCAATGATGCGCATGGCCTTGGTGTAGCGGGGGCGGGAAGGGAGGGGAAGCGCGAATTCCGAAATCCGAAGTTGGAAGGCGCGCGGGCGCGGCTCAACTCGGAGCGGTCGCAGCCACGACCGCGGGCACGGCGGCGGCCAGCGGGCCAGCCAGTTCCTCGAACAGGGCCTTGCCTTCGCGTGCGCTGATGCCCACATCTTCCGCAGCGGCGCGGATGAAGCCGCGCGTGACTTGCCGCGCGTAGCCGAGCAGACCCTGATGCAGCGGCAGCGAGAACAGCCACATCGTCACGCCATAGACGAGCGTGTGCCAGGCCTGCACCTCCTCGCGCTCCATCGCGGCCAGGTAACGCTGCACCAGGCGCACGTCGCGCAGCGGCCGGAAGCGTCGGAGTTGTCGCTGGCCGGCGGCCTGGCTGGCGGTGGCGAAGGGTTGCAGCCGGGCCTCGTCGCGCAGGGCGCAGTCAAAGCGGGCCAACTCGCGGAACTCATTGCCGGTGGCGTGGCCCCAGGCGCGACGAATGGCGGGGAGTTCCACGGGCAGCAACAGTTCCGCGTGATAGGCGCGCAGGAACTCGCGCAGCGCCACGCGATCCCGCACCGGCCCCAACTGCAGCGTGGCCGCCGCCGCATCGGGCGCGACCAGGCCGCCGGCCGAGCCAAGTTGCTCGACCAACGGATGGCAATCGCCGAGCCAGTGCTGCGGCTCGACGAAGGCGGTGCCCGAGGGCGATTGGGAAAGCGTCGTCAACGACGGCGAAGGAAGCGCAGCCGCCCGCGCTCCGCCAGCGGGAAAAGTTCAGGCGTGGAAGTTAAATCGCTTGAGCCGGAGGCGGGTTCGTGCTTTGTGCCCAGCGAGTTGGACAGGCGTCGCGCCGGTCCCTGACATCTCAAGCAAGATGGAGACAGGCGCGACGCCTATCCCACGGCGGGGCGGGCCGTCAGATTTTCCAAGGTGCGCGCAGGGGCTTGGGGGCGAGCAGCTTGTTCGCCGCCTCATCGCCCAAGACGCGTTCCTCGACGGGTTCCCAATTGAGCGGGCGGCCCAACTCGAAGGACGCCAACGCGAGGTGTGAGAGCGAGGCGTTGCGATGGCCGCCCTCGGCGTCATAGAGCGGTTGCTGGCGGGATTTCACGGCGTCGAGGAAGTCGCGCTTTTCGCTGCGCTTGAAGGGGAGCGCGAGGTCGTTGGGGCCGGGCTTCCAGTCAAGCAGCGACTCCGGCGAGCACTCGAATTGGTTCGGATAGACAACTTGAATCCAGCCCTCCGTTCCCTCAAACCGCATATAGGGCTTGTCGGTCTTGCAGTTCAGGACGACGCCGTTGGCGAAGCGGAACGTGGCGTCGAATTCCTGGATGACATCCCAGAAACTGCCCGCAGGTGCCCATTTGCCGGTGGCAGAAATTTCGACCGGGCCGGTGTGCTCAGTGTCATTGGCCCACATGGCGACGTCGTTCAAGTGGGCGCCCCAGTTGGCCAACATGCCGTCGGCGTAATCGCGGATGCACAGCCAGCCGGGCCGGCCTTTGTCCTCCTTGGGCGGATGCACACGCTGCTGGGTGTAAGGCTTGGCCGGCGCGGGGCCGAGCCACATATCGAAGTCGAGTTCTGAAGGCACCGGCATGTCCGGTTGCGGGCCGAGGGTGGAGTCCTTGGGCGTGGCGGTGATGATGCGCTGGAGCTTGCCGATCTTGCCGTTGCGGACGAGTTGCGCAGCGCGGTGGCAGGCGCGGTTCGAGCGGAATTCGCTGTCCGTGCGGAAGACCCGGCGCTCCTGCTTCACGACGTCGCAGAGGCGGCGGCCGGTGGCGATGTCGCGGGTGAGTGGCTTCTCGCAGGCGACGTCCTTGCCGGCCTTGAGCGCGGCGATGGCCATGACCATGTGCCAGTGGTCCGGCGTGGAAATCATCACGGCGTCAATGTCCTTGCGGGCGATCAAGTCGCGCCAGTCGCGGAAGGCGGCGCAACCTTTGAAGGTGCCGCCGGGCGGCTGCTTCGCGTAGGAGTCCTCGACGAGTTTACGCGCTCGCTCCAGGCGCCAGGAATCCACGTCGCAGACGGCGACAATTTGCGCATCAGGTTCGGCGACGAAGCCGGGGATGTTCGCGTAGATGCACTGTCGCCCGGTGCCGATGCAGCCGACGGTGATGCGATTCGACGGGGCCACCGCGCCGTCGCCGCCGAGGACGCGGGAAGGCACGATGAGCGGTGCCGTCAGCGCGATGAGGGAAGTGCGCTGGAGGAAGGCGCGGCGGCTGAGACTGGTTGCGGAGCGATTAGTTTTCATGGGTTCAAAGCGGCTGCTCCCGAGCTTCGTAGCCGCGGACGCCAGTCCGCGCTAATCTTGAATGTTTGCGCCGACTAACGTCGGCGGCTACGCGGTTTTGGAAGCGTGTCTCAGGCAATGTATTCACGGATGAGGCGGATGTTCTCCGGCGGAGTTTCCAGTGGCATGGCACCGGTGCCCATGACGCAGTTGGGATTGCCGCGGGTGATTGCCAGCACGCGGTCAATGCCGGCGTAAATGCGCGCCGGCTCGTGGCAGGCGACGACGCCGGGATCGAGGTTGACGCGCAGCTTGATGTGCGGATGCGTGCGCGTGACGCGCTCGACGAACGCGGCCTGGTTGGTCTCGATATTGCAGGCGAGGTAGCTCGTGCCGGTCGAGAGGAGGTCGTCGAGGATCGGGAAGGTGTTGCCGCCCATGATGCAGGGCAGGGGATGGCCGATGCACTGGGCGCCGCGGGCGAGGACGTGCTTGAGTGCGGGCAACTCGACTTCCCGGAAGAGCCTGGGCGAGAGAATCGGCGGCGCGGCGGCGGACTCGAAGAAGGCCACGTCCAGCCCGGCGGCGGCGATGGCGCGGCAGAGGACGGTTTGGTGGTCGGCGAGGCGGAGCAGGAGCTTGGCGGTGTCGTCAGGCCGCTCGAGGGCGTCTTCGCAAAGCTGGCTGATGCCGCGGAGGTTGAAGGCGATCGAGAACGGCCCGGCGACCGGGATGCGCACGTCGGCCTCGGGGAATTCGCGCCGCAATCGCTGGCCGACGGCGAGCACCATCGCGATGCGGCCGTCGCGGGCGGGATCAAACGGCGGCAGCGTGAAGCCATCTTCGAGCGAACGCAGCAGCGGTTCTTGAATGGCGGGGATGGCGTCGCCGCCGCAGGCCTCGACCTTCGCGCCATACGCCTCGGCTTCGAGGTTGTAGATGTCTATGCCGACGGCGATGACCTGGTGATGGTATTCGAGGAAGGCGCGGCGATGGCCTTCAAAGAGCAGGTCGGCATCGCGCGAAACTTCCCACGGCGTGCGCCTCACGAAGCGGGCAGCGTGCTCATAAACGACCGGGGTGAAGGCGATTTTCATGAGACGTTGGAGGTTAATCGCTGCTCGCTACCAGCTTGATCTCGTCTTCGGACAGGCCGTAAAGCTCATAGACCAGTGTGTCAAGCTGCTGGTCGGTGGTGGTGACGGCGTTTTGGAGCGTGGCGCGCTCGGTGGCCGACTTCGCCGCCCGGAGCTTCGGCACCAGCGCCAGCAGCTTGTCCACCAGCGCCACCAACCGGTCGTGGCGAGCGCGGTCGGTGGGCTTCTTGAGGTCAAGAAGCTGAATGGGAAGGCGCTCGATGTATTGGCGGTTCAGAGCGATGTATCCGCCGCGGAAGGGCGTCGAAGTCTTTCGGATCAAGAAGCTCAGAAGGCGCGAATTCAAGAGGCCGAGGAGAAAGCGAACATCGCCAAGGTCTTTGCTTGTTGGAGTAATACCGTAACCGCCGCCACCACCGGCACCACTGCCGACAAAGTAGTGCTGCCCTGTGCTGTCCAGCGCAAAGCAGCTTCCGGTGCCGATGGACGGCACAACGATCTTGGGGCTGCCAAGACGAGTGTGATTCTTCTTGTAGATGTAGCCATGCCAGCCATCGGGCTGCTTTCCTTTATTCCGCTTTGATAACCTGTCGCGGTGCTCTTCCAGATAACGCCAGGTCTTTGGAAAACGCTTCTTGTAGTCCTTCTCTGGAATCACGACCGAGGAAGTGCCAACCGTCTCGTATGGAAAAATGAGCCGCTTCGTAACCGAATCCAACTCATAGCGCCGCACGTTCAGTGAGCCCTTCAGCAAGAGTTTGAGATGTTCTCGCTCAAACTTGTGCTCTTTCTGGGTGGCTCGGGAGAAACAAACCAACTCGTTCGAAGTTTCGCTCACCAGTTCGACAATGAACACCTCGTCAGCGTCCGTCTGAAGGCCAACGAACAGGTGGGCTACATCGGAGAGTCTAACAGGCCATGCAAACAGTCTTTCGATGAGTCCAGCATCCGGGCCGGAATTGAAAGTCCACGCCGAAACCGACGCATCAGAGCAACGAAATTCGCGCTCCTGACTGATTCCTTTTTCGGTCCACGCTGACAATCCAGCAACTGAACCGAAGTCGAAGGTCGTTTGTGGTGCTTTGTTCAGAAAAAGCAGGCAGGTGTAGGTGGTCGCGCCCTCAAAGACCTGCTGGTGTCCGAAGTGAACAATCCGGCGCAGGTGCTTGCCGCCAGAAATGATTTCGCGAAGCCCTTCACCGTAATGGGCGTTAAAGAACTTGTGCGGAAGGATGAAGCCCAGTGTCCCCTTTGGGTTTAGAAGCGAGAGAGATCTTTCAACGAAGCAGACGTAAATGTCGTAGTTGCCTTTCTTCGCCGCCGCGTAGGTTTGATTCAGGTACTCCACGGACTCCGCATCGCTTTCCTGCATCGTCTGGATACGGATGAAAGGAGGGTTGCCGATTACCGCATCAAAGCCGCCCGCCTTCATGATGGCCGGAAATTGCACCGGCCAGTCGAAGGCTTTCACGCGCACTAAGTCTTCGGGCACGAGCGAGAAGTCGGAGGCGATGAGTGAGTTGCCGCATTTGATGTTGTCCTGCAACGGCGGAAGGATTGGCTCATCGTCATTAAACCATTCCTGTTCGCGCTGGAGCGTCTCGCTGGTTTCATCCTCCAACATCTTTAAGTATAGGGAAAGCTGGGTGACTTCCACCGCCTGCGGGTCCAAGTCCACGCCGAAGACTGTCTCGCGCAGAATCCGCCGCTTCAGCCGGGCAGTCAGATGCAGGGCGTTGGCTTGCTCATCCAACCAGCACAGAGCACGGTGTTTCTTCTGCCAGCCCGCCACTGTCGGAGACGACGTGAGGAGGCGCTGCTCCTGCCCCTCCAGTTTGAGTCTCGTTACCTCGTCTCCTACAGACCTGCGGAGGTCATTCATGAGCCATTGCTGCCAGTGTTCGCAGACGCGCTCAAACACGCGGAGCAGGAAGCTACCGGAACCGCACGCAGGGTCGAGGAAGCGGAGGGCAAGGGTGCGGCGCTCGAATTCAGCGGCGCTCCTGGCGGGCACCGTTTCACCGCTCATCCCGGCTCGCTCCCTTCCGAGGGGAGAGGGATGAGTTCCGGCGATCTCATCCAGCAATTTGCCCACCGTCTGCTCCACGATGTAATCCACGATATAGCGTGGGGTATAATAAACGCCGCCGGCCTTGCGCACCTCCGGCTTCTCCTCGATGACCGTGCCGCGTCCGTGCGGGCGGACAATCTTGCCGAGGAATCGCTCGTAGATCGTGCCGAGCACTTCGACCGCGACATAGTAGAACTTGTAGGCGGAATACTTGTTGCAGATTTTGTCCAGGAACTCCGCCAGCCAGTCGTCGCCCACGACGAGTTCCTCGCTGAAATGGAGTTTGAACAGATTGCCGTTGAAGAACGGGACATGCGACGGCGGGCGGCGGTCCAGCGCGCGGATGTGTCGGACGATGGAGTGCCAGAGCGAGCCTTTGGGCGCGGCCAGGTTGGCGCCGCCCCAATGCGCGGGCGGCACTTCGTGCAGGGCCGGCGGGGCCTCGCGCGGTTGCCGCTTCTTCCAAGTTTCCAGCAGCGACTCAAGCTTGGTGCCCATGTCGATGCCGCGCGCTTCGGATATGCGGATGAATAGGAGGCGGTCGAGGATGCACTGGACGGCTTCGTTGAGCCGGGTGCCTTCCAGCAGATCCGCGCGGTCGTTGTGCCGGATGAGGTCGGAAGCCAGGGAACGGCGCTGACTGTCGAGTAAGTTGAGGAACTTGGCGTCGAAATTCTGCGTCGGGTCCGGCGGGGGAACAAATTGGCCCTTGCCCAATTTCAGTGGCTTCCTGGGCAGAGCTGCGACCATGCGGTCAATGCTGCCGCCCGCCACATTGTCGCGCGCCAGCAAGTCCCAGAGTTCGCGCGATTTGGCGACATAATCCTGAAAGTGATAGATCTTCCAAAGTCCGACGCGCGGTTCGTCTTCCTTCGGCTCGCCGCCAACGATGTAGAGGTTCAGTTCCTCAAAGTCCGTCAGCACAGCCAGCGGCACGCCAATCGTCCAGGCGTAGCCTTTGGCTTGGTGGGCGTGCGGATGGAGGTCCTCGGCGGGCTTCTTGGCCTCGCACACGAACCGCGGCAGCCGGGCGATGCGGAACAGATAGTCAGCCCGGCCACTGTCGGTGCGGCTTTCCACCACCACTTCGCGGTGAGCGAGGATTAAGCCAGCCCGGTTTTCCAAATCCCAGCCGAGGGCGCGAAGCAATGGGTCGAGGAACTCCTGGCGCAGGCTGGCCTCGTCGTAGGCGCTGCTCTTGTAGGCGGCAAAGTTCTTGCCGAACGCCTCGACTAGGCGGGCAAGCTCGTATTGGAAGGCGTCAAAGGAAGCGCTGGGCAGCATGGCGGCGGCAGTTGTAGCCGCAGAAACCAGGGTGGGCAAGGCGAGGAAACGC
>Ga0105046_10018338_pt1 | contig 10654 bp, 8 predicted proteins | sample MAT03_FD_78385 | JGI IMG/M metagenome (GOLD analysis project Ga0105046, IMG submission 78385) | Freshwater microbial communities from Lake Fryxell liftoff mats and glacier meltwater in Antarctica - MAT-03 (megahit assembly) | ecosystem: Environmental > Aquatic > Freshwater > Ice > Liftoff...
AACTTTGCCGCTCTTGAGTGCCATCAAACCATCGCCGCCTTTACGCAGCATGCCGACGAGACCAGTAGACAACTTCGCGGGCAGAAATGGACAGAGCGACAAGACCCAGCCCACCATGCCAATAAAGTGCTCTGTCCAAACCAGATAGATCACAACCGCAAACACAACGCCACTCGCGGCAGCACCCAGCAACATGGCATAATGGCGATAGTGATCAGGCAGATCATCGGTGAATGCCAGCCCTATCCCGAACAGAGTCAGAATCGACAACACGTCGAAGATTCTTTCCAGAATGACTGTTGATAACACCGTGCTCGCTGGCACGCCATGTTTTTGCCGCACGAAGAAGACTCGAATGAATTCACCAAGATGAGCCGGCAACAAATTGTTCGCGGCGAAACCAATCAACATGGGTGAAAACAATTGCCTGATTGTCAGCGGAGCTATCGGTGCCAACAGTAACTGCCAGCGCCATGTCTTTAGCCAGTAAAAGGCAAACAGCAATGCCAGCATGATTGGCAAAGTCCAATAGTTGGCGTTTGCAAAACCTGCCTTCAACGATTCCGTGTCTGTACCACGCAGCGACCACGCGAAACATCCGATCGAAACGACGATCCCCAGCATTAGAAAAATGGCACGTTTCATGAATTGCTGACCGAGGACTTTCGTGACGTGTTTAAGGACGATTGGTGCAGATGGTAGAGTAAGGAGACCTTGGTGAGCGGAGGGTGTTAGCCCTCCGGTACATTTAAGGACGACTAGTAAAGTCGGTAGGGCAAGGCTCCTGCCGAGCCGTGTGTTTCACAAGACCATCGGCTCGGCAGGAGCCTCGCCCTCCCGAGAATCAACTTTCAATTCGCTCCGAATGAAATCCGAGACTGCACACTTTCGGAAACATAGATGGTTTGCAAATGTGTGTGAAGTCCGACTTGTGAAACCGGTTGCGGCTGCAAATCAGCAAATCATAAAAAAAAGGCTTGCTGTGTTCATTCAGATGAATGATCACAGCAAGCCGTTATGTCTCACTTCTGACCGCGCGAAGGATATTCAGACGCGAGATCCTGCTGTTTCCGGCTGCAACGCTCCGATAAGAATCTCGTTCAATTCCTGGGCAGTCATGCCCTCTGGAAGATCCCAATCTGCTTTTGCCATTTCGGCAGTGTGCCCGACCTGCAACAGTTCCGCGACGGCGGAATTCTTGATGTGCAGGATTGGAGCCGCGTCATTTGGCAGCCCTCGTACGACGGATTGAATTCCATTTCTGCAAACGTTCAAAGTCACCTGGCAACCGCCAGGCCCCACGACGTCCAGACCAATCGATGTCACTCGGCCTTCGCCATTCGCGTTCGTCAATGATGACAATTGATCCTCAGACCAGAACGATACGGCCTCGGAGTCCATGCGACGTTTGCCCCAACGATCTTCGTTGCCGTATTCGATATAGCGACTCATGACAGTGCGATCAAAGTCCGGGCATACGATGTCACTGGTGAATCGCTTCAGATTTGTCAGATCGAAGGTATTGTCGCTGCGTTCGTATGGAGCATACGTTTCCGCGTTTTCCCAATACATGCGTTCGAACATCCATTGATCTTCGTTTTCTTCACGGCTGATATCAGGTGGTTCCATCTCGCCATGACCACAAAACGTCGCACCGGTTGATTGGAAGCATTCGCCGCAGTGTTCAATGATTTCGCGGGATGAAATTGGATTTTCCGGAGCGATATGATACGTCAATCCGCGAGCTTCCGGCGTTTCGAACAGGCGACACATCACAGCCGAAACCCATTCCACCGGAATGATGTTGCGGCGTTCGTCGCCCGTCATTCGCAGACGAATCGGAGTGTATCGTTTGCCGTCAGGCCCGACAGGAAGTGTCGGGATCATTAATGCCATTAAACGCAGATACAGGTAGATGCCGTGGTACGTATTTGTGTAACCGGTGCATGAATCTCCCGCGATCACAGCTGGGCGATAGACGGTCACATGATCCGCAAAATCGATGGCACGCACCAGCGATTCTGCCATGAACTTGCTTTCTTCATAGTCATTGCGGAAAGTCTGCCCAGCGTCCAGACTCCCTTCCATCACGCGGCTTTCCTGATAGCCAGCGACGTAAGCTGTTGACACGTAGTGAATGTCGTGAATATCCAGATCGCGACACAGATTGATCATGTTCTGTGTGCCATTCAGATTCGTACGCCATGGTTCTCCCGCGCGGTCTTTACCGTAGAACTCCAGAATCGCGGCGCTGTGAATGATCTTGTCACAGTTCTGCCTGACCCATTCAGTCTCCTCGGCAGACATCCCGAAGCCCGGTTCCGTAATGTCGCCGGAAAGTACCACTGGCCGAGGCAATTGACGTCCAAGTTCACGTTCCCAGTGCTGCATGATCTCTTCCATGCGATCCCGGGGACTTTGGCGTCGAGACGGTCTGACTACGACTGCCAGCTCATGATCATTCAGAAGCAGATCCCGTACAAGATATCGCCCAACCAACCCAGTGGCACCCGTCAACAACGTATACATCGTCTCTCCAGGAAAAATCCGAAGTTGCAGTCCATGTTTGACGAGCACCGGTTACGCGAAATACCCCGCGCTGCTCGCTCTTCAGAGGACTCTACATTGAACCATGAAAACATAAGTTTCGAAAGCAAATTCTACCCACAAACCACGCACGAATCGAATCGCAGGCATTGAAAACATGCATTCCACCAAATCAGGATGTCCCTCTCAGGTGTTGCATTCTACCCCTGGTACCATAGCAACCCAATCCATGATGGCTAATTTGTGGGCTTCTTCTCGCAAAAACCACTTCGAAGTAGTTCTAAAACTCCGTTCCTCGGTGACGCAAGGTGAAATTAGCAAAGAAGTTACGAGAAACTATAGGTTTCTAAAATCAAAGATCGGCAGCTTTTGCCGGATACGTTGCTGAGGTATTCGGACAGCGGGTAAGCGAATGTTGAATTCCATCTTCAAAATTCCCTGCAGTTCTCATTTGCACGATCAATCTGAACGCGTGACTCCAACTTGACAGCCTGAGATGACATACACGACAGATCCTGGTCAACCCCTAACAACCTGCCACGCGGCAAAAGACTGGGAAATAGCTTGCAATAGTGAAGCTTCACGAACATTTTCTAGTGCCCACGAGCGAGTGATGTGCATACTTTGGGCAGTAGTCCCGAAATAAGTTCCTGCTTTTCATAAACCGAAGCGTGAGCGAGGGGCAAGACTTTTCGCAAGGTATCCCTCACTGACGTTTAGGGTTGTGATGTCGCATTTCTGCCAGAGCGGGACGTTATTTTGCGAAAATTTCTGAGGTATATGTTCGATTTCCGTTCCTCCCAGCTCTTTTATAAAGCGCGACAAATATGCCACGATTTTCTGGGGTGATTCCGCCTGTCGTTTCTCCGATGCTGGCCCCGGATCAGCTTGATTCTGCTGCGGTCTTGGAAATCGTTGAACATTTGATTTCCGGAGGCGTTTCGGGCCTGTTTGTGTTGGGAACAACCGGCGAAGGTCCCTCGTTGACTTACCAAATGCGTTATGAAATGGTGGAGCTGACATGCAAGGCTGCGAACGGACGCATTCCCGTATTTGTTGGTGTGACAGATACTTGTCTCGCAGAATCAATCGCCCTGTCCGAGCATGCTGCCCGGTGCCATGCGACTGCGATCGTAGCAGCCGCGCCGTTCTATTTTGATGTCCCACAAAAGAATCTTGAATCCTGGTTTTCCGATCTTGCCACCGCGTCGCCGTTGCCTTTGATGCTTTACAACATGCCTTCATGTGTGGGTGTTGTAATGTCTCCTGAAATTGTCGACTCGCTTTCCCATCACCCGAATATCATCGGAATTAAGGATAGCGGTGGTAATATGGGTTATTTTGAGAGTCTGTGCAAAAGGCATGGTGGTCGTGAGGATTTTTTGATTTTCATGGGACCGGAAGAGCGTTTGGCGGAAGCAGTGGCTTTGGGTGCAGCAGGTGGCGTTTGCGGAGGTGCGAACTTGTTGCCGTTGGTCTACACGTCACTTTACAAAGCGGCGTGTCGCGGTGATCATGCTGTCGTTGCTGAATGCAATGATGTGATTCAGCGAGTCTTTGAATTTGTTTACCGTGACGACGATGGTCAAATGAAGTTGATCCCCGGATTGAAGCGGGCAATGCACGAAGTTGGCCTCTGCAGATCAATCGTCGCACCGCCACTTTCGTTGGTGACAGATTTGCATGCATCCCGGATCTGTAAAGCACTTCCAGAGTTCACTGCGACACCAGAACTTAGATTTTCAACCTGAACCAGGACATTTAAAACCAAGGCATGTGAGATGAGTCGGTTAAACCAGTGGATCTTTCCAGCATTGTTGTGCTGCTTTTTGTTCAATTCTGCGATGGTGAGCGGTCAGCCAAAGAAGAACGTGCCCAACGTTAAAGATCCACGCCTGAACCAGAAAGTCATGGTCATCATGGCTGGTGCGGAACTCAAGACGCCGACAGCAACTGTCTGGAAAGGCTACGTCGGCGAAGTGTTCACCGTTTCACTGACAAACGGTGAATGGCTGTGGATCGCCGAGAAGGGGGGCTGGTTGTGGGAGAAAGACGTCATCCCGTTCAATGAATCGATTGGATTACTCACTGAACGCGTCACAAAAGAAAAGAATGGTGAAAACTATCATCTGCGTGGCGTCGCCTATCTGGCCCATGGACAATTCGATAGCGCAATCGCTGACTTTACCGAAAGTCTGCGTATGAAGCCCAGGAACGCCGGTGCTCTGAACAATCGCGGACAGGCCAGCTACAGCAAAGGTGAGTTCAAATCGGCCGTTGAGGATTTCACGGCTGCGATTGCGATTGAAGCTAAGAACCCACTGATCCTGAATAACCGCGCGTTGGCATACATTGAACTTGATGATTCCACGAATGCGATGACCGATCTCCAGGCTGCGTTGGTCTTAGTTCCCGACTACGCAGAAGCACTCAACAATCGAGGTGTAGTTAATCAGAAGATCGAAAAAGTTGACGAGGCCATCGCCGATTTTTCCAAGGCTCTGGAAATCGATCCCAAATACACCGACGCATTGGAAAATCGTGCTTTTGCATATCTTGAAAAGGATGATCAAGCTCGAGCCATTGCTGACCTTGAGGCGGCGATGCTGTTAAATCCCAAGTCCTATGAAGCGGCCAACGATTTAGCCTGGCTGCTGGCGACATCGTCGGATGCTAAAGTTCGCGACCCCAGGAGAGCGCTGATGCTGTCGAAAGAAGCATGCAAGCTGTCGAAATATCAGGAATGGAATGCACTTGATACCCTGGCGGTCGTGCATGCCGAAAATGGCGAGTTCGCAGAAGCAAAGAAATGGCTTGAAGCGGCTATAAAGCTGGCTCCGGCAGACGAAAAAACACGAATTCAGAAACATCTGGATCTGGCAATCGCCCAGAAACCAGTGCGAGACTAAAATATGGCGGAATCCAAAACGGCTTCCATTCTGGAATGTTCCGCAGCACAACTGCGAGCCTTTCTGGGGTACACTGCAAACCTTCCCATCATCAGCGATCCTGATCTGGAGCTGGAGATTCTTTCTGGTCCAGAGATTGTGACTTTGGGGCAACGAATTGAATTTCGCATCACAGCGTACGGATTCAAGCAACGGGCAACTCATGAATATGTGACCGTTGAGGATTTGCACATCACTGAAAATCAAGTCGACGGACCGTTGCGTGCATGGAACCATGCTCAGCAAATCGAAATTGTTACCAGCACCCAATGCCGATTGCTTGATCATATAATTTTCGAACCGCCCGGCGGAATGCTGGGCTATCTGCTCACGGAATCTAAAGTCCTGGCGTCCATTCAGGATGGCATGCAGATTCGATACGAAGCGCTGAGCGATCTCATTAAAAACGGAAAATTGGCATGACTGAATTGCCACGTCCTCGCCCAGGCTCAAAACAACCTCCTGCGGCTCATCCTCCAACGGTAGCCATCGCTCTGTTCGTCGGTTTCTTCCTCAGCGCGGCGTTTGTTGCATTGGTCGCTGTGGTCATTCCTGGCGTGCTGCTGATGGTTGTGGCGGGGCTGGGGATGGTTGTGTTCTTTGTGCTGCAGTATTTTTTATGGGCCAGATGGCTGTATCCAATCGTGATGAAAATGGAAGCCGACTCCGATGCAAAAAAAAACGCGGCTGGTGGTTCGGCAACGAAAACGTTTGAGAGTGATCGATGATCGTACCGCCTTCCTTTCTGTTTCACTACCAATTGTCTGTTCCACGTGTTGACGGTCTGCCTAAAAAAAAGGGCAAGTCACTGCAGCTTCCGGATACAGCGAAAGTTTTTGTGCCCTCGACGTTAAACGAAGGACCAGCCAACGAAGGACCAGCCAACGAAGGGACGACAGGCCTTGAGTTGAAGCTGGGCTGGAATCCCGATGGTTTGGCGATCGAGATTGTTGTTCGAGGCAAGAAGGCAGAACCTGCTGGCCGACGTCATGACCTAAAGCATTCTGATGTGGTTTATGTATTCATTGATACTCGCCACACTGCCAACGTGCATCGTGCGACTGAGTTCTGTACAGCGTTGCAGATCCTGCCGAGTGATGAAGCCGCCGATGATGAACCCACGGTTGAGTTTGTTGAAATCGCGCAGCAACGCGGGACTCGCCGACAGCCGGATGCCAAACGCGTGGTGGTGAACGTGCAAAACCAACGCGATGGCTATCATCTGGAACTCTGGATTCCCACGACCCAGATGCAAGGCTTCGACCAAATTGAGGAAATCGGTCACCTCGGTTTCTACGTTGTCGTTGAAGATACAGAGCTGGGCCAACTGCCGCTGAGCATCGGCGATGATTTCCCGGTCGCGCACGATCCATCGACATGGCTACAGCTGAATCTGGAGTAGAAGGCAGAAATGCCCTAGTTCCATTGCCGCGTTTAGTGATAAAATCCCAGCAGGTGCGTCTTTAGAAAACAGGACAAAAAAACTTGGCCAGACGGGTGTTCATTTAATCGTTTAACCCGACTCGAAGAGGAGGTACTAAGTGGCCCGCCTCCTCTTCGAGTCGGGTTAAACGACACGTGCCGATCCAGCGATCCTTGCGCCCACTGAACTCAAAGGGATTTTTTGTGATTCAGGCTACAGAATCATTTACCGGCCGTATGCTGGTCGTCTGGCTGATCGTGTTCTCACTGCTTGCAGTTGGCCGAACATCCGCTGCCGATGATTCCACGCGAGATCGGCGACATCGGCAACTGCTTGAGAAGCGTCAAGAGATTCTGGAGTCCCTGCAGCGCGACCTGAAGTCTGTTCGCAGCTGGTGCATCGAACACGAACTCCCTGATGCGGACGCCGAAGTCGCTGAGCTGACTCACAGTATCCTTTCACCGGATGCAGATTCGGCATTGCCAAAACTTGTCACGCCACCTGTTTCAAAAGCCCTGCCAATCGAAGACCAGCAATGGCAGCTTCAACTGCGTCACCATCGCGAAGAACGCGCAAAAGAATTGTATACACTGGCCCGTTCAACGCTGCGAGCTGGATTTCCGTCACTGGCATTTGGCATGATCGGTGACGTGATCCGAATTGATCCCGATCACAAGTACGCCCGGTCTGTATTGGGGTCACAACTGTTTTCCGATTCCGCCAGAAAAGATGATCTGGATTACGCTGGCGAATGGGTATCGCAGTTCGAAAAGGAAAAACGCAGCAAGTCAGAAACCTGTCATCCGTCATACGGCTGGATTCCCGCAGTCAATGTCGTTCGCTATGAAGAAGGACTGCGACCATGGAAAGGCAATTGGATCAGCGTTGAGAAAGACGCCGAACTGCGACGCAACTTTGCCAACGGCTGGGTGATTGAAAGCGAAAACTTCAAGGTCAAAACGAACGTCAGTCTGGAAGTCGGCGTCCAGCTGTCGCAACGTCTGGAGATTTTCAACGCATGGCTGCAGCAGAACTTTGCGGCGTTCTTTGACACGCCGCAGACCTTGCAGGATCGCATCGAATCCGCCAGCCTGCGGTCCTCAAATCGAAAAAAGAAGCAGCTGGAAGTCTATTACTATGCAACTCGTGAAGAGTATCAGAAACAGGTCGAAGGAAAGGTTCCACCGAATCTGGAAACGAATGGTCTCTACTGGGAAGACGACCAGCGATCATACTTCTTTGACAATCCCGACAAGATCGGATTCTCAACACTATATCACGAAGCCACTCACCAGATTCTGGACATGGCCACCCGAGACGCGCGAAACATTGCAGCGAAAGTCCGAGGGCTAAAGCTGAAACAGCGTCCGCCATACAGATGGAAGCTCGGCGAAAATTCGAACTTCTGGGTACTGGAAGGTATTGCCTGTTACTTCGAATCGTTTGATATCGAAAATGGACACGTGTCTGTTGGCAATCCCGAATATGTCAGGTTCGATACGGCATGCCAGCGAATCGTCAATCCTCAGCATGCGTTCTATGTGCCGTCGCAGACATTTATGCAACTGGGGCAACAGGATTTTCAGCATCATCCACAAATCTCACAGCTCTACACACAGGGAGCTGGCTTTGCCCACTTCCTGATGCATTACGAAGATGGTTTGTATCGTGATGACATAACAACGCTGCTGTCTGCGATCTATCGCCCCGATCCTTCAGACGCTCTCAACGAACCATCGCTGCCAAACATCGCTGGAGTCACATACGAAGTGCTTGACCGCCAGTATCATTCACATATGCAGAGTCTGGCCAAGCCGTAGTTCGCCAGCGTTGGAGTCCAGCCTTCAGACTGTGTGCTAAAGTTTTTGCTCCGGAAATGGGGATTTTTTTGCAACCCACAGAACAGCAAGTCGCAACTCAAGGAAAAACTGTCAGCGATGCACGTCGTCGAATCGATTGGCTCGCCGGTTTCGTCTGTTTGTCTGCGGCTGCAACTTATTTTGCTCGGCAATTCTGGGTCGCCGATATCATCGCGAACCTGCGAGTTCAGTTAATTCTAGGTCTCATGGGAACAATCGTAATTCTGCTGTTCCTGCGCCGCTGGCGAATGTTTTTGGCGGTGACTGCGGTAACACTCTGGCAGACATCGTGGCTGATTTCAGCGTTTCAATCTTCACACGGTTCAACGCCTTTGCCAAGACAGCCAAATGCGTTAGCTCCGGCAGATCAGTCACAACGCGTGCGAGTGTTTCTGGCAAATGTCCTGACAAGAAACCAACGGCACGGTCATATCACTTCGCAGATTCGAGAGGCAGATCCGGACGTGATCGTCATCCTGGAACTTAGTTCAAAACTTAACGCAACCATCCACCATGAATTCGGCGATTCACACAAATATGCCATCTCTGAACCGCAGGATGACGGAAACTTTGGCATCGGACTGTGGTCACGTTTTCGACTGACGGATGCCAGCATCTTTCATTTGAATTCACAATGGGTCCCGTCGATCGAAGCAGAAATTGAAGTCAACTCACGACGAATCCGCGTCTTCTCAACGCACCCGATACCGCCCATGGGTTCCCGGAATTTCGCAAAACGCAATGAACATTTATCTTTGCTGGCGAAACGTATTCAACAGCGGCACAACGATGAACCCGACCGTTCAACGCTGCTGTTGGGTGACTTGAATTTGACGCCATGGTCACCGTTATTCAATGATCTGCTTGAATCGTCCGATCTGGAAAATTCCGCTGCGGGACGCGGCTTGCAGCCAACCTGGTACTGTGGGAATTCATTTCCGTTTGGGTTGGTCCTGGATCATGCCTTGCACAGCCATGATTTGCAGTGTGAAAATCGCGAGGTTTTGCCGGGAAATGGTTCTGATCATCGAGCGCAGGTGTTTCGGTTTTCACTGACAAACCCGCGTTGACTTCCGATCGCCGATGACATGTCTACAATGCCTCAGATACCGCAAATTGCGTCTCACAACTATCCGATCAGAATACAAGGACAATACCGTGAAGCAGGTTTTCGCAAGTCTGAATATTGCACTTCTATCGCCGCTGTTGGCGTTTAGTTCAACAGTCGCCGTTGCTGAAGAGAAGGTCGCCGACAAGCCACTGGCGGTCAGCACCGAACGTGCGTTTCCAAATCTGGATTTCAATCGACCGATTGTTGTAACGCATGCCGGTGACGGCAGCAATCGCGTGTTCGTGGCCGAACAGGAAGGTATCATCAAAGTCTTCAAAAACGATCAGGAAACCGAAGAAGTACCGGTGTTCCTGGACATCGATAAACGCTGCGTCTACGCCGACAATCAAAATGAAGAAGGCTTGTTGGGATTTGCGTTCCATCCGAAGTTCAAACAGAACGGCGAGTTGTTCGTCTACTACACGTCAGACGAAGCCAAACAACTGTCCAAGGTTTCTCGGTTCCGCGTTTCCAAAGACAACCCTAACGTGGCTGATCCAGCGTCTGAAGAGGTCATCATGCGGATTCCTCAACCGTTCTGGAACCACAACGGCGGGACCATTGAATTCGGCAAAGACGGATTTCTGTATATCGCACTGGGTGACGGCGGCAGCGGCAATGACCCCAATGGCAACGGTCAAAATTTGACAACACTGCTGGGTTCCATTCTGCGAATTGATGTCGATCAAAAAGCCGACGGCAACAACTACGCGATCCCGAAAGACAATCCGTTCGTCGGCAAAACGGTTGCGACTGGACGTCGCGG
>Ga0105046_10018341_pt1 | contig 10654 bp, 2 predicted proteins | sample MAT03_FD_78385 | JGI IMG/M metagenome (GOLD analysis project Ga0105046, IMG submission 78385) | Freshwater microbial communities from Lake Fryxell liftoff mats and glacier meltwater in Antarctica - MAT-03 (megahit assembly) | ecosystem: Environmental > Aquatic > Freshwater > Ice > Liftoff...
ATTGCTCGCGCAGCGCAATCAGGGCCTGCTGCTGCGGCATGGCATAGGAATTCGGCTCCGCATTGAGCAACACCAAATCGCATGGCACGTTCGCGTGTGTCCAATAGCTTAGGCAGTGCACCAGCGAACGCGCCAGCCGAAGCCCATGCGTTGCGCTTATGCGCAACACAATGATCGGGCGTTCACCAGAGATCGACAATCGCCATAGCGCGCGGCGATCACAGCTTGGCTCCGGCGCCGCGTTGGCCGAGGGCGCTGGACGTGTTTGCAGCGACACCAGCGTGCTCGTCAGCGTTTGAAAAGCCACCCAATCCTCAGGTGCCAAACGCAGCTCACGCTGCTGTAGCGCCGCAAGTGTTGCGCTGAGCTCACCCGCGCGTGCGATTGCGGCGGCTAGGCGATAGCGATCAACAAGCGTTTCAAGCGTTGAGCGCTCTGATCCGGCAGCGCTGGCTAAAGTACACTGCAGCCTGCCATGTGCGGGTATGTGGATAGACATCGCCATTGCAGCAACTGGGTCTAAGCCCGTCTCACAAACTCCTGAAGGCGTCGCTTGCGCATCAAATTGCGCGACCGGCTGTGCACTTGCACGCAATCGACCGCGCCAACGCGCGCGGTCGGCTAACACCCGCAATTTCCCTATACCAGCACCACCGTCGGCTAAAAACTGTACTGCATGCATGCCATGTTCATCGTCTCGCCTAGGTTTGCGTGTGAAGTACAGCGCTTGGTCGTGCGCATCCCATTCGGCGCTGACAAACAAATTTGCGAATGCAGGGTGCATCTCATCGGCGCGACCGGGCGACAAACACACCTCCCAAGCCGACAGCAGCTCCAAACTAATCGCCTCTGAGGAGGTGTTGCAGAACTCAACTTGGCGCAGTTCGATGTCGTCTTCCGGGCTGACCCACACCGTGCATCGGACGTGCAAATCGGACCAAGTTGCGGTTAGGCAAACGCGATCGCGATGGAATTGCGCGCCATAACTTGCTTTTAGATCCGGTGCAGGGTGGCTGGTAATCGAACAGATCGCTTGTCCGGGCCGGCGCAAATAGATAAAGCTGCCATAGGCATCCCGCAAAGCATCATCGCGTGTTCGGGTGATGTCGACATCATGCAAACGGCTAAAGCCCGCGCCATTGGCGCGCAGCGCCACGCTGTAGCGGCCGTTAGATAGCAACGCCGTACGTGGCAGCGCGTTTGCGCCTGGCACCACCACCGCATCAGCTTCGACATTGCCAAAGGCATTTACCGCACGGCCTAGCACGGCCCTTGGGCGCGGCGTTTCTTCATTGATATCAATGACTTGCGCAACTTCGCGCGGAATTCGCTCTTGCAACAGCGGTGCCATCGCGTTGATGCGCGGATCGCGCATACACCAGCGGCGCGGCAAGCCATCAAGTAACACATTCGCAAACGCCACCAACACCATACCCTGGTGATGCGCCATGCCAGTGCTCACTAAAACATGCCGACTTCCACCAATTTGACGGGTAGGCGTGTAGTCAAGTGCTTCAAAAAAGCCAAACTCTCCGCGCGCGCCCAATGCTTCTAGTACGCGCAAATTTTGCACCGCCGCTAGCGGCACCTGCATCGCCGCTAGCGCAGTGGCATACGGTGCGATTACACACTCATCCGTCGCCAAGCGGCTCAAGGCCAAGCGCGGCACGCCCTGCGGCGAATATTGATAGGCCAGCGTGTAATCAGTTGCCGCATAGGCGGATTCGCTGATGCCCCAGGGTGTTTGGAGCGTTTCCGCGTAGTCGCGCTGTTCGCGCACCGCCATATGGGACGCGCACCCGAGCGCGCTGACATCAGGCTCGTCAAGCACTAACGCCGGCATTAAATATTCGAACATTGAACCTGACCAGGAGCGCAAGCCAACCTCCAACGCAGACGCTTGAAACGGCCTACCCAGCGCGGCCCAGTGCGCCGCCGGCACGTCGCCTTTTGCAATCGCCCAAAGGCTTGCGAGGCGCGCTTCAGAGGCCAAAAGATCATATTGGCTTCGATCAAGCTGCTGGTCGGCAACGCGCCAACCGATATGCAATAAGCGCTGTTGCGTGTTGTACAAAAAGCCAAATTCCGTTTCCATAGCGATCGTGCGACAGTTCTGCACAATCGCCATCAAACGCGGGCTAAACTCAGCGCCACTCGACGTTTCAGCGGCTTGCTCGCAGGCAACCGCGGTGGCCAATAGGTGGCCGCACAGGTTTCCGCTGTCAACGCTCGATACGTAGGCGGGCAATAAGGTGGCTAGCGTATTAGTTTCGATCCAATTATGAAAATGACCGCGCTCGCGCGGTAGCTTCGCCAGCGTATTGAGCGTATTTTCCAAGCGCTCGACAAGCTCACTTAGGTCGATCCAACCAAAGCCATGGGCGCTGGCAACTGAGAGCATGTACAGGCCAATATTCGTTGGCGAGGTACGCTGCGCAATCATAATGCGCGGCAGGGTCTGGACGTTGTCTGGCGGCAAATAATTGCTCTGCGCGTTGACATATTGCGCAAACCAACCCCAGGTATCGCGCGCGATTTGGCGCAGATAATCTTGATCGGCCTGCGACAAACTTGCCGCCGGGGCAGGCGGCGGGCGGCTTGCAAGCGCGATCCAAAACGGCGCGCTGGCCCACAGCGCACAGATTGCCAAGGCCAAATAAGGCGTAGGTGATGGCAGCCAAAGCAGCATCGCGGCGAGCACAAGCGCCAGCAAGGTGAGTCGAATATGCCTGCGCAGCAGCGCGTAAACACCTTGTTTCGCGGCACTTTCAGCAGCGGCTGCGGTCGTCCATTGCAGCAAACGACGGCGGCTTACTAAAGTACGCCAGAGGGCGCGAGCAATGGCATCAAGAGCTGAGTAGCCATCGCGCAACAGCATCACGAACTGCCAGACTAAGCTGAACGCCGCGCGCCCCAAGTCAGCCACGGCAAGACGCAAAAAATGGCGCAAGGCAATATCATCACGCGACGGCGCAAATGCAGCCACTGCGCCAACGAACGACCCTGCCGAAAAAGCCGCAGCTACTAGCAGCAAACTTGCCAGCGGCTGCGCACCGCCGCACAAAGCCACTAAAATCAGCAGCAGGCAAGCGGGCGCGATGAGCGATCGACGTAAATTATCGAGCAGTTTCCAAAGGTCCATCGCGCGCAGACTAAAGCGCTTGCCATGCAGCAAAATCGGCAGCAGTTGCCAGTCGCCACGCGTCCAGCGATGCATGCGTGAAGCGGCAACGTCCGCATGTGACGGCGCAGGCTCAATCAGCGTTATGTCGCTGACACTGGCACTGCGTGCGATACAGCCCTCAAGCAGATCGTGGCTAAGCACTTGTTCTTCGGGCAATCGCCCGGCTAGCACCGCGTGCAGCGCACGCACGTGCAGCAAACCCTTGCCGGTAAAGCTACCTTCGCCAAATAAGTCCTGATAGACCTCCGATGCGCTCGCGTTATACGGATCGTTGCCGCTAGCGCCCGCAAACATCCGGTGAAACCAGCTCGCCTGCTGGCGCGCTGGCCATGCAGCCACGATTCTGGGTTGCAAGATCGCGTGGCCGGCCACCACGCGCGCCGGGTGCGCACCAACATGTGGTTCATTGCGCGGATGCGCGGCAACGCCGACGAGCTTACGCAGCGCGCCCGGCGGCAAAATGGTATCGCTGTCCAGCGTCACAATATAAGGCGTATCAAGCGCTGGCTGCGAAAGGCTGCCTAGATCAGTAAAAGCACTATTTGGATGGCCCGCTAACAGCGCAATCAACTGCTCCAACTTGCCACGCTTACGCTCAAAGCCAATCCAGCTTTGTTCACTTGGGCTCCACAGCCGATGGCGGTGCAACAACAAAAATCGCACGGCAGGAACTGAGGCATTATCAGGAATTACGCTGGCCTGCTCTGGGGCACACCGCTCTGGGGCACACCGCTCTGGGGCACCCCGCTCTAGGACACCATGTTCTGGGTCAGCATGCGGTTGCACATAAGGATAGCGCGCGTTTAATGCCGCAATCGCGGCGACGGCAGCGGCTAAAAGCCCCGCATCACTGGGCATTTCCGCCGCTGGCGCGTCGTTGAAATCGCTCAAAAGCGCAAACTGGGCGTGGGTTTCACGGTTCGCTAAATAGTGGCACTCAAGTTTGCTCGCCAGCGCTTCCACGGTGGCTAGATCACTCAGCATTGAGGGCATTACAACGATTACCCGGTGCTGCGCCGGAATCCCGGCATCAAAAGCGAGCGCGGGAAGCCGCGTTGGCGCAGTCCATTCGCTAATAAACCGATTGACGATCGCTATTACCGCTTCGCTCGCGGGTAAAAAAGCCAGCAATGTCAGTAGCCATGGAGCGACGTGCAAGAGTGGGCTGGCACCGATTGGAATACTTGCCTTGCTGACATACAACCAGCACAGCGCCACCGTCAAACTTGCCAGCACGGTCAAAAATATTGCGAGCGCAAATGCACTGTGCAAAAAGAAAGTTTTGCGCAAGCCCAGTGCGGAGCGCAGGCGCGCCGCACCGCGCCCGGCTAGCCAATGCCCAGCGCTAGCTTTGCCAGGAATGGCGAGCGCCAAGATCGCGTCAGCAACTTCCGGCTCTGAGCGGCCTGAACTTCGAGCTAAACGCTCGATCTGATGCAAAGTGACATCCTGCGTATCTTCGCGCTCTGCGGCAAAAACGGGCATGGTCAGCATACGCTGCATGACTAAACTGACTTGATTGACAACACGGCGCCAATCAGTCGTTGCAAGCCGCTGCAGCGTACGAATCGCGTTACCGACACTGACATTATCCGCCGCTTGATCACTTTGCTGTTGCGCCAATGCCGTGTTTGCATCCGGCAGCGCTTGTGCCAGCGCAGCGCGAATCGCGGCGCGCGCGTCGCCGCCGTGCACGCTATTGCCCCGCCCGATATCACGCTGGGCTATCTGAGGTTGTGGCGGCGCAATTTCCGCGTCTGTATTCATGCGGCTTAGCACTTGCAGCGCAAAAGCACGCATCACACCGCGCGCCTGAGCTTGGGCAAAGCGCGCCCGAACGAACGGGGCCGGATCGTCTAGCTGCATCGCGGTGTCGCACATAAAATGTGCCGATTCGCGCGCCGATTCGTCGGTCGCAACGCGCTCGGCCAAACGCCGCAGATTCTCGACGAGCAGCACACGCAGGGTGCTGGGTAGCGCCCACAGCTCGCCTTGCGTTAGCGTTCGCGTTTCTTGGTAGGCGCGCAAAAATTCAATCAGCAATGCCGGATCAAAAGCGCTGTCAGTATGGGCAACGTAACTCCAGCTCAGCGCATAAACCCGTGGCATGCCCGTTAAAGGCGCGCTATCAAGCACCGGCAAACTGTAAAAGTAGCGGCGCGGTAGGCCGGTTTGGATCTCGCGCGATTGTGCAAGCACCAGATGCATATTGTCTAACAGCCATTCGCCGGCAGGGCTGATATGGCGGCCGGCACGCTCGAGTGCCGTTATGTAAGCGTGCGCCTTTCGCAGCGCGACAACGTTTTCATGTAGGCGCGGGAAAAATTGCTTCGCTCGCCTGGATTTCCGCGCTGCGCCATGCAAATGCGCTAATTCGTGACCGTGCTGGGCGAACCCGATGGCACCCATCATGGCACCGCGAATCGGCGGCTCCAACGCACCCAGTTGATGCATCAGTAGCGCATCGGTTTGCGCGATTAACGCAGTGCCAGCCGCCCTTAGCGCGCCCTTACCAGACGCCCACTTAGGCCAAGAAAACATGGCGTACCCGTCGTTAGGATGCGATGTAGAGCAGTGCTGCCGCGCTTGCACCAACGCTGGCGACGCTTGACACTAGCCTAGGCATAACGAATTGATGCATTGCCTCAAAAACACAGCGCAAGCCGTGCAATGCGCGGCGCGCAGGCCTGCATTGGGTTAAATGTGCGCCTAAGTCGTTTAACCCGCACTGTCCCGTCGCGTCCAATCGGACAACCGGTGCTGGGGTAGGCAATTTTGTGAGCGTTGACATGGCGTGACCTGATAAAGTGGTGTGGGGTAGCACATGTTGATGGGGCGAACCTGTTACGTCTGTCTGTTGGCGCACGTTGGTCTAGGTAGCCACGCCCATGAAACGCCGACTGCGCCTTTGGGGCGCTTTGGAAGCACTCAAAATGCCCGGAAAATCCCACATACCCGGTACTGACACATTGTCTTGCCTACGGCCGTGCCTGGGCGCATGCAAAGCGCCCCTACACCAATGAAACGCCAACACCACATTGAATCGCACCCGGAGCGGACTGCATGAGATACGTCGCTTTTTGCTCCAAATCGCCGTCTGTATCGGCGTAGCGCTCAGCAATGGCGACAAATTCGTCCTGGATGAACACAAACGCATCAACAATATCGGGATCGAAGTGCTTGGATCTGCCGGCTACGATGATCTCAGTCGCCTCGGCGTGGCTCATCGGTTCTTTGTAGACGCGTCGACTAATCAAGGCATCGTAGACGTCCGCCAAGGCCATCAGCCGGGCGCTGACGGGAATCGCATCGCCGGATAGCCCCTGCGGATAGCCGCTACCATCCCATTTTTCTTGGTGCGATAGGGCAATCTCTTTGGCAACGGTCAGAAACGCAACTTTCACACCGAGCGCGCGCTCGGCATGCGCGATCGCGTCGTGACCTAGGGTGGTGTGGGTTTTCATGATCTCGAACTCGGCCGCGTCTAAGCGTCCGGGCTTGAGCAAAATCCGATCCGGTATGCCAACTTTGCCGATGTCGTGCAGCGGTGCGGACTTAAACAGCGTTTCGATGGCGCGCTCGGTCAAACCATCGGCAAATCTAGGGTGGTCGCATAACTGCAACGCCAGGGCCTTTACGTAATTTTGCGTGCGACGAATGTGGTTGCCGGTGTCGACATCGCGCGTTTCCGCAAGCGAGGCCATCGCTAGAATCGTGACATCCTGGATCGCTGCAATCTCTTCGGTCCGTTCAGCGACTTCGCATTCCAGATCCTCGTTTCTGGAGCGCAAAGCGTCGCTCAGGGACTTTAGTGTCAAGTGCGTCTTGACTCGCGCCATCAAAATCGGCGGGCTCAGCGGCTTGGTGATGTAGTCCACCGCACCCAGCTCCAGCCCCAGCCTTTCATCCTCAACCTCGCTGCGGCCGGTGAGAAAGATCACCGGGATTTCACGCGTATGCGGGTCAGCCTTGAGCCTTCGACAAACCTCATAGCCGTCCATCTCCGGCATCATAATGTCGAGCAAAATCAGGTTCGGGGGCAACGCTGCAGCGGCAATTCTGAGCGCCTTTTCGCCACTGTTGGCCAGCCGCACGGTGTAGTCGTTCTGCAGCAAGCCGATCATGAGTGCAAGGTTGTCATTCGTGTCATCCACAACCAGTATCGTGGATTTAACCGCAGCGGACAGGGTGTTCATGAGGTGTGTCCTTCAAGGTATTGAGCAGCCAGCTGCGGTAACGCAGCCAGGGCCACCAAGGCCGCCTCGAAATCAATCGCCCTGAAGGCGTCGTCCAGGCTTTGATGGTGTCGCGGGTAGGCGGTTCGGAAAAGTTCAGAATTCGTGTTGAAAACTTCAATGGCGGCCGCGTCGTCAAATTCCAACAAGGCCTGTAGTTGCACGCTCACTGCGCGCAGGCGCACGGCATCCACTTTGAGTATGGGGGTGGTTTCTTCCAGCGGCAACGCGGCTTCCAGCGCCGCCACCAGATCGTGCAGCGGCTCACCCAGCGCATCAAACAAGGCCGCAACCCGCTCACGCGACTGCCATAGCTTCATCGCGTTTTCGACCTCAGCTGCGCGTGCCTGTACCTGGGTGGCGCCAATGTTGGCGGCAACGCTCTTGGAGGTATGCGCGATGCGCTCTGCCGCGCGCAGATCGCCGCGCGCAAATGCGCTGCGAATGTCGGCAACCGCGTGCTTTTGCCCAGCGGCAAATTTCCGCAGCATGGAAAGGTACAGCGGCTTTTTGCCCAATACGCGGCGCATGCCGGTATCTGTGTCTAGCCCGGCAATTCCGCTGGGAATCTCGCTGCCTGAACCTACACGCATCTGCGGCAGCTTTGCGGTTGCGCCGCCGGTAGAGGTCAATTGAGAAGGATGCACTTGGAAAGGCTGCACCTGGAAAGGCTGCACTTGAGCGAGCAACGCGCGCCAGAGATCGTCGGGCTCGATCGGTTTGGCGACATAGTCATTCATGCCCGCCGCGATACAGCGCGTGCGGTCGCCTTCCATGGCATTCGCCGTCATCGCGATAATCGGGAGTGCCGCAAAGCCTGGCAACTTACGAATTTCCTCGGTCGCGGTGATGCCGTCCATGACCGGCATTTGCATATCCATAAGCACCGCATCGTAGCTTAGCTGTTGCATCATGCCGAGCGGTTGCATCATGCCGAGCGGTTGAATCAGGCCGAGCGGTTGAACCAGGCTTAGCTTTTGAATCATGCTCAGCGCGATCTGCCCATTTTCAGCCAAGTCCACGACAAAACCAGCGTCGCGCAGAAGCTCAGTCGCCACCTCTTGGTTCAGATCATTGTCCTCCACCAGCAAAATGCGCGCGCCTTTAATCGCGGCCAAACGCTCTAAAAGCGGTGATGGTGCATCGCGAAGCACCCTGCGTTCGACCGGCGCGCCACCGAGCACCCGCGCCACACAACTAAACAGCACCGAGGGACTGACCGGCTTGATCAGAATGTCTTCAAGCCCGGCATCCTCTGCCTCGCGGATCACTTCCTCTAGTCCATATGCCGTCACCAAAACCAGATGCGGCATGCACTTGAGCGCGCTGGCACGCACCTGCCGGGCCATTTCAATACCGTCCATACCCGGCATACGCCAGTCCACCATCACCATATCAAAAGGGTTGCCGCTAGCATCGGACGCATGCACCGCTGCCATTGCCTGCAAGCCACTGGCTACCCTCTCGACGACAAGCGCCATCGCTTCGAGCATGCTTGCCAGGGCATCCCGGGCATTTTCGTTGTCGTCCACTACCAAAACTCGGCGGCCGCGCAAGTCCGCATTCAATATAGGCTTGCGATTGCTATTGCCGATACGCCCTAGCTGCGCGGTGAACCAGAACGTGCTGCCCTTGCCAGGCTCGCTCTCAACGCCCACGTCCCCGTGCATCAATTCCGCAAGCTTCATGGCAATCGACAAGCCCAAGCCGGTACCGCCGTATTTGCGCGTGGTCGATGCATCCGCCTGTTGGAACGATTGAAACAAACGCCCACGCTGTTCCTCGGCGATTCCGATGCCGGTGTCGCGCACTGCAAAATACAGCAGCACACCCCGATCAGTTTGTTCGCGCACGCGCACGACAATGTCAATTTCACCCGCTTCGGTAAATTTGACCGCATTGTTGGCATAGTTGATTAGGATCTGCCCCAACCGCAGCGGGTCACCGACCAGCACGCTGGGCACGTCGCGCCCTACATCAAAAACCAGCTCCAGCCCTTTCGCGCTGGTTTTTTCCGTAATCAGACCGGCAACGGTGTCGAGCACTTTCTCCAGCTCAAACTCGGTGTGCTCTACGGTTAGTTTTCCGGCTTCAATTTTGGAGAAGTCCAAAATGTCGTTGATGATGCTCAGCAGATGCTGGCCGGCGCTCTGGATTTTTTTGAGGTAGTCGCGCTGGCGCGGCGTTAACTCAGTCTTCAATGCCAAATGCGCCATGCCGATGATGGCGTTCATCGGCGTGCGGATTTCATGGCTCATGTTGGACAGAAACTCGGATTTGGAAAGGCTGGCTTGATCCGCCACGTCCCGCGCGCTCTGCAGCTGGGCGTTGCGCACCGCCAGAATCTGATCCAGCCGCGTGCGTTCTGTGACATCGCGCGCGGCGGCGAAGACGCCCAGAACCTTCCCGTCCGCATCTTTGTAAACCGATGCGTTGTAAAGCACGTCGGTCAACGTGCCATCTTGGTTGCGAATAGTCAGCGCGTAATCGGTGACAAAACCCTGTGCAAAAACCTGCTGGTAACCGTCTTGCGCCAGCATCGGGTTGGTGAAATAGCTGGAAAAATCACTGCCGATCAGGGATTTTCGCGCCACGCCCGTTGCGCGCATCGTGGCTTCATTGACGTCTGAAATCTTGCCATCCGGGTTGATCGTGACCATCGGATCCTGACTGGCCTCAATCAGGCTGCGCGCATACTGCGTGGCCAGATTTTGACGCCGAGCTTGGGCGGTAAAGGCGAAATACCCCAGCGACACCAAGCCGATCAACATCGCGGTAATCAAGACAATGAGCGAACTGCCGTAGCGATTTTGCAAATCATCCCGGCGGCTTCGCAGCAGGCGCTCCTCCTCAGTGCGCATCTGCCCTATTAGCGTCTGCAAATCCGAGCGCGCGCTCTGCGCCTGCGCGCTGGCAACATAGATACTGGCGGCGGCAATACCATCTGTCTTGCGCCGAACGCTGTTGTCGCGCATATGCGCTACCCGCGTGCGAATCAGTTGATCCAGCTGCAGCAGACGGCCCTGTTGATTAGAATTGTCCTGTGTGTAGCGCTTCAAAAGCTTGTAGAAGCCTGCAACCCCCTGCAATGCGGTGTCGCGCTCGGTCACAAAGTTGTCTAGGCCGGAAAGCAAAAGGCCACGATGCGCAATCTCGGCGTTGCTCAAGCCCTCATTGATCTTATCCAGAAAGCGAATAACCTCCAGCGTGTGGGTAACCCGCAGCGTCGAAGCGC
>Ga0105046_10018344_pt1 | contig 10653 bp, 12 predicted proteins | sample MAT03_FD_78385 | JGI IMG/M metagenome (GOLD analysis project Ga0105046, IMG submission 78385) | Freshwater microbial communities from Lake Fryxell liftoff mats and glacier meltwater in Antarctica - MAT-03 (megahit assembly) | ecosystem: Environmental > Aquatic > Freshwater > Ice > Liftoff...
TCTTGGAGCGGACCACCCGCAGGTAGTCGGCTTCGGTCAGATCCGGGTTGCGCACGCCCAGAAGTTGCAGCACTTCCCCCTCGGCAATCACGTTGGTCGCGTCGGCCAGCACCTCGAGCACGCGCATGTCGCGCACGCCGACCATTATCTGGAAGGCGCGGGAATAGACAAAATCACCGACCAGCACGCTGGCAGCATTGCCGAAGCGGGCATTGGCGGTTGCCTGCCCGCGCCGCAGGGACGACTCGTCGACCACATCGTCGTGCAGCAGGGTCGCGGTATGGATGAACTCGACCACGGCCGCGATTTCCAGGTGGGCCTGGCCGCGATAGCCGCAAGCCCCGGCGGACAGCAGAACCAGGGCGGGACGCAACCGCTTGCCCCCGCCCGAGACGAGGTATTCCGCCACCTGACGAATCAGGGGCACCTCCGATGCCAGCCGGTCGACCAGGATCGACTGAACCCGGTCCAGATCGGCCTGGATCAGGCTGCGGAAGCCTTCCATGGGCGTCGGCTCGGGTTTTAGTATCAGGTCGTCGGCTCGGGTCGTCGGCAGCATCGTGATGACGATATCACAGGGCAGGCAGGGCCATGCCCGGCGCTACAGTGGCCAACGTACCCTTTGACTGACGCCGCGCTCGCCAGTATCATTGCGGGTTCTTCGGGTCTGGCTACCTGCCTTCTTTCGGCCTGTTCGCGCAGCTTGTTCGTTCAAGTCAGCTTGTTCGCTCAATTCAGCTTGTTCGTTCAGGTCAGGCGGGGCGGCACAGGCGGTCGGTCAATAGCAGGTCCGTCAAAAGTGGATTCCTCATGGATCCATCAATCGCGGGTTCAGCAGCAGTTTCGGGAGCAATCCAATGTATGCGGTCATCCAGACCGGCGGCAAGCAGTACAAGGTAACCGTCGGCGATCAGCTGAATATCGAAAAGCTCGCCGCCAGTGTCGGCGACGAAGTGTCGCTGGACAGGGTTCTGCTCGTCTCGGACGGCGACCGGCTGTCGGTGGGTCAACCGCTGCTGCCCAACGCCTCGGTGAAGGTCACCGTCATCGGCGAGGGCAGGGGCGACAAGGTACGCATCTTCAAGATGAAGCGGCGCAAGGGCTACCGGCGTACCCAGGGTCACCGGCAGTCGTACACCCAGGTCCGGATCGACACGATCCAGGGCTGATCAAGGCTGCCCGCGAGGTTTCCAGCCCCCGCAGGCTGGTGAACGGCGGGCGCAGGCATCTGCAGTGAGTCGACGCGGGCAGGCTGTCCGCACTCAAGGAGCACTTTCATGGCACACAAGAAAGCAGGCGGAAGTTCCCGCAACGGCCGCGACTCGCAGGCCAAGCGTCTGGGCGTGAAAGCCTATGGCGGCGAGGCAGTCACCGCAGGCTCGATCATCGTGCGTCAGCGCGGCACCCGGATGCGCGCTGGTGACAATGTGGGCGTCGGTCGCGACCACACCTTGTTTGCGCTGATTCACGGCTTGGTCCGGTTCGACCTCAAGGGCGAGCAGTTGCGGACCACGGTGAGCATCATCCCCGCCGCCTGAGCACCAAACCGCGCACGAACCGCGCCGCGCAGCAACCGGGCCCTGCCGGCGACGGCAGGGCTTCTTGTTTTCTGCGCCCCTGCAGGCACGGCATCTCCCGGGACGTCCCACGATGAAATTCGTCGACGAAGCGATCATCGATGTGCTTGCCGGTAACGGCGGCGACGGCGCGGCAAGCTTCCGGCGCGAGAAGTACATTCCGCGCGGCGGGCCGGACGGCGGCGACGGCGGCCGCGGCGGCAGCATCCATGCCGTGGCTGACCGCAACATCAACACCCTGGTCGACTACCGCTTCGCCCGGATCCACCGGGCCGGGCATGGCGAGCGCGGCAGCGGCGCCGACTGCTATGGCGCCGGCGGGCGCGACATCACCCTGCGCTTTCCGGTGGGCACCCTGGTGTTCGATGCCGAGAGCGGCGCGCCGCTCGCCGATCTGGCGAAGGATGGCGACAGCGCATTGCTCGCGCGCGGCGGCAAGGGCGGGCTGGGCAACCTGCACTTCAAGTCCAGCATCAATCGTGCGCCACGGCAGTGCACCCCGGGCGACCATGGCGAGGTGCGCAAGCTGAGGCTCGAACTGCGGGTGCTGGCCGATGTCGGCCTGCTCGGGATGCCCAACGCCGGAAAATCGACCCTGATCAGTGCGGTATCGGCGGCACGCCCGAAAGTTGCCGACTATCCGTTCACCACCCTGCACCCGAACCTGGGTGTGGTGCGGGTGGACATCGATCACAGTTTCGTCATCGCCGACATCCCGGGCCTGATCGAGGGGGCCGCAGAAGGGGCCGGTCTGGGCCACCAGTTCCTGCGCCACCTGCAGCGCACCCACCTGCTGCTGCATCTGGTCGATGTTGCCGACGGCGACCAGGACCCGGTCGCCTCGGTGCGCACGATCACCCGGGAACTGCAGAAGTACGATCCCGCGCTGGCAAAGAAGGCGCGCTGGCTGGTACTCAACAAGATCGATGCGCTGGTAGAGGGCGAAGCCGAACGCCTGCAGCGCGAGATCGTGCGCAGCCTGCGCTGGAAGGCGCCTGTGTTCTCGATCTCCGCCGTGTCTGGCGCGGGCTGCCAGCCGCTCATCCGGGCGATCCACACCCATCTGCAGGCGGCGCGCCTGGGGCTGCAGGCCGCCCAGGACAAGCAGGACGAGCAGGAGCGCGCTCTGGCCGCGCAGTCGGCAGCGCCCATGGCGACCGCTGAAAGCAACGGCGCTGGCCGTACAAACGGACATTCATGATGGCCACGGATTTCCGTGGTGCACGCCGCATCGTGGTGAAGGTGGGCAGCAGCCTGGTCACCAATCGGGGCCACGGGCTCGACCGTGCCGCCCTCGCCCGCTGGGCGGCGCAGATCGCGACCCTGCGCACGCAGGGGCGGGAGATCGTGCTGGTCTCCAGTGGCGCGATCGCAGAAGGCATGCAGCGCCTGGGCTGGGCACGCCGGCCCAGCGCCCTGCACGAACTTCAGGCTGCCGCTGCAGTGGGGCAGATGGGCCTGGTGCAGGTGTACGAGAGCTGCTTTCGCGAGCACGGACTGCTCACCTCGCAGGTGCTGCTCACCCATGAAGACCTGGCGGACCGGCGCCGTTACCTGAATGCGCGCTCGACGCTGATCACCCTGCTCGGTCTGAACGTGATCCCGATCATCAACGAAAACGATACGGTGACCACCGAGGAGATCAAGCTGGGCGACAACGATACGCTCGCCTCGCTGGTGACCAACCTTATCGAGGCGGATGCACTGGTGATCCTGACCGATCAACCGGGCATCTTCACTGGCGATCCGCGGCTTGACCCGAGCGCGACGCTGCTCGCAACCGCCCGCGCCGGTGACCCTCAGCTCGAACTGATCGCCGGTGGGGTCGGCAGCGAATTCGCCCGTGGCGGCATGCTGACCAAGGTGCTCGCGGCCAAGCGCGCGGCGCGCAGCGGCGCCTTCACCATAGTCGCCAGTGGAGAAGAGCCCGACGTGCTGTTGCGCCTGGCCGCCGGCGAGGCGGTCGGCACCCTGCTCACGCCGGACCGCGCCCCGATGGCGGCACGCAAGCAATGGCTGGCTGACCAGTTGCAGGTGCGCGGCGAACTGACCGTGGATGCCGGCGCGGTGCGCGCACTCATGGTCGAGGGCAAGAGCCTGCTGCCGATCGGTGCCATTGCGGTCAGTGGTGACTTCGACCGTGGCGAACTGGTACGCTGCATCGGGCCGGATGGGCGCGAGGTCGCGCGCGGTCTGGCCAACTATCCGGCATCCGAGGCTGCGCGAATCCTGGGCGCGCAGTCGCGCGAAATCGAAGCGCGGCTGGGCTATGTAGTCGAGCCGGAACTCATCCATCGCGACAACCTGGTCATCACCGCCGTCTGAGAGGTCCCCGTGAAGGAACGCCCGAGGTTCGTGGTCAGCCCGGCACTGTGCATCACAATGGCAGTGGCGCTGCTGACCAGCGGCTTAGCACTCGCTCAACGCAAGGGCCCCAGCATCCAGCAGGGTCAATGGGAGATCGTGGTGACGATCACCGATATCAGCCTGATGCCCAAGCCCCCGGGCGGGAAGTTTCCCTCCAAGGGGTTCCAGGCCTGCCTCACCCAGGCGCAGGCGGACGATCCGGTGAGCTTCCTGTCCGAGGTGGTGGTACCGATGGGCCCGGAATGCAGGGTAGGTACAGTGCGCCAGATCGGCAGCCGGGCGAGCTGGCCGCTGCAGTGCCCGCAGCCGAAGGGTACGACCCAGCCCTTCGGTGGCAGCGGATCGTTCGAGTTCGGCCGTGCCGCGTTCGAGGGGACGGTGAAGCACGCCCGGCCGGTTTCAGCCGAGAAGTCGCTCGATACCCAGATGAGTGTCACCGGTAAGCGGGTGGGCGACTGCTGATTTGCGCAATGCCGGCCAGACGTCAGGCCTGAACCGCCTACCGCAGTCTGGGGTGCCCCCCAGCCCGCAGCGCCGCAACACCTTCCTTGGCGCTGGCAATCGGCAACAACGCCGCGCAGAACATCTCCCGGTGCAGCGTGCCCCGCTGACCCAGGGTGTCGTTCACTTCAATTGCCTCCCAGCGCAGGAAGCGCGCCGGCGCCCAGCGCCGGCCAGTGCCGCCCACCGCGATGATCATCCGTTCGCGCAGTGGGCAGCGCATCGACTCGAAGGTGACGTTGCGCGCACCGCTGGTGCTGCGCACGACGAACGTATAGCGGATCTCGCCATTCGGGGCCACCTGCACCGAGCGTGCATCGACGAAGAAGCCAAGATCGGGGCGCAGCCCCTGGCGCAGTTCGATCAGATCGGCGTCGGCTGGAAAGGCCGGCAGGTCGACGGTCGTGTCGCTGTCCTCGCCAAAGCCCGGCAACACCACCTGCTCCCCGGTTGGCGTGGCCTTCGCCGCGGGCGCCGCGGCAGATTTGTCTGGAGTCTGCGGACCGGGCGCCGCACCCGGCCGTGCGCAGGCGAAGGACAGGATCGACAGTAGCACCACCAGCGCACGGGCCAGACCTCGCCGCAACGCTGATGAGTTCGGCATCAGGCGAGGTCGCCGAGCAGCGAAGCCCGGGTCGCGTCGCTTACTTCGCGCACCGTGGCCGAGTACGCCGGATGATCGATCCCGGCCGACAGCCCGGCACCGCCCTTGAGCGACTGCACCATGCCGGTCGACAACTCGAAGCGAAGAAAGTGCACCGAGGAGGTCTTTTCGTCGTTCTCGCGCTCCAGGTCCTCATCGGCGATTGCATACACCCGCGCTGCACCCTCGACCTGGACCCATACCCGATCCTCGACACCTTTGAGCCTGGCCAGCATGCGCGAGCGCTCGGCCGGGTCCGGATACTCGATCAGCATGGTCGACTTCCAGTTCGACCCGTCGGGGATCAGCGGATTGTAGGCCTCGAGTTCGTCACGGATACCGTCTTCTTCGAAGATCCGTTCCGCGCGCAGCATTTCCTGAACCTGATAGCGGATGGTCATCTCGTCCTCGAACAGCAATGTGACGTTTGCGCCCAGAGCCAGCGCGCGTGCGCGCTTGTGCGCCATCACCCGGACGCGGAACTCGTTGCGGGCGCGGGCATAGGCTTCCAGCGTCATCAGATCATCGGCGGTCAGTGCCATATCGTTAAGGTCTGTGGTGAAGGTCTGTCGTGAAGGTCCATCGTCGATCGTCTGTCGTCGATGGTCTGTCGTCGATCGTCTTTCGCCCGTTGCGCCAACTGCTATTCCAGGCCGTAGGCGATACGGACCAGCGTGATCGGATGCGCGACCCTGGGCGCCGCAGACGGCGGCGCTGCGCCACCCCCGGTATCCAGCTCGGCCACCCCCTGCGCGATATGGTGACCAGCCAGCTGGCAATCGGAACTCAGCCAGTCCGGCTCGCCCTTGGCCATGCTGCGGAACACCGGCTTGCCTATCTTCATTGCCTGAGCATGAAACGCTTTCTTCACACCCCAGGTGCCCGAATGTCCCGAGCACCGCTCGACCGTGGTCAGGGTGGTCTGCGGAACCAGCTTCAGGAACTCTTCAGTCTTGCGCCCGATATTCTGTACCCGCGAGTGGCAGGGCACATGATAGGACACCTTGCCCAGCGGCCGGCTGAAGTTGTTGTCCAGCAGCCCGTCCTTGTTGCGCGCAACCAGATACTCGAACGGATCCCACATGGCCTCCTTGACCTGCTGTACCTCGGGATCGTCCTTGAACATCAACGGCAGTTCCTGCTTGAACATCAGCGTGCACGAGGGGATCGCCGACAGGATCGCGTAACCCTCGCGCGCCAGCCGGGCCATCGGCGGTATGTTTACCCGCATCAGCGCCTCGACCGAATCCAGGTCGCCCAGTTCCAGCTTCGGCATGCCGCAGCACGCCGCCTTGTCGACCAGTACATAGGGCACCCGGTTGTGCTCGAGCACCTTGAGAAGGTCGTGTCCGATACCCGGCTCGTTGTAGTTCACATAGCAGGTCGCGTAGATGGCCACCTTGCCTGGGGTTCGCTCGCCGGCGCGCACCTCATGCCCGGTCGACTGGCGCGCTGCGGACTGGAACTTGCGGGTCGCATAAGAAGGGCGCCAGGCCTTTTTGTCGACACCCAGGGTCTTCTCCACCACCGCTCTGGCCAAGGCGGTCTGATTCACCGCGTTCACCGTCGCAGTGACGATCGGAATGCCGGCGAGCTGGCCGAGCCGGTCAGTCGATGAAAGCAGGCGGTCGCGGAACCGCGCGCCATGTTTGCGGTACTCGACCGCTTTGGCGCGCAACATCAGGTGCGGGAAGTCGAGGTTCCATGGGTGCGGCGGCACGTACGGGCACTTGCTCATGTAGCACATGTCGCAGAGATAGCACTGATCCACCACATCCTTGAACTTCGCCTTCGGGATACCGTCCACTTCCAGGGTCGGACTCTCGTCGACCAGATCGAACAGGCGTGGAAACGCGCCGCACAGGCTGACGCAGCGGCGGCAGCCATGGCAGATGTCGAACACCCGCTCGAGTTCTGCTTCGAGCGCGGCCTCATCCCAGAAGTTCGGGTTCTTCCAGTCGATCGGATGGCGGGTCGGCGCCTCCAGACTGCCTTCACTTACGGTCATCGGCGTGGCTCTGGCTACGGTTTAAAGCAACAAGCCACGTGCGTCACCGCACGTGGCCTGCGACAGATGAAGCCCGACCGGGACAACGCCAGCCGCGCCGCATTCCCGGTCTGCGCTCAGTCAGCCAGCGCGTCCAGGGCCTTCTGGAAGCGATTGGCATGCGAACGTTCGGCCTTGGCGAGCGTCTCGAACCAGTCGGCAATCTCGTCGAAGCCTTCGGTACGCGCAGTCTTGGCCATGCCCGGATACATGTCGGTGTACTCGTGCGTCTCGCCGGCGATTGCCGCCTTCAGGTTGTTGCGCGACGAGCCGATCGGCAGACCGGTCGCCGGATCACCTGACTCTTCGAGGTATTCGAGGTGGCCGTGTGCATGACCGGTCTCGCCTTCGGCGGTCGACCGGAACACCGACGCCACGTCGTTCTGACCTTCGACGTCAGCCTTGGCTGCGAAATACAGATACCGACGGTTCGCCTGCGACTCGCCTGCGAACGCGGCCTTCAGATTGTCTTCGGTCTTTGAACCCTTCAGCGCCATCATGAGTCTCCTGGAAAAAAACGGCTGTGATCGGTCAATGGGCTTGGCGAGCGTGTCTTCAACAACGCTGCCAAGAACTGCTGAAACTCTGGTCGATCGAGATGGCGGGCATCGCCTGCCTAGCGCGACAACATGGCCTCGATTTCGGAGAAGGTATGCGCAACCTCGGCGGTCTGGATCTGCACCCCGAGCTGGCGTGCGATCTGGGTGACCGAGAAGACGCCGCGCACGAACTGCCGACGCTTTGCGTCGATCTCCAGTACCAGGGCGTGCTGGCGGCCGGCGCGCTTCAGGCTCTCCACCACATGGCCGACGCGGGCCCGCGACACCTCATCGAAGCTGAAACCTTCCAGACGCGCCTGGGGCGTCATGATGTCGCGCACCAGCAGTTCGGCATTGGAGATGCCGCGCGACTGGGCCACCTGGATCGGCTTCTCGCCAACGATGTCGGTGAGCGTGATCAGCCCTTCCACCTGCATGGCGACATCGACGCAGATCAGCATCCGCACGCCGCGATCACGCATCCGCTGGTGCGCATGAGCGACGGTATCGCTGGCGCGTACCAGTACAGCGCTCATCTGCCTGAGATCGGTCATCACTTCGAGTGCCGGACTGTCCAGCGACACCCGCTCGGCGAGCCGCTGCACCGGCTGGACGAAGCCGGCTCCCGACTCGAGCATCACCACCGGCAACGGCGTGTATTCTGCTGCCATCAGAGTCTCCCGCGAGAACCCGCCAGGCCGCAAACGGCCAGGCGTTTTCGGAAGGCTATCACGCGGCGCGGGTGTGGTCCTGTTCGGCCGCGCTCCGGGCCTCGCGGTCGTCGGCAGGTCGACTGGCGGGCGCGGTCGCGCCTCCCCGGGGCAGATAGCGGGCCAGTTCGGCCAGCGCGCACTGATAGACCTCGCGCTTGAACTCGACCACGGCCTCCATCGGCACCCAGTAGTCACTCCAGCGCCAGGCATCGAACTCCGGGCGCTCATTGGCGCGTAGGCGGACATCGCAATCCCGGCCGGTCAGTTGCAGGAGGAACCATATCTGTTTCTGGCCGCGGTACAGACCGCGGGCGTCCCGCCGGGTCCATCGTTCGGGGACGTCATAGCGCAGCCACTCCCGGGTGCGCCCGAGAATGCGCACATGCAAGGCAATCAGCCCGACCTCTTCCTCGAGTTCACGATACATCGCCTGCTCCGGCGTCTCGCCGCGCTTCATCCCACCCTGCGGGAACTGCCATGCATCCTCGCGCACCCGCTTGCCCCAGAACACCTGGTTGCGGGAATTGCTGAGGATGATACCCACGTTGAGCCGATAGCCGTCGCGATCGATCACCACATGCCCCTGTTGAAGACGCCGACGCTGCCGGATCCAGTGTCGTTCGTCCGACGCCGGTCACCGGATGTCTGCCACCCGATGAAACGGATACGCTCAAACCTGACGCAAAGCACCGACTGTAAATCACCGACTGAACCGATCGATTGAACGAAGCGGATGACAGGCCGGTGCCATGCAGATGAAGATTTTTTCACACTTTTCGTGCGCTGGATAGCACGTCAGGGCGCAGATGTCAGCCCCCGGGCATCAAGTCAGGTCAGATCAGCAAGCGAACGTCGGTATAGGGGTTTGCCAGTCGCAGCGCGGCGACGAAGGAATCGAACTCCAGCCCATACTGTGCCCGCAGCGCGGTTGCCCGGTCGCTCAGCCCGCTCCAGCGCCAGTCGCCGTCCGCGCTGGCGAAGCCAAGCGCAATCAGGTTGCCCGGCCGAGCCACCGGGATCATGACGACCCGCCCGCAGAACGCCTGCAGGAACCGGTCGCGATACACCGGGTACTCGGGCGCATTGCTCCAGAAATTGACGGCGCATATCCCCTCCCGGGTGAGCGCCCGCTCGGCCGAGGAGAAGAACTCCAGACTGGCGCAGCGCGCGACCTGCCGGTTGGCGTCATAGACGTCGACCAGCAGCAGGTCGACCGGGTCGCGGCGCGCCGCCAGGTGGGCAGCGCCATCGCCAACGATCGTGGTCAGACGGGGACCATCGGGGGGCATGCAGAAACTGGCCCGCGCGACCTGCACCACCTCGGCCTCGGACTCGACCACCTCCAGACTGCACTGCGCCAGCCGATGATGTAGAAACTTCACCAGCGAGGCGCCCCCCAGTCCGATCAGCAATGCGCGCCTCGGCTCGGGCCGGAACAGCAGCGTAGCCATCATGGTCCGGGTATAAGCCAGTTCGAGAAACACCGGGTCGGCCAGGCGCATCGCGCTTTGCACCGTGTCGCTGCCCAGATAGAGGCGCCGAACGCCGTCCTGATCGCGTATCCGCACCGCCGAAGGTTGATCCAGAGCCCGTCCCCACATGCTGCGCCACCAGTTCGCTGCCATCGCCCGCCCCAGACTTACCGGCCCCAAATTTACCCGTTCCAGACTTGCCCGTCCCAGACCTACCCGCCCCAGACCGGCCTGTCCCAGACCTGCCTGTCCCAGACACGCCTGCCGCAGAACCCCGTAGCGCACCCGCCAGCGCGGCAAAACACTTGTAAAATCAGCGCGTTTCGCTCAACTTCGGGACGCGCCTGCCGGCGCCTCCGACCGCGCCGTCGACCAGGGATCACCGAACCTTACATGCGCACCTCCAGTTTCTATCTTGCCACGCAGAAGGAAGCGCCGAGCGAAGCCGAACTGGTCAGCCACAAACTGATGCTGCGTGCCGGGTTGATCAAGTCGCTCGCCCGCGGCCTGTACACCTGGATGCCGATGGGTCTGCGCGTGCTGCGCAAAGTTGAACGTATCGTGCGCGAGGAGATGGATGCCGCAGGCGCGGTCGAACTGCTGATGCCGGCAGTGCAGCCGGCGGAACTGTGGCAGGAGTCCGGACGCTGGCAGAAGTACGGCCCGGAACTGCTGCGGATGAAGGACCGGCACCAGCGCGACTACTGCTTCGGCCCGACCCATGAAGAGGTGATCTCGGACGCGGTGCGGCGCGACCTGAAAAGCTACCGCCAGCTGCCGGTCAACCTGTACCA
>Ga0105046_10018345_pt1 | contig 10653 bp, 10 predicted proteins | sample MAT03_FD_78385 | JGI IMG/M metagenome (GOLD analysis project Ga0105046, IMG submission 78385) | Freshwater microbial communities from Lake Fryxell liftoff mats and glacier meltwater in Antarctica - MAT-03 (megahit assembly) | ecosystem: Environmental > Aquatic > Freshwater > Ice > Liftoff...
CCGGTGGCGCGTCGCGCGGAGCTCGTTGCGCAATCCCTTGCGCAACAGGCAGTAGAGCCTGGACGTGAGCACGCGCGCTGCCGGGATCGCGGGCGGTATCGGCGAAAACCAGCGCCCTCCTAGACGCGCGCTGCCGGGATCGCTCGGTCTCGACGAAACCCAGGCGCCCTCCTATTCGGGAGGAGTTTCCCAGCGCCCTGCTAGGGAGCTTCCCGGAGGCGGCCGCTAGGCCGTCGAGGACAAGCGACCGACGACGGGTGGAGCGCAGCAGGCGCATGCCGTATCCGCAAGCGGCGTCACTCGATCTTCAGCAGCTCCTTGACCTTGGCGATCACCTGGGGCGCCTGGATGGGCTTGGTGATGTAGGCGTTGGCGCCGAGCTGAAGGGCGCGCTGGCGGTCCTCCTGGCTGCCTTCGGTGGTGATGATGATGATGGGCGTGTCCTTGTGGACGGGGTCCATCCGCACGCGCTTCACCAGCTTCAAGCCATCCATGATGGGCATGTTGATGTCGGTGATGATCACGTCGTACTTGTTCGTCGCGAGCTTGCGCAGGCCGTCGACGCCGTCGTCAGCTTCGGTGACGCGGAGGTTCTTCACGCGGGCGAGCGCGAAGACCAAGAGCTGCCGCATCATCGGCGAGTCTTCGACGATCAGGCAGGAGTACTCGGCCATCGGGGGCATCCTCAGATCTCGGACAAAACGTAAGGGTGGCACTGCGCTGCGGGCGGAAGGTCCGGGTGCGGTGGGGCCGCGAGCAAGCTCACGTCTCGCCTCCGACGGCGGCGAGGAGCTGGCCAGCGAGCGTCATACCGGGGGGGACGCTGTGGCCCTTCCCTGGAATGCGATGGCCGGAGGCATGCGGCGCAGTGGCCAGCAGGCTCGCTCGCGCCTTTTCGAAGAGCAGCGCGTGCACGATTGCCGGACCCGCGTGGGACGCGAGCAGCTTGAAAAGCTCGACGTCGGCAGGCCAGATCTGCGCCTTCTGCTCGAGGGTGGAGAAGATCACGATGGCGCCCAACGGCTGCCGCACGCTCGGCGGCTCGGCGCCCGGATCGGCGGGAATCTCCAGGTGGAGCGGGACGATGACGGCGGGACCGTCGGAGGTGCCGCGTGACGGGTCGGTCGACGGATCGAACTCGATCTCGCCGCGCAAGAACACGCCACCGATGTGGGTGTCCTCGATGGTGATGCGGCGTGCGCTCTCCGGCAGGTTTCCTTCGTGGGCGACTGCAAGGAGGTGCGAACGGTCCTCGGTTGCCAGGTAGATCGCGAAGCAGCCGGCACCGAGGAGCTGCCCGAGCAGCTCGCGCAGGTTGCGCAGAACGCGACGGACGCTGCGGGCTGCGTGAAGCTGGCTGGTCGCGACATGGAGGCTGGCCAGGTTGGACAGCTCGGTCTCGACCTCGGTGTAGCGATTGTTGAACTCGTCGGTGAGCTCGCGCATCTGCTTCGAGCTGGAGAGCAGGTGCTTCTTTTCGTGCTCGAGCGCCTCGATCTTCGTGATCAGATCGCGGATGGCCTCGTTGCTGGCGAGGGCCGATCGGAGGCGCGAATTCTCCGTCTCCATGTCGGCAGACTCGGCACGCAGCCGCTGGTTCTCCCGCAGGAGCTCGTCGGTGAACTGGGCTCCCTTGCGGAAGAACTGCTGGATGAAGGCGTCGCGCTCGCGCTTCAGGTCGTCCACCTGGCTGTCGGGAGCGACACTGTCCGCGGTCGACGCCACTGCCGTAGCAGGGTCTTGGCTCGAAGGATCGCTCATGCGGTTGGGTGCGAACGCTAGCAGTGGGGCGCGCGCGCCTTCAACGGTTTCGGCGGGAGAGGCTGGAGCCGCTGCGAACCGACGACGGCGCCCATCGCTCGAGCCCCGCTCCGATGATCAGGTCCGCCTGCTCGAGGTCGTAGAGGGTCTTGCAACCCGCGAGGAGCATGGCGCTCTTCAGCTCCAGCTCGACTTGCGCCAGGAAGGCATCCGCCTTTTCCGGGCCACCTTCGAGCAGGGCCTGCAGGACCGGCCGGGCGATGCCGGCGACGGTCGCACCCAGGGCGATGGCGCGCGCGACGTCGAGCCCGGAGGAGACGCCCCCGGTCGCGATGATGGTCTTGAAGCGCGGCCGAGCGTTCTGGCAGAAAACGACCGACGCAGCGGTCGGGATGCCCCAATCGCGCAGGGCCAGGCCGAGCGCTCTCGCCGTGCCCTCGGCGCGCGCGGCCTCGACGGCGACCCACGACGTCCCCCCCGAGCCGGAGACGTCGACGTGTCGCACGCCGATCCTCGCGAGCTTCTCAGCGGCGCGCGGACCGATCCCGCATCCGGTCTCCTTGGCTACGACGGGGACCCCCAGCTCCTCGACCAGTCGCTCGATCGCGGCGAGCACCCCCTTGAAGCCGCGATCGCCGCCGGGCTGCACCAGCTCCTGGGCGGGGTTCAGGTGGACGCAGAGGGCGTCGGCACCGACACGCTCGACGAGGCTGCGCGCTGCATCGGTGGTGGTGGCCATCGCCTGCACGCCGCCCAAGTTGCCAAGGATGAGCGTCGTCGGGGCGACGTCACGCACGACGTAGGTTTCGTCCTTGGCCGCGGCCGGATCGAGCATCGCGCGCTGGCTGCCGAGGCCGAAACCGATGCCGCGTCGCTCGGCGATCTCGGCGAGCTGCCGGTTGATGTCGCGTGCGCGGGCCGTTCCGCCGGTCATCGCCGAGATGAAGATGGGGAGCCGCAGCTCCTTGCCGAGGATCTTGCGCCGGGTATCGATCTCGTCGACGTCGAGCTCCGGCAGAGAGTCGTGTACCAGCTCGACCTGGTCGAAGAGCGTTGTCTTGTCGCGAAAGCCGACGTCGCCGGTCGCGCAGAGGTCGATGTGGTCGTGCTTGCGTGAGTCGATGTCGGTCATCGGGGGCGGCATTGTGCGGGGGGCGGACGCGCTGGTCGAGGCGGCAGTGCGCATGACGCCTGATCGAACTATGCTTCTGCTCGTGGACCTGCCGAACGACGACCGGCTTCGCTGGCTTCTCACCCGCTCAGCCTGGCTCCTCGAGCGGGGGACCGAGCCGGTGCGCGGTCTCATCGAGCCGACCGCACGGTTCTTTCCCGAGCGGCCCGACGGCAGTGGCGAGGCGATGCGCGCCCTGTTCGCGCGCACAGTCGAGCACGCCGGGCTCGGGGACGTCGACATCGACGTCTCCATCCACGTCCCCGATCAGGATCCGCTTGGCGCGGGCGGCTGCAGCTCCGGTGCGTGCGGTCCGAAGGAAGAGAAAAGCGACAAGGGTCCGCCGCTGCTCGGCAAGACCGCCGGCGGCTACGCGGTCGCACTGCCGGGCGCGCTTGCCGGTGCGCCCCCGCTCCTCGGCGCTCACCTCACCCGGGCGGTCGCGGCAATGTTCCTGCACGAGGCGGACGCCATCGGCGGCCTCGATCGCCGCGAAGTCGACGGCGCGGTCGATCTGGCGGCGACTTGGCTCGGGTTTGGCGTGATCCTCGCCAACGGCGCGCACGTCGTGTCGAAGGGGTGCGGCGGCATCCGCGTCAGCCGCGGCACGACGCTCCCGGTAGAGGAGATCGGGGTCGCGCTGGCCATGTTCGTCCAGACCTTCGAGACCCCGCCCGAGACCGCGCGACGCCACCTGGAGCCGACGCAGCGCGAGGCGTTCGACGAGGGCGCGGCTTGGGTTCGCGCCAACGCCAGCAACGTGCGAATGCTGAAAGGCTCGCCGCGCGCCATCGAGGAAGGGGCCTTCCGCCTCAAGCCGGCGCGCGGATGGATTGCGCGCACCTTCGGCTTCGGTGCCAAGCGTCCGCCCACCGACGCGCTGGAAGCTGACGACGACGAGCTGGCTCGCGAGCTCGCACGCGTCGGCGCCGCGCGGGCGGCTCTGCCGCGCCCGGTGGACCCGGCGCGCGCAGCCCGTCTCGCCCGTGCGCGCGCTGCGGTCGACGACGTGCTCGCGGAGGAGTAGCTCTCGGCCTCGATGCGACTCTGGGACAAGGGCGGCGACGTCGACGCCGCGATGATGCGATTCACGGCACGCGACGACTGGTCGCTGGATCGCGCGCAGCTTGCCTTCGATCGACGCGCGACGCGCGCCGACGTCTTGGGTCTGGCGCGGATCGGCGTGATGAGCGCGCTCGACGAGACCCGCGTCGCCCTGTCACTTCTGCCGCGTGTCGTCGCGGGCGCCCACTTCGACGAGGCGAGGATGGCTGCAGCGATCGACGCTCCCTGCTTCGCGACCGACCGCGCCGTGACGCTCGCGGTGGAGGGCGTGCCCTTCCGCACCAGGCCCCGAAGATCCTGATCGGATGCGTACCGCCTCCAATTCAGGGAAGACATCGTCGACGATGGCCCTGAGCTCCTCGCGGCGAAAGTCGCGAAGTCGAGCCCCGATCCTTCCGAAGGAAGGCACTGCCACTTCGCGGTGAAGGCCGCCGCTGGGCGGGGGCGCACGAGGGTTCGCGTACTTACGCGTGCCAGGGACCCCGTCGCCGCTCGAAGCGGTCCGCGAACGCGAAGTCGAGGGTCGATCCTCTCGGAGGATCGGCCTTCGACTTCGTGGCGGCGTTCATGGGCGCCGCGCAGACGAGGGTCGCGTCGACCTCGGGGACGACTTCGGCCGGCGCCAGGACGGCGCGGGCCCTGACGGAGAGCCGCTGAGGCGCCAACAGCGCGAAGAGAGAGCCGTTGGTGTCGACCAGCACCTTCATCCTGATCCGCCACGCCGCTCGTCGTCAGCACGCGGCGTGGATAGGAAGTCCTCATCGAGCGGCGCATCGAAGTCGTCCGCGATCCATCCCTTGTCGACCAGGGCCAAGCGTCCGCCCACCGACGCGCTGGAAGCTGACGACGACGAGCTGGCTCGCGAGCTCGCACGCGCCGGCGCCGCGCGGGCGGCTCTGCCGCGCCCGGTGGACCCGGCGCGCGCCGCCCGTCTCGCCCGTGCGCGCGCCGCGGTCGACGACGTGCTCGCGGAGGAGTAGCTCTCGCCCTCGATGCGACTCTGGGACAAGGGCGGCGACGTCGACGCCGCGATGATGCGATTCACGGCACGCGACGACTGGTCGCTGGATCGCGCGCTGCTTGCCTTCGACCTGCGCGCGACGCGCGCCCACGTCCGGGGTCTCGCGCGGATCGGCGTGCTGGAGGCGAGCGACGCAGGCTCGCTCGACGTCGCGCTCGCCACGCTGGAGAGCGAAGCACGCGCCGGCACCTTCGACGTGACGCCGGACGACGAAGACGGCCACTCGGCGATCGAAAGCGCGCTCGTCGCGCGCCTCGGCGACGTCGGCAAGCGGGTTCACCTCGGACGCAGCCGCAACGATCAGGTGCTGGTCGCGCTGCGCCTCTACGAGCGCGACGCGCTCGTCACCATCGGCGAGCTGGAGCTCGCCGGGGCGCGAGCCCTGCTGGACCTGGCCGATGCCACGATGCTCGTGCCGATGCCGGGCTACACGCACCTGCAGCGCGCGGTCCCGTCGTCGCTCGGTCTGTGGGCCGGCGCGTTCGCCGACGGCCTGGTCGATGCCGCGAGCGCCGCGATAGATGCCTGGCGCGCCGCAGATCGCAGCCCGCTCGGCGCGGCTGCCGGCTACGGCGTGAACCTCGCGCTCGATCGGGACGGCGTGGCAAAGGACCTCGGTTTCGGGTCGGTCGCGTACAACCCGATCGCGTCGCAAACGTCGCGCGGCATCCTCGAGGTGCAAGTGCTCTCCGCTGCCTGGGTGGGCATGGCGGTGGTGCGTCGGCTCGCCTGGGATCTCTCGTTGTTCACGACCTCCGAGGTCGCCTTCGTGAAGCTCGACGAAGGCCTCACCACCGGCTCATCGATCATGCCGAACAAGCGCAACCCCGACGTGGTCGAGCTGCTGCGCGGGGCGTGCGCCGTGGTGCAAGGAGCGCTATTCGAGGTGATGAGCATCACGTCACTGCCCTCCGGGTATCACCGCGATCTGCAGCTCACCAAAGCCCCACTCATGCGCGCGCTCGACGAGACCCGCGTCGCCCTGTCGCTTCTGCCGCGTGTCGTCGCGGGCGCCCACTTCGACGAGGCGAGGATGGCTGCAGCGATCGACGCTCCTTGCTTTGCGACCGATCGCGCCGTGACGCTCGCCGTGGAGGGCGTTCCCTTCCGCGATGCCTACCGCAGGATCGCAGCCGATCTCGACGGTGGGGGCGCGCTCGATGCGACCCAGAGCCTGCGGCAGCGCGTCTCGCCGGGCGCGCCGGGGGCGCCACGCCTCGAGGTGCAGCGAGCTCGACTCGATGAAGCGGCGAGGGCTTTGGCCGACCTTCGCGCTCGCTGAACGGAGCGCGAGCCAAGGATGCCAAACTCCTCTCGACCGCGCTGGCGCGTGGGGCCACGATGGCCATCTGATGACCGCCGGTGAGGAGGACGATCCACCGACCTTCAGCCTGCCCCCGCCCGCGCCGGGCCCGGTTCGACGGATCAGCGATCAGGCGGTGCCCAGCGTCGCCTTCTCGATCGCTCCCCACCGTACCCCGTCCTTCTCGGCGCTCGATCTCGGGCCACCGCGCAACGTCGACGAGGACGACGGGCCCAAGACCGACGTCGACGACGGTCCGCCCACGTTCAGCATCGCGCCAGCCGGGCCCGGTCGGGAGGTGGGTGATGTGACCTTGGTCAATGCGGCGCCGCCTCACGAGCGGATGCTGGCTCGCGTGGTCACGGCGGATGCAACCCACCTCTTCGTCCTGGGCGAAGGGGAGTTGGTGGCGCGCCGCATCAGCCGGACGCAGTGTTTCGAGCACCCTGTGGGCGGCGGGTGGAGCACCTGGCGCCTGTCCGGCGCCGACCGCGAGCGATGGATGGTCGAGGTTGCAGCGGAAGTCGGCGAAGCCTCCGCCTGAGCCATCAGACCCGCACCGGACGTGTATTCTCCGGCGCTCATGGCCAAGCTCGCTCCCCTGCTCGAGCGCCTGTCACGACACGATGAAGCTGCAACGCGAGCCGGCGAGGCATCCGCCAAGTTGGTGATCGCGAGCGGCCGGCGCGGCCGCATCGAGGGCGACGGCGACTTCGAGACTGTCTCCAGCGCAGCGCTCAGCGAGGATGAGGTCCGCGACCTGCTCGCCCAGACCGGCGGGGGAACGCGCATCGACCGCCTCGATGGCAAGAGCACCGAGTGGACGTTCCGCCACGAGGGGGTCACCTACAATGTCGATGCGCGCGTGGACGGTCGCGAGATGCGCGCCACCATCCGTCGGACGCGCAGCGGCGAAGCGCCGCCGATGCCGCGTCCAGTCACCAGCGCCGAGGAACGCGATCGACGCGCCCCGCTCCGCGAAGAGTTCGCGCCGCGCCGCAAGGACCCGCGCGCCGACGAGGCGCAAACCCTCGGGCAGGTTCGCGAGGAGCGAAAGGTCACGCGGGCCAAGACCATCGATCCACGCGCCGACGAGGATGTTTCTCCGGCTCGGGGCCCTGCCGCGACCCCGGCATCAGCGCAGGCGCCGCTGGGGACGGCGCGCGAGGTTCCGAAGGAGAAGCGTCGGGACAGCAAGGCCCGCCGGTCTTCGAAACGGGATCTGCGAAGTCAGGCCGAGACCCCCAACGATCCCGAATGCGCGAGGCCTGAAGCTGGCAACGAGCGCACTTCAGCGGACGAGGAGGCGTGGACACAGGCCGTCGGCGGCGCCAGGCGAGCGCCCCTCTTCTCGATCGAGGCGCCCGACGCCGAGGTGCGCGACCTGGCGATCGAGCCGGACGACGTCTACTCCCGGGCGACGCTCACGCCCGAGGACAGTGCGGCCCGCCAGCGCTCGGCCGAACCGCGGGTGCACCGTGCTGTCACCGTGCGCGGCCCCGAGCCGAAGGACGCACGCGAGCCGCTGCCAGCCGTGTTCGGCATCGAGCTCGACGACGTGTGCGAAAGCCCGACGACTCCGAAGCGCGAGCCCACCAAGGCGGAGCGCACTCGACCGGAGCCGACTCGACCTGAATCGACTCGACCGGAGCCTGCCAAGGCCGAGCCCACGAAGGAGCGTCCGAGGGCGGACGCGTCGTCCGAGCCGCTTGCGGACCGTTCGGCAACGCGGGAGGCGACCGTCGAGGCGGCACCGATCGAGGTCGGAGCGAATGCCAAGCTCACCGCGAAACCTGCACCGGCCGCGCCGCCTTCCTCGCCGGCCGCGGTCGCGCCGCTCGAGCCGAAGATCGCCTTCGCTCCGCGATCGCCGTTGGACACTGCGGCAGGGCTCGATCCGGCGCTGGAGAAGCTCGTCGAGCAAGCACGTTCGGGTGGTGCCAGCGATCTCCACATCGTGGCCGGGCGCCCGGCAATCGCCCGCATCTGCGGCGCCCTCGTCCCAGCTGGCGCACCTCTCGCCGCTGACGCCGTAGAGGCGATGGTGCTGGGCAGCATCCCGCCGCACCGGCGTGCGCTTTTCGAGCGCGATGGGGCGGCGTCCTTCGCGTGCGTGGTGGGCAAAAGTGCCCGGTGTCGCGTCGCGGTCTCGCGGCAGCGCACAGGCTTGAAGGCCAGCATCCGATTGCTCCCGCCCGAGCCGAAGACCATGGCCGAGCTTGAGCTGCCGGAGGCGCTCGACCAGGCGCTCAAGCATCACCAAGGGCTCATCATCATTTCGGGGCCGAGCGGCCAGGGCAAGACGACGACACTTGCTGCGATGGTCGATCACATCAACACCAACACCACCCACCACGTGCTCACGGTGGAAGATCCGATCGAGTTCGTGCATTCGCGCAAGAAGGCGATGATGAGCCAGCGCGAGGTCGGCACGCACACGCTGAGCTTCGCCAACGCGCTGCGCAGCTCGCTGCGCGAAGACCCCGACGTCATCGTCGTCGGCGAGCTACGCGACGTGGAGACGGTGCGCACCGCCTTGTCGGCGAGCGAGACGGGGCATCTCGTCCTCGGCACGATCAACACGCCGAGCGCGCCGAAGACGATCGATCGCCTCATCGATCTCTTCCCTCCGCCGGAGCAGCCGCAGGTTCGCGCCACGCTCGCGGCCGCGCTCCGACTCGTCGCCAGCCAACGCCTCCTGCCTCGCCGCGACGGCGCGGGGCGAGTCGCCGCGGTGGAGATCCTCCCGGGGAGCCTCGCGCTCGCCAACCTGATCCGCGACGGTCGCACCTTCCAGATCCCGAGCCTGATGCAGCGCGGGCGCGCCACAGGCGTCGTGCGGCTCGACGACGAGTTACTCGACCTCGTTCGCCGAGGCGTGGTCGACCGCAAGGATGCGCTCGCGGCGGCGGACGATCCGACAGAGCTGCAGGCCAACCTGGAAGGTCGTGGCGCGGCGGGTGATGCGAAGGGCGCAACTCGCGCCGCTGCTCCGGACGGCACCGGACCGTCGGGCCCGCGACCGCCGCCAACATCGGACGATTCGGAGAGTCGTGGCGGCAAGGCTCTGTGGCAACGCGCGGCCGATATGTTCCGCCGTGGAGGGACCTGACCGTGGCGCCGCCCCGCATCGATGCGCTCTTTTCGGCGCTGATCTCCCGCAAAGGAAGCGATCTCCATCTCGGCATCGGCGTGCCTCCGCTCGTCCGCGTGCGAGGTCAGCTCGTCGCGCTGCGCACGACGCCGATCGAGCGTGACGAGATGGATGCGTTGCTGCTGCCGATCCTCGACGGAGGCCAGCGCGCCCGACTCGACGAGGAGCTCGAGCTCGATTTCGCGTACGCGCTCTCTGGCGACACGCCCGGCAGCGTCCTGGCCCGATTTCGCGGCAACATGTTCAACAAGATCACCGGCAAGGCCGCGGTCTTCCGACTCATCCCCACGGTCATCGCCTCGCTGGAAGAACTGCATTGCCCGCCCGCAATCCGCCGCCTGGCCGAGCGCCGCACCGGCCTCTGCCTGGTGACGGGGCCGACCGGATCGGGCAAGTCGACGACGCTCGCAGCGATGATCCGTCACATCAACGAGACGCGCGCATGCCACGTGCTCACGATCGAAGATCCGATCGAGTTCGTGCACGAAGCGCTGCAGGCGCAGATCACGCAGCGCCAGATCGGCGATCACGCGCCTTCGTTCGCCGCGGCGCTCGCCGCCGCCGGGCGCGAGGACGCGGACGTGATCCTCGTGGGCGAGCTGCGCACCAACGAGACGATGAAGCTCGCGCTCCAGCTCGCGGGGTTCGGCGTGCTGGTCTTCGGGACACTGCATACCAACGGCGCCGCGCCGACCGTCGATCGCGTGCTCAACGCGTTTCCTGCGGAGGAGCAGCCGCAAGTCCGTGGCCTGCTCGCCGAATGCCTCATCGGCGTCGTCGCGCAGCAACTCCTGGCCACCGCGGATGGAGCGGGCCGCGTCGCAGCGCACGAGATCCTCCTCGGTTCGAGCGCTCTGGCGGCGATCATCCGCGAGGGGCGGACCTACCAGATCCCGAGCCTCATCCAGAGTGGGCAGGGGCAGGGCATGCAGACGATGGATCTCGCGCTCGAGAAGCTCGCCAAGCTCGGCAAGGTCACGGCTGAGACCGCGCTGGAAAAGGCAAGCGATCGCGAGATGCTCGCCCGCGCCCTCAAGGCCGAAGCTTTCCCAGCTTAGGAGGGCGCTGGTTTTCGCCGATACCGTCGCGATCCCGGCAGCGCGCGTGCTCACGTCCAGGAGGACGTTCCGCGCGACGCGCCACCGGCCTCGCTCGGTCTCGACGAAACCCAGGCGCCC
>Ga0105046_10018346_pt1 | contig 10653 bp, 8 predicted proteins | sample MAT03_FD_78385 | JGI IMG/M metagenome (GOLD analysis project Ga0105046, IMG submission 78385) | Freshwater microbial communities from Lake Fryxell liftoff mats and glacier meltwater in Antarctica - MAT-03 (megahit assembly) | ecosystem: Environmental > Aquatic > Freshwater > Ice > Liftoff...
CTTGCCGGTGTAGTCGACACAGAACTTCCCGAGCGCCGAGTCCGCGGAGGCGCTGGCCGATGCGCCGAGTCCGCCGCCTTTGCCATCGCCGCCGCCTGCACCGCCCGAGACAGTCGCGTCCGCGCCCTCCTTGGAGCCGGCGAGGATGTTCGGGAGGTTCAGCTTGAGGTCGTCGCGCGGGATCCCGTCGAGGTACTGGCCGATGCCGCTCGTCGTGTACCGCGAAGGCTGGTGTACGAGGCGCGAGAAGATGGTGCCGCTGCGGACCTTGCTCCATCCGTAGTCCATCGACCCGACGACGAATGCGTCCTGCATGCACTCGAGCATCGTCGGCGAGAACACCGGTTTGCCCGCGTTGCCGACGCGCAGCTCCTCGAGACTGCGGGTCAGCGTCGCGCGTAGCTGCGACGGGTTCAGGTCGTAGTGCGAGACGACGAATGCGAGATCCGAATCGGCGTCATCGAGCAACGCGAGAAGCACGTGCTCAAGCGTGACCTCGTAGTGCCGCGCGTTGCGACATTGGAGCACGCCGGCTTCCAATGAAGACGTCACGTTCTTCGAGAGCTTTTTGATGATGGACTTGGGGTCGACGAGCATCATGACCGCGCATGCTACCCAGCGAAACGCCCCTTCATAGGCTCTATTTGCGGGCCGAACGGAAAAATCCCGAAGCGACGCCTGGTCGCTCCGGGGCTTGCCCGAAAACCCGTGGTGGGAGGAGTCAGCCTTTGTGTTTGCTGCTCTTGGTGGCCGGGTCGTCGTCCCGCGCCTGGTCGGACTTCTGGTCGTCGATGAGCTCGCTGCGGACCTTGAGCTTGAGGAGTGAGCCTTCCTTCAGCTTCTCCTTGGTGGCCATGCCGTTGTCGCGGGCCACATCGTCGACGTCCATGGCGAACTGCCGTGCCACACCGAGCAGGGTGTCCCCCGGCCCGACCCGGTACATGAGGGTCTGACGGGAGCTGCGCTTGGGAGCCGACTCGCGTGCGTCGGCCACTTCACCGTCGCCGCCTTCGGTCGGCGGGGCCCCGAGCGGGTCCCGCAGAGCCCGGCGCTTCTTGGGCTTGGGGAGCATGGCGAGGAGATCCGCGTCCTCGTCGATGGCCCGGTCGTTGGTCACACGCGAGATCGGGTCCTTTGCGCCGACCATCTGCAGCTGGTCGAGGATGTCCGCCCCGTCGTCGCCGATGGTGCCCTCGAGCCGCATCATGGCGGGCAGCGCGGCCATGGTCCGCGAGATGGACTCCGGCGGGACGAGCACCAGGTAGTCCCCCTTCCCGCTCGGAACGGCGTCGCCGAGAAGATCGGGGTTGAGCTTCTTGATCACGCTGGTCGGAACGCCGGCCGCCTTTGCGAGTGTGGCGAGCGACGTCCGCGGAGGCACCGGGACCTCGGCCCCATCCCACGGCTTGCCAAGCTCGACATGCTCGAAGCCGAACTTCTCGAGGTTGTTGGCAACGAGGGCGGCGGCCGCGATCTTCGGGACGTATTTCGAGGTCTCACTTGGCAGGCCACCCTGCCGAACCAGCTCGTTGAAATCGGCCGTCCCGTACTCGTCGATCCGATTGAGCAGCTGCTCGTAGCCCATGTTGTATGCGGCGAGCGCGAGGTTCCAGTCGCCGAAGCGGACGTAGAGATCCCGCAGGTGGTGCGCGGCCGCCTGGGTCGCGAGCTTCGGATTCTTGCGCTGATCCATCTGCCGCGTCTGGCGCAGGCCGTACACGGAGCCCGTCGCCGGCATGAACTGCCACAGACCCACCGCTCCCGCGGGCGAACGCGCGGTCGGGTCGAACCCGCTCTCGATCATGGCCAGCCAGATCAGATCCTCGGGCATGTGCCGCGCGCGCAGCTCGGTCTGGACCATCTCCTGGAAGCGTCCGCTCCGCTTGAGCCACGTCTCGAAGAGGTCGCGACCTCGATCCGAGCGCGTGAAGTAGCGGACATACTTGATGGTTTGCTTCGAGAGCGACAGCGGAAGATCCGGCATCTGGAGGCGGGAGAGCGCTGCCGTCTCAGCGTGGTCGAGCTCCTCGTCGTCGACGAATTCATCCTCGTCGTCGCTGGCCGATTGAAGACGCAGCTTTGACTGAAGCGCGCGCCCGCGTCGCTCGGAGACGTCGCCTCTCTTGTTGTCGCTGGTCCCTCGCAGCGCCGAGAGGCTGTCCGACTCGTCGCCGCGAAGCGCGATTTGCAACCGCCCATGTTGGATCGGCCCCGTGAGCGGCGCCGAACGCGACGCTGAAACGTGGCTTGGCGGGCCGGCCACCGCCGAGTGGACCGAGGCCAGCGTGTGATCTGGCGCGGCCATGCCGACGCCGTAGCCAAACGCGAGCGCTGAGACGAGCGGGGGGATCTTGTCGATCAAGCTCATTGGTGTAGCTCAAGGTCGTATGATGTAGGCAACTCGGCCAACAATTCGACGACACTTCTTTGAATCTCGTCTCCGATGCAGCGACCACGCTCGCGGTGAAGCCAGCAGCAGTGCTAGGCTGCCCCCATGGCGGTGGCGCTCGCGGCCAGGGTGTTCGACACCCAGGCCAATCAGAGCTTCGACGTCACGTTCGACCGCTTCCCCGTTCGGCTGGGTCGAAACCAGCTGAACGATCTCCCGATCGATCGGCCGTACGTCTCACAATTTCATGCCTCCTTCGACGTGAGGGACGGGCGCATTTTCTTGCGCGACCTCGGTTCGACGAACGGCACCGTGTACGCCGGGCAGCGTCTCCAGCGCGACACGCCCATCGATGTCACGAACCTCCCCGAGGTTGCGATCGGGCCGATCATCATCCGGCTGGGGCTCGTCCAGGCGGCGGAGAAGAAGGCGGAGCCGGCGCGTCAGGGTGTCCTCGAGCAGGGCCTGGCCGCGATGGGTCAAGGCTCCGGGCGCGTCGCCCCCGGAGCGGAGGACCCTTACGTTCGGCAGGTTCTGCCCTACATCGACGCACACCGGCAAAGCTGGGGGACCGTCTATCGCGTGGTCTACGACCACCTCACCCGCCTGCCCCCCGATGTTCGAACGGCCTACCTCAAGCGCCTGAGCCAGGAGCACGCGTCGCTCGCGCTCGAGGACGACTTCCAGAAGATCGCCCGGTATTACGGCGTCGACACCCAGCTCGCGGGCTCCGGACCCGCACAAGCCGCGCTCGCCGCGATGACCGAGCTGGCTCAAACGCTGACGCCTGGCCTCGGTCCGCTCGAGGACGTCTCGCAGGTTCTCGGCTTCGCCCGACGGCTCCGCGACTCGACCGACGTCTTTCTGAAGTGCTTCGTGAGCCTTCGCGACGGCTACCAGGAGTTCGAGACGGAAGTTCTGGCGCGCGAGCGCAGCAACGCGCTCGGGGGCGGCGTGGCCACAGCGAAAGACGCCAAGGAGCTGGCCGAGGTCCTCCTCGGACCCAACGCGCCGCCGGAGGCGTCGCGACAGCTGCACGACATTTTCGTCGACGTGATGAGCCACCAGGTCGCGCTGCTGAACGGCATCATGGAGGGCGTCAAGTCGCTCCTGGTGAAGCTGTCGCCCAAGACGATTGAAGCGGAGCTGGATCGGAGCGGTAAGAAGGGCGGCCTCTTCTCGAACCGCTTCGAAGAGCTTTGGAAGCTCTACGAGGTGCGACACGCCGACTACTCGGGCGAGGACAAGGAGACCTTCCTCACGATCTTCGGACCGCAATTCTCACGGGCCTACGCGGCGACCGCCGGCGAAGACTACAAGGGCGAAGGCGCCCGCAATCTCTCGCGGTTCACCATGGGACCGGGGCAGGGTCGACCAGGTACGGGCGGGGGTCCGGGCCGTTGACCGAAGCTCGCGACACGAAGCTCGCGCGACGAATCATCCCCGACAATTTGGCCGGAGAGCGCGTGGCGCTTAGGCTTCTCGGCAGCGTGATGCGCACTCGGAAGACCTTCGTCACGGCGGGCCTGATCATGGCGGCAATCGCTGCCCTTCTCGTTCCGCGTGAGGCCGCTGCACAAGCGATACCTCCCGCCGCACCACGCGACGAGAACTGGGAGGCCGTCTCCCAAATCTCGATGCTGACCGGCGTCGCCAGCGTCGCGCTGATGCCGCGCGTTTACTACAACGACCCAGACGCCACCGTCGGCTGGAAGGGGCGGTGGCACGTCTCGCAGCTGGCGCCAGCGTTGACGCTGACCGCGGTGACGCTCTTCATCGACACGCCCGTCAAGGGCGCGATCGAGTCGACGAGGCCGGGCTGCACGATCGACGAGACGCGCGTCGCCTTTCCGGACTCGGAATGCGAGAGCTTCGGCGGGCCGTCGACGCACGCCTTCGCGAGCTCGGCGACCTTCGGCGCCGGTCTCGCCATCTGGATCTTCGACACCTTCGTCTACTCCGACTCGGAGTTCCACGCCGGCTCGTTCATCGGCAACGTCGCGGTTCCGCTCACCGCTGCCGTCCTGACCTCCGTGGCACGAGGCATCGCCCCCGGCGAGAGCGAGTCCTTCGAAGACGGTGGCCAGATCGGCGCCGGCATCGCGGTCGGCCTCCCCATCGGCTTCCTCACCGGCATGGCCTACACCCTCTTGCAAGAGCCCAACTGCGGGTATGGCAACAACATCATCTGCTGGTGATGGCGTTCACGCGGCGGGCTACTGCGCGTCGCGAATCGTCGGTCGTCGGTCCTCAACGGCCTAGACGGCCGCCTCCGGCCTCCTCCCTAGCTTCGCGCCTGCTCGCTACGCCCGCCGCGCGAACGCCTCTCAACTGAGGTCGGAGAGAAGAACGAATCCCACGACCTGGCGGTCGTGGGATTCGGTGCTTTTGTGGTTCACGCATCGATGCTTGGAGGTGCAAGCAAAGGCTTGGAGGTGCCAGCAAAGCCGAGGCGGCTCGTCGTTGGGGCACGCACGCCGGCCTCTCGCGCGTGGTGTGCGCTGGAACGGTGACCTGCGTCGCGAGCGCCATGCGCGCGATGCCGACGCCCACACTGCACACAAAGCGAGAGCGCCGCCCTGCTGGGGCGGCGCTCGCTTCGTCAAAGAGGTCGTTGAGGAGGGCGACGATTCGAGCCGTCGCCGAACGACGGGAGCCGATCAGTCTTGACCGACCACCCTGTCCCAAAGCGGCTCGTTGGAGCTGAAGATGGAGTCGCGGTCGATCTTGAGGAGGCGGCCAAACTCGACGCGACGCAGCTGCCGTCCCGAGTCCTTGTCCTGGATGCCGTGCTCGACGATCTTCACGTCGACCTGCTCGAGGAGCAGCACGCCGTCAGGGCGGTATGTGACATCGGTCACCAGGTGGTAGCGAGCGAAGAGGCCACGCTCCAACGACGAGGGGACGATGGCGGTGCGCTCGAGATCGACCGCTGCTCCTTCGATCAGCCGACCTCGACGCGGCAGGAAGAACGTCGCGCGCTTTCGGCAGTCACCCGGCTCCGCGCACTCCTTTGTCTCGGCCACCACAAAGATGTCGTTGCCTGCGCGGATGGGCGTCAGGCGTGAGTTCGGATGGCCGCGGTAGCTGCCCACCGCGTACACCTCCGCACGGTCGTCGACGGCGCGCACGAGGGCGATCGGGCCGCCCTCGCTTCCATCGTCGAACTTGAGCGTGCGCGCCCAGAACACGCGCATCCCCCCGGCGCCGGCCTGGATCGTCATGTCTTCGGGGTCGAAGACGCGGGGCCAGCCGCGGTCGGACGAGCCGCCACGCAGTGACTCGTTCGCGAACACGTAGTGGTTCGTGCAGTCGAGGGCGGTCGGCTCAAGACCCTTTTCCTCCTCGTACTGCGGGATGATGACCTCGAGCCATTGCGCCGGATCCAGGTCGCGAACGAGCGCCTTTCCTTGCGTCTTCGCCTTTACGGGGGCGAGCTGCTCGACGCACACGGCCACCGGGACCGACTGGCGAACGGGGACGTTCGCCTTGTTCTGGACCATCGGGTCGCTGCAGCCCGTCGCCGCTGCACCGGCGGCCAGGCAAGCGACGCCAATGGTGAACCGTCGGCAGAAGCGGTGGGAGAGTCCGCGGAGGACCGCGCGCGCCCGAGATTGCATGTGAGCGAGGGTACCGCTGGGGGCGGCCTCGGCCGAATTTTCCGACGAAGAACCAGGGATCGTCCTCCTCACCGATGTGGGTGGATGAAGCGCGTGCCCCTCCCAATTCGGAGCACCCCCAATGATTGGCCCTTGACGGCGTGCGAACGCAACTTAGCCTCCAGGTCACTTGCTGCTCTGTCTCGGAGGCAAGTGGGGGAGCACACCAGGAAGAAAACGACGCGAGTCGAGGATCTTTCGAAGTGCGCCCGGCGTAGAGAGACCAACCCAATTCCGAGCTCAATCGAAGTGGCCAGCGTGCATGGGGCATAGACTGAGTACCGCCGAGGCTGAGAACGGAGAGGTGTACGTACAATGGCTGGTAGCATCTGGTGTCTTCCGACTAGCACCAAGGGCGGACTGAAGCTCGAGAGCGAAGTCTCGATCGACCCGTTCAAGAAGCATTGGGAGATCATTGCCCTTGATCACGACGTCAACAGCCCCCGAGACGCGTCCAGCGGTCTCGCCACCGGGCGCCGTCAGCACAAGCCCCTCACCCTGACGATGGAGCTGGGGAAGCTCTTCCCGCTCTTCCACCAGGCGATCTTCACGAACGACACGATCGCCAAGATGGAGATCAAGTTCTTCTCCGCGCGCCAGATGGGCACGGTTGCCAGCGCCGCCGGAAAGATGATCAACGTCTACACGCTCATCCTGACCAACGCGACGGTCTGCGACGTGCGCACCGCGGTTCGTAACATCAAGAACCCCGAGAACACGAAGTACGAAGCCTTCCAGGAAGTTCAGTTCACCTACCAGAAGATCGAATCCATCTGGAAGGAAGGCAACATCACCGGCACGGACGACTGGGAGAAGCAGAACGTCTGAGACGTTGACACCTTCCGTCAGGTAACGACCTGCGAAGTTTCCGGGGGGCCATCTGGCCCCTTCGGCTTTTTGTGCTCCCTGCGTGTGCCGATCCTATACGGTTGCAGTGAGATGTCGCATTCGGTCCTTGAGCGGATTCGTCGCGCAGCGAACCCGGTCTCGAGCGAGCGAGCGACCTGGCGAGCGGAAGACCTCGAGTCCGCGATCGTCGATCACCTCGGACGGCTCCTGTCCACACGGCAGGGTGGCTCGTTGACGGCTCCCGACTACGGCGTGCCGGAACTGACAGAGCTGTCGAACAACTTCACCGACGCTCTGGCCATGGCGCAGCGCGCGCTCAAGTCCACGCTGACGACCTACGAGCCGCGCCTCAAGAACGTCCAGGTCCGTGGAACGAAGTTCGACCTCCTCGAGATGCAGTTCGAGTTCGAGGTGACGGGCACCATCCAGCACGCCGATGGGCGACGAACGGCCCTCCGCATCGCGCTCGGCGTGGACTCAGGCTCCAAGCTCCGGATTCTTCGCGACTAGTCGTAGAGACACCTGTTGACGAAGCGGCCAATGCGGAGTCGACTCGTCGTCGCCGACTTCCCGCTCGTCCTGCTGAGCCCGCGAGGGCTGGTCGTCCCGCTCGCATGTTTAACAAGTACTACCAAGACGAGCTGACCTACCTCCGCGAGCTCGGTCGAGAATTCGCCTCGGCGTATCCGGGTATCGCGCCGATGTTGGCGGAGCGCGGTGGCGATCCCGACGTCGAACGTCTGCTCGAAGGCGTCGCCTTCATGAGCGGACGGATCCGCCAGAAGCTCGACGACGAGCTTCCCGAGGTCGTCCACTCGGTCGCCGGGCTGCTCTTCCCACATTACGTGCGGCAGATCCCCGCGACGAGCATCGTGGAATTCTCGCCGCTGCCCAACGTCGTCCGCGAGCGCGTTCAGGTGGCGCGCGGCGCGGAGCTGGCGAGCGTCCCCGTCGACGGCGTGCCTTGTCGCTTCCGCACGACCCAAGCGGTCGATCTCTTGCCGCTCTCCATCGAAGACGTCCGGCTCGACTCGGGATCTGCGACGCAGACGTTGCGCATCGAGTTGCGGGTGACGGCGGGCGCCGCGCTCAAGAACCTCGGGCTCGAGCGACTGCGCTTCTTCATCCACGGCGAGCGACGCGTGCAAGACGATCTGCGCCTCTGGCTCGGCGCCCACACCGCCGGCCTCGCCGTCGCCGCGGTCGACGCTGCAGGGCGTGACACCACGCTGGCGTCGCCGCCCCTGCGCAACCTGCAGCTCGTCGGGTTCGACGAGGTCGACGCGCTCATTCCCTACCCGCACACGGTCTACCCGGGCTACCGGCTGCTGCAGGAGTACTTCACGCTCCCGCAGAAGTTCGCGTTCTTCGAGATCAGCGGGCTCAACGAGCTGCCGGTCGACAAGCTCGGCGAGCGCTTCGCGATCCTGGTGCAGTTCAAGGACTCCCTGCCTTCGAACGTGCGCGTCACCAAAGAGAGCCTCAAGCTCTACTGCACTCCGGTCGTGAACCTCTTCGCGCACGTCACCGACCCCATCAAGCCGGACCTGACGAAGTACGAGTATCTGCTTCGGCCCGGGGGTGGTGCACCGAGCGGCTACGAGATCTACGGCATCGAGGATGTCGTCGGCATCGCGCGACGGACCAGCCAGCGCGTGCCCATCCCGCCGTTCCTCTCGTTCATGCACGAGCTGGCGCCGGAGGGGAGCAACCAGGCGCAGATCTTCTACGAGCAGCACCTGCGCCCCGCAGCGGTCGGAGACGGCGTCGACCTCTACCTGAGCTTCGGATCGCCCGCCGATGTCGGCGTGCTTCCCGACTTCGACGTCGTCAGCATCGATGCGACGTGCACCAACCGGCGCTTGCCGACGCAGCTGAAGGTGGGCGACATCAAGGTCGCGACGGCCACTTCGCCGGCCGTCGCGAGCTTCCAGAACATCACGGGCGTGACGCCTCCCCTGCCCCCGCCGATCGGGCGCGAGCTGCAGTGGCGCGTCCTCGCTCACATGGCGATGAACTACCGGTCCATCGCCGAGCTCGAGGTGCTCAAGGCCACCGTCGACGTCTACAACTTCCAAGCGATCGTCGATCGCCAGGCTGCCCGTGCGAATCAGCTCCGGGTGCAGGCCCTCAAGTCGGTGGAGGTTCGCCCGACCGACCGTCTCTACCGTGGAGCACCCGTTCGCGGCATCGCCGCTCACGTCGAAGTCGATGAAGGCGGCTTCGCCAGCGAAGGGGACATGTACCTCTTCGCCGGCATCATCAATGAGCTTCTGGCGTCGTACGTCTCGCTCAACTCCTTCGCGCAGCTCACCCTCACGGGAACCAACACGCGTGTGGTTCACAAATGGGAGCCGAAGAACGGCAGCCTCTACCTGATCTGACGGTCGCGCGCGAAGCGCTGGAAGGTAGGGCGCACAAGTATGCGTTCTTCCAGCTGATGTACCTGCTCGAGCGGGTGCATTCGAAAGCGCCGACCGTCGGAGGCCTCGGCCCTGCGCGGGACGAGAGGGTGCGCTTGCGCCCGGATGCCGCGATGACGTTCGCCGCAGGCGACGTCCGCGAGCTGTCGTGGATCAAGTACCCGGACGAGGTCGAGCGCTCGCGTCTGACCGTAACGTTCATGGGTCTTTACGGCTCGTCGTCACCCCTGGCGAACCACTACCTCGAGCCGATTGCGCACGCAGAGTTCCACGGAGACAAGGAGCCCGTTCGCGAGCTCTACGACGTCGTCAATCATCGCCTCATCTCGCTCTTCTACCGCGTGTGGAAGAAGTACCGGCTTGGCGTCGGCTACCGCAGCAAGGGCGACGATCCGTTCACCAAGCGGATGTTCTGCACGGTCGGCATCGACGGATTCCGCGACGGCGAGCGCGCGCTCGAGAAGTTTCTCTACCTCCGCTACGCGCCGATCCTCGCGTCCAAATCGCGCTCGGCGCGCGGGCTCAACGTCGTCCTGTCGGAGATGTTCGGAACGTTCGGCGTGAAGATCGATCAGTTCGTCGGACACTGGACGAAGATCGAGAAGCCCTACCGAAACAAGCTCGGCGTGATGAATCACCAGCTCGGGATGAGCCTCACGATAGGACGGTACGTGTTCGACGGCAGTGGGCGATACACGATCGTGCTCGGGCCGCTCGGCTACGACGACTACCTCTCGTTCTTGCCGGGTGGGCACCGCCGGCCGCTGCTGCGCGGCGTGTGCGCGACGTTCACCCAGGGCATCTTCGACGTCATGCTCGAGCTTCACGTGAAGCCTGACGCCGCGCCCAAGTACCAGCTCGGCTCTCCGCGTGCGTCGACGCTCAAGCGGACCGCGTGGCTCGGCGGCTCCGCAGGTCAGCCCTTTGTCCTCACGGTCCCCCTCGAAGAGCCGAAGTCGGATCTCGAAGAGGTAGAAGAGGACGAAGACCGTGGCGAGCCGCCCCCCATGCTGTGATTTGATGAAGGGCCTGGCTCCCGGAGCTTGACGAGAGCTGGGTGTGGTCGACGATCCTGGCCGCAGTCGGACTTCGTCCCTCCTCTAGTCCGGCACCTCGATGCCACGCGCCCGCGCTCCTTCGTCGCTTGGCCGCTTGGCGTCAGCGGTTCCGTCCTGGACGTCTCCGTCCGCCCAGGCTCGCGCTGTGCGAGCGCTAGGAGGGCGCTGGTTTTCGCCGATACCGCCCGCGATCCCGGCAGCGCGCGTGCTCACGTCCAGGCTCTACTGCCTGTTGCGCAAGGGATTGCGCAACGAGCTCCGCGCGACGCGCCACC
>Ga0105046_10018348_pt1 | contig 10652 bp, 5 predicted proteins | sample MAT03_FD_78385 | JGI IMG/M metagenome (GOLD analysis project Ga0105046, IMG submission 78385) | Freshwater microbial communities from Lake Fryxell liftoff mats and glacier meltwater in Antarctica - MAT-03 (megahit assembly) | ecosystem: Environmental > Aquatic > Freshwater > Ice > Liftoff...
AGCAAGGAACAGCTACGACGAAATTTCCGTCATTCGCCAATTCGTTTCATTTCATTGCACATTTGTAGCGTGAAACGAAAAGTGAGTGTGTGAAACGCAATGAAACGAAACGAGAGTGGGACCGATGGCCACTCTCGCAGGTCCGAGGGGGTCGAGTCGCAGATCGTCTACGTTGCCATGCTCGATGACGGCAGCCAGCGAACCTACACCCCAGCCGAGTTCGTCAAGCAGTTCAACTGGAAGAACGACCCGGCCAAGGCCCGGCTGATGAAGCTGGAACCGTGAGGCGATGGACGGTGGTGCGAAAGGGAATCACCGCGTTATTGCCCGTGGCCGGTGAGTTCGCACTGGCACTCGGCTGCGTGTAGGCGTTGATGGTCAGGGGGCCGGTGATCGTCGGTAAGGTAACGGTCGTGCTGATCGTATCGACGCCAGCGCCGGCAATATTGAAGCCGATCAGGTCGAAACCAACAGCAGCGTTGGCATCCAAGATGGCCTGGTGTAGGGAGCCGGCACCGCTGTTGGCGGTATTTGTCACCGTGAAGACATTTCCCTGTCCGGTTTGCACGACGTCGTTGCCGTCACCGCCCACGTAAGTAATCCGGAAGCTGACCGCAACCGCAGTGAAAGTTGCTCCCTCAGGTAGAGTGGCGAAGCTCCCGATAATTGGGTCCGTGCCGTCGTTGCTAATGATCTGGAACGAGTTGCCGTTCGCGGGAATGAAGCCATTCAAGAGGGTGGTGTTCAGCGTGCCTGCTAATGACACGGCACCGTTGACGATGAGTTGATCGAACTGCATCGGGCTATTTGGACTGATGCCTTCGATCTCGATGTTCAGAGCCGCCGTGTTGTCTTCCGTGTAGTTGCCGTCGATCGTAATGATGCCGGGCGAATTACCGGGGGCGACGATGTTCGAATTCTCGACGTCGCCGCCGACGGTGCCCCTGCCTTTCAGGATGCCGCCGTGCAGCACGCCGCCATTGCCGAGGCTGGTTGTACCGCTGGTTTGGGTAAAGCTGTCGGCCGAGGCGAGGGACACGATTTCGGCGGCGGTCAGTAAGCGATCGTAAACGCCGACCTCATCGATCTCGCCGTCGAAGAAGTATGCTGCGTTCTGGTTTGACGCGACTGATGCACCGATTGCCAGGTTGGCGGTCCCGTTCTGGATGTCTCCGAGCGTGCCATCCGCGATGATCAAAGATGTGGATTGCTCAACGCCGTTGATGTAAAGCTTGACGCGATCGAGGCCATTCGCCGTGTCAACCGCGCCGTCGTAGGTTGCGGCTACGCGATACCACGTACCCGTCGTGAGCGGCGTTCTCGCCCGCACGAGACGAGCCGACGAATACGCGAGAGTCCCATAGTAGCTAAAGTCGAGGGAGCCATCGGGTCGCAAGCCAAGACCGAATTGACGCTGGTTCTCCGGTCCTGCAGAGCTATCGCCCAACTTGCTAATCAAAGTGGCAGTGCCGTGCTGGTCGATCCGAACCCATAATGCGAGCGAGAATTTCTTTTCAGCGCCCGCAAAGACGTTGTCGAGCACATCTCCCATTCGCACGGCGTCGTCTACGCCATCGAGGCTAAACGCTTGCCCCACTCGGCCGGCCGAAGCCGCGGTTGCGCCACCTTGTAGCGTGCCGGTAGTCGCTCCGACCGAATCATTGGCGTTGCCCTCCGCCGACCACGCGCTGACCTGATTGGTCAGTCCCGATTGCAGCTTGCTCGTCGCATCGACCGAAAGCGTCCCGCTGTTGCTGAAATCGGCACTTGAGATAAAGGTTCGCCCATTTTGCAGCCTGAACGTTCCCTGATTGGTGGTCAGAGTGTTGAGCTTCGGGAACGTCGCCGTGGGCCCGTTCAGCGTGACACTCGCCCCGCTGCCAATGGTGGTGAGGTTGCTACCCGACAAATTAAGAATGCCGCTGCCGGAAATTCCCCACGTGCCGCCGGTGAGCGTGTTGCTAGAGACCTGGGCGACAGTGCCCGAGAGTGAGAGTGTGCCGCTGCTGACAGTCACGGAGCCACTGTTGCTGAAGGAACTCGTGAAGGCCGACGATCCCGCGGTACTGCGATTGACTACAGCCCCGACTTGGTTGACAAACGGAGCGGCAAACGTGCCGCCGGCGTTTGTAACGCTGAAGCTATTCGCGTTGGTAAACGATCCGCCGGTGTCCAGAGTCACGCTGCCGCCAGCCCAGATAGCATTTCCCTGGTTGACCACGTTTCGGGCGAGCTGCATTCCATTGATGGTGAGCGTTGCACCCGCCGCAACGGTCGTCGTGCCCGAGCCGCCATGATATCCGGCGGGACTAATCGTGAGTGTGCCACTAGCCGGAATGGCGACATTTGCCGAATTATCCAGTGTGCCGGTCTGGACCAGCGTGGGGAACGTCACGCTCGCCATATTGAAGGTAGCGCCGCCCGTAATCGTGGTCGTCCCAGTGACGGAATAGTTGCCTGCCAATGTCACGAAGAGGCCGCCGCCTGGTTCCAAAACCACGTTACCCTGTCCGACAACTGCAGATGTTGAAGTGAGCGTGTGCAGTACGCCGAACCTCAGCGTGGCACCGCTATCGATGTCATAAGTGCCGCTACTGGTGCCGCCGCCATTGAGTTGGAGGGTCCCCAAGTCCACATTCACATCACCCGTGTTGTTGAACGTGAAGCTCATGAGCACGTCGCCCGTGCCCGCCGACTTCTTGAGAAGGCCCTGGTTGTTGAAGGTGGGTCGTGCACCGTTACCGCCGAAGATCACGTCGGCATTGCCCTGGAAATCGAAGGTGCCGCTGGCCAGATTGGTTATGACCGCGCCGTTTTGGCCAAAGAAGTTATTACTGCTCGTCACCACCGCAAGCCCCGCGTTGTCGAGGGTTCGCCCATCAAGGATCGGACCGTTCGCTGCGATGTTCATGCCGCCGTTGGCGTTCGTCGTGCCGGAGCCCGTCAAAGTGCCAAACGTCCAAGTCAGCAAGCCGCTCACGTTGATCGTGTCAGCTCCCGTCAGTGTGCCCCTGCTGAGTTCCAGCGTCCCGGTGCTCACGGCCGTGCCGGTGTCGATCGCCAATGTGCCGCCCGTGACGATGAGGGCGGCACCGAGGCTGGAAAGGGTGCTCGTGTTGGCGAACGTAGTCGTACCGGCTGAGATCGTGGTGCCGGCACCGACGCCGTAACCGCCGCCCGAACTGCTGCTGCCGCTGAAGGTATTCGTGCCGCCGGTAAACGTGACGCGCACAAGGCCGCTGATGCTTACCGCCGCGGAGATCGTGTGATTGAGGCCGCCGAAAGCGAGCATCGTCGAGGCGGCGTCCACGGTGAAGTCGCCGGTGTGCGTGCCACCGCCCCGTAGGTGGAGTTCCCCCGTTTGCAGTTGCACGTTGCCCGTTGCCCGTGTTGTGGACAACCCAATCCACCAGGGTTTCAGCCGTGCCAGCCGATTTCCTGAGCAGGCCCTGATTGATAAAGATCGGCCGCGCGCCGGTGCCCCCGAAGGCCATATCGGCATTGCCTTGAATATCAAAGGTGCCGCTGGCCAGATTGGTAAGGGCCGCGCCGTTTACGCCGAAGAAATTGTTCGAACTCTTCAGTACCGCCAGCCCCGCGTTGATGAGGGTCCGCCCATCGAGGATCGCGCCATTCGCCGCGATGCTCAGACCGCCGTTCACGTTCGTCGTACCGGAGCCCGACATCGTCCCGCTATTCCAATCGATTAAACCGGTGACGGTGAGCGAGCCCGCCCCTGTCAGCGTGCCACTGCTAAGGTTTAGTCCAGCGTTGATCGTCGATGCCTGAGCAATCGCGAACGTGCCGCCGGCAATAGTGAGGGGTTCATTCGTAGTCAGGCTGCGAATCGATACAGCCTGCGTGGAGGTGATCGTGTTCGTACCGGCGATGTCGAGATAGACATCGTCGCTCGCAGTTGGCAGCGTATTTCCCGTCCAATTGTCGGCATCATTCCAATTCGGAGTGCCCGTACCGCCGTCCCAGAACTTGGTGAATGAACCGATGACCGTCAGTACGACGTCGTTGCCCGTGTCACCGGTGTAGCTGATCTGGAATGTGTAGCCTCCCAGCGAAAACGTGGCGTTTTGATCGAGATTCGCGAACGTGCCCAGCACTGGATCGTTCAGGTCGTTGTCAATGATCTTGAACGAATTGCCGATCGAAGGAATGAAACCGCCGAAGAGAGTGGTGCTGAGAGCACCGGCCAGCGAAACTGTACCGTTGACAATGAGTTGATCGAACTGCACCAGGCTGTTTGGACTGATGCCTTCAATCTCGATGTTCAGAGCCGCCGTGTTGTCTTGCGAATAATTTCCATCAATGGTGATGATGCCCGGAGAGTTGCCAGGAGCGACGATATTGGAGTTTTCAACATCACCACGAACCGTTCCCGTTCCAACCAAGCTGCCGCCTTGAATGTCGATGCCGCCGTGCAGGACGCCACCTGTGCTCAGGGTGGTGGTGCCGGCCGTTTGTGTGAGTCGATCTGCTGAGTTGATCGAAGCGATTTCGGAGGCCGTCAAGGCGCGATTGTAAACGGCGGCCTCATCGATCCGGCCAGCAAAATCGCCGGGGATGCCCGTGTGAACCCGTCCCAACGTGAAGGAGGACTCAGGCGATAGTGCTTGCGATCCGCTGATCGAACTGGTGATGCTCCCCTGCGATACCCCGTCCACGTAAAGGGAGAGGGAGGTTCCGGATCGCACGCCGGCCAAATGGTGCCAGCCTGCCGTCAGGGAAGTCGCCGAGCTAAATCGAACGAAAGTCCCCCCATAAATAATGCCGAACATGGGGCGGCCTTCGCCTGCGTTCGCGCCGCCGTAGGTCGGAGAGCTGGTGGCCAAGACAATCGTCTCACGCGTGTTCTTGGCCCCTAGGGCGGGATAGTCGTTCCAGCTCCTCACGCGACGTTCCCCGAGGTTCAAGGCCGGGTCGATGAAGACCCAGGTCTCCACGGAGAAGTTCGTCAGACTCTGACCGTTAAAGGAAGCGAACTCGACTTCGTCGTCTACTTCGTCGAAACTAAACGCCTGCCCCAATCGGCCCGTCCCGTAGGTGCCACCGCTGACGAGCGCACCATTGTTGACGCCCACTCCATCGGTCGCGTTTCCTTCCGCGGACCACACGCTGATCTGGCCCGACAACCCGGCCTGCAGCTTGCTGGTTGAATCGATCGACAGTGTTCCCTCGTTCACAACATCGGAAGTCGTGACAAGAACGTGCCCGCTTGCCAGCGTCAGGCTGCGGGTGTTTGAAGCGAGCCCGGCAAGTGCCTTGGTCGTGCCCGCATCGCGGAAGAAATTGGACGTCGCCCCACTGATAACAATCGTCGCGGCATTGGTGGAGATGTTCGACGGCGTGCCGACCCGCAACGTGCCGCCGTCGGAAACCTGCCAGGTGCCGCCAGTCAAAGTGCCGCCGGAGAAGTTGGTCGGCGTCACGGTGGAGGCATTCACGACCCCACCGTTGGAATGGACGGTCCCTGTGTTGGTCCAAGACGAGGCGTCGATGTTGATTGTCCCCGCCGACACCGAGATAGAGCCTGCGTTGCTCAGCGTGACCGAACCAATACTCATCAAGATGCCGCTGTTCGACACGTTGATTCGGCCCAACGACGTGTTCTGAACGGTAGTGATTTGGTTGTTCGCGAAGTAGAACGGACTGCCCAACGACATTCCCGTTCCGGCCGTGTCCGCCTCGATCAGACCGTTATTGACCAGGGTCGTATTGATCGCGCCGTTGCTCGCCGTGATGCAACTGTAGCCGCCGTGAATCCATAAGTTTTGGCCGACAGTCAGGGTCATATTCGACTGGTTCAACCACAAGCCTTGTGTTCCCGTCCCTGTAATAATTTCGCCGCTGCCGTCTACCGTCTGCGTGCCGTTGAAGTTCAAGACCTGATTGGCACCACCGGCAATTCCCAGCGTGATCTTTCCATTCACCGTCAAACCGTTGACGACGACCACGCTAGCACCGGAATTCGTGACCACATCGCTGCTTGCGGCAATCGTCACTCCATTTAGAGTGCTACTACCCAGCAATAGTTGCCGCCCATCGGCCGTCTGGACCGTACCACCTATGATCGACCCGCCCGACAACGTCCACGTGCCGTATCCCGTCGTTGACGTATCGAGCAGCAGCGTCGCACTTGTGTTCGTCAGTGTGCCTGTCAGGTTCACCGTTCCCGCTGTACCACTCTGACGCGTGAACGTCCCAAGATCCGCCCTCGTGAACGACCCGCCGAAGTTCAGTGTGCCACCGGTCTGGCTGATGGTTCCCGTGTTTGTCCACGACAAGGCGTTGAGGTTAAGTGTCCCCGCAGAGATCGAGCCCGCGTTGCACAGCGTTACAGAACCGATACCCATCAAAATGCCACTGTTGGACACCTTGATCCGGCCCAACGATGTGTTCTGGATGTTGGTAATTCTTGCCGCGTTATAGAACGCGTCGCCTCGCGACATCGCAATCCCGGCCGTGTCTGCCTCGATCAGACCGTTGTTGATCAGCGTCGTGTTAGTCAGCCCCGCGGTTCCGGTGAAGCAACTTTAGCCACCATGGATCCACAAGTTCTGACCCACCGTCAGGTTCATGTTCGACTGGTTCAGCCACTAACCTTGCGTTCCCGTCCCTGTGACGATTTCGCCGCTGCCGCCCACCGTCTGCGTGCCGTTGAAGTTCAACCCTTGATTGGAACCACTACCGTTCCCCAGTGTAATCTTCCCGTTCACCGTCAGTCCATTGATCACCGTCGTGCCGGTGCTGGCGGACGTAATCACCTCGCCGCCGAGCGAGATGGTTACAGCGTCCAAAGTTCCACTGGAAGTGGAGAGAATCGTACCGGAAGCGATGCTGGCGTTTCTAAGCGTTCCGCCGTTTAGCGTGAATGTCCCTGTAACCGTCAGGGTTCCGTTCACGACCAGTGTCCCGCCGGTCAAATTCAGATTGCCGTTCACGGTCAAGGCGCCGCCAGAAACCGTGAAATTCTCGTTCGAGACCAGGCTCTGGATGGTGGAGGTGCTGCTCGAATAGATGACGGTGTTCGTGCCGGCGATATCGATGAAAGGATTGTCGCCAATGCCAGGCACCGTGTTGTTCGACCAGTTGGCGGCATCGTGCTAACTCAGAGTGCTCGCGCCGCCATCCCATGTGACCGGAACACCAATGACGGCCAGCAGCGCCATCGTTGCCCGTTCCGCCCGTATAGCTGATCTGGAATGTGTAGCCGCCCAGACCAAACGTGGCGTCTTGGCCCAACCCGGTGAATGTGCCGGCGACGGCATCGGAACCGTCTTTATCGATGGTCTTGGACGAATTGCCTGCCGATGGAGTGAAGCCGCCAAAAAGCGTCGCGCTGAGCGCACCAGCCAGCGACACAGTTCCGTTGACAATGAGCCGATCGAAATCGGGCGTAGAAGGATTGGTTCCCGCTATCTCGATATTGAGCGTGCCGCCGGACGATTGCGTGTAGTTGCCGTCGATCGTGATGATGCCCGGCGAGTTACCAGGGGCCACGATCGCAGAGTTCTCGACATCGCCGCGAACGGTGCCTGTACCCTTGAGTGTGCCGCCCTGGACTTCAATGCCGCCGTGAAGGATGCCGCCCGTGCTGAGGTCCGTGATGCCGGCGGTTTGCGTGAAGCGATCGGCGGAAGCAATGGAGGCGATTTCGCTGGCCGTTAATCCGCGGTTGTAGACACTGACTTCATCAATGCGTCCCTTGAAACCGAATCCGTGGTCAGCGGTGGCATTTCCGATCGATGCTGCAGGGGCAGCGTGAATGATTGTTCCGGTCAACGCGGCCGATGCAACCTGGACGCCATCGAGATAGAGGCGGACCATCGAACCGTCGTAGGTTACAGCCGCGTGCATCCAGGTGTTAAGTGGGAACGCGGACGGGTATGAAAGAGTGAAATTCGGGTTATTCGTCGTCGCGATATGGACCGAACCCGCCGTCATCTGATAACCGACGACTCCCGAGTTATCCACCTTGGCGAAAATCATCTGTGCGTTACAATCGTTGCCGGATTGGCTCGCGTTCGTTTGGAAGACCCATGTCTCGATCGTTAATTGGTTGCCGGTGATGTCGAGCGGCCCCGTGCTGGTGCCGGGCAAATCAACAATCGCATTCGATGTGCCGTCAAAGCTAAATGTCCGGCCCTCACGGCCGGCCGCCGTCGCGGTCACACCACTTTGTAGCGTGCCATTGCTTGTTCCTACCGAGTCGTTTCCGTTGCCCTCCGCGGACCACAGGCTGACCTGATTCGCCAGCCCGCTTTGCAGCTTGCTCGTGGAATCAATCGTGAGCGTTCCCTGCTTCGTGAAGTCCGATTGCATAATGAAGGTCGCACTCGACTGCAAGTTCAGCGTGCCGGTGCTGCCGAAACCCGCCGGCGCCGTGAACGTCCGGTTCGCGATGGTCAGCGTCCCGGCATTCGATGTAACCGACCCGGTCAATTTCGCAAACGATGACGACGCCCCGCTCAGCGTGACGCTCGACCCGCTGGCGATCGTGGTGAGGTTGCTGCCGGAGGGGAATACTAGCGTGGCGCTGTTGGCTATCCAAATACCGCTGGACAAAGTGGTAGAAGAGTACTGAGTTATGGTGCCCGTGAGATTCAAAGTGTTCGAGTTGACGGAAACCGTGCCAGTGTTGTTGAAAGCCACGCCGACGGTGTTGGTGCCGCCGGTGGAGTTGAACGTCCCCTGGTTGGTGAAGGTGCCGCCGCCCGTGCCGCTCGATATGGTGGCACCGCTGGATTGCTTCCAAGTGGCCCCCAAATCGTTGATGATGCTGGCCCCGCCGGAGAGGGATATCGGACTTTCCGAGGTGTTGAAGGTCGCCGTGCCGGCGTTCTCCAGGATGCGGCCGGCGGACAGATTGACCGCGCCGTTCTGCGCCCCGAGCGTCAGGACCCCCTGGGCGATGGTGCGGCCGCTGCCGGTCATTGTGATGCTGCCGCCCTGGGACGCCCCGCTGGTGTTCGTGCTGGTCGTTCCCGTGACCGTGACCGTGTCACTGCCGCCGAGCGTGGCCTGCGTCCCGACGGCGAGGGAAGACAGCGCTAACGAAGCCAGTGTCACGCCCGCGCCCGTGCTGAAATTGAGCGTGGAACTGACGAAGTTGTTGAGAGCGTTCACCGCTACGGCACCGAGTAATGCAGATCCAGAAGTGGAGCCGATTGCATTCAAAGTACCGCCGGACACGGTCAGATTTCCGCCACCGGTGATGCCAGCCACAGTGTGCGTGCCGCTTGAATGAGTGACGGTCACGCCGCTCGGGACGATCGCGTACTCGGTCGAACCAGGCAGGCTGTTGCCGGCCCAGTTGGAAGTTGTGTTCCAGTCGCCGGTCGCGCCGCCTACCCAGGATTTTCCGAGTACAGTGAGGACCACATCGTTGCCGGTGCCGCCCGAATAGTTGATCTGAAACGGGTATCCACCCAGCAGGAATGTGGAGTTTTGTCCCAGACCGGTAAATGTGCCGGAAACGGCATCGGCCAAGTCGTTGTCGATGATCTTGAACGAATTGCCCACGGAAGGGGTAAAGCCGCCGAACAAAGTGGAGTTAAGTGCCCCAGCGAGCGATACAGTTCCGTTGACGATGAGTTGGTCGAATTGGATCGGGCTATTCGCGCTGATTCCTGCAAGCTCGATATTGAGAGTCGCGGTGCTGTCCTGCGAGTAGTTGCCGTTGATCGTAAAGATTCCGGTCGAATTGCCCGGAGCCACGACGCCGCTGTTAGTAATCGTCCCTGTGACGGTTCCAGTACCGCCCAACGTGCCCGTGGCACCGACAGTAACGTTGCTCGCAAGAGAGCCGCCGAGGTTGAGCGCGCCGCCGCTGACCGTTGTTGCACCCGTATAGGTATTCGTCCCGCCGAGCGTTACCGTGCCGCCGGCGACAGTTAAGCCTACGTTTGCACCGCTGCCATTGTGAATGCTGCCGGTGAAAGCGCCAGTGCCGTTCAGGGTGAGAATGGCAGTACCAGCGACCTCGCCATTAGTCACTTCGCCCGTACCAGTGAAGGCTCCGACAATCGAGGCCCCGTTGCCGAAAATGTCGAACGTTCCATTGTTTGAAACAGCGCCGGCAAAGGTGCCGCCGGCATAAACCGAGGCGCTGCTGGTTATCTGCAACGCACCGGTCGAGTTCGGCAAGGTGCCAAAATCGTTGAACTGGACCGCGTTCCCGATCGTCCCAGTGCCGTTGGCCACGACGCCGTAAGTCGTATTGCCACCGATGCGGTTGCTCGCGCCCGCCCCAATGCCACCGATCGTGTTGTTGGTGGCCCCGCCGGAGATTTGGATGCCGCCGGCGTTCGGCGCTGCCGTCGCCCCGCTCGCGGTCAGGCCGATATAGTTCCCCTGGACAACATTCAGGGTACTGCCACCAGTTCCACTGATGTTCACGCCGTAACCCGTGTTGCCGCCAAAGACATTTCGATCAGCAGCCGTCGTGCCGCCTACGATGTTGCTGTCGGACCCGGCATAGATCGTCACCCCGTGTCAGTTCCCCAGCATGGTGCTGCCGTTAGGCGAGCGGCAGGAACAAATTTACCCAGGCAGCGGCCAGGCGAGCGTCGAGGCGTAAGCCCGACGTGGTAGCGCCCGAACTTGGGAGTACGCGAATCCACGTCGGGCTTACGCCTCGA
>Ga0105046_10018349_pt1 | contig 10652 bp, 9 predicted proteins | sample MAT03_FD_78385 | JGI IMG/M metagenome (GOLD analysis project Ga0105046, IMG submission 78385) | Freshwater microbial communities from Lake Fryxell liftoff mats and glacier meltwater in Antarctica - MAT-03 (megahit assembly) | ecosystem: Environmental > Aquatic > Freshwater > Ice > Liftoff...
CATTGGACGTAAACATATTACTTTTTACGTCTCATGTCAATTATCCGCAACGTACGATTCAGTGCAATACGCCTCTCAAACTCGAAGTTATCTTTTGTGTACGTGGCGTGATTAGTCCGCTGCTGGCCAACATCTACCTGCACTATGCGTTTGACCTGTGGGCGCGCCAGTGGAGGGATAGACACGCCAGGGGCGAGGTCATCATGGTGAGGTATGCCGATGACTGGGTTGCGGGGTTCCAATTCCGCGACGACGCCCAGAAGTTTCACAGGGAGGTGGCCCAAAGGCTGCAAACCTTTGGACTGGCGCTGCATCCCGAGAAGACGCGGCTGATCGAGTTCGGGCGCTTCGCCCGGGATAACCGACGCCGCGCGGGAGTGGGAAAACCGCAGACCTTTGACTTCCTGGGGTTCACGCATTGCTGCGGGACGAGCAGAAAGGGCAAATTCATGGTGCTGCGGCTCACCAGTGGCAAACGCCTGCGAGGAGAACTGCAGGCGCTCAAGATCGAACTCAGACGGCGCATGCACCGACCCATCAAAGAGCAGGGCCAGTACCTGCGCGCGGTGGTGGCCGGGCATGGCCGGTACTTTGGCGTGCCCAACAACGGCGCGCGGCTGAGCATGTTCCGCTTCCAGGTAGGCAGGCTGTGGCACCGCACACTGTGTCGGCGCAGCCAAACCCATCACCTGAGCTGGCGAAGAATGCATCGAGTCATTGCGCACTGGCTTCCTGTTCTCCATATCTGCCACCCTTACCCGAATCAGCGTCTGATCGTCAAAACCCAAGGCAGGAGCCGTGTGCGGTAGTTCCGCTCGTACGGATCTGTGGAGGGGGTGTTGGGTGACTGGCATTCCTACTCCGACGTAGATTTGTGCGACGAGCCGACGACGCTTAGCAGGTCACCACGCGGCATTGGCACATGCCGCTGCAAGTTCGTTCGCCGGTACGGTCGGATTCCAGTCCTTAGCGATGACACGCTTCCCGGTGAACCCGGACGCCGCGTCTGATACCAGCCAGATCGCGGGCGGCACCATTATGGACGGAGCGATCAGTTTGGTCCGATCAGGCGCGTCCGACGCGAGGATCATGTTCGTGTCAGCAGGTCCGCCGGGAAGCAGGGCGTTGACGGTCACGCCGGTTCCCTCAAGATCTTTAGCCAAGATCGCAGTCATAGTTTCGACGGCGGCCTTGGAGGGACCGTAAGGGGCGAACCCCTGGCGCACCATCGTTGAGAAGCTGGTCGATAGGTTAATTATCCTGCCGCGGCCGCGTCTAACGAAATACGGCGCCACCGCGCGCGTCATGAGGAATGTGCCGTTGACGTTGGTGTCGACAATACTACGCCATTTATCGACCGACACGTCAAGAAAGGTTAGCCTTTGGCTGATGTTCGGTCCAACGCTGTCCATACCGACCCCTGCGTTGTTGATCAGCGCGTCGAGGCGACCATGCTCCTGCAACGATGCGGCGATGCCTGCCTCACAATCTGCTTCGCGCACAATATCGATCACGAGACAGGTTACGCGACGGTCCGGGTGCTGCGCCAGTATTGCCTCGCGTACTAGCGCCAGAGGTCGCGCACTTTCCGGCTTGGCCGCTATGGCTAGATCGGCCCCCGCAGCCGCCAGACCCATGGCCATGGCCTTGCCAAGGCCGCTCGCGGCTCCGGTGACTAGGATGACTTTCTCTGCAAGCGGACTCAAGGTGGTACTCATTGGTGCATACAGTCGATTCGAAAGAATTGCATTCTCTGCAGTTACTTGAGTGCGCACTCGCTCACGTACGGATCCTTGAGCCCGGCAACGACGATCTCACCAATCTGTATCACTGGCTTGCCGTCGGCACCCTTCACCACGCGCAGGGCGTAGTGGTCGGCGATCGGGAATCCGTTGGTGTTGATCTTGAAGTTGGGCCCACGCACCGAATTGAACGCTACTTTGCGCAGTGCCGTGCTGAAAGCCGGCTTGTCTTCGATCTTCCCGTTCACCGAGCGAATGGCGGCATCCAGCAGCATTGCAGCGTCATAGGATGCGGCTGCATAGTGCGAAGGAAGTCGCTTGTAGGCGGCAGTGAAATCCCGGACGAACTTCTCATTCGACGGGTTCTTCATGTCGGCGCTCCAGTCCGTAGTACCGCGCGCCCCAATCACCGCCTCGCCGACCGCGCTAATTATGCTGGGGTCATAGGATGCCCAGCCTGCCAGGTGCGGCACCACGTTCATGAGCCCTGCGGCAGCGTACTGGCGGAGAAAGGCCAAACCCATGCCCCCGGGCATGAATGCGTAGACCGCGTCAGGCTTGGTCGCCCGAATCTGCGCTAGCTCCGCCGCAAAGTCTGATTGTCCGAATGCTGGAAACGCTTCACCTGCCAAAGGCAGGTCATAACGTCGCTTGAATCCCGCGACTACTGCTTTTCCAGCAGCATAGTTTGGCGCAATGACGTATACCCGTTTGAAGCCCGCACTCTTTGCGTAGATTCCTGTGCTCTCCGCGTAGTTGTCGGACTGCGTTCCCAGCATGATGAAGTTCGGGTGGCACTCCTTCCCAGCCAAGGAGAAGAGATGAGCCTGCGGCGCAACGATGAAAGTGCCTGCATCCAGGACGGGCTTGTACATCGCTTGGAACACGTTCGAGAAGATCGTGCCGGTTATGACGTCAACGCCATCGCGCTCGACCAGCTTTTCCGCAATCTGTCGCCCGATGTCTGGCTTGGCCTGATCGTCGCCGGTGATGACCTGCACCGGCAGTCCACCCAGGGCGTTGCCGTTGGTCCGGACACCAAGATTAAATCCATCAACCATGTCTTGGCCGACTTCGGCACTGGCTCCACTGAGCGTTGTCAGCATGCCTATCTTGATACGATCTTTTGCACTGGCGTATAGCGGGGCCGTCAGCGCAAGGGCGGCGGCGGCGGCGTATGCTAGCTTCATGATTTTCACGGGCATCTCCTAATTCTGTTAGATAGAACGGTGTACTGTTTTATGATAATGAGTGACCCTGGCCTTGTCAAGCGACTTCGACTAGGGGCTATTTGCACGAATTGCAATCAGTGGCGCAACTCGGCGAAAACCGTACCTATGGCCGGGTGTGGCTGAAGTTCCTGCGACTGATCGGTCGCAAGTCGCCCAAGCAACTGACGCTGCACTGGCGGTGGACAACTGCGCTATCCAACGCCACTGCGAGTTCCAGACTTGGCTGAAAATGCAACCACGCTTCGTTGCGCACTTCACCCCGATCGGCGCGTCGTGGCCGAACATCGTGGAGATATTCTTCCGCGACATTTCCATCACCGACAAGCGCGTCTGGCGAGACAGTTTCGCCAGCGTGGATTAGCTCAAACTGGCCTTCGAGTTGCACGTCGCCGACCACAACATCAATTCCAATCTGCTTGTCTGGACTGCCTGCGCGCCCTACATCTTGGCCAGGATCACCTGTGACGAGGCATCCCTGGTTGCCTATGCCGGATGAGGACAAGACAATTCGGCGCACTTTGCTAGACCGTGAGGTAGCGCTCGCGGATGCCTGAATCGGCGCGCAAGCCTTCAGAGGTTCCGGACCAGGCGACCTTTCCCTTCTCGATGACATAGTGGCGGTCCGCAATGCGCGCGAGATGGTCGATGTTCTTGTCAACCACGAGAATTGAGAAGCCACGTTCTTTCAGCGTCTCGAGGCAACGCCAGATTTCCACGCGAATTAACGGCGCCAAGCCTTCGGTGGCCTCGTCAAGGATCAACAACTTTGGATTGGTCAGTAGGGCTCGACCAATGGCTAGCATCTGTTGCTCGCCGCCGGAGATCTGATTGCCGAGATTGTTTAGTCGGCACGCCAGAGCCGGGAATAATGCCATTATGGCCTCGAAATCCCACCCGGACGTCCCATCAGGCGCACGGCGCGCCGTTGCGATCAGGTTCTCGCGCACGGTGAGGTTTGGAAAGATTCGGCGCCCTTCAGGCACAAGCCCGATACCTTGCAGCGCCACTTGGAAGGAGGGGACGCCTTTGATGGATCGCCCGTCGAACTCGATCTTTCCGCCAACCACTGTTCGCGCACCCATGATGGACATAATCGACGTGGTCTTGCCCATGCCATTGCGGCCCAGCAAGGTTACGACCTCACCAGCATATATCTCGAACCCCACATCGAATAGCACTTGGCTCGCTCCGTAGCGAGTCTGCAGCCCCTGGACCTTCAGCAGCGGCGTGCTCAAGTGGTGGCCTCAGCATCTTCACCGAGATAGGCTTGGCGAACGCTGGCGCTCTCGCGAATCTCGGATGGTGTCCCGGTTGCGATGCAGCGCCCGTACACCAACACGCTGACCCTGTCCGCCAGTGCGAACACCGCATCCATATCGTGTTCGACCAGAAGTATCGTGCACGTTTTTTTTAAAGAGGCTAGCAAATCCGTCATCCGTGCCGAATCCTCCTTGCTCATACCGGCCATCGGTTCGTCCAGCATCAGCATGCGAGGGCGGGTGGCCAACGCGATTGCCAGTTCTAGTTGGCGCTGCTCGCCGTGCGCAAGTGCGCCGGCCAGCGTCTCGGCGCGCGCGGCCAGGCCAACTTTCGCAAGTGCAGCGTCGGCGGCGGCAAGCAATGCCGAGTCGTTGGCAGCACTGCGCCAGAAGCGAAAGCTATGCCCTGCATGAGCTTGTGCGGCGAGAGCCACATTGGCCCTCGCGGTAAACCCGTTACACAGCGACGTGATCTGAAAGCTCCTAGCCAGGCCCAAAAGCGACCTTGCGGGTGCGTTCAGCGCCGTCACACTTTGGCCGTCGAGGAGCACGTCACCCGACGTCGATGGTAGTTCTCCGGCGATCTGAGCGATCAGCGTCGACTTGCCGGCGCCATTGGGACCGATGATGGCGTGCAGTTCGCCCGCAGCCACTTTCAGCGAGAGATCGTCCGTGGCTGTCACGGCGCCGAAGCGTTTGATCAGCGAGCGTAGCGACAAAGTTGCGGGGTTATGCATGGCCAGCCCGCTCCGTTGCCAGCCATCCCCAGACCCCACGCCTGGCATAAAGGACAACCAGAATCAGGATCGGTCCCAGAATCATGTGCCAATGGGGCGTCAAGCCCTCGAGCACGAACTCCAAACAAACCCACAACAGCGCGCCGACTAGTGGCCCGAAGAGCGACGCTGCTCCCCCGAGAATGACCATGATTAGCAGATCTGCGGACCGCAACCAATGCAGATCTGCTGTGCTGACGAAAGCCTCGTTGTTAACCAGAAGCACCCCCGAAAGCCCTGCGATGGCGCCAGAGATCACGAAGGCGGTTAGCTTGTAGCGGTACGTCTTGAATCCGATCGCGCGCATGCGCCTTTCATTCTGCTGGCAGCCGCGCAGGACCATGCCAAACTTGGACCGGACGAGCCGATAAAGCACAAGCAGCACCAGACCCAGTGCCGTCAGGACGACGTAGTACATAGTGGCCCGGTTGCCGAGGCTCAGGCCGGCCAGGTCCGACCTTTGCGCCAGAGCCAGCCCTTCGTCAGCACCGTACTGTTGCAACGACATGAAGAGAAAGTAGATCATTTGGGCGAAAGCCAGAGTGATCATGATGAAGTAGACGCCCGTCGTCCTGAGCGCAATGGCGCCAACTACCAGCGCAGTCAGCGAAGAGCAAAGGATTGCCGCTGGCCACGCAATGAGCGCACTATGCGTGCCGGTGAAAGAGATGCCCCATACGGTGAAGGGATCATTGGTGGCATGAAAGGACAGGATGGCGACAACATAGGCAGCCACACCCACATAGGCCGCATGACCGAAGCTGACCATGCCGCCGAAGCCGAGGATGAGGTCAAGGCTGACGGCGGCGATCGCGAACACCAGAATTCGCGTCGCCACGCGGATTAGATACGGACTGTCCAGCCAATTGGCGACCAGCGGGAACGCCGCGAGCGCGACAAACAGCACGGCGATGGCAACCGTTTCGCGGTGGCCCAACCGGTCCATTTTGGTTACGACGCTGTTCATGCCCGGACCCCAAAAAGGCCTTCCGGGCGCCAGACGAGCACTGCGGCCATCAGGATGTAGATCGCCATGCTGGCGACGGCTGCTGGCAGAAGCACGCGTCCAAACGTGTCGAACAGTCCGACCACTAACGCTGCGATGAACGCGCCCCGAATCGAGCCCGTGCCGCCGATCACGATCACAACGAGCGTGAGAATCAAAACCCCATCGCCCATTCCCGATTGGACGCCCACGATGGGAGCGGCCATAGCCCCTGCCAGCCCCGCCAGTGCCGTGCCCAAGGCGAACACGATCGTGTACAGCCGCTTGACGTTGATGCCCAGCATCTGCGTCATCTCGCGATCTGATGCGCCGGCGCGAACCAGCATGCCGATCCGGGTTTTGGCCACGAGCAGCCACAGGCCCACGGCTACGGCAATTCCGATTGCAATGACCAGGAGCCGAAACGCCGGGTACGCGCTGCCGGGAACGATCTCGACGCTGCCCGCCAGTACGTCCGGAAGGGTTACGCCGAGCGGAAACTTGCCCCAAAGGAACCGCACGCCCTCGTTGAAAAGAAGGATCAAGCCGATCGTGGCCAGGGACTGATCCAGATGATCCCGCGTATACAGCTTTCGAACAAGGACCACTTCGAGGAGGACACCGAACAGCGCCGCTGCCGGAACCGCGAGCGCGAGGCCCAACACGAAGGAACCAGTCAACTTTTGGAACGTCACCAGCAAATAGGCGCCGATCGTGAACAGAGACCCATGTGCCAGGTTAATCATGTTCATGATGCCGAAGATTAAGGTCAGACCTGCGGCCATCAGGAAGAGGGTCACGCCGAGCTGGATCCCATTCAGGATTTGCTCGACAATCAGCAGTGCGCCCATGATGTGCTTATATCGCCCGAGGCGGTTCGGACAAAGTGCGAGGTGGTACTGCGGCCTGGCCGCGCACGATGTCAATCAACTGCCGCGTATCGTCGGGCTCTGTGTCCGAGCGCCAAGCCACGTGCCCATCTGGTCGAACTAGCACCAGGTTTCGCTCGTAGGTGGCCGCCAGCGCGGGATCGTCGCAGTGCACGCGATTGATCGGCATCTGCACGGCGTTCGCGGACGATGTGATCGTCTGACCTAGCTGCGTTCGTGGTCCGAATGACAGTAAGGTGAAGCGGCCCGCATACCAGTCCAGCGTCGAGTTGCCGTCTGGCCTCCAGGCATGTGGTGCGCGCATGCCCGGCCAGGTTGAGGGCGACACTTGTTGCGGGTCGTCTGGAGGTTCCGGAGTGCCGTCTTGAACGATGACCGGTGAGTCGAGGTACCGGTATCCGAGGTGCAGCCCGGCGGTGTTGAATTGTCGCGCCAACCACTTAAGCTTCTTTGACAGTTCGCTGCGGATGTCGACTCCCCTCTGTGAGTCTTCGTCGACTTCTGGCGGGGTCTCACGCATCACCATGTCGATACGATCGGCGTTTTGCGCCGTGGCCATAGTGTTCCTGATGCCGATCGGCTTACGTTCGATTTCATAGCTGTCGAGCAGGGCCGCTCCGCCCCAGCCTTTGATCACGGCAGCGAGCTTCCATCCGAGGTCGACGCCGTCCTGTATGCCGGTGTTCATTCCAAGCCCACCCGTCGGGCTGAACAAGTGGGCGGAATCGCCGGCCAAGAAGACCCTGCCCGATCGGTACCGCGCGGCAACGGACTGGTGATGGTGCCAGTGCGTCGTGTTGATGAGTTCAAAGTCGAACGGAGCGCCCATGGCCGCTCGTAGCACAACTGTCGGGTCGACGTCATTTGTCGCTTTGTCCGCATCAAGAAAGTAATATTGGTAGTTCCACAGTGACTTGCCGTCGATGGCGGTGAAGACTCCAAAGCTTTCAGGAGAAAAAATGAAATACAGGTTGCCATGACCGAGCGTATGCTTGGCAAGGAACTCTTCGGAGCGGAAGAAGAAGCTCACATTGGGACGCATTGCGCCACGGCCCACGTAGCGCACTCCCATTTGGCGCCGCACCTTGCTTTGCCCACCGTCGCAACCGACTAGGTACCGGGCTTCGACCCGCTCCTGCCGACCGGTACTCACCTCGGTGACGAGGGCGATCACTCCCTCGCCGATCTCCTCGAAGCTTTCGAATCGCCAGCCCGCGCGCAGTTCATTGCTGCTGAACGACGCGGCAAACTCGCGCAGGACGGGCTCAAGGGCTTGTTGGCCGATCTGGGTCTTGAAGTAAGGAGACCATTGAAGTTCTCGCTGTCTTGCGACTGCCTCGGGCTTGCGCTCGACCACGAGGTCGCGCGTCGAAGGGGTGCGATACCTGGACAATTCCCAGCCACGTAACTTCGTGCAGAAAATGACGTCGTAGGTGTTGTCGATCGGTAGCCCAGCGGCCAGTACGCGATCGACAATGCCCCAACGACGGAAGAACTCCATTGACCTAGGCCCGAGCAGCGTCGCCTTGGGGTGGCTAGTGGTGTCGGTGCGCTCCTCGACAACCAGGCAACGCACGCCGCGCAGCCCTAGTTCGGCTGCGATGGTCAGTCCCACCGGGCCCGCCCCGACAACGATCACGTCATACGCGGTCATGGTCAAAACCTTTCCTTGCTGAGTTGTCGTGTTTCTAGCGGGTCCTCAGAAACCCGAGCTGCCGCATAACAGGTGCATCAGACACCTTGAACAGCACCGACTCCTCCGACGGATGGTGCGAATAGGGGCGCCATGCAGGAACGGCAACGGTATCGCCTCGCGACCAGTTGAGCAGTGTGCCGTCGACGTCGGTGGACCCGCGTCCGCTCACAACGGTAAAGACTTGGTTGGCGGTTGTGGCAACACGCTCTGTGATGCGCGTCGCCCGCAAGATCTGCATGTGAAGCTCAATAGAGCGCAACGCTGGCGAGCCAAGCTCGACATCTCGATCCGAGGTTCCGTGCTCGTCCGGGCCAGCGACGAGCAGTCGCTCCATAGTCTCCTTGAACGGAAACACCATTGGGGAGGACGCCACTGCACGAACCGCCGACTCGAAGTCTTGCGGGTGTCTCTCAAAGAACATGGGCTCCAGCAGATGGACCAGCGGCACGTCAAGGTAGTCCAGCCAGTAACACGGCTCGGCTCCCTCGGTACCGTGAGCATGCCATGACCAATTGGGTGTCAGCAGCACGTCCCCTGGCTCCATCTCCAGACGATCACCATCGACAACGGTGTAGGTGCCGCGGCCCTCGAGCACGAGCCGCAAGGCGTTAGGGGTGTGCCGATGGCAACGTGCCGTCTCTCCCGGCAACATCATTTGATAGGCGGCGACGATCGTACGCACGGTTGCATATGCATTGCCGTGCGCTGGGTTGCGCAGAGTGAGATTGCGCCGCTCGGCGAACTCGGTACTGACCAAACGCCCTGCAGCGTCCAGGACCGGTTTCATGTCTTGCCAGCGCCAACAGAACGGCAACAGCCCATGACGCGGTTCAGGCCAAAGCGCCGGGCTCTTGCGGTGCCAACCGCCTTCAACGTTCAGGCTGTCGAATTGGCGATACAACTCATCCAATGTGGCGATCGAGTCGGCACTCATTCCAAGTTCCTTCGCGGCTCAGGCCTTTTCGGCGAAGGCGTCTGTGTAGCCTCCTCGCCCCTGCACCACGTTCAAGGTCATCTCGCCCACGCGTTCGATCTCGATCCGCACCTTGTCCCCTGGCCTTATCGGGCCGACACCCGCCGGTGTGCCACTCGCGAAAATGTCCCCCGGGTGCAGCGTCATGACCGCAGACGCCTGCGCCACCATGCCAGGGATGTCTAGTACGAGATCCTTCGTGTTGGCGTCTTGCGCTAGCTTGTCGTTCACCCACAGGCGCAGGCGAATGTTGGTCGGGTCGCCCACCTCGTCGGCGGTCGTGATCCATGGTCCGATCGGACAAAAGGTGTCGTAAGCCTTGCGAAAGACACGCTCCTCCTTGCCTCGCACAACCACGTCGATTAGGCAGCAGTAGCCGAACACGAATTCGTGCCAGTCCTGCGGTTTGACATTGCGCGCCGTCTTGCCTATGACGATGCCGAGCTCGCACTCGTGGTCGATGCGTCGCCCAGGCAACTGCGGCAGCACAATCGGATCAGACGGGCCGCTCAGAGACGACGGCGGCTTCAAGAAGAAGCCCTGTGTGCTTGCTCTGTAGCCGGCACCCATTTCGGCTGCGTGGTCGTGGTAATTGACTGGAAATGCCACGACCTTGCTAGGCCACGGCACTGGTGTCTCAAGACGGACGCTGGAAAGCGGAACGGCTGGTGCTGAGCTTGCGGCCAAACCGTCTTTGCGGCTCGCAAACTCGGCGATCAGGCGGGTCACCCCCACGGGCGGCCATGCGTCCGGATCGATGCCGCACTGGCTTGTCACATCGACCACATTGTCGCCAACGATCACGCCCACACGCCCGCCGTTGAATCGAACGATCCTCATTACTTGTATCTCCTCGCACTTCAGTAGACGAAAGGCACGCCACTCAGAATGAGGTTCTGTCAAGCAGAACAGCATTCTGTTAATAATAGTCGCGTCGCACTATCGTGTCAACTCTCAGCCCTTTCCAACGTGGTGCGAGCCTGAAGGCGGCCTGTATTTCCAATGAGGTATGAGCCTGAAAGGGGCGAATTGAGGTGACTGCATTGCCAGGTTGATCATTCCAAGGATGGTGATCAACATGAACGAATCGCTGCTTCGC